>Ga0193699_10000784_pt1 | contig 12971 bp, 16 predicted proteins | sample L3c2metaG_FD_160095 | JGI IMG/M metagenome (GOLD analysis project Ga0193699, IMG submission 160095) | Soil microbial communities from a riparian zone of the East river system, Colorado, United States - L3c2 | ecosystem: Environmental > Terrestrial > Soil > Riparian zone | place: USA: East... | reverse complement strand
ACGCACACGATGGATCGAGTGCAGTAGGACCGCCAAAAAAGGATTTGGTCTATTGAGGCTCAGTGCCTGCCGGTGGCACGGACGCTGCCGCTAAAGTCATCGGGACCTCGGCACTTCCCGCTGGCAGCTCCAAAGCAGCACTAAACCATACTCCTTTAGAGAGGGCCTCGGAAGGAGGGGCAGCGGGAGAATTTTTCCGTTGATGAGCAGTGATCCGATACACCTGGGGCACAGGATTGGCGGACGCCACAACAAAGGGTGCGCCATGTGGCGCGCGCCACAACTCCGTTCTCCACAAATACCTTCGATATGCCGATACTTGCAGCATGGCACTTTTGTTCAAACGGAAAACCTCTGTGGAAAAACTCGAAACCGAACTCGCGGCGTTGCGCGCTCGCGCCAAGACGCTGGGCAGCCGCCATGCCGCTGCAGAGGCAGCCTTCGTTGACGCAAAAGCGAAGCTCCAGCGCCACCTGCTTGAAGCCGATCTTGACGCCGACGAAAAGGTTGGCGTGAAGCTGGAGGCCGCCGTCGCCGCCTGCGCGCAGAAGCGCGACAATTTCGCTGATGCGCTCGGCGAGGCGCGCAAGATGATCTCGGCTGTCGAGGCAAACCTCGCCGCAGAGCGCACCGCCATCGAGCGCGCTGCCGCTGCCGATAAGCTCGCGCAGCAGGTCGCCGCCGTCGAAGCGACGCTGCCGAAGTTCATGAGCGCGGGCGGCGCGCTCACCGATGCCTTGTCGGCGATCAGCTTTCATTACGAGACCGGCGAGATGGCTCGCTTCCTCGGCAACACGATGGCTCAGCTTGAGATCGCTGCGGGCTTCTCGCTGGCCGAGCTGCGCGCAACGGTGGATCGGATCAAAACTGGCGACGCTGCGATCCCGCGCGTGGAGCCGCAGCCCGCGCCGCTCACCGTGATCGAACAGCCGCCGCCGACTCAGACTGTCTTCATGCTGCGGTCGGCAAACTACCGCGACCATGACGGCCGCAAGCGCTTCGCCGGGCAACACGAAGACGCCATTATGCCGGTGCCGATTGCCCAGCGTGCATTGCGCCATGGCGTGGCGGTGTCGGTGGCCGATCCGCGCCGCGCTCAGCTCCGTGGCGCGCGCGGTGGTGACTTCAACCCGCTTGCACCTGATGTTGTCGATCTTGACGCCCTCGAAGAACCCAAAGGTGTGCCGTACCTCGGTGTCGATATTGCTGATCCAGCTTTGCGCGCGGCCAATTTCACCGTGATTGATCGCGGACCCGCCCGCGCGCTGAAGGTGACGCCATGAAGGCGGGGCCGCCGGGCTGGGAGCCACACAAGACCTCGTTTCGCGCAGACGGCTGGATCGTCAATCCCGACAACGAGGATCACATCCCCGCTGCTGTAGCGGAGATGATCGCCCGGGCGATGCCGCAGCTCGGCGACGACACCATCGCCGATATTCGCGCGCGCATGCAGGCCCGTCACAGAAAGGTGTTCGGTCATGACTGAAGGAATTCCGGCTGGTGAGGTCCCCGAGCAGCTTGCCGCCACTCCGGCCGGAACGGTGACCGCTGCCTGCGTCGGGGTTGGCAACACCGACAACGGCGGCGGTCATCAGGAGGTCGATGAGTACGACGCGCTGCTCGCCGTGCTCGGCCGTTCCTATGACGACGATGTGCGGATCGCCACGCACGAAGCTGGACATATCGTGGTTGCCCGCCTGCTCGGGCATCCGTTGGGCGGCGCGACCGTGGACCCTGGCTCCGGCTATGAGGGCCGTGTTTGGGGCGAATGCTACGCGGAGGCGTTCACGAATGGTCGTGGCGACGCCTCGCACGTTCGGGAGGCACTTGCTCCGTTGATGCCGAAACCGGGTGAGGATCGCGGTTCTGTCTCTGATGTATTCGGGAATGTCTACGCTCAGTGCATTGAGTTGATGGCTGGCCGGGCTGCTGAACGGATGCTCCTGAGCGACGGCGAGCCTGCGCCGCCCGTCGATGACCTCCGGCAGGCGCGCGAGCTGGCAATGCTGATTTGCTTCAGCGAGGAGGCCATTGAGACTTTCAGCGCGCACTGCGATATGGCAGCGCGTGATTTGTTGTTGCCTTACGGCGATGTCGTGATCGTGTTGTCCACGGTGCTGCGGATCAAGCGGACGCTGGACTCGGACGAGATCGACAAGATCATCTGGGACGTGGAGGCGCGCAAGGCGACGGTCTTCGAGCGCATTCGCCGTGCGCAGTGGCAGCAGCGCGTCGAGAATGCCGCTGCCTTTGACCATGGCTGATGGCTGGTAGGCAGTGCCCCGGCAGGTCGCCACGCGTCGGCGGCCCCGACTTCAGGTTTCCGGGCTAGATCGGACATCGCGGGCGGGAGCGGATAAGTCGCATTTTTACCCGTAGCAGACCTTGGCCGTTCCCGGTCCTTGAGACAAGTGAGAACGGATTTATCGGGTGCTGAACTCACTTGGAGAAGAAGAAATCCTGCATCCAAATATAATCGATTATCGTCGTGCTGGAGCATGCTATTGCGCAATAGAAGGTGGGTCCCCACGAGAATTTACCCTTCTCACAGGGCAGCTTCGTTTTTCGGTAATAAAGCGAGGTGCCTCCCAGAACCACGGCCAAAGCTGCGTTTAAGTAGATGAAAGGCCAAAGGTTGATCCCGCGAGAAATTGATACGCCCGACCAGCCGGTGTCGACCATAAGGAGACCCCAAAGAGCGATAAAGAAGCGTAGCCAATGGTTCGGCGATAGCGAGCGCGACATCACGAAGAACATGGCGGACATGGTCATAAACATGACCCCGTCAAACATCAGCCATAGTGCTACCGTCGCCAATTCAGTGTTCGGATGGGTCAGGTAAGTTGTGTAGAAATGTCGGGTCATGCCGTGGAAGAACGGAAATATCATTACGATAAACGCGAATAGCGACCAGAAGCGATCCCAGCGCATGTCTTGGTCACCATCTGGCACAAGCTGCTTGAACGCCTCTCCAAATGCCAACGAAAGCAAAATGGTGAAGGCCGCCTGCAGAAATTGAACCGCGTGCGTTAATTCCGGCACTTGCGATGGCTCGATTGGTGTGTGTGTGTGTGTGTGTGTGTGTGTGTGTGTGTGTGTGTGTGTGTGTTTAACTAGTGCAATCAATGGTTGATTGTCAATTCTTCGTCGCGACTGATTTTGTCCGTTCTTCAGGTGTAGAATGGACTGGGTCGATCCCTACTTCGGCTAATGGCACTTTTCGGACCTGCCGGGTCAGCCCGACGATGTCCGTTCGCCGAGGCAAAGCGGACCTCGCAACTGCGCGCGCCCACGTCCGAAAATGACCCAAAGCGGAAGTCGAGCGTACATCGTCTAAGAATGTTTTTGCGCCATTTATCATTCGGCGCACGGTCCAATGCTGCTATATTCCTTCGGATTGATCGGTAGGTCAGGACCATGAGGCGTCGCGAGTTCATCATTGTGCTTCCAGGCGCTGCGGCGACCTTCCCGTTTGTCGCACGTGCGCAGCAGCCCGAGCGGACGCGTCGGATCGGCGTACTAATGATGTATCCCGAGAACGATCCGCAGGGACAGCTCCGCGCCACGGCATTCCGGCGCGAACTCGAGAAGGTCGGCTGGACGGTCGGCGGAAATCTTCAGATCAATTATCACTGGGGCACGGGCGACGCCGATTGGGTACGATCTGCCACCGCGCAGGTGTTGCGCCAGGCGCCGGATGTGATGTTAGCCAACGGTGATGCGGCGGTAAAAGCGGCGCAGCAGTCAACCCGAACGGTTCCCATCATCTTCATCGCCAGTGGCGATCCGGTCGGAGATGGCTTGGTGCAGAGCCTAGCCCATCCAGGCGGCAACTTGACCGGCTTCGCCGTTATGGAGCCGAGCTTGGGAGCGAAATTGCTCGCGATGCTCAAGCAGGTCGCACCGCGCGTCGTCCGTGTCGCCATCTTGGTAAACCCCGACAATGCCAACCACAAAATAATTTCCGCATTGGTGGTGGCCGCCGCTCCGAGGATGGCTGTTGAGGTCGTGGCGGTGCCGGTGCGTGAATCCGCCGAGATCGAGGCGGCGATGACGCAGTGGGGGCGAGAGTCGGACTATGGTTTGATCGTGCCGTCGGATCCCTCGACCAACTCCCACCGCAGACTCATCGTCGAGCTGGCGGCACGTTACCGGGTGCCGGCAATCTATGCATTGCGTGCCGCCACCGCCGATGGTGGCCTAATGTCCTACGGCGTCGATCTTCCCGATCTGTTTCGACAGTCGGCACAATATGCCGACCGCATCCTCAAGGGCGAGAAGCCTGCCAATCTGCCGGTACAATTGCCGACCAAGTTTGAACTGGTAGTCAACCTCAAGACCGCCAAGGAGATGGGTCTCGAAATACCGTCGACGCTGCTCACGACCGCCGACGAGGTGATCGAGTAGGGCTGATCACTTCCGGTTCTGGCACGTTTCGGACCTCAGCGATCACGCTGACGATGTCTGCTCATCGGGTTAAACCGGACATCGCGATTGCGTTTGCTGGCCGAGCGCGTGACCGGCGAGCGTTTCGCCCTTGAGACAGACGCAAAAAAGGCCGCTGTGTGAGCGGCCTTGAGTTGCTTGGACATCCGTCTCCAAAGAGACGGATCGTCAAGGTACGCCGTTGGCTGGGATTATCAACTCCGCCGCAGGGGTAGCGCGACCCCAGCCTGCTGAACTCGTCTGTTCGGCTGGGGCCGCTACCAAGTGACGCCCAGTGAGGCAGGATGCGTCACCTTCCTCTGTGACGCATTTTCCGTCTGATCGTTCCCGGGATTTCTTGATTTATTCAGAGCCGTGGGTAGCGAGCGCTTCGCGCTGGTCTATTGCACGTCGGGGTCAGGCTGGCCGGTAAGGTCGAGCGGCTCCCGGCCGTGCATGTGCGCGATCACTTGGGCCAGGTCTCGCATATCGACCAGCGCGCCGCAGACATCGCAATTGCCGAAGTGCTCGATCTCGGGCCGGTCGGGGTTCTCGCTGTCGGTGCCAGTGTAGTTTTGGATTTTCTTCATGGGCGACTCAAATCAGATCATCATGCGGCGTCCCGGTCGGTCGATAGAGCGGAAAGGCCTATCGATGCGAGCTTTTTATGCTGAAACGCCATAAACGCACTCACTACGCACAATCCGACTCGAGCCGGTCCTGATCTAAAGGTTCCTGCGAGGAACCATTACTGCCAGCATACGCTTGATAGCGCAGGCTGCGTGAGGATGGGAGACTAGCGAATGGCGTCAATGGCAGACCGACCGCCCGTTCGGCCGCAGGGTGCTCTGGCGAGGCTACGCCGCTCCATCAAAGGGTTAGGACCGTATCAGTCATTGGTGCTGCTCTTGATCCCAACCAGCCTTGTAGAGCCCTTAAAGCTCATCGGTGTGGCTGTAGCTGGCGAAGGCCACTGGATCACCGGCACAGTCATGATCGTCGTCGCCTACGCCGCCAGCCTGCTTCTCGTCGAGCGGCTATTCATCATCGTAAAGCCCAAGCTGCTTACGCTGCCTTGGTTCGCCCGGCTCTGGGATTGGTTTGTCGCCCTTCGTGGCAAGGCGGTTGGGCTGTTTCGCAGGGCGTGAAACGAAAACCCCCGGCATGAAAGCGGCGGTTCCTTGGGGTCGGCTTCGACTTGGTGCCACGGTCGCCTTTGAACTCGGTCCATAGGCCACCAAAGGCGAATAGCGGTCGGTCTTCGTTGAGCGCGAACCACACCACGTTTTTCTTCTTGGTCTCAGGGTTCGGCTGGGGCGAATATTCCGCGAAGTTATTCGCTGGGACCAGACAGCGGCTTTCAGGCTTGAGCCAGCCCCGCCAGTGCGGGGACGAGGTGTTTGTGAGCGGGTATCCGTCAGCCCGCAGTGGCGGCGGCACCTAGCGCATCATGCTCAATTCGCGCCCAGTGTCGGTGTTGCGGACCACCGAGCCGGATAATCCGGAAACACGCTGGGCATCGGCGCGAGGTTGCCGACATAGCGGTTGACGACGCGGAACAGGCGCAGCAATGGCCGCTTGGTTCGTCGTGATCGAATAGAGGTTGCACATCCAGTCGCCGCTTACTGGTCAATTCGACTATGGCCGTCGATGAAGTCAAATACCATTCGAAGAAAGCCGTCAGTCAAAACGGCCACCGTCGGAGGCATCCCAAGTTCTGCAGTACGCGCCTTCTGAGGGTATCGAAACCGATGTTCGAGATGGTGGGGAGACATTTCGTCGATCAGGGCATCCATGTTTGGAAGCAGCCGAAGTCCTTCTTGGCGCGCGAGGTCCCGCAAATGATTTAGGTCATGCGAATGAAACCACTTTAGCGACCGATCAACCTTTCGATGTTCCAACACCGCTTTCAGCCCGTTTTCGAGCGCAAAGCCAATGAGCGCGAAGAAAGGGACAACTAAGCCGTGGTTGTCCCTCCAATCTACGGATCGGGCAACGAGGTCTGCTGCCTCGGAAAAGGATACAGCGTACGCGATTGTGTCGATCTCATCGCTTGCTCGGTCAGTCACGCTATCGCTCTCCCGACCACCACGTTGATGGCGGACCGTTAGTTGAAATCTTCGTAGGCCGGAGCGAGACCAGATGGCTTCGCTTGTACGGATAGCCGCGAACTTCGGAGCACTGGCGGCAGCGACCGGCTCCAAGCGATGGCGACCTCGGTTGGTGGGTTCATTCAGAATACCATCGGCTCCTTTCCGCCGTTTGGACTGACTGGTCCTTCAAACAACGCCGGGCAGCATCGATTTGCGCGTCTGTAGCGCCGTGACTACGGGCGTAAATTTCCGCCGTAGCGGCCGAATATTTCGCGACGTAATAGCGTACCTCGGAGCAGGCCATTCGGTGCTTAACGCCGTGCTGACCGCCCGCATGCGCGCCAGAGGCCAGCGACAATATTAGAGGAGCTGCGGCAATCGCACGCATCAACATCGTGTTCTCCTGCGAAACTAGTGCTTCCTCACGTACAGAGGTCCTGACTCGCGGGGGTCGCGCAAATTAACAATGCTGCTGACGGCGAATTCTGTGCCTACTGTTGCCCTGACGCTTCACTCATCCGCCAAGCGCGCGACGGCGTCGGACGGACCTGACGGCCTTCATCAGCGACGAGATGCGCGCCGACTTGGCATCCAATCGTGAGGAGCTGATGGAATTCTGGCAGTCGGGTGAATTCACACACCCGGACACATTCCCGACAGCCTACCATGGTTGTTTGTCTGCGGCGGCGACGGCCCGCTGCCGTGGGCGGCGGTGCAGTTCGATGGCTCCGATTGAGAAAGCAAAATGCTTACAGCATTTCGATCTGCTTAATCGAGTCCCAGCGCAAAAAGCGAACCTTTTTGCTGTCCAGCGAGAAAAACAAAATCCCTTTATCGCCACCCCGGATGAGTCGGGCGGGAAGCAACTTCTCGTCAACGCCGATCATCTCGGATGTGCTTTGACTCGTCAAAACAGCGTTAGCTCGTTGAAAGCCGACCAAAAAGGATAGGATTAGCGCAGCAACAGCACATGCCACCATCAAGACTGGCGAGCGGCTTTTCCATGCCGCATGAAGGTCTGGAGTCTTCGCGAGATAGATAAGCAAACAGGCCAACAAGAATGCTATAGCGTACTGACCTCTCCATGCGTCAATTAATACGGAGAGAATAATCATCCCGATCCACAATCGCTGGAACCATAGCCTAGCTCGCATGAATTCAATGCATGAAATGGCCACAGAGCCCAACTTATTCAATTTTGGCTCGGTATCTTCGCTGGAAACAGTCCCATCGCGGTGCCTCAACCGGTAGCCGTACCATCCGGTAGTGGACCAGAGTAGAAGGACGGCAACTGGTGGGATCGCAAAAGGCAGCGATTGCAGAGCAAAGACGAGATGTTCGCTCAAGCTAAAAAATGAAAAAAAGCCAATGCCGATCCCAACAAAAAACCCAACGTCATAAGTGATTGCCAACGAGCTTGCGAGGAGAGGCCCAGCGAAGGTCAAAACTTTGAGCGTGTTGTCGCCCAAGCCGGAGCTTTCTTGGCTCATAAGCGCTTTTCCGATTCAGACAGAAACAAGATCGTTGAAGCCGTCATGTGGAGAACATAGCCAACAAGTTCATCGGGAGGCTCGGGTCTGGCTTGCGTGCCCGAGCCGTGACCGGCTTGGCGATTCCGTGCGGTCGGAATACCCGACTGAAGAACGGTCCGCAGAGCAGCAAAGTGGCCTTGCCAAAATGATGGGATTAGACCTTGTGACAGACAGATATTAACCAGATCGGACGCGCTTGCCTTGTTCTTGTCGTAAGTCCACCCCCGCTTATCGCAGATTGCTTTCATCGTGCTCTCAAACGATTTGCAGGCGTCTACCAGCGCTTCTTCCTTCTTACCATGTCGATAGTGCTCGAATGCGCTCAAGAATTCTTCCTGCGCACCTGCAAAGTGTTCGCCACGCAACACGGCAAGGGCTGGGATAACGGCTTCAGTGTGTACGAGCTGTGAATCCACTCTTAGCAGCTTGCCTTCCGTGAATTGATATCCCACTCCATGCTCTTTGAATCTGGTGTTCAGCTCTTCAACGACGCCGTCGGCAAGTTTTTTGTTTTTTCTACCATAGAGGTAGTTTTCTTCTCCGCAGTACGCTTCAATTATTCGGAACGTCAGTTCTATTGCATCAAGGACGCGCTCATTGTCGGGTGTTTTAAGGAACCAGTTTACGAGGTCATCTCTGGCTTCGCCCTTGTCATCTGGATCGCGCGAATTAGACAGCTTGAACACTCCGTATTCACGACGGAGGATTTGAGCTATCTGGAAGTAGGTATCCTGAATTGTCTCTCCATGACCTGTTAGGTTTCCTGAACCATATGGAACGCCTATGGCGTCGTCCCACATGTGGACGACTTGCGTTCGTAAAGCGCTCGGAATGCTGTCATATGTAAAGACGTCGGCTAATTGACCGAGTTCTATCTTTCGTCGCTTTGAATAAAGTTCCCAAACTGCCATTTAGCGGCTCTGCTGGCTTTGATCTTGCATGGCTTTCGTTTCCTGCGAATCACGAGTGATTACGGTGACACAATTCAGGGTAGCAATACGAGGATTGGGATGTTTGTCCCGGTTATTCACAGGGTAAGGGCAAGGGCATTTGCCTTGACGAGTTGCCCGTATCGCCAGTCTAAAAAATGCCGAGGAGAACGGGCTGAACGACTATCCCGCCCGGCGGGTTAGGCGTTATGTGCCGATGGGCCTTCAATTCCGCTGGGTGACCAGAATGAAGTTGTGTCAGTTTTTAGTGATCTCGTTCGCAACGATGCTTCTTTTGGTCCTAAGTTCAACTGTACATGCGGAGACCCTCCGCTGGGTTTGCGATTACAGCACCGTGGCATCATCAAAAGGGGTGGCTAAGGAGAAGTTCAAACTGGAATTCGCGGTGGATAGTTTGACCAAGCGCGCGGTTCTAATTGGCAATGCGGGCATGTCGGATGTCGATGTGTACAACGGCGATCAAGGAATCACATTTCAGGAAAAACTTGTTACAGGTGCGATACAGACCACGACGATCAGTCACAAGGACGGAACGTCGGTACACAGCCGACACTCGATGTTGGGCGGCAGCTTGGTTCCCTCGCAATACTATGGCGAGTGCAAGTAAGTCAGGCGATGTCGGCCTCCGTATACTGCGAGACGCTGACCGACCCATTCGCGCCGATGGCGAGCACGTGGAGCGGCGGCTCAAAGCCGCAGCCGTCATGAACTCGGAGACGAGCTTGGCGAGTCGTTGCTGGTCGTGCAGCGTCATTCATTGCGCTTCCACTTCTCCCTAATCATGTTCATCCGGGGCGAGACTTCTTGTGCGTCGCCGATGCTCCATGCCGAGATGGGCTGCATCAAATCAGACCGCCCCTCACCGACTGAACAAACGCCATCCCGCACCCGCGTGAGGACGGCTTCGATAAACTGATTGAGGGAATAATAATCGTCATCGGATAATTGTGGCATACCGCCTCCTTGCTCTTGGGCCGAGCGCGCCCCTGTGATCGCAGCAGAGTGCGGGTTGACGACAAACCCCTCGCCGCTTTAACGGGCAGTTTCAGCACCAGAATGGCGTCATGCAATAGAGTTGTCTGCGCGCAGGCCCTCTGATCCAGCTAATCTTCTTTACTTCGTCCCACTTTTCAAAAGAAAACTCGTTTAATGTCTGGTCGAAGATAAGGAGACCACGTTCCCCTGATCTAACGTAAACGGCTTTCTTGATATTTCCGCCAATGATGAAGTCTGCGGGCAGACTGATGTTCAAAATTGTCCGTATGCGATCAAAGCCCAACGCCATGGTCACGAGCAGCGCGAGACTAATGGCGAGTGGGATGGAGATTCTAGATCGAAATAGAATTCGTTGCGGCGAGGCTGCACCTCCGGCGAACACCAGCAATGCGAAGCCGAGCGCAATATGGATCGCTCGCCTCTCAGTTAGTCCGAGAGCGATCTCCGCCAGAGCGACTAAAAGAAGCCAACCAATGAGCCAGCGAAATCGCAGACGCAACTTTCTGCCTGAATCCTTTTGACGCAGAACTTCCCATATCGGCCCTGTAATGGCCGAAGCAATGAACAACAAGACAGCGAGCGCGACAGCTATGGGCACGGCTTCAAACGCAAATAGCAGGTGTTCGGTTAGGCTGAATAAAGCGAATGCTCTGCCAAGCGGGATGAAAGTCCCAATCTCATAAGATACCGCGAAGGCCGACGCCACGAACGGCACAAATATTAGTGCGTCTTTAAGATTGGATTCAGGGCGATGCGACACGACGGTAGACATGGGGCACAACCTCACAACAGGACTCTAGTTAACTTACAGCTGCCGAGAGTGTCGAGACTGCCACCATGGATATCGACTGACTGTTGTGGATAGGCCGCTTAGACGCTGTTGCCGCTTCGTGGTGAGTGTCTGCCCCCGTCGCGCGTTCGGGACACACTCAATCCTTGAACGCACCCACGCCCGCCCCTGCGAAGCGGGGGCAGGGATCAAGCGCTCGAAAAGGGGGACTTATGCGGCCGGGGAACCGCGCGGAAGGGACGCTGGACGGACACCAATTTCCGTTTCCCTTGCGATCTCAATCGGTTACATAGAACCTCGTTCTCCCACAAGGGGAGAAGGGACCCGGTCACAGCGGCCAAATGGCGCGTTTCAGCACGTTTCAAAAGAAAAGCCCGATCCGGGATGGGATCGGGCTGACGGTCACGCGACCAAACGCAGTTCGGCTTCTGCTGGCTCGCCGATGATGCGCCGCAACTCGGCTGCGACACCATCAAGCACCGCGCGCTTTTCCTTCATCCGCTTGGAGTGGTTGTAGACCTTGCCGGTGACGGAAGGCACGGTCTGCTCCTGTTTCCTGCTCGCGGCGTGATCGAGACACTTCGCGATCCACGCATCATCAAAGCCGAGGTCGCCAGCCAAGGTCGCCGCCGTCCGGCGCAGGTCGTGCGGCGTGAACGGCCGGAGACCGAGCAGCGCGCAGATGCCGGGCGTCTTTACCTTGCCCTTGACCTTCGTGCCGCGCAGCGCGGTTGCCATCACCTTGCGGTTCATCGGCTGATCGCCAACTGGGCTTGCAAACACGAATTGCTGCTTGTCGCTCGAAAGCGCCTCCTTAATGATGTCCACCGCCAGATCGGAAAGCGGCTGTTGGATTACACGCCGCTTCTTGACCCGTTTCAGCGGAACGTCGAAGCGCGGATTGTCACCGTCGAGGTCGAACAGTTCGTCGCGGTGCGCGGCCAATAGCTCGCCCGAGCGCAGCATGGTGACCAGCTCGAACTTGAGCGCGAGACGGGTCTTGCGATCCCAAGGCAGGTCGTCCCGGTCGAGGCCGTGCCAGAAAATCCTGATCTCATCCTCCGAGATAACGCGCGTGCGCGGATGCTCCGGGTCCAGCTTCGGCAGGTTTACGCAAGGGCTTGCGGTTACATAGTCGCGACCCGCTTCCGCCGCCCAATTGAACAGGCCCGAGGCGGCGCGGCGCATGTGGCGGGCGTTGGCTACCGACGGAACCCCGAGTTTGCCTGCAACGAGATCGTTCGACAGCGTTGCAATGTCGTGCTTGGTGACTTCGCTGGCGTTCTTCTTGCCGAGCCGGGGGCTGATGAAGCGCCACAGATGGCTGGCAACGTTGCCCCACGTTTCGATCCGGGGGCGCATCTCGCCGTCCGGCTTGCGAACCGGCGTCTTCATCCACTCGATCCGCTCCTCGATGATCTCGTCGACGGTCTTGCCCCGCTTCGCCTGCTGCACCTTCCGGTCGCGGAGGGTTTCGGCAAGCGCCGCAGCGCCTGTGCCCCTCAGACCGTAGACCCTGCTGCGGGCGTCCTCGACGGCGAAGGTCTCGGGGTTGTAGACGCCAAGCCAGCCGGTGCGCTGCTTGCCGGTCGCCGGATCGGTGAACTTGAAGGAGAAGGTCGCCACGCCAGCCGTGGTGATGCTGACGTAGAGGCCGAGGCATTTGCGGTCGTAGATTTTGACCCGCTTGGCGACCCGCTTCTCGCACATGCGGTCGGTCAGGATGACGCTGCCATTGCGTACGCGCTTGCCAGCGGGTTCGGTGGTGATGGTAGTATCCATTGCGATTTCAGCTCCTAAAGGGTTGAGACCAACGGGGCTCGGCTTTCAGGCTTTCAGTCTGTTGCGAGGGCACTGAAAGGCTTAGGGCCGGGCCCTAGATTTGGCGAAACCCGCAGAAACAGCCCGCATCAGGGTAGTCGAAAAGCACTTGTTTTAAAGGGTTTTCTTAGTTTCGGCGTGTTTCACCGAACACCAAAATATAGACGTGTGGTCCTGGCACCCGTTGCTGGTGTCAAGTAGGCGGAGGCGCGTCGGCCCGACCGGGCTTAGACAAACCTTAATCCGCCAATGACGGTGACAAGAGGAATTCGTCGCCGGGGAGAGCGCGGAGGAAACCGTTAAAACCATTGCGTGCGGGAACGCCGGGTGATCCGGGTACTCGTGGTGACTAACGCGCGTGCTA
>Ga0193699_10000783_pt1 | contig 12972 bp, 17 predicted proteins | sample L3c2metaG_FD_160095 | JGI IMG/M metagenome (GOLD analysis project Ga0193699, IMG submission 160095) | Soil microbial communities from a riparian zone of the East river system, Colorado, United States - L3c2 | ecosystem: Environmental > Terrestrial > Soil > Riparian zone | place: USA: East... | reverse complement strand
TACACCGCAGTAACGTAATGCGGAAAATGAACGCAGCATCTATCGGAAATCTCATCCGCGCCTGGGAAGCGCTGCCTCCTAGTATGCGGAGACCGGAAACGCACATAGCCAATACTCTAGCTGCGAATTAAGTCAGACTGCTAGCTCTGTCTTGTACTGTCGGCTATTAGTCCGATAAAACTCGGACCTGCCGCCCCCGCGGCGGAAGGCGTAACTGCTCAGCAACAACGAACAGCCCTCCGCTCTAAACAGGACAGCGGTCGACCTTTCGTTTGAAAGGTCGGCCGCTGGTCCGGTCGACCGCAACTTATGAGACCGAACGATGCTGAAGAACGTGTGTCTAGGCGGTTCGCGAAGCCCGACAATCGAACAATCAACGTTGTTAGCCGGCCGAATTGGCGACGCAAGGTCGAGTCATTACGGGCTGCAGGAGATGGAGAATGCGAACACCGTCTGCGCTCGGATGGGGGGCGGCGATCACGCCCAGCAACTTGTTCGGGATCGACTGTAGGATGGCGTAGAAAGGTAGGTAATACCTTCGGGCACGATTTCCGCCGGCGTCACCGACGGGTTCGCCGGGATACAATTATCCGAGTGACCGAGATAGTTTGGGATGTAGAATACAAACTTCGCGAAGCATGCGGTGCCGAAGATGTCTTTGACCGTCGCGTAAGGGGTAAAAGGCACGGTGTCTTTGCCTGCCCGCAAGTCGATGCCAGCTGGATTGTTCTGGCCCGCCACATGCGCTGCCCAGCCATGCAACACAGAGCCGTTGGAGTGATCCAGATCAGAGCGGGATATTTCGACCGGTATTCGTCGGTTGTGCCGGTGCCAGTTCTGCCTGAGACATAGCGTGTTCCTCATGTCCGCTGAGATGCGTGGTCATGCGCTTCATTGGCAACGCTATGTCGCAATGTGTCGGCGGTCGATCAGATCAAGGACGAGGGCGCACTACACCCGGAATAGTGCCGGTGCTCTGTCAGTGAGCTGAGCAGCCTTGCGAAGCGATCGCCGCGCCATCGTCATGGGGCTGTGCTACGGGCTTTCGGTCGGGGTTGAGATCAACGAAAGCTCGTTGCCGTTTTCCAAGATTGCAACAAGGCCCACTGGCGTCAGCTTCATCTCAGCCTTCAGTCCGATCATGAAGCCCACAACACGCAAGTCCTGCAAACCCGTATGAGGGACCTCTTTCTCGACGAGCGCCTTCAGAATCACCCCGATCACCTTGCCGCCAGGAGCCGGAAAACACGCAAACCCGCCGCATCATTCGCTCCTGGGGTTAGTACGCGCCGCTTGTTCGGGGCGTTGCTTCCCGGAGCAACACGCCAGCGCATTCATTCGATCGATCGACATTATCAGTCATGGGCGACGCTGAAGATACGACGTGAAAGTCTCAGTGATGCGATGTGAAAAGCATCGGCGACCGAGACTCTGAGCGCGGCGCTTGGCTCATGAGCTGTGCCTGCATTTGCGTTGTATCGATCTCGGGTCCGAGTTCGCCAAAGCCCGGGATGCTGCTCTTATCGTTAAAATTCCAGGCGTTCTCCTGCAACCCTTTGAAGTCTCGAATTGCTGGATCCATTGTCCAGGCGCGCCGAAGTGCAGCAAGCCGCAATGTGGCCGGCACGCCGCTCTGAAGAAAGACAGTGATATCGGTCTTCGCGTCGATCGATTCGAGCGGCGGCAGGGAAGTCGATGCGTTCAGCTCGATCTGGGTGCCAACGGGCAGACTGATGGCGCCAGACACCTTGCTCTCTTGAGCAAACGCAGCCGCCGCCACGAATGTCGTGAGAAGCCACGCAAAGCACAGAGTGATGAGCCCCGTGCTCCCTGCGATAAAGATAGCCGTGCATTTGGCGGAGCGGGTATCTCTGTCGACGTCTCCGCGTCCAGGACCAACCGTGTCGACAGAAGCCTTTTGAATTCGTTGGGTTGCTCTAGGATGGATTTCTGCCTGCGACATGACGTGCTCCTGTTCGTTCGGTCGGCATCGACCGGTCATGGGTCCTGTCGCGAACGCTATGTCGAAGCGTCCTGACGGTCGATTGGATCAGGGGAGGATGAGAGCTACACGGGAGGACAGGACGACCTGTCCTTTCAGTCGGGGAGTTGTGATGATCCCGGCAGTGAGGCGTGCAGCATGAATGCTGTCGGCTGCCAAACGGCCCCGCAATCGGTCAGCCGTTACCCGCACTTAAGCTAGGTTGACTAAACCATCGAACTAAGGGGCAAGCCTCTAGAGACGATAGATCGCTATCGGCGCGCCGCGCATTGTCGAGCATGCGTAAATGCCTCGCGCAGTGTGATTCAACAACTCAATGATCATTACCTCGGCCGGCAGCTTCAGCTGATCCGGCTACAGCGGAAAAACGGCTAAGGAGAAGGGCGCCCATGCTGATTGAGACCTTGCATCCTATGACTTCGGCTCGCCTTGCAATGATACCCGTTGACGCGACGCTGCGTACTGCTGCTTCAGTTCTTTCCAATCCTCACATCGGGCTCCTCGTTGTGTGCGACGGAAATAAAAGGGCGACAGGTGTCGTCAGTAAGTCCGATATCGTCCGTCATTTGACGGATGCGGGTGTGACTGAGGCGCCTGTTTTGAATCTGATGAGCCGGAATATCGTCACTTGCCGTCCCGAAGATGATCTCTACGCCGCGTGGAGCAAGATGACGGCACAGAGCCTTCAGAACATGCCGGTGCTCGGCGCTGACTCGACGCCGCTCGGAGTCCTTGATGCTCGCGACGCTCTCAAAATCCTCTTCGATCAAGAAGAAAACCAGGAGCGGCTGCTTCTCAACTACATTGCTGGCGTAGGTTATCAATAAAACGGCGATTACCGATCGAGCATCGTAAGCCGGCCGGTCTGCACCGCGGGCAGTCCCTTTAGCCCCTGAGAATTGCTGGAGCTTAACTCAGGCCTTCCTCGGCGAGCGCTTTGCGCACTGAATCTCGCTTCATCACTCGCTGAAAGTATTGAATGATCGGGGCAGGGATCAATATGCCGAACTTGATTGCCATCTCAATGTCACGAGTAGCGCGCGCACCGTGAAAAAATGGCTTAAAGCCGTGGTGCACCTCCGTCGAAATGAAGGCGAGCGCCTCGAGTTGGCGGATATGCCCAAGGGGACCAGGCGGCGTAAGTGCGGGGGTCTGGCTGGTAATCCATGAAAGCACGGCAATATTTTCGGTCACTGTCTCTCCGTGGTCGAGCACGAGCATGGGGACATACCCCTTTGGATTGACGGCCATGTAGTCCGCCCCCCGTTTCCGTCGTTTTTGATTTGAGATCGACCTTCTCAAAGGTGGCGGCGAGCCCTGCCTCGTGAAGGGCAATACGATCGGCAAGACTGCAAGCGCCTGTAGCGTAGTAGAGTTTCGTAGGCTGACTCCAGTTGGGTAGTTGTACGAAGCGGATCGAAACTGGGTGGCGTAGACGCGCAAGCGCTATAGCGGTGCGGGCTGGGAAGCTGCAGACTGTGAAGACGCGGGCAGCTGCAGTCTTACCGTGGTGCCGACGCCATACTCGCTTTCGATGAGGACGCGTCCTCCGGCCTCCTGCACGAAGCGCTTGACCATTGGCAGGCCGATGCCGCCCAACCCATCGGACTTGGTGGTGAAGAAGGGGTCGAATGCTCGAACGATCGTGTCTGGCTTCATTCCGACGCCGCTATCAGTGACGCGGAGTTCAACCCCTTCGCCGGCATCCAGTTGTTCAGCGCGTACCGAGATTGCGCCTCCGTTGGGCATCGCATCGCGCGCGTTGAACAACAGGTTCAGCACTGCATTCTGCAAAGCCAGCGGATCGCATTTCACGGCAGGTAAGTCTGATGCGGCCCGAACGTCGAGTTGGATACTAGGCTCCCACGTGATTTGAAGGAGGGATTCGATTTCGCTGATGCAGTCTGCCAAGCTCACCTCTTCAACGGCGTTTGCGCGCTCGCGTGCGATGCCAATCGTTTGCCTGACGAGGGCACCAGCGCGTTCCAGCGATGATTTTGCTCCTGCGATAACAGGCTCTAGGTCAGCAGCGTGGATACTTGGGTTGCGGCCAACGATGTTCAGTGCCGAGGACGCGATCTGGATCAGATTGCCTAGATCGTGAATGATGCCGGCAGCCGATTCCGTTGGAAACGCGGTCGATCTGTTGCTGTGCGTGAGGGACCCGAAAACCTCTCCGGTACTGTGTACCATTTGCGACATCGCTCGCCTCTCATTCTTTCGCTCATACGTTACGAGCTAGGTCGAAACGCTACGTTGAAGCGACTTCACGGTCGATTGGGTGAAAAGATAGAAGGCGCCATACTGCGGTACAGGTCGGTCTGCTTTGCTGGCGGACAGCGCGATACTCAGCGTCGACGAAACTCTTTGATCAAGAAGTCTGTGCACGTGGCTGGAGGCGGCTGGCAGGCCTAATCCGCATTTATGAAGTGTCTGAGCCAGTTCCGGACGGTACTCGGGCAGATTCAATTGTGAGTCACCGCAACGCCTATCAAGTCCTTACTGTTGAATGGGTCGGCCTCGCCTTTCAAATAATCGACGACTTCTGCACGCGTCCCTACATGCCGTCACGGCATCAATACCGATGTCGAACAAAATGAAGGATGTCTATATGACGCGTTCTATCGTTATTGCAGCTTTCGTCGCATTCTTTGGAAGTTCTGCATTCGCCCAGTCGTTCGATCCGACGATTGGCACCGGAAATATCCGGCCGTATCGCTATGTCACGCAAAAAGCGCCCGGCAAGTATGTCAATCGACCGGACTACAATGCCAATGCGAAGGCCAGCCCGAAAAGAGGCTTTGCGGACCGCTCCCGCTGTGTGGGGGGCGGGCACGCGGCCCTCTAGCGCTCCATATCTGCCGGGTGCCTATAACAATCTCGGCCGTTGACACAAAGATTGGAGTGGCTGTCGACAGAAAAACGGCGCCACAGCAATGATGACCAGGCGTTGGCGTCGATCTGCGCCACGCCTGGTTTTATTATTGTTTGAGCGCATGGATAAGAGATGATCCGCGCCCTTCTCGCCATTGACGTTCTGCGTGACCCTGAAGTCCACGGCAAGGGAACAGCATTTGTAAGCCTGTGCCGGAGTCCAGCCAGTCCGTCCGCAAATGAAGGCTTGGCCCCTGAAGGTTTGTATCTCCGCCGCCGTGGCCGCGATAGCGGCGAGTTTGACGGGGCCCGACCTCGCTACGGCCCATGCGAAACTAGCGTCGCGGCCGAAATAGAAAGATATAAGGACTTCATCGGCGTTGAGTGTCGTCTGGATATCGTCGATCGTTCGCGCACCCGTCTCTGTCGCATTTGCAAAGGCCGGATACATTTTAGATATTTGCATGCGAACTGAATTGCGACCTTCGCGAAGGTCACTAATCTTTACTCGAAGTGCTTTTACGATGCGTTCGTCCCGCTCTGTGGGAAGTGCGAGTGCGTTGTTCAGCGCGCCAAGGTGTGCATTCGTTTGTCTAAGCAGCTACGCCAGCGGTAGCACAGGCTACGAATCTGGAATTCGGCGGACCTGGGAGGTTAGTAGAACGCCACTACGGCCTTAGCTGCTGCTCAGTTGCACTTCGTATCTCCCAGCACCGGCGAAAATTGCAAAGCCAATCTGCCTTCGAGGTATCTGACCGTCCGGTCCATGACGTCCCTCTCCTGTTGCTCGAAAGCTGAAAGGGCCTCGACCTCGAAATTAATCGGCGGTGCTTATCACGCGGATCGTATATCGCGCCCGAGCGATAGGAATCATCGTGGAGGCGACTATCCCGTCATGTTCCGCGGGAGCGCGGATTAGGTCTTCGATCAGTCGCTTCGCCGCCGCATCAAAGAGCGGCGTTAAGACCTCGTAGAAGTTAGGATGACCGACGGGGTGTCCGCACGAAATATTTTCCAGCGAAACGCCAGCGCGAATAAGCGTATTTCGGGTTGTTGGAAAGTATGCGACGTCCTTATGACCAGTTGGACCGCAGGCTTCATCGCAATCCTTCTTGGTCGCGAACATTTCAACGCGATAGTAGTCCATGGCCAATGCGAGAGCTATTCCCGGGGTCTCAAGCGTCAGTTCCGGTGCGAATGCCGTTGCCGCCCTCAGCTTCAAAAAGTCGGCACTCGACTTGCGAATCCGCGGCTCGGCATAAAATGCTTTCGGCAACGCCATTGCTAAAGTCCCGAAGAGTCGTGTTTCGGAATTGCTTTCAGCTTGCCCAGGATCGTGCGTACGATGAGCCCCAGAAAGCCTTGAAGCGCGCTCGCGGTCGCGCCGTACACGACGAGTTCCGGATTTTTGGTGGCGATTCGAATGGCCGCACGAACCTCCGGGTTCTTGATGCGGATGCCAATTTCCGCCATCAGCGCCCGAGCGTCATCGTCGTTTGGTGCCTTCACATTGCACTGACGCCACCCCTTCACATCGTCGTTTTCGCGCTGTTTGGTTTTTCTATTTGCCTCCGCGCTTTTCGGTTCTTCTGCAGGTGGCTCGTCCTTGGGTGGCCCCTCTGTGTGGCCTTCCCTTCGCCTTCCCCATCCCGCCGCAAAATCCACGCGAGCACTTGCTCATGACCCCGAGCGTGCATGAACGCCGCGAAATCGCCGCCGTGATTGGTCTCGTGGCCGCTATGGCCGTTTGTTTTATCGGTTGTCATTTTGTGTTGCGACAGCTGACCGTGTCTAGTCCGGACTAGTCACTTGATCGCCCCCACCGATCGTCCTCCGGCGACAAGCGGGGGTGAACCCTGGGGACAGAGAGGTTGTGCGTTGCCCAGCACACGGCGTTGGCAACGCGCTGGATAGTTGATGCCCGTACGGACGTGAGACCGCATCGTTGGCCGTTACGAAGGCGATTTTGCCCCTGATCCTCCAGGCTATCGGACGATGGCCGCGGCATCATGGCTGAGCCCCCTGCGACGGCTGGCTGGCGGCGAGCCGATCCAGGTTCTGTTGCAAGCGTCGGCGCACGCGCGCGACTTCGTCCGGATCGGCAGTCGGGATCGGAAATCGGGAAGAACGGTTCTCGCCGCGCCGCGGCCGGCCGTAATGGATCGTTGCAGTCGCGTCTGACGCGTGACCGAGCAGCGCGGCGACAATGGCGAGCCCGTGCAGCCGCTCGTCATCGGTGGTAGCCGAATCGACATAGGCGGCCTTCCAGCGTGCCGTCGCTTCGTGTCGCGGGGTATACAACGTCGAGTGCGTCGTCCTCTTCGGGAAAAGGGAACTGGTGATCCGAAGCATCAGCGCCCGCAGGGTCGACAGCAGTGTTTTGTAAGCGCCGGCGATCTCCGCTTGGTGCGCTTGGAATATCCAGTCGGTGATGGCGTTAACGCTTTCGGCGTCCAGATGAGTCCACCGTAGTGTCCGAAATTCACCATGAGCGCGGACGTCGTTGGCTTTGGCGCAGCGCACCTTCATCTCCCATTCAAACCCCGGTACCTCCGATCGCCGGAATTGGGCGGTCGGCCATTCGCAGGGCCGCAAGCCGGAGACATTCGAAGCGTTGAGGCAGTTGGTGAGCGCGAGGGCGTTGGGCGACTTTGTGGAGAGGGCGCGGTGATTGATCTTATCCAGTTCGCCGGGCTTAAACCTTTTTGCCTTTTGCTGCGACGTGCGCAGCGGCGCATCTTCCAGTTCTGCTGCCCTGGTGGATCTCACCCGATCAATCGCGTCGAATATTGTTGCGGTGATCGAGGGATTGGCGGCGCGATCAAGTTTGAACCCATAAACTGTGGCGGCCTGATACTGGCGCCACGTCGACTTGCCAAGTGTTGGTCGCTTGGTCTCGATCAGCCAGCCGGCGAAGCGCTCAGGTGTGGGCACTTCGCCGAAATGTCGTTCCGCCTCGCGTATAAGCTGGCGGTAGCGCTTCTCGTATGCAGCCAGGGTCTGCTCGCTGCACGCCGATGCTTTGCCAGTTGCATTGTTTTGGTGGTCCTTGTCCCGCATGGTCAAGGCCGCTTGTCGGGGGTACGGAACGGCAAAATCTGGGCGCTGTCTCTGCCGTGCTCGGCAGCTTGGCGTCCGGCCTGGCCCCCCGTCCCAGGGCTCGTGGGCAGGATCTTCGAACCAGGTACCGGTTCGTATCCAGCTTTCAAACTGTGCGGGATGAGCAAATCCCACTTCTTGGTGTATCCCGCAATTTCGCGCACGAACTGCTCGATTGCCTTGGTGGCCTCGCGCAGAAAAAACGGCCCCCTCGGGTTCAGCGGGCTGTACCTGTCGGATATTTTCTTGCGGTCGATTTTTTGATGGCCAAGGAAAATCGAAATTTCCATGGGCGGCACGCCGCAGGCTTCGAGATATCGGCCGATGGTGTGCCGGATCGAATAGGAGTTAACACCGACGCCATTGCTGTCCGGTTCGAGACCTGCAGCCTTGCGCGCCGTCCAAAAGGCCTTCTTGACTGACTTCACAGGCTCGCCGTTGTAACTGATCAGTCGACCTAGGGGCGCCTGCCTGAGCCAGGGCTCCCACGTCTCGGACACCCGGATCGTCGGGCGATATTTTTTCGTCTGGGTCCTGTTTGGCGCGTTCAAGGAGAAAATTGAGTGCGACCAATCGATCTCGTTCGTGTCGCATTCGAGAATTGTGACAGGCCTCGACGCGGAATTGATCAACCCGATCTGATATTCGAGAAAATGGGGTTCGCACACCTGATCGATAAGTTCGGCGATCTCCTTTGTGGTCATGAGGCGGCCCAGCAATGGGGCCGCAGCCTTGTCGTCTTCGCTGCAGACCTCCGGAATGGCCGGCGCGCGCGCGATCTTTTCTTCATCTTCGGCAAAGTTGAACGCGGCGCGGAGCACCGCATTGGTTCGGCTCAGGTAACTTAGCTTGTAACCTTCGGCGAGAAATGCCTCTTTGAATTCGCGAAAATCCTGTTTAGTCCACTCGTCGACGCGAATGTTTCCGATGTGCCGATTGAGATGGTTAATCGCGGTCTCCATCTGACCCGCGCTTGCCAGACCGGTATGGGACATCCGGTAATCTTCAAGAACGTTCTTGATGTGTACGAACGCGCCTTCGTTCAGCAGCTCGATGGGATCGCCCTTGATCCCCGAGCGCTGGATGCGGCGCATGACGTCGATGGCGACATCCAGCAGGGCCGTCTTAAGACTGCGCCGGGACGTTTGCCGAGCATTGTTGTCGTACCACTCGGCGTAGAAGTTCTTTGCCTTGCTGTGCGAGTCGTACACCAGACTATGGGCGCCGAATTCAAGTACCAGCTGGTACCGGATCGGCCGCCGCGCCCGGGGCTTTTCAGATTCGGCATCAGACATGTGATGGCCCGCAAGCCGGCGATGTCCGCGGCGGTGAGAACTTGATGAAAGATCCGATCGCGCTGGACGCCGGGAAACGGCTTGCCGTTTGTGACAATTGCCCGGCGCGTTCATCGCCGCTGACCGAGCCGGTGTTCGTGAGGTCAACGATCGCCGCCTCAACGTGGGCGCCGAAGGCGCGACGGTTCGCGTAATGCGACGGCGGTTGCCTGACCACCAAGGCTGTTTTCTCGGTCACGGCTTGCGTTTCCTGTTCAGGAATGCGTCCACCGTGGCCGTTGAAAAGCGCAGCGTCCTCAGCCCGGCCACCGCATCGAGATACCCGTCTTTCTCCAGGCGCCTGACGGTGGGAGACGAGACCTGCAACATTTCGGCAACCTCAACCGTGGTCAGGACCCGCGGCGGCGGTGCGAAGGGAGTAGGCGAACTGGTCATTGGCATACCCAAAGTATCATACATATGATACATATACGCTCGGCGAGGGGGTGTGTCAAACGTATGGAACGCGCCCGGCACGGCATTCTTAGGCGTCGTTAATTTTTGGTTGCTGACACCGGGGTGCGCCATTTCTTAAACTTTCCGGAGCCGTAGACGGGCGGCGAGCTGCAAGGCGGCATCGCGCAAGACCGGAACGATCACATTGAGACCGAGCCTGTGCTCGATTTCGCCGCGGACGATGATTCGCGCGCGCGCCCGCGGGCTCACCAGCGCCGTGAGTGGGCCGGCCAGCATTTTCCGTTGCCGACGGTAGTCGTCGAGCAAATGGCGCGCGACCGCGCGCTCCAGTTGGGGCCGCTCCTTGCGCAGCCTGTCGACGCAAGGGGCTAGCTTACTGCGCGGGTGCCGCGCGAAATCGCAAAACACGGTTCAACACCTGCTCGGAAAGCGCCCAAAACGCAGCGACCTCGGTGATGCAGGCGGCTGAAGTGAACGGATCGAGGCCGGTTTTCTCTGCAAATTCGGCCGGCTTGGAGAGCATCACGTTCGGCATCGTGAGCCCGGCGTCTTCGGCGTATTTCCAGGATTCGCCAACGACCGCGGGGAATCTGATCACGTCGCAGTCCTGAGCTGCCTTCAGGAGCGCGCGGTACGCGGAGGCCGGCCCGCTTCCGGCCATGAACTCGAATTTTCCGAAGCGTTCGTTGAGCAGCAAGGCCCGATGCAGGCCTGGCGCCGTCGTCGCCAGCGAGCGCAGATTTTCCGCGCTCTGGCGCATCTGCTCCAGCCGATTGGTCGTGGCGACGATCGAGAGCCCGGTGACGCCGAGCGCTGCCAGCTGCTCGTCAAAATGGGTCGTGGTCAGAAAAGCGGCGTGGTGCTGGGCGAGGCCGCCGGCCCAGTCCGCGATCGTGATGCCCCGTGTCTGCGCGGATCTGGCGATCGCTGCGGACAGCGGGCTGAGGATGCCGGCAAGCCCACCCGGCCGCTGGCTGGCCTGCGCGAAGTCTTCGACCGGGATGTAGACGTCGCCCTTGCGCAGACGCTGAGCGACGCCGCGGGTTTCGATGCGGACCATCGTGGTCGGGATCCCCGCCGCATCGCAATGGTAACGGATGCGCCATGCGGAGAAAGTCTTGCCGACCCCCGTGCCGTCGGCGAAGAGGTCGATGTAGAGGGGCAGGTTCTTCTCGGTCAAAGGCATGTCTAGCTCCTGGACTGAATGAGGCGGGCTGCCGCCTGCGCGTTGCGGGCGGCGGTTGGGTCGTTGGCGAGGGACGCGATGGAATCTGTCTCAGCCGCGTTGGCCGGCGGGGTGCGGGCGGGGTTGCGCGGCGTGACCCCGCTCTCGGGGAGCGTGCGAGGCCGGCGGCCGGAAGCGGCCGCCAAAGTGCGCTTGCCGTTGCGGCGTTCCGGTTTGCCCAGCGTGCCAGGCTCTGCCGGAAGCGGCAGGACGCAGCCGGATTCAGCAGGACGCCGCAGGATCGAGCCGGGAGCTGCAGGACTCTGCAGGAGCGTGCCGGACGCGGGCATGGCAGGCCCGGCCGCGCCGGCCCGCTTGCGGGCCCGCGACAGGGCTGACGAAATGCTGCCAAGGGGGAGGGGCGTGCCGTCAGCCTGGGCAATGCCGACCTCGGCCAACAACTCGCCGAGCATCGACTGGGTTATGCCAGCGGCAACAAGCCCGTCGAAGAACGAAACCTCAGCGTCGCAGACGTCCTGAAAGTCGCGCAGCTCGCCGAGCAGATTGCGTGCGGTCTCGCCAATTTCGCGGAACCGCGCCTGCACCGGCGCCGGCAGACGGCCGAGGAGCAGGATGCGCTTCACCATGGCCGCGCGCCCCGGTGAAACCGCGGGTGCCGGCGCTTTGCACGCAAGTTACACGCAGGCGGCAAAAACCCGCTGATTTGCTGAGGTTTTGGATATCCGAGGGTTTCTCTAAGTGATTGAAACGACGCTCGATTCTCGTCCGCCCCGTGCGTTGCCAAGGTCGGGGTCGAGGGTTCGAATCCCTTCGCCCGCTCCAATCTTCGCGCCTTTCGGCCGTTTTTCTCACAAACAGATCAATACCCCGCCGCCAGCGAGCCGCGGGTGCGCGTGTCGGCAGCGCCAACGTAGCCATTTGGCGTGACCTCGATGGAATTGGCCGAAGTCGCCGGCCGGGTCGGCACGATTTTGTGGCCGCGGGCGGCGAGCGCGTCCAGCCATTCCGGATTGAAACCGGGCTCGACCAAGACCTGATCGGGCTGCCACTGATTATGCAGGCGCGGCGCGGTGACGGCCTCGGCGATCGGCATTTTAAAATCGATCACGTTGACGATCACCTGGAGCACCGCGGTGATGATGCGGCTGCCGCCGGGCGAGCCGGTGATCAGAAACGGCTTGCCGTCCTTCAGCACGATGGTCGGTGTCATCGACGACAGCGGACGCTTGCCGGGCCCCGGCAGATTGGCGGTGTAGCCGAGCAGCCCGAAGGCGTTCGAGGTGCCGGGCTTGGCGGTGAAATCGTCGAGCTCGTTGTTGAGCAGCACGCCGGTGCCGTCGGCGATCAGGCCGAGGCCGTAGGAAAAATTCAGCGTGTAGGTGTTCGACACCGCATTGCCGTCGCGGTCGATGACGGAGAAATGCGTGGTGTTCTTGCCCTCCTTGTCGGGCGGTGTGCCGGGACGGATGTCGGCGGCCGGCGTCGCCTTGTCGCCGATGGTGGCGCGCAGCGACGCGGCATAGCTCTTCGACGTCAGGCCTGCGATCGGCATGGTCACCGCATCGGGATCGCCCATGTAGCCGGCACGGTCGGCATAGGCGCGTTTCATCGCCTCGATCATCAGATGCAGCGACTTCTCGCCGCGTTCGAGTTTGCCGAAGCCTTCCAGAATGTTGAGCATCTCGATCAGGTGCACGCCGCCGGACGAGGGCGGCGGCATCGAGACAATGTCGTAGCCGCGATAGCTGCCGCGCACGACGGGCCGCTCGATCGCCTGATAATTTTTCAGATCGTCTTTGGTCATGATGCCGCCGGCCTTGACCACGGCGTCGGCGATGCGCGAGGCGGTCGGGCCTTCGTAGAAAGCGCGCGGGCCGTTTTGCGCGATGGCGCGCAGCGTATCGGCGAGATCGAACTGGATCAGCCGGTCGCCTTCCTGCAACGGCTTGCCGCCGTCTTTCAACAAGATTCCTGCCGACGAGCGCCAGCGCGCGATGCGGTCGCGTGCGCGCGGCAGCGAATCCGCGAGATCGTCTTTCACCAGAAAGCCCTTGCTGGCG
>Ga0193699_10000781_pt1 | contig 12991 bp, 14 predicted proteins | sample L3c2metaG_FD_160095 | JGI IMG/M metagenome (GOLD analysis project Ga0193699, IMG submission 160095) | Soil microbial communities from a riparian zone of the East river system, Colorado, United States - L3c2 | ecosystem: Environmental > Terrestrial > Soil > Riparian zone | place: USA: East... | reverse complement strand
ACAACTACGCGCGCGGTGAACACTGAACGCACGGTCAAAACCGCCCGTCATCAGAAGCATGACAGGTTCGCGCGCCAAGATCGCGGCTATCACCGCGGCTATGATCGCCACCGCGATCCGGTGGTCACCGCCAGCATCGCCCGCAAACGGCACAAGACCGCCGTGTCGGATGCCGGCTGGACCCGCTTTCAGCGCTAGCGCCGACCGCTTCCGGCGGTTATCAACGGCCACAACGGCGCATCCAAGCGCCGAAGGGAGGCACCGTTGAAAAAGCTGATCGCCCTCGGTTGGGCCTGCTTCGCCCTTCTCTCGATCTCCGGCCAAGCGTCCGCGCAAAGCGACTATCCCACCCATTCGATCCGGATCATCGTTGGCTTCGCCGCCGGCGGCGCGACCGATGTCGCTGCGCGCATTCTTGCCTCGAAAATGTCGGAAGAACTCGGCCAATCGCTGATCGTCGAGAACCGGCCCGGCGCCAGCACCACGATTGCCGGCGAAGCAGTCGCGAAGTCGGAGCCGGATGGCTACACGCTGTTCATGGCCGGCAACGCCAATGCCGTAAACGCGGTGGCGGAGTCCAAGCTGCCGTTCGACGTGCTGCGTGATTTTGCGCCGATCGGCATCGCCGTCACGTCGCCGAGCGTGCTCGTCGCGCATCCCGACACCGGCATCAAAAGCGTTGCCGACATCATCACCGAGGCCAAAGCCAACCCGGGCAAGGTGATGTACGCATCCGCCGGCGCCGCCGCGGTGTCGCATCTCGCCGGCGAGTTGTTCTCCTACGACCAGGGCATCAAGCTGACGCATGTGCCTTACAAAGGCAGCGCGCAGGCGATGACCGACGTGCTGGCGGGCCGCATCGCCATCATGTTCGCGCCGATCTCGACGGCCTTGCCGCACATCAGAAGCGGCAAACTCGTCGCGCTTGCGGTCACCTTCCCGCAACGGCTGGACGATCTGCCGGATACGCCGACGCTCGCCGAAGCCGGCATCAAGAATGTCGATCTTTCGATCTGGTTCGGACTGGTGGCCCCGAAGGGTACGCCACCCGATCGGCTCGCCAAGCTTGGCGCCGCGATGGACAGGGCCTTGACGCGGGACGACGTACGCAAGGCGCTTTCGGTCCAGGGCATCATACCGGCTGTCGGCCAGGGCCCGGATGCCTTCACGCGCCGCATGCAAAGTGAAATCGAGAGGTTGCGGGTCGTATTCGCGGCGACCGGCATGAAGATGTCGGAATGATTGTTGCGGCGCGCCGCTTGAGAGGTTTGCAATGACACCCCTGAAGGCTTTGATCGAAACCGGCGAATTGATCGTCGCTCCCGTTGCGCTCAATCCCATGATGGCGCGGCTCGCCGAAGACGCCGGCTTCAAGGCCGTCTATCTGAGCGGCGGCTCCCTCGGCTGGCTCAAATGCGTGACAGAAGCCAATCTCAGCCTGACCGACATGGTCGAGGTCGGCGTCGATATTCGCGGCGCCACCAAAATTCCGATCGTGCTCGACGCCGGCGGCGGCTGGGGCGAGCCGGTGCATATCCATCGTACCGTGGCGATGTCCGAAGTCGCGGGCTTTGCCGCGATCGAAATCGAGGACCAGTATTTGCCGCGACGGGTGCAACATCACATCGGCGAAGAGAACCTGATTCCGCCGGAATCGATGGTCGACAAGATCAAGGAAGCGGTCGCGGCGCGCACCGACCCCAATCTCATCATCATCGGACGCACCAATGCCCAACGGCTTCATGGTTTGGACGAGGCGTTGCGGCGCGGCGAAATGTATCACCGCGCCGGCGCCGATATGCTGTTCATCCATTCACGCAAGCCCGACGAGTTGCGCCGCATCGGCGAGCGCCTGCCCGGCCCGCTGATGATGTTCGCGCCTGAAGACGGTTTTGGCACCTTCGAGATGACGCCCGCGGAATTGGCGAAGCTCGGCTTCAGGCTGGCGGCCTCATCAGGGTCCGCCTTTGCGGCGATGTACAAGGCGGTGCGGCAATCCTACGAGTGCCTGGCGCGCGGCGAACTCGACCCGTTCCTCGGCGCCGGCGGCGCGGTGGCGCAGATGAAGCGGGCTCACGAAACGACTGGTCTCGCCCGCCTGTTGGCGATCGAAAAACGCACGACGCAGCGGGTCGGCTGAATAAAAAAGCCGGGCTTCCTCGGCCATTTTTAGTAGTGGTGCATACCCGTGTTGAGCAGCGATGGCTTGGCATCGCCGAGCCGCACACGTCACCGGAACCGGCAATCATTGTTTACTTCAGGGACGCCGCCGCTGTCTTCGCGATCTCGGTGTCAGTTTCCTTGCTCAAACCGGCAATACCAACTGCTCCCACGACTTGACCATTCAAACGCACCGGCATGCCCCCACGCAGAGCGACGATATTGGCGGTGACGAACGCCGTACGTCCCTCATCAATGTTGTCCTCGATTTCCGCGGTCGGCCGCTGCAGTCGCGCGGCCGTTCGCGCCTTCTGGATGGCAAGGTCCGCGCTAGCTGGGCGGACACCATCCATCCGCTGGAAGGCGACCAGATCCCCGGCCGGATCAACCACTGCGATTGCCGACGGCGCATTCCGCTGCTGGGCGCTCTCCTGCGCCGCCCGCAGCACGGTCTGCGCCCCAGCCTGATCCAGAACCATCACGCTGATGGTTTGCCCATCGGACGGCAGGCATAAGGCAGTTGCCAATATCCCGACGGTGAATCCAAGTTTCGTCATTGCGATCATATTGCTGACGGTCACCCAGTTCTAACCTAGGAGACTGCTGGCCAGACGCTTTCGCAATATTGCTGGGATTGACGCGAGCTTGCGACGTTTGCTGAAGGAGCACGCCGCAGCGTTTGCAGCAGATGCGGCCTATGCTCGGCAAGTTAGATTGTCAGAGTTGTGTAGAAGCCCGACTACCGCGAAACGGCGATCTAAGGCCGGACTTGTCCACAAAAGTTGCTACAAAACTTGCGCCACAAAACTGCTAAAAAAGAGACTAACGCGCAAACCAACGCATTGAAGTTAATAGGTTATTTTAATGGTGCGGCCAAAAGGACTCGAACCTTCACGGGTTGCCCCGCTGCCACCTCAAGGCAGTGCGTCTACCAATTCCGCCATGGCCGCTAACAAGAGAGACGAGAAGTCTTTGAAAACCCCGCGTCCCCACAAGCGCGGTCCGTGTAACAAATAGGGTTCTCAGGGACAAGGCCCAGGCACGCCGCTTTGCGGCCCCAGCAGCGGGAATTTGCGGGGCCGATCAAGGCCTTGCACGGCCGCCGTGCGGCGACCCTGCCCTATCCCGGAAATAATCGTCTGGAAGCGCCGGTTCCCGGCGGCTCAACGCATATCGAGCGGGCGCGGCAGCAGACTGCCGACTTCAACCGCGATGCGGTTGCCGTTGACCACCACCGTGCCACTGGCAACCGGCAGGTTGTTGGCCAGGATCTGGACGGCGTCGTCTTCCGAGGATTCGAGTTCGATGATCGCGCCGCGACCGAGCCGGAGCACCTGATGGATCGGCATGAAAGTGGTACCCAATACAACGGTGATATCGACTGACACCTTGTCGAATGTGCTCACGGTCTTAGCTTCCCTTTTTTGGCTTCCCTGCGCCGCGTGTGGCGTGGAGCAGGTTCCAGGTCACCATGGTATGGTGAACGAGTGGTTAACATGCGCGACGATTTGACGGTGGGGATGCCCGCTGCGGCGGGATCGCCGGCGGTCGCATGGCGCGTGGACGACGCGCCGGTGGCCTACGACGCGGCTATCGCCTTCATGGACGCGCGGGCAGCGGCCATCGCAGCCGGCCGCGAGCCGGAGTTGGTCTGGCTGCTCGAACACCCCCCGCTCTACACCGCCGGCACCAGCGCGCAACGCCAAGACATCGTCGACGCCCGCTTTCCGGTATTCGAGGCTGGCCGCGGCGGGCAGATGACCTATCACGGCCCCGGCCAGCGCGTGGCCTATGTGATGCTCGACCTGAAACGGCGCGGACCGGACGTGCGCAAGTTCGTTGCCACGCTGGAAGAATGGATCATCCGCGCGCTGGCGCGCTTCAATGTGCGCGGCGAGCGCCGCGAGGACCGCATCGGCGTCTGGGTGCGCCGGCCGGAAAAAGCGCCGGGCTCGGAAGACAAGATCGCCGCCATCGGCATCCGCGTGAAGCAATGGGTGACGCTGCACGGCATCTCGCTCAACGTCGATCCGAACCTCACACATTTCTCCGGCATCGTGCCGTGCGGCGTGAGCGACCAGCGCTACGGGGTCACCAGTCTGGTCGATCTCGGCCTACCGGTGTCGATGGCCGACGTCGACATGGCGCTGCGCGGTGAGTTCGAGGAATTGTTTGGGGCGACGCGACTACACGGTGTGCAGGAACGAGAAAAGTTCACCGGGCTTGCGTAGCGCGAGTTCGTCGGAGGTCGCCTCGCGCTGATCGAGTGTGTCGACATGGCCGCTGCGCGGACCGACGCGGCATTCGGCGATCATCGCGTCGACCGCCGGCCCCGATCCGGCAAACACCGCCTCGACCGAGCCATCGCGGCGATTACGCACCCAGCCTTCGAGCCCGTGCCGCAACGCGTGATACTCGACGAAGGCGCGGAAGCCGACGCCCTGCACTTGGCCACGCACCGAAACATGGCGAATAATCCGGGGCTGGTCGCTCATGTAATGTCTCCGACGTCGATGACGCGGGCCCCGGTCCAGCGCGACACCGACCAGCGCTCGACCGAGCGAATATAACGCTCGGGCAATTTCCAGCCCCGCGCGGCAGCGGCGATCATCGCGACATAGCCGGGCTTTGGCTGGCCGGCGGCGCGACGCCGCAACAGATACAGCATCGCCAACACGCGCCGCTTGCCCTCGCGCATCGGCAGATGGCGCACATCGTAGAGGCCCTTGTGCAGCAACTCATACGCATGCAACGCCGCCACGTCGCGCGGCGTCAGCCGCCACAGCACGCCATGCACCGTATCGCCGGGGCTCAACCGCACCGAGCCCCAACCATCGATGCCGATGAAAAACTTATAGCTGTCGAGCTTTGCCGGCCCGATCGCGCGCGCGCCGGGACAGCGCGCCTGCATCGCCGCGCGCTGCATGTTCGAGCCATAGGCGAAGTAGAGAGTCATGAAACGTGTTTAGCAGATCGCGGCTATGCAAACTCGAGGATCACCGCGTCGACCGCCAGGCTGTCGCCCTGCTTGGCGTTGATCTTCTTGACCGTGCCGTCGATCTCGGCGCGCAGCACGTTTTCCATTTTCATGGCCTCGACCACCGCGACGGTGTCGCCGGCCTTGACCTCCTGGCCTTCCTTGACCGCGATCGAAACCACCAGACCGGGCATCGGGCACAGCACCAGCTTGCCGGTGTCGGCGGCTCTCTTCAACGGCATCAGCCGCGCCAACGAGGCTTCCGTTTCGGTATAGACATGGGCTTTGGTCTCGACCCCGCGATAGGCCAGCGCAAATCCGTTCGGGATCGTGCGCACCTGCACCGCGACGACGTGGCCATCGACAGTCCCGGTCCACAGCGGGTCGCCTGGTGTCCAGCGCGACTCGAGGGTGACCGTCTGCGCCGGCACATTGCCGCTGGTGCCACCGCCGACGCGGTAGGTCACGGTCAGCGAATTGCCGGCAGGCAGGCGCTCACCGCGCGCACCATCGCCGAAGCGGGCCTGTCCACTGCCGACCTCAACCGTATAGGTCTTATCGCCGAGCGCGACGGCGCGGAGGCTGGCGCGCACCACAGGCCGGCCGGTCATCTGGCCAGAAATTTGCCGCTTGCGCTCGCCCAACGCATGATCGATCGCAACCGCGACCGCGGCGAGCACCTTGGCCCGCTTGCCTTCGGGCGCATGCGGATGAAAGCCTTCGGGGAATTCCTCGGCGATGAAGCCGGTCGAGAGCTTGCCGGCGCGCCAGCGCGGATGCGCCATCAGCGCCGACAGGAACGGAATATTGTGGCGGATACCGTCGATAACGAAAGCATCGAGCGCGTCGGACTGCGCGTCGATCGCCTGTTCGCGCGTCGGCGCATGGGTGACGAGTTTGGCGATCATCGGGTCGTAATAGAGCGAGATTTCGCCGCCCTCGTAGACCCCGGTGTCGTTGCGCACCGTGACGCCACCGCTGACGCGCTCGGCCGGCGGGCGATAGCGCGTCAGGCGGCCGATCGACGGCAGGAAATTGCGATACGGGTCTTCGGCGTAGACACGGCTTTCCACCGCCCAACCGTTGAGCTTCACGTCGCCCTGCTTGATTGAAAGCTTCTCGCCGGCGGCGCTGCGGATCATCTGCTCGACCAGATCGACGCCGGTGATCAACTCGGTCACCGGATGCTCGACCTGCAAGCGCGTGTTCATCTCGAGGAAGAAGAAGCTCTTGTCCTGGCCGGCGACGAACTCGACGGTGCCGGCCGAGTCGTAGCCGACAGCTTTGGCCAGCGCGACCGCCTGCTCGCCCATCTTCTTGCGCGTCGCTTCATCGAGCAGCGGCGATGGCGCTTCCTCGATGACTTTCTGGTTGCGGCGCTGGATCGAACACTCACGCTCGCCGAGATAGATGACGTTGCCGTGCTTGTCGCCGAGCAACTGGATTTCGATGTGGCGCGGATCGACGATGAATTTCTCGATAAACATGCGGTCGTCGCCGAACGACGACTTCGCCTCGGAGCGCGAGCGGGCGAAACCTTCCGCCACTTCGGACTCCGACCAGGCGATACGCATGCCCTTGCCGCCGCCGCCGGCGGAGGCCTTGATCATCACCGGGTAGCCGATCTGGTTGGCGATCTTCACCGCCTCCTTCTCGTCCTCGATGATGCCGAGATGGCCGGGCACGGTGGAAACCTTGGCCGCCGCCGCCGCCTTCTTGGATTCGATCTTGTCGCCCATGGCCGCGATGGCCTTGGCGTTCGGCCCGATGAAGACGATCCCGTTGGCTTCGAGCGCCTTCGGGAAGGCCTCGCGTTCCGACAGGAAACCGTAGCCCGGGTGCACCGCCTCGGCGCCGCTTTCCTTGCAGGCCGCGATGATTTTCTCGATGACGAGATAACTCTGGGCAGCCTGCGGCGGGCCGATCAGAATGGCCGTGTCGGCCATCGCGACATGCAGGGCATCCTTGTCGGCCTCCGAGTAGACGGCGACAGTCTCGATGCCCATTTTGCGGGCGGATTTGATGATCCGGCAGGCAATTTCGCCGCGATTGGCAATCAAAATACGCTTGAACATGCGGCCTTGAGAGTGACGCCGTCGCCCCACCGGGGGATGGCTGCGGATAACCGGCAAATGTTACAATACTGTCTTGGGCTCCGAGTATCTAGCGCAACCTCGCAACAAAGATGACCGGGAGAGCTGCCATGTCACTCCGAACCAAGGTTCTGCTCCTCGCCGCCGTCGCCGTCGCCCTTTCCGTCGGCCAGGCCGCCGCGCAATCCCAGCGCAATCTGATCCTGTTCGTGCCGGACGGACTGCGCGCGCTCAAGGTCACACCGGAAACCGCGCCGACGATGGCCGCGATCCGTGACCAGGGCGTCAATTTCGCCAACCCGCACTCGCTGTTCCCGACCTTCACCATGGCCAATGCGTCGGGACTGTCGACCGGTCACTTCCTCGGCGACACCGGCACCTTCAGCAACACGATTTACGCCGGCTTCCCGGTCAAGGCCGCGGCCGGCAGCGTGACACCGTTCATCGAAAACGATCCGATCCTCGGCGAAGTCGACGCGCATTTCTCCGGCAATTTCGTCGACGAGGACAGCATCCTGTTGATCGCCCGCAACCAGGGCTTCAGCACCGGGGCGATCGGCAAGCTCGGCCCGACGTTGATGTTCGACCACACCGAGCGCAGCGGCGAAAAGACCATCACGATCGACGACTCGACGGGAACGCCGGCCGGTATTCCGCTGTCGCAGGACATGAAAGACACGCTGACGACGCTCGGCTTGCCGCTCGCCACGCCGCCGCGCGGCGATAACGGCAAGGTCGGCGACAACAAGGTGCCGGGCACCACCGTCGCCAATCTCGTCCAGCAAGGTTATTTCGCCGACGTCGCCGCCAAGGCCGTGTTGCCGATGTTCAAGGCGCGCAACAAGCCCTTCGTGCTCGTGTTCTGGTCGCGCGATCCGGACGGCACGCAGCACAATCAGGGCGACAGCCTGCTCAGCGTCACGCCCGGCATCAACGGGCCAACGTCGCTCGCCGCCATCAAGAATGCCGACGACAATCTTGCGGCGTTGCGCAAGGCGGTCGACGAACTCGGCCTTTCCGGCACGACCGACATCGTGATTGCCGCCGACCACGGCTTCTCGACAATTTCCAAAGAGAGCAAGACCAGCCCGGCCGCGAAAGCCGAATACAAGGACGTGCCGGCGGGCCTCCTGCCCGCGGGTTTCGTCGCCATCGATCTCTCCAAAGCGCTCGGCATGCCGCTGGCCGATCCGGACAACAAGAATGCCGCGGTCGCCGACGGCACCTACCCGAAGCGCGGCAACGGCCTGATCGGCGCCGATCCGGAAAAGCCCGACGTCGTCGTTGCCTCGAACGGTGGCTCTGATCTTGTTTATCTGCCGGGCAAGGATCGCGCGCTCGCGGCGAAGGTCGTCGAGGCGCTGCTGGCGCAGGATTATGTCAGCGGGCTGTTCGTCGATAGCGAACTCGGCGACATCCCAGGCACGCTGCCGATGTCGGCGATCAATATGCAGGGTGCATCGCGCACGCCGCGGCCATCGATCGTCGTCAACTTCCGCTCCTACTCGACCGGATGCGAACAACCGGTGCTGTGCACCGTCGAAATCGCGGACACCGGTTTGCAACAAGGCCAAGGCATGCACGGCTCGTTCAGCCGCGCCGACACCATGAATTTCATGGCGGCGATCGGACCGAGCTTCAAGAAAGGCTTCGTCAACGACGCGCCGGTCAGCAATGCCGACATCGGCATGACCATCGCGCATGTGCTCGGGCTGAAAATCCCCTTCAAAGGTTCGCTGCAAGGCCGCGTAATGGACGAAGCCTTGCCAGGCGGCGCCAACCCCGACGTGAAGAGTTGGGTCGAGCGCGCCAAACCGGGCGTCGATGGCCTTGCCACCGTGCTGATAGGCCAGAGCGTTGGCAACCAGCGTTATTTCGATGCTGCCGGCTTCGAAGGACGCACCGTGGGTTTAGTCGCGCACAAGAAAGCCGCCAGCCGCTAAAACGGTTACTGGCGCCGGGGGAAATCATTATCCCCCGGCCTCAATGGGCCGTTGCTTTGTTCTCCCTGAACGGCTTTGCGCGGTGCAAACATCCTCTTTCGAGCGGGACCTATTTCAGCGCGCGGGTGGCGACTGTATAATGCGCAGCGAACATAGAACTTTTAAATTTTTTGGAGGCTCTCATGACATTGGCGATTGGCGACACCGCACCGGATTTCGAGGCCGAAACCACCGAAGGAAAAATCCGCTTTCACGAATGGCTGGGCGATTCCTGGGGCGTTCTTTTCTCGCACCCTAAGGATTTCACGCCGATCTGCACCACCGAACTCGGCACCATGGCGCGGCTGAAGCCGGAATTCGACAAGCGCAACACCAAGGTCATCGGCCTGTCGGTCGATCCGGTCGACAACCACAAGAAATGGGCGGTCGACATCAAGGATGTCGTCGGCTTCGCGCCGAACTATCCGATGATCGGCGACACCGATCTCAAGATTTCCAAGGCCTACGGCATGCTGCCGGCGAGCACATCCGGCACGTCTGAAGGCCGCACGCCGGCCGACAATTTCACAGTGCGCAACGTCTTCGTCGTCGGACCGGACAAGAAGATCAAACTGATCCTCGTCTACCCGATGACCACCGGGCGCAACTTCGATGAGATCTTGCGCGTGATCGACTCGCTTCAGCTCACCGCCAAGCACCGCGTCGCCACGCCGGCGAACTGGAAACAGGGTGAGGACGTCATCCTCACCGGCGCCATCAGCGACGAAGAAGCTAAGAAGCTCTATCCCGGCGGCTACAAGCAGCCGAAGCCCTATATCCGGATTGCGCCGCAGCCGAAATAAGCAGCCACGGTCTGTGTGTTTGAGGGGCGCGGGAAACCGCGCCCCTTCGCTATTGGTCTGCCAATCGCTGCTTTACTTCCGCCTTGCGTCCCATCGGCAAACCTTCCAAAACTCGCGCCATGACCGATCTCGGCTTCATCCATCGTTTCATCCCGGCGACGCAGCCGGGCCTGCCGACTTTACTGTTGCTGCATGGCACCGGCGGCGACGAGAACGATCTGATTCCGCTGGCCCAGCAGTTGCTGCCGGGCGCCGCGTTGCTGTCGCCGCGCGGCAAGGTGCTGGAGCACGGCATGCCGCGGTTTTTCCGTAGGCTCGCTGAAGGCGTCTTCGACCTCGCCGATTTGAAAGTGCGCACGGCCGAATTGGCCGAATTCATCATCGCCGCGCGAAAGGCCTATGATATTCCCGCGCCCATTGCGGTCGGATTCTCCAATGGCGCCAATATCGCCGCCTCTTTGTTACTGACGCAGCCCGACCTTCTGCGCGCCGCCGTCCTATTCCGCGCCATGCTGCCGTTCGAGCCCGAGCCAATGCCCAGTCTTGCCGGCAAGCCGCTGTTGCTCCTGTCGGGCGGCAGCGATCAGATGATCCCGGCAGCGTCCAGCAAGCGCCTCGCCGAGGTATTGCAGGCAAGCGGCGCCGAACTCACCTATAAGACCCTTCCGACCGGACACGGTCTCACCCAAAACGATCTGATCATCGCCGCGCAGTGGCTGCAAGAATTTGGGCTGGAGCAATTCTCGAAATGACCGACGTCAACGCGCACGCCCTCAACCAGCCGCCCTTCGCTGAATTTCTCGGCATCAAGATCACCGAAATCACACCCGATCGAGTAACCGCCGAACTGGTCGTGCGGCAGGACTTGAACAATCGCTTTGGCATCATGCATGGCGGCGCCATCATGGCGCTGGCCGACAATTGCGGCGGCACCGCCGCGAGCGCCAACCTGAAGGATGGTCAAACGACTACGACGATCGAAAGCAAGACCAATTTCTTCACCGCGATTCCGATCGGCGATGTCGCGAAGGCCGAATGTACCGCGCTGCACAAAGGCCGCACCACCATGGTCTGGCAGACCCGCATCACCCGCAACGACGGCAAACTCTGCGCGCTGGTCACACAGACCCAACTGGTTCTTCAACCTAAGCGATGAAACCGTAAGGCGACCGCCGCGCTTATTTAGGCCGGCAACCACCTTGCCGTGTGGCGCATTGCTTCGTACCCTCCTGGTGCCATCGGTTCACAGGGAGGCTCGACGCTCATGAATGCCAACCACCTAATCCGACATGCGTGGCTTTTTTTGTTGTTGCTCGCACCAGCGTCCGCTTCGGCCGACGTCGTCCGGATCTACATCACCAACAGCGCCGGTGACAGCATCCACGTCATTGATCCTGCGACCAATAAAGTGGTGCAGGAGATCAAAGGTATCGAGGGTGCGCATGGCATCGCATTTTCTCCCGATGGATCGAAGGTGTACGTCAGCGACGAAGTCAATTCGACGCTCGACGTTTTCGACCGCAAGAGTGGCAAGCTGCTCAAGAAAGTTGCGCTGAGCGCCCATCCGAACAATATCGCTGTGGCCAAAGACGGCCGCATCGTGGTCGGCATCGCCCGAGACCCGGGCGCACTCGATATCATCGATCCGGCGACTCTCGAGCGGACCAAGAGCGTGCCGGTGAACGGCAGGCTCCACAATGTTTACGTAACGCCCGACAGCAAATACGTTGTAACCGGCTCGATCCGGACCCAGATTATCACCGTTATCGATTTGGCCACCGAGCAACCGGTATGGGAGGTCAAGCTCGACAAAGGCATTCGCCCGATGACCATCGAGGCGAACCCCGACGGCTCGACCAAGCGAATTTTCGCCCAGTTATCCGACGTCAATGGCTTCGCGGTGGTGGATTTTGCCACGCGCAAGGAAGTGGCACGCATCGAGTTGCCGAAGGCGAAGACAGATTTTGAAACCGACGCCGGTCGGGCGACATCGCCGTCGCACGGGATTGGCGTCGCGCCGGACGGCAAGACGCTATGGGTGACCAGCATTCCGAACAACGCGGTGTACGTCTATTCGCTCAACGATCTCAAGCTCGTCGGCGAAGTCGCCCTGCCGTCTCCCAAGCTGAAGGGATTTGAAGCGATTTCAGCGGTTGCGAATTGGGTCACGTTTACGCCGGACAGCAAGACGGTCTACGTCTCCAACGCCGGTTTACGCTCGGTCTCGGCAATCGACACCAAGTCGATGAAAGTGGTCGCCGTGGTGCCGGTCGGCGAAGTGCCCAAGCGTATCAATACGCTTGTGATCCCCAACCGGGCGCGGGCCGCCGCTACTTCTTCTTCGGCGCGGCGAGCGTCGCTCCATTGACCCACGCAGCGAGCGTGCGCCAGGCCGGGTCCTGCTTGGACGCAAATTGCCTGCCGCCCGAGTGATAGACGTGGCCGCCGCCCTCCGGGGCGAGAGGATGCTGCAGCAACAGTGTTGTATCGAGATCGCCTGGGTTGACGAGCTTCGAAACGGCCTCGAAGTTGCGGAGCGATTGCTCGTCGGTCCAGGCGGTCGCGTTTGGCGTCAGTTTTTCTAGACGAAATGCGTTGTTGCTTTCCGCATGACAAGCGTAGCAGCGGGCATGCGTCGGGCGTTTGGTCAGAAAGACCGGCTCGACCCGCTGCTTGAAGAATTCGTAGTCGAGCTTCGGCGCCGTTCGCGCGCTCGTCGTTAAGAGGCAAACTGCCCCTGCGGCCAGAACCGCGATAGTTATGTTGACCCGCCCCGGCATTCCACCCTCCTCTGTACTCTGCGGTACGTGGATCGATGGTAACTCAATCACGGGCGAGGACAAGCGGGGGGCTGGGCGGGGGCGAGAGAAAGATCGCGCGCTAATTCTCCGCGACGACCGACGCCGCCGCATTTCCCGCTACCGGCGTAACGCGGCCGCCGCGATTGACGATGACGACACCGGCGGCGCAGATCAC
>Ga0193699_10000780_pt1 | contig 13000 bp, 11 predicted proteins | sample L3c2metaG_FD_160095 | JGI IMG/M metagenome (GOLD analysis project Ga0193699, IMG submission 160095) | Soil microbial communities from a riparian zone of the East river system, Colorado, United States - L3c2 | ecosystem: Environmental > Terrestrial > Soil > Riparian zone | place: USA: East... | reverse complement strand
ATATCCCCGATTGTTGGAGGCCTTGCCGAAACGCTTGAAATACTCCGCTCCTGGTCCGTCGATCACATCATGCTCGCCGGGCACCGTGTGAAGTTCCGTCACCTTCAGGCCCGATAGCAGTTGTTCTGCCCGGTCGAACTCTTCCGGTTTGGAAAGATGCGTGATGTCGCCCGTGTGCATGATGAACGCCGGCTTGTCCGGCATCGCGTTGACCAGATCGATCGTCTGCTGGACCGTACTGCCGACATCGGGATTCGCATCCGCCTTGAAGCCGATATGCGTATCGCTGATCTGCACGAACAAGGGCGTGCCGGCCTTGGCCGCCTGGGTGTTCTGCGATGCGCCAAAAGCGATATTTACCGGGGCAAGCACTCCACCCGATAAAACAAACAGCGTGCCCGCGCCGCCGAATGCAAGACATCTCATGGCGGCGCGGCGCGATTGATCCGTTGTGAATTCAGATGACATCGTAGCCTCTCGAATGGTTTCGAGGGCTAGACCGCGCGGGCCTGCGCTTTATTCCCGGCTATCGGGGGTGCCGATTTCTTTTATCAGGCGCACGAGTCCAAGAAGCTCATCCAATGCCGTATCCGAGACCGCGCAAAAAACGAGATCGCCGCTTTGCCAGAACACGGCATGGTATCCATTGCGCGTGACGATGTTGGGCAAAGATTCGCCGGACTGAGGCCAAGAGAAGACATTGATCGTATGAGCGCCGTGTCGATAGACCAGTACCGCCGCCCGATGACCATCGACGTAGTCAACGCGTCCCCCAACAAGGCGATAATCCTCGTTGGGAAAGTCGGCCGTGGGCGGTGACACATCGGCATGACCTGCAAACCAAGGTTTCACCGTATGCTGATCGCTCGACACGACGTCGATCAGATGGCTCTCCATCAGCGATCGCAAATGGGCACTCATCACATCGTTGACAAGCGGATTGGAAGCAGAGGGGAAAAACACAATAAAGGCCAATGCGGCGGCAAGCGCGGTCGCCACGGCGCCGCTTGCGGCTCCCGACCAGAATTGCTTACCGCGGAGGATCAAGCTTCCCACTGACCACAGGCTTCCGGCTTCGCGGTTCAGCGCATCTGTTACCCGCGATTCCAGGCTGGGGCTTGCGCGATGATAGAGCGTCGGTTGACGCATGGCGCCGCGGACTGCTTCCAACGACCGAAGCTGCGCCGCGCATTCGCAACAAGCTTCCACGTGCCGTTCGATTTCCACGGAAGAGCTTGCATCAAGCTCGCCATCAAAATAGGCCTGCACGCGTAAGGCTTCAGGGCATGCCATGGCGCACTCCTTCCACGTCCCGCAACCATCTTTCCTTCAACAGAGCCCGTGCACGCGCCAATCGCGACATCACCGTACCGATCGGTGCTCCGATCACTTGCGCGATATCGCGGTAAGAGAGGTCTTCCATCTCGCGTAGAACGAGAATTTCGCGGAATTCCTGCGGCAATGCCGCGAGGATGTGATCAAGCTTCCGACTCTGGTCCGCGTGAATGGCCACAAGCTCCGGATCAGGTGACTCGTCGATGAGCGCGGCATCGTCATTCGGCGCACTCTCCTCCGGTAAAGGCACATGCATCTTCTGCCGCGTTTGGGTCACCGTCGTAAAAAAACAATTGCGAACGATCGCGAGCAGCCAAGGCCTCGCATCACCTCCGCGAAACCCGTCGAAGCCCCGATAGGCGCGCAATATCGCCTCCTGAACGATGTCGTCAGCGTCCGCGGGCGAACGCGCTAGCCAGCGCGCAAGATTGTGGGCCGCGTCGAGGTGCGGCAGGGCTTGCGCCTCAAATCTGCGGCGCTTGTCATCCATGCGAGCGAGCGGTCGTTATCGTCATCAGTCCCGGGGAGCTACACTCATGTGACCGGCGCAGGGGCCGTTTTATTCCCGAAGTTGGCGAGCGACGCGCGGATGGTGAGACGGTGGGTCCCCTACCCAGCTTAAGCCATTGAATTTATTGGCCTGTGGTAAATCTCACAGCTTGGTTGGCGAGGCCGGACCTTGCAGAAACGGCACGAGCAATTTGCTCACCTGTTCCGGCTGTTCCTGCTGCACCCAATGGCCTGCTCCATCCAAGAGATGAAAGCCAACCATCTTTGTGCAGGCGCTGTTCCGCATCTTGTCCACGGCACCCGGGGTTTGGTAGACGCCCCAATCGCTTTTGCCTGCGATATACATCGACGGAACATCGATGGTGCGGCCCGAGAAGGTGTGCATCTCGGCAATGCTCTTGGGATCGCCGCCGCGCCGCACCCGATAGCCCTGAAGCGCGCCGGTGAAACCGGTCCGGCCATATTCCGTCGCATACACTTCGACTTCGGGCTCGGTCAGCCATTTGCATGCCGCGATCTCAGCCGCCGACGGCATCATGGGCGCAACCGTCGCCGCCATACCCTTGTCGCGCTCCATAACGTAGTAGGTGGGAATCTGGGCCATCTCCGCGGCGGTTCGCCCTTTCAACGGATGCGGCTTGTTCCCTTTGTAGTCCGCGCTCTTATAATAATAATAGGCGCGGAAGAACGCGTGCAGGCCTTGCGGCGCATGCAGCATGTCGTCATTGGCTCCGCGTGTCCGCTGATAGTTCTGATAATATTTCCGCGGCGGGTTCAGCTTCGCGAGCTCCGCGTCCAGCTCGTCATCGCTGGGAGCCGGGCGCGGCGGCGAGGCGCCATTGGCGGTATCGAAGGGCAGGGACGGCGCGCCTTCGAACGGCGAACTCATGATCACGAGGGAGCGGAAGATGTCGGGCCGGATCAGGGCGGACCAGCATGCGACGGGCGCACCCGCATCATGTCCCACCACCATGGCCACCGAGCGATGCCCGAGAGCGTAGACCAGCCCGATCGCGTCTCTCACCATGTTGAGGATGCGGAACGGATCGGGATCGGCATCATAGGAATCGTCCCAGCCCGTGGTGCGGCCATAGCCGCGCTGGTCGGGGGCAATGACGTGATATCCCGCCGCCGCCAGAGGCAGCATCACCTTGCGCCAGCTATAGGCCAGTTCCGGGAAACCATGCAGAAGCAGCACGGCCGGGCGGCCCGGCGTCTCGTAGCCAGCCTCCAATATATGTACGTTAAGGCCGTTGCCGTTGTCGACGCTACGGGAACGAATTCCGGTCGGAATCGTGGAATTGCCATAGGGGGGAAGGCTCGCAAGGTCGGTCCGGACGATGGCGGCGCGCGCCGCGCTCTGGGCGAACGCCAATCCCCCCAACCCTGCGGCAGACACCGTCGCAAGAAGATCGCGTCGCGACAGCTGGGGAATGGTTGCCGTCATCTTCCCGATGTCGAAATTCGTATCTGATTGTTCCGACATGTCGACCTCCCTTAATCGAATGGCCACGACAAAACCGATAGGTTCGCCCAACCCCAAGCGGCTCAATAATAATACGTGTGTCGCCCGGCCGCAGGTAAAGTTTCCCGCCAGAGTTGATACAATTCTGATTCGTAGTCCGAAGCGTGCATTGCGATACCTATTTTGTAGCCCTGGGGGTACTGCAAATTATGATGATCGATAAGGCTGACTTTTCCAAACTTACCGTGCTTTTGGTCGATGATAATGCATTCATCCGCAGACTGCTTGGCGATATCCTGCGCAGCTTCCGCGTGGGCAAGATTGTCCAAGCGGCAAGCGTCGAGGAGGCCCTTTCTCATTTGGAAAATTTGCAGCCCGACGTGATCTTTTGCGACTGGCTTATGGCGCCGACCGACGGGCTTTCTCTGCTCCGCGCGGTCCGGCAGGGCCGAACGCCAATCGATCGGAAAACCCCCATTATCATGCTGACCGGGGAAACCAGGGTGGACCGTGTTGCGATAGCCATTGCCGATGGTGCCGACAGCTATATCGCAAAGCCGATCTCAGCCAAGAATTTGATGAGTCACCTGATCAGACTGATCGCGGCCGACAAGCCGGTGCACTATCTTGACTAGTCCTTCTCGTCCCCAGCGCAAATCTCTCTACGAAATGACTCAAGGACCGCAGGCGGTCCGCATTGAAACCCTGATCGAACAGGGCGACACGGCGGCGCGGCGCGTCAGCGCGGATTACCTCGCCTTTTTTCGCACGAGGCTGCCGACCGTCGAGGACCTTGCCAATGCGTTGTTCGCAGAATCGTCCGGGAGCGCCGACTGGGAGGCATTCTACGCCGCCATGCATGACCTTCGGAGCAGCAGCGCTTCTGCCGGCTATCATACCGTGAGCGCGATATGCCAATCGCTTGAAGGGCTATTGGCCGAGCGCGATCCGGGCGAGCCTCTCATGCGCGAAGTCATAAGATTGCATCTGGACGCGTTGTCCTTGGCGATCTCCGAAAACGCTCCTATCGCAAATAGCGACGAGGCTAACCGGCTCATCGCCAATCTTGGGCGCGTCGCGAATAAGCTCGCGCGTATTTGAGGACTCGCCTCGATCTATTCCAGCGGCGGCAGGCGCGCCGTCGAAGCATCTGATATATATAGCTAAGACAAGAAGGATGGGAGGTTTTCATGCGCTCAACGAGGCCGCTCGCCACTGCCGCGTTCCTGGCGATCTGTACCGCCGGCGCGAGTGACGCACAGATCACCAGCAACCCGATTCCGGCACCGATCGAGAAGCGCGGCCTTGCCGTCGAGGTCAAGGATCTCGTCCGTCTGCCCGATACGCGTCCCCTGCGCCCCGCCGATCAGGATGTATCGCCGGCCGGCTGGGCACGGGTCAGCTTTGTACGCGACCTCCCGGACGGACGCCGCTTCGCCAACGACTCACGCGGCTTTCTGTATCTGCTCGACTCGAACAACCAACCGCATGTCTACGCGAACGTGGCCGCGGCCTTCCCGTTCGGGGTCTACAATAGGTTGGAGAGCGGATTCATCGGATTCGCTTTTCACCCGGAATTTGCCCGCAACGGATTGTTCTACACGGTGCACAGCGAGCGCGCGGAGGGCAATCCCAAAACGCCCGATTTCATCCCGATTGGGTACGGCTTGAAAGACGTGACCTACCACAACGTCATCACCGAGTGGCACGCAACGAATCCGGCGGCCAACATTTTCGAGGGCACGCGCCGTGAAATCCTTCGCGAGGCCCATGTCGTGGCCAACCTCACCCATCCGATGGGCGCGGTCGAGTTCAACCCGACCGCGAAGCCCGGCGATCCCGATTACGGCTTGCTCTACACGAGCGGCAGCGATCATGGATTCAGCAATGGCGGGGGACCGAACGCCAGCAATCCCAGCCAGACCCAGCGGCTCGATTCGATCATGACCGCCATTCTGCGCATCGATCCGCGCAGCCCGTCCGTAACGCACGGACAGAAAGGCCTCGGCGACTACACCATTCCGATGGCGAACAAATTCGCCGCGGACGGCGATCCCAAAACACTCGGCGAAATCTACGCCTACGGTTTCCGCAACGCCCACAGGCTTTCATGGGATATGGCCGACGGGACGATGTTCGCATCCGACATCGGCATGGACAACATCGAGGAGATCAACATCGTTCGCAACGGCGAGAATTACGGCTGGATGAGGCGGGAGGGCTATTGGGACAATGGCAGGCCGCGCGGTGGCGCGCTCAACCAGTTATTCCCGCTGCCGGCAGAAGTGTTGGACGGGCGTCAGAAGGACGGCTTTACCTATCCGGTTGCGATCTACGATCACGACGAGGGGCGTTCGGTGACCGATGGGTTCGCCTATCACGGACGAATCGCGGCCCTTAACGGCAAGTTCGTGTTTGGCGACATCCAGCGCGGACGTCTGTTCGCGTCCGACCTTGCGGCGATGAAGAAGGCCGACGACGGCATTCCTCAGACTGTAGCGCCGATCGAAGAGATCCAGCTCTTTGTGCGTGACCCGAGCGGCAAGCGTGTGGATGTCTCGCTGCAAGAGCTCATCGAGAAAACGAATGGCGCGAAGACGACCAGGGCCGATCTGCACATCAGCCGCAGTCGCGACGGCGAGCTCTTCCTCACCTCGAGGCAGGATGGGATGATCCGGATGCTGGTTCCGTAACGAGAGGCATCGGCGTCCTCAGACGCTGATCCTGGCCCGGACCCAGTAAAGCCGGCGTCCAACCTCGTATTTGGGTCCACCGCCGCCCGGGGCGGTCCCCTGATTATGTTCCATATCGCTCGCCGAGAAGTTGCATATCCTCAACTCTGTGAGGGAGGCAAGTCGCAGATCGTGCTGATTATGCGGCCGATAACGCCGAGTATCGGTCCACGTAGATTCCCCTAGTAGAGCGCCCTGGTGGAAGTCCCAACTTTCGCCGGCGGCTGGGCCATGCAACCGAGTCACCCCAAACCGCGAAGGGAAATACAAATGTCGACAATGCTCAGTACACTGCGAGTCGAAGCGATGGCCCGGGCAAGACCCATCCCTGGGCGGGCGATGGAAGATGGAGAAGCACGCCACCATCAAATCGCGCTCAGCGAAGATCTGCGCACACTGGATCCGTTCAGCACACGTGTGCGCTTCGCACGGAACGAGACCATCTTCTGCGAGGGGGATAGTTCCGATTATGCATTCAAGATCATCAGCGGCACAGTGCGCCTTTGTGCCCACACACCTGACGGGCGCCGTCAGATTTCGGATTTTATGCTCCCAGGGGACGTCTTTGGCCTCATGGAGCGTAACGAATACGGATTCTCGGCAGAAGCCGTCACCGATGTCATGCTCGTTTCCTACCCTCGCAACAAGATAGACGAACTCTGGGCAAAAAAGCCTCAAGTGGTTAATCGCGTTCTGGCAGCGCTGGTCGAGCATTTTTTGACAATGCAGCGTCATCTTGTCGTCCTTGGCTGCCAAAACGCAAAGGAACGCGTGGCATCTTTTCTCTTGCGCCTGTCCGAACGGACTCAATCGGGTGCGGGGGAACGCATCGATTTGTCGATGGGACGCCAAGATATCGCAAGTCACCTCGGCCTTACGATCGAAACGGTTTGCCGCGCGATTAGCGAGCTCAAGCGCGAGGGTGCTATCACGACACCGAATCTGCATGAGCTCATTCTCAACAATTTGGGGGCGCTTCGGGCATTGGCGGAAGGCGAAAGCGAAGACTGACGATTGTCGCCGGCGATTACCTTGCGGCAGCGGTGACTCGCTGGTCCTCATCCTCGGCTTGAAGGTCAAGCTCGAAACGGATTTGATCCGTAATATCTACGAACCGCGCCAACGTTGCGCCATCCGGCAAGCGTTTGAGCATCAGGGAAAGGACCGAGTGGCCGGAACGTTCAAAACGCTCCGGATCGTTGTACTGCTCAGGCGCGTCAGAGGAAACGCCTGCACTGACAATTTCCCAGATATGGCTATTCCCGAATCGGGTTGAACAGACTTCGGCGATCTGTTTGAGAAGCGGTTCATCGCTCAACTCCTCGTCACACAGCCGCCATTGCCGCGCGAACGCGGCGTTATGGAGTTTGAGTCGACCATCGGGACCGAAAATAGCCGCGCTCTCCTCGAGCGTGTCCAGTATGGCTCTCTGTACGTTTATGGCGGCGTTATAGGAGCTCTTCAGGTGGAACTTCGTGGTCACATCCTCGTACAGCACGATCTGTCCGCCAAACCGGTAGGGTTTCGTTTTGACGCGGAGGGTTTTGCCGTTAGGCAGATGCCAGAGCTCCTCAGAAAGAGCGTCGGTTGTCTCGAACAGGTCGACCCGATCACGTTTCCATGCTGCGAAATCCTCTTGATCGGGGAGCCGTCGGAGTTCACGCAGCCGGTCGAGAATGTCGACGTAGCTCGGATGGCTATTCAACCACGTATCGGGTACGTCCCACAGCGTGGCATAGGCCCTGTTATGAGAGGCGAGACGGCGATCGGCGCCGAATATCGCCAGCGCCGTTGGCATCATATTCAACACGTCGCTGTGGTCGCCGATATTTCGCCGAAATTGCGCCTTGGCTTCCCCAACACCGGTAATATCTTGGGCTATGCCTAGCACACGACCGTCGGCAAGCGGCTGCAGAGCAAGAACGAATGCGTGGCGAACCCCGCCAATCGTCACGTAACGTTTGCCTTCAACCAACTCACCTGAATCACGCGCAGCGCTCGCCAGATCGCGCTCCGAATGATGAAACGCCAGATCGGCTTCGATTGCCTTATCGAAAGACAAAGCGCCGCTCGCTGCGAGAAAAGAACGGTTGACCCATTCGACATCGAACGTCTTTCCACGGATCCACACTGGAATGGGCAGCATATTGAGCGCGATACAATATTCCGGCTCATGGTCTTCTGGACGAAAGAATAGGGCCGCGTAACCTGCCGCAGGACGACCCAGCACAGCAATAGAACCGCCGCCTTTCGTGTCCGCCGAAAGTGTGAAGCCGACACCATTTTCTAAAAGCCCAGCGAGCGCAGACGAAAACGCCGTATTGTCTCCGCCCGAGAGGCAATGTTTGAGGATCTCTCCGCCGCCGCCGAAACTGAGAGGCTCACTTTTTCCAATCTCCCACACCACCACCGCTGCGCCGGTGTCGGCGAACAGTCTGTCGCGCAAGGACAAAACAGTTCCGGCCTGTGTCTGGTGGAGACTCACGATTCGTTGTCTGAGCCTATTCGAGGAGGTGCGCTCAAGGAGAGCGATAACGCTGCCGGCCACAGCGAGCACGCCGGCCACAACAACAAGCAACAGGTCAAATTGGCTCGCGTGCCACAACTGATCAGACAGGGAGGGATTCGACAAAGCATTCGAAGCAAGATCAGCTACTCGTGCAAACGTCGTCGATGTGATGGAGTTAACTGTGGCCTCCTTCGGCGCGATATCGCCGATTTGGTGACTCAAACGTGCTGGATTGAGAGAATGACGAGCATTATGAGATGAAGCTCGTACTACGGCCGCGCGTTTACCATATTGAGAATAATCAAGAATACCGTGCTAATTGTGCACCGATGCACAATTCTTGGCGAAGCGGATTCATCTCGCCGGGCCCCCGCGAACGAAAATTGTTGGATCAGAAGCTCATTAGCCTTGTCCGGCGAGGAGTTCGCGTGCCCCCTTGGCGACGCAACGCCAGAGCTCCTCGCCCTGCGCATCCCCAGCGCACAAATGAGCATCTGCGCGTTTGTCCATTGGCGCGGGAGCATCTGCGCCAAAATGCTGAATCGCAGCTCTTGCGACCGCGAGAACGTTTCGGTCCGTTTCCACGAACCGGAGATTAGCGGCAAAAGCTCCAAGGCAACTTGATTTAGATCAACCATAGAGAGGGAAGCTTTCTATGAGGTCGTGCTTGGCGGTTATGCCGAAATCTCGGATTTCGGGTTAGATGTCTATCTTTAGTCCTGCCAGCAAGGCGAGCCGCACAAGCTCCGAAAGGCTTGCTGCCTGCATTTTTGCCATGAGGTGCGAGCGGTGGAACTCCACCGTACGTGGACTAATCGCTAAATCATATGCAATTGCCTTATTCGGCTGCCCGGCAACCAAGTGCTCGAGAACCTCGTATTCGCGGGAGCTCAGCGCGCTAATCCGTTTGGCCGCAACTTTCACGAGTTCATCGCTTTCATTGTCCTTGTCCAATTCTTCCTGCGCTCTTCGCACCGCGGCGAGGATGGTTTCGTCGTCGTAAGGTTTTTCAACGAAATCGGCGGCGCCGGACTTGATGGCGTGAACCGCCATTTTGATGTCTCCGTGACCGGTCAAGAACACCACGGGAAAACGAAGTCTCAACGTCTTCAACTGCGTGAGCAACGCAATTCCGTCCATCTCCGGCATACTGACATCCGAGACAATGCAACCATGCGCGAGCAATGGGACTTCTCGGATAAACTGATGTCCGGTAGCAAAACTTCTCGTTCTGAAACCGGCTGCGGAGAGCAATGCCGCAATCGAATCGCACGACGTCCTGTCATCATCTATGATGTAGACATGCTTTTCTGAAGCCATGTCGCCTTACCTGTCGCGACGATATCTAGCCGTCTCGCGACGCAGTAGTGCAGGTCTATGCGTGTTCCCGCGCTGGTAGCCTTGCACCTTCCTCAATGAGCCGGAGAAGCGGATATAGTCTTGTCCATTCGGACAATTCGCGTTTGCACAATCAATGGCGGAAGACACCGCAACATCGATAAATGAGCTCAGAAAAACCACGGTTCAGCCTCCGCCCCAGACGAATATCTGAGCCCGCTATCGCAGTTCCCCTCTACAGGACAGCGGAGACGCTTGAACGTTACTTGATGAGGTTGGCCATAGGAAGCAAAAAGGAATTGTACGGACGATCTTCGCGCGGATCGCTGCAAGCTGAACCTAAATTCACACACTGCGATTCAAATTCACGAAGCATGCGATTGCAACCATCGCGCGTATTCGGTGGCGAATAAAATTAACCAATTTGTCCATTGATCTAAAACAGACGGACGAACTGATCCTTTCTGCTCATGTTGATTCGTTAACGGCGGCGGAGGGAGAGCGGAACTTTCCCTCGGCAATAGTGCGAGGGCCTGAGCGTTGCGCCCTTACACCGTCGATTCGTTAATTCCGGCGATGTTCAAACTGCCGAGTTGGCCGTTCAGAAATCCGGTTTGTCCGCCGTCGGAATCGGTTCGACCTCAAGACCGAAAAAGCTCGAATTGTTTTCGGCGCACACTTGCTCACCCATCGGGCCCTGCTCGACGCGGCGATAGCGCTGCATCCCACGCCAAGGCGTAGTGAAGGCGCCCGGATCTTCAACGGTCGCGATGGCTTCCAGCGCTTTTCCGTCCTCGATGATGCGGTAGCGTTCGACGACATGAAGCTGCTCGGAGTGGGGCGTTCGGAATTGGTCGACAAAGGTCCGCGTATTCAATCCGATGGTATCGACGACGAGCGTGTCGCCATTCTCGTAATGGCCAATGGATTCGCCGAACCAGGACGCCTTCACATTGGGCGAATGCTTGTCGGTCAGGTAAATGTGGCGAACCATGTTGTCTTCCGCCCAGATCAAAATCACTTCCTTCGGGTTCTGGAGGAAATAGACGGGCTGCGCCGGATAGAGCAGCCAACCGGGAACGCCGATCGGCCAGCATCGCTCCTTGGGGGTGAACACGGCTTCTCCGGCGAGGACTCGCTTATTGATCTTTCTCAATTCCTCCCGCACCCAGGGCTGCAGAATGGGATTGCTCAGATCGGCGACGTGGAAGGTGGGCTGCTTGCCCGTTCGTACCGCGTATTGGTTGTCGATGTAGGGATGGTCCTTGTCGGAGACGACAGGGCCCGGCCCACTTGGTGGGGGAAGGAAATCATCGCCGAGCGGTTCGTTGCTCCCCGGCACGCCGGCGATCCAGCCGACGCGGCTGTCCATGCCGAAATTTGGTATGGCCGACGTCTCGGCGGCAAGCGCCGGCCACAGCGCCACAACGGCGCACGCAAACACCGCCGATGCGGAGCACATGGCGATCTGTTTTCGAGTCCCAATGTTCGATGAAATCCAGGTCATCCTGCCCCCCAATGCGACGCAAAACGATAGCATTGGAAGCCGACGTCCCGAAGGGCCAGCGCGAGCCCTCTGTGCGCAAACTAAAGTGAACTCGCTCGCACACCGGGCGAACTCGCCGCTTCCGAGCGAAACCTTACGGGGCCGGCGGCGGTGGTGGATTGGGCGCACCGAGGGTCCATGCCGCGATTTGAGCGATCGCCGGGGCGGTTGCCTGGTCGAACGCCAAAACGACGCTGTCGAGATTGTTCGCGGACGCTTGGGCCTGTTGTGTCGCATTGAGAGTGGCCACGATCTCTCGCTGCGGCATGCGTGCGAGCTTCGCCTGGATCGAGACCGTAACCTTGGGCGCGCCGTCCGGCGTGTCGTAATGCGCCTCGAAATTGCGCACCTCGGCCTGCAGCAAATAATCGGCCTCCAGCCCAGTGGTGTCCCGGCCTACGGACACGATACGGCCGCTGGCATCGAATGTTTCGATCAGCAATTTTTGCAGGATCAACGGCAAGCGGTCATCCCATGCCGCATTGGCGTAATAGTCCATCGTCGTCGCAGAGCGCGAAAGCGCAATCCGCGTCGTGTCGAGACTTGCCGTCGCGTCCGGTATGCCCACGGCAAGCCGCCACGGCACGGGCGCGCCCATGGGCGGCATGATCTGCGGGCGCAGCAGATAGAGCTGTGGTGTCTGGGGCATCGGAATCAATTGCAGCGAGCCGCAAGCCGACAGCAGACCCGCGCCTCCCGCCAGAATGACGTACCGCCGATCCACGATGAGAGAATCCTTGAATCTCATTTCGGTGTGTATCCTTGCCGCTGGTCGCCGAATAGAAGCTTTGTCGGCTCGCGTTCCAGATCGTTCGAAAGCCGCGTGATGCTGGCGACCAGGGCGCGCGTTTGCGCCATGAGCAAGGTGAACTGCGTGATTCCTTGGCCATTCACGACTTTGTCGGCGTCATCGGCGAGATGGCCGACCTTCTGCACCGTCACATTGGCGGTGTCCGAGGCCGTCTGGATCGAATCCACGGCACGGTCGATGGATTGAAGCGAGCGGTCCGCGGTGTTGATGGCACGGTCGGCGCTCAGCAGGGTGCGATTGAGGGTCTCCGTGCTGGTTCTCAGATTCGCCAAGGTCTTGCCCAGATCTTCGGCATGACTATCGATCTCGGCAGTGGTCGAATTCAAATGCTCCAGCGTGTCGGCGAGCGCCTTGCGGTTCTGGTCGTTGAAAAGATCGCCGAAACGTTCGCCCGCCAATTTCAGTTCCTGGACCATCTCGGGTCCCGATTGGGCCAGAAGTTGCAGCGTCGATGGCTTGGAGGGAATCACCGGATATGGCTGCCCCGGCTCGGCGGTCACCAAGGGCGATGTCGCCGTTCCACCCTCGATCTCGACATAGGTCGCGCCGGTAAGCCCCTGACTTTCGAGTGTCGCCACGGAATCCACGTGGATCTTCACCTTGGGGTCGATCTGCAAAGTAACGATGACGCGCTTAGGATCGGCGTCGTCGATGGCGACGTCATAGGCATGGCCGACATCGATACCGTTGTAGCGAACGACGGTGCCCTTGCCCAAACCCGTCACCGCGCCGGTAAAATAGGTGCGGTAATAGG
>Ga0193699_10000779_pt1 | contig 13005 bp, 11 predicted proteins | sample L3c2metaG_FD_160095 | JGI IMG/M metagenome (GOLD analysis project Ga0193699, IMG submission 160095) | Soil microbial communities from a riparian zone of the East river system, Colorado, United States - L3c2 | ecosystem: Environmental > Terrestrial > Soil > Riparian zone | place: USA: East... | reverse complement strand
AGTCCGAGTCTTTCGCGCCCATCTACGTGAAGTTGGCCCATGCCCAGTCCGAATGAAGTGAAAATCGTGCTCGAGGCAGCTCTGCTCGCCGCGCAGGAGCCGCTTCCGGTCTCGGAGCTGCGCAAAATGTTCGACGAGGAGATCGATGCAGACACGATCCGCAGGCTGCTCGAGGAGCTGCGCGAGGCGTGGAAGGACCGCGGTGTCGAGCTCGTGGCGACCGCGAGCGGCTGGCGCTTCCAGACGCGCGCCTCGTACCAGAGATTCCTGGAGCGCATCCATCCCGAAAAAGCGCCACGCTACTCGCGTGCCGTGCTCGAGACGCTTGCGATCGTCGCCTACCGGCAGCCGGTGACGCGCGGCGACATCGAAGAGGTCCGTGGCGTCACCGCTTCAGCCGAGGTGATAGGCCGCCTGGAAGAACGCGGCTGGGTGGAAGTGATCGGGCACAAGGAGGTGCCGGGGCGCCCGGCCCTGTACGCGACCACCAAGACTTTCCTCGACGACCTGGGCCTGCGCTCATTGCAGGAACTGCCTTCCCTTGAAGACATCGCCAAGACGCTTGATCTCACGCAGACTCCGCCGCCCGCTTCGAAGCCCGAGCCCGCTTCGCAACCCGAGCCCGCTTCGCAGCCCGCGCCCGACGAGTCAGCGACCGCGCGCGCGGTCTAGACCCGCGGGGCCCGCCGAGAAGCTTCACAAGGTTCTTGCGCGCTCTGGTCTCGGCTCGCGCCGCGACATGGAAGCCGCGATCGTTTCCGGCAGGCTCCTGGTCAACGGCACGCGAGCCGCTTTGGGGCAGCGCGTGGGGCCGCGCGATCGGGTCGCGCTGGACGGGCACCGGGTCTCGTTGCGGTTCGAAGAGGGCGCGCCGCGCCTGCTGATCTACCACAAGCCGGCCGGGGAGCTCGTCACAGCGCGCGATCCCTCGGGCAGGCCGACCGTGTTCGACCACCTGCCGAGAATGCGGGGCAGCCACTGGATCGCGATCGGCCGGCTGGACTTCAATTCCGGCGGGCTGCTCCTTTTCACGGACTCGGGTGAACTGGCGAACCGCCTTATGCATCCGAGCAGCCAGATCGAGCGCGAGTACGCCGTGCGGGTGCGGGGCGAGCTCTCGCGCGAACAGATGCGCACTCTTGCCGAAGGGGTCGTTCTCGACGACGGCCCGGCCCGGTTCGACAGCATCTCCGCGGGCGGGGGCAGCGGATCGAATCGCTGGTACCAGGTCGTGCTGCGCGAAGGGCGCAACCGCGAGGTGAGGCGCATGTTCGAGTCGCTGGGAATCACCGTGAGCCGCCTGATGCGCGTGCGCTTCGGGCCCATCCTCCTGCCATCGTATCTGCGCCGGGGCCAATGGCGCGAGATCGAGCCAAAGGATGCTGCGCGGCTGTTGGCCGCGCTCGAGCCGCACACCTGAAGCGCCGCCGGAGCGTCTTTCCCGTTGTTCCGGGGGAAGTTTCTTGCTATACTTTCGCCGTTTTTGAGATGGGCTTTCGAGCCCATTTTTTATTTATGCCCAGGGGTTGCGCGTGGTCGTGAACGCGCTCGAGTCCTTGCTCGAGCACACCGTCGGCGGGCTGGGGTACGGGCTGGCCGACTTCGAATATATTAATAACGGTAGGATGTTACGAGTGTTTATTGAGAAGACACATGAACTTGGGCAGGACACGGCGAACGTGACCCTTGCCGACTGCGCATCCGTGAGCCAGCAGCTGCAGCGGGTACTCGAAGTCGAGGGGATCGACTACGACCGGCTGGAGGTTTCCTCCCCGGGCCTGGACCGCCGCTTGAAAAAGGCGGCGGATTTTGCCCGTTTTGCCGGCCATGAGGTTCATGTGCGCCTGCGCCATCCGGTCAACGGCCGCAGGAATTTCACCGGCACCGTGCGCGCTGTGGAAGGCGACCGGGTCGAATTCGACTACGACAGCGGCGGCCGGCTCGCGTTCGACCTCGCCGACCTCGACCGCGCGCGCCTGGTGCCCAAGCCATGATGCCCGAGGGATACATGAGCCGCGAGCTGTTGCTGCAGGCGGATGCGCTCGCCCGGGAGAAGAACGTCCACAAGGATGTGGTGTTCGGCGCCCTGGAGATGGCGATCGCTTCCGCGACCAAGAAGCGCTTCAGCGAAGACGCCGATGTGCGCGTCGCGATCGACCGCAATACCGGGGACTTCGAGTCCTTCCGCCGCTGGCAGGTGGTTGCCGACGAAGCAGTGGAGAATCCGGCTCAGCAGATAGCGTTTTCGGAGGCGCAGAAGCAGTACCCGGACATCCAGCTCGGAGATTATATCGAGGAGGCTCTCGAGCCGATCGATTTCGGCCGCATCGGCGCGCAGACCGCGAAACAGGTCATCCTCCAGAGGATCCGCGACGCCGAAAGAGAGCAGCTGCTGAACGATTTTCTCGCCCGCGGCGAAAAGCTCATCAACGGCGCGATCAAGCGCGTCGAGCGCGGCAACGCGATCATCGAGGTCGGGCGCGTCGAGGCTGTACTGCCGCGCGACCAGATGATCCCCAAGGAGAATTTGCGGGTTGGCGACCGCGTGCGCGCCTTTGTCATGCGCATCGACCGCAACGTGCGCGGGCCGCAGTTGGTGCTCTCGCGCACCGCGCCCGAATTCATCATGGAGCTGTTCCGCCTCGAAGTCCCGGAAATCGAGGAAGGACTGCTCGAGATCAAATCAGCGGCGCGCGACCCGGGAATTCGCGCAAAGATTGCCGTGCATTCCCGCGACAAGCGCATCGATCCGATCGGGACCTGCGTCGGCATGCGCGGGGCGAGGGTGCAGGCGGTAACGCAAGAACTCGCGGGCGAGCGCGTGGACATCGTGCTTTGGTCGGAAGACCCTGCCCAGTTCGTGATCGGCGCGCTCGCGCCCGCCGAGGTCTCTTCGATCCTCGTCGATGAGGACAAGCACGCCATGGACGTGGTGGTGGACGAGGAGAACCTCGCCATCGCAATCGGCCGAAGCGGACAGAACGTCAGACTGGCCTCGGAGCTGACTGGCTGGACGATCAATCTCATGACCGAGGCGGAGTCGCAAAAGAAGAACGAGGAGGAGGCCTCTTCGGTGAGAAAGCTCTTCATGGAGCGGCTCGACGTCGACGAGGAAGTGGCCAACACGCTCATCCAGGAGGGCTTCTCGACTCTGGAGGAAGTGGCTTACGTGCCCATCAACGAGATGATGGAGATCGAGGGCTTCGACGAGGCGACGGTAAACGAGCTGCGCAACCGCGCGCGCGACGCGCTCCTGGTGCAAGCCATCGCGAGCGAGGAGCAGGCCGAAAACCTCGATCCGGCGCTGCTCGGCCTGGAAGGAATGGACAAGGACCTGGCGACGAAGCTCGCCAAGTCCGGGGTGAAGACTCGCGACGACCTGGCCGATCTCGCCACGGACGACCTCGTCGAGATGGCGGGAATCGAAGCCGAGCGTGCCAAGAGCCTGATCATGAAGGCTCGTGAACACTGGTTTGCCCAGGAGTAGAGCCGGCCCATGGCCCAGATGAGCGTTGCCCAATTTGCCGGCGAGCTGAAAGTGCCGCCGTCGCAGCTGCTCGAGCAGCTTCGTGCCGCAGGCGTGCACAAGCAGGTGGCCGAAGACGTCCTTTCGGATCAGGACAAGACCCGGCTCCTGGAATACCTGCGCAAGTCACACGGCTCATCGGAACCCAAGAACAAGATCACCCTGACGCGCAAGCAGACCTCCGAGATCATCAAGAAGTCGGATGCGAGCGGCAGAGCGCGCACCATCCAGGTCGAAGTCAAGAAGAAGCGCATCTTCGTCAAGCGCGACGCGGAGCCGGGTGCGCCTGCGGAAGCGCCCGGCGCTTCCGCAGGCGCGGTCGATTCGCGCGAAGCGGAGTTCCGCGAGGAAGAGCAGCGCCGCCATGAGGAGTTGGCCGCGCGGCAGGCCGCGGACGTGGTGGAGAAACAGGAGCGCGAGCGCAAGCAGGCCGAAGCCAAGCCGAGCGAGGTGAAGGCGCAGGCGCCGGCACCCGCCTCCGACACCACGCTGCACAAGCCGAAGGTCGCACCGGGGGCCGAAAAGAAGGGCGCGAAGAAGGCGAAGGAAATCAAGGTCTGGAAGGACGAGGGCGTCAAGCGCCGCACGATCAAGACGCGCGGGGATGTGCAGGGAGCCTCGGGCTGGCATAACCCCAAGGGCGCGAGACACAGGACCGCGGTCGCGCCGGCCGCTGAAGGCGTCCAGCAGTTCAGCGCGCCCACCGAACCGGTCGTTCGCGAGGTCATGGTGCCGGAGACCATTTCCGTCGGCGATCTCGCCCACAAGATGTCTGTCAAGGCCGCCGAAGTCATCAAGGTGCTGATGAAACTGGGCAACATGGTGACCATCAACCAGGTGCTCGACCAGGAAACCGCAATGATCGTCGTGACCGAAATGGGCCACCAGGCCAAGGCGGCAAAACTCGACGATCCGGAATCCCTGCTCGCCGACGACGTACCCGAACACCACGAGGAAGCCGAGCTGAAGCCGCGTGCGCCCGTGGTCACGGTGATGGGGCATGTCGACCACGGGAAAACGTCGCTCCTCGATTACATCCGCCGCACGAAGGTCGCCTCGGGCGAGGCGGGCGGCATCACCCAGCACATCGGCGCCTACCACGTGCAGACGCCGCGCGGCATGATCACCTTCCTGGATACGCCGGGCCACGAAGCTTTTACGGCGATGCGCGCACGCGGTGCGAAATTGACCGACATCGTCGTGCTGGTGGTCGCGGCGGACGACGGCGTGATGCCGCAGACGATAGAGGCGATCCATCACGCCCGAGCGGCCGAAGTCCCCATCGTGGTGGCGATCAACAAGATCGACAAGCACGAGGCGAACCTGGAAAAGGTCAAGCAGGAGCTGGTGGCGCAGACCGTGGTACCCGAGGAATACGGCGGGGATTCTCCGTTCGTTCCGGTGTCGGCGAAAACCGGCGCCGGCATCGATACGCTGCTGGAGCAGGTGCTGCTGCAGGCCGAGGTGCTGGAGCTGAAAGCTCCGGTGGACACGCTGGCCAAAGGCCTTGTGATCGAGGCTCGGTTGGACAAAGGCCGCGGACCGGTGGCCACGGTGCTGGTTCAGTCCGGAACGCTCCGTCGCGGCGACATCGTGCTCGCCGGGAGCTCCTTCGGCCGGGTTCGCGCCATGCTCGACGAAAGTGGAAGCGCGGTTCATGAGGCCGGTCCTTCGTTTCCGGTCGAGATCCAGGGCCTGTCGGACGTACCTGCGGCAGGCGAGGACGTCATGGCGCTCGGCGACGAGCGCAAGGCGCGCGAGATCGCGCTATTCCGCCAAGGCAAATTCCGCGACGTGAAGCTCGCGAAGAAGCAGGCCGCCAAGCTGGAAAACCTGTTCGAGCAGATGGGCGAAGGCGAGGCGAGGGTGCTCGCGCTTCTTATCAAGGCCGATGTCCAAGGTTCTCAGGAAGCGCTGGTGCACGCGCTCAGCCGGCTTTCGACCGACGAGGTCAAGGTCAATGTCGTGCACAGCGCGGTAGGCGCGATCACCGAATCCGACGTGAATCTGGCGCTCGCCTCCAAGGCGGTGATCATCGGTTTCAATACCCGTGCCGATGCGGCTGCGCGCAAGGCTGCCGAGGGCTCGGGCGTGGACGTGCGCTACTACAACATCATCTACGAGGCCGTCGACGAAGTGAAGGCGGCGCTCTCCGGCATGCTCGCGCCGGAGAAAAAAGAAGCCATCCTCGGTCTGGTCGACGTGCGCCAGGTATTCAAGATCTCCAAGGTCGGCGCGGTAGCCGGTTGCATGGTGCTCGAAGGCGTGGTGCGCCGCAACGCACTGGTCAGGGTCTTGCGCGACAACGTCGTCGTCCACACGGGCGAGATCGATTCGCTCAAGCGCTTCAAGGACGATGCGCGCGAGGTGAAGGCCGGCTTCGAGTGCGGCATGTCGGTGAAAAACTTCAACGACCTCAAGGTCGGCGACCAGTTCGAAATCTACGAAGTCCAGGAAGTGGCTCGGACACTGTAGTGTCCGAGCTATCCTGAGGAGCGCTTTAGCGCGTCGAAGGATCTGCTGCACGCTTCGCTTGAGCATCCGGTGACCTCATGGCCAACCAGCAACGCCTGCGCCGCGTCGCCGATCAGATCCAGCGGGAGCTGTCGGAATTGTTGAGGGCCGAGCTCACAGACCCGCGTGTCGGCATGATTACCCTCACCGGGGTCGAGGTCTCCCCCGACCTTGCCTACGCCAAGGTTTTCTTCACGACTCTGGCCGATGCGGAATCCCTGACGAGGATCGAGGCGGGTCTCAAACGCGCGGCGGGATTCCTGCGTGTCCAGCTCGGAAAGCGCCTGAAACTCCGCGTAACCCCGGAGATACGCTTCATGCACGACGTTTCGGTCGAGCGCGGCGTGCGCCTGTCGCAGTTGATCGACTCCGCGCTCACCGGCAAGAAGGTCGAATAGGCCCATGTCCGGGGGCGACGCGCTGCAGGAGGCGGTCAGCGGAGTGTTGCTCATCGACAAACCGGTCGGACCAAGCTCGAACGCCGTGCTGCAAAGAGCGAAGCGCCTCCTCGGCGCAAGGCGCGCCGGCCATACCGGAACGCTCGACCCCCTGGCAAGCGGTTTGCTCGTGATAGCGCTGGGGGAGGCGACCAAGTTTTCCGGGGGGATGCTCGATGCGGACAAGAGCTATCGCGCGCTCCTCAAGCTCGGCGAGCGCACCGAGACCGGCGACGCCGAAGGTCCGGTGGTTTCGCGCGCCGAAGTCAAGGTGACCCGCGACGAGCTGCTCGCCGCATTGGAGCGCTACCGGGGCGAGATCGAGCAACTGCCTCCTCGGTACGCTGCAATCAAGCATCGGGGCCGGCCTTTGTACGAGTACGCCCGCCGCGGCGAGCATGTTGCACGCACCGCACGCCGCGTCGCGATCCGCCGGCTGGTGCTGGAGAAATTCGCAGGGGATACGGTCGGCTTGTTCGTCGAGTGCAGCAAGGGCACCTACATTCGAGTGCTTGCCGAGGATATCGGCGCGGCCCTCGGCTGCGGCGCGCATCTCGCGGCTCTGGAGCGCACCGCCGTGGGCCCGTTCGCGCTGGAGCAGTCGATCAGGCTGGAAGCGCTCGAGGCGATTTTGCCTGCGGAACGACGCGACCGGCTCCTGCCACTGGAAGCCTTGCTCCAGTCCTGGCCGCGCCTGACGCTCGAAGCGCCCCTCGCGGCGAAGTTCCGGCAGGGGCGGGCGGTCCCTGTCGATTGCGCAAGCGGCGGCGTTGCCGTCTTCGGCCAGGACGGAAATTTCCTGGGTACGGGGCAGGTGGACCCGAGCGGGACCTTGCAGCCGAAGCGGCTGCTCGCCCCGGACTCTGCCCCCAAAACAGCTTGTTGAGGGTGCTGATTTCAAGTTAAAATGCCGGCCTTTCGCGAAGAGACAAGAGAATGCGGGTCAGCGTTACGGAAAAGGCGCAAATCGTCCAGCAGCACCAGCGCGCGGCGGGCGATACGGGTTCCCCGGAAGTGCAGATCGCCTTGCTTACGGCCCGGATAAACGGGCTGACCGACCACTTCAAGACGCACGTCAAGGACCATCACTCGCGGCGCGGATTGCTGAAGATGGTGAACCAGCGTCGCAAGATACTCGACTACCTCAAGCGAAAGAACAACGGGAAATACCATCAGCTGATCGAGCAACTTGGCCTGCGCAAGTAACTTCCCCGACGCCCATGAGATCCCGATGGGCGTTTTGATTTCCAGATACGGCCTGGCGCCCCTGCGTCGGTGCCGGCCCCACCAGAACCAACGGGACCCGCGCGCGAGTTCCGTCAACCGATCGAGAAAATCATGCAGCTGACCCCCATCAGGAAGACCTTCACCTACGGCGCGAACCAAGTCACGCTTGAAACCGGCGAAATGGCGCGCCAGGCGCACGGAGCGGTCGTGGTGAACATGGACGACACCGTCGTGCTCTGCACAGTGGTCGGAGCGAGGCAGGCCAAGGCCAGCCAGGACTTCCTGCCGCTCACCTGTGACTACGTCGAGAAGACCTACGCCGCGGGCAAGATTCCGGGCGGCTTTTTCAAGCGCGAAGGCAGGCCTTCGGAAAAGGAGACGCTGACCTCCCGGCTGATCGACCGGCCCATCCGTCCGTTGTTTCCGGACGGGTTCTACAACGAAATACAGGTGGTTGCGCAGGTGCTGTCGTGCAATCCCGAAGTCGATCCCGACATTGCGGCCTTGATCGGGGTCTCGGCCGCGCTGACGCTTTCCGGCATCCCGTTCAAGGGCCCGATCGGAGCCGCGCGTGTCGGCTACATCAACGGCCAGTACGTGCTCAACCCCACCGCGACGCAGCAGAAGGAAAGCCAGCTCAACCTCGTGGTCGCGGGCACCGAGCACGCGGTGCTGATGGTGGAATCGGAGGCGCACGAGCTTGCCGAGGACGTCATGCTCGGCTCGGTTGTTTTCGGTCATGAGCAGATGAAAGCGGCAATCCAGGCGATTCACGAATTGGCTGACGAAGCCGCAAAGCCCGCCTGGGACTGGAAGCCCGCGGAGAAGGATCAGGCGCTTGCAGGCCGTATCAAGGAGCTGGCCGAGAGCGAGGTGCGGGCTGCGTTCGCGCTGCGCCAGAAACAGGCGCGCTCCGAGGCGATAGACGCAATCTGGAAGCGCGTGTTCGAAGAGGTCGGCGTGGGCAAGGAAGGCGGGCCCGAAGCGAACGCGGTGAAGGAAATATGCTTCGAGCTCGAATCGCGAATCGTCCGCAACCAGATCCTGGATGGCGAGCCGCGCATCGACGGCCGCGACACGCGCACGGTTCGGCCGATCAGCGTTCGCGTCGGCGCGCTGCCCCGCACGCACGGCTCGGCGCTCTTCACCCGCGGCGAAACGCAAGCGCTGGTGGTGGCGACTCTCGGGACCGGGCGCGATGAACAAATCATCGACGCGCTGATGGGCGAGTACAAGGAGCGCTTCATGCTCCATTACAACATGCCGCCTTACGCCACCGGTGAGACAGGTCGCATGGGTTCACCCAAGCGCCGCGAAATAGGCCACGGACGGCTGGCGAAACGTGCGCTCGTGGCGGTCTTGCCGTCAGCCGAGGAATTCGCGTATTCGATGCGCGTCGTGTCCGAGATCACAGAGTCGAACGGCTCGTCCTCCATGGCCTCGGTTTGCGGCGGCAGTCTCGCGCTCATGGACGCCGGGGTCCCGATGAAAGCCCATGTTGCAGGGATCGCCATGGGCCTCATCAAGGAAGGAAAGCGCTTCTCCGTTCTCACCGATATCCTGGGCGACGAGGACCACCTCGGCGACATGGACTTCAAGGTGGCGGGAAGCGAGCGCGGAATCACCGCGCTGCAGATGGACATCAAGATCGAGGGCATCACCAAGGAGATCATGCAGGTGGCGCTCGCGCAGGCGCGCGAAGGCCGCATGCACATCCTCGGCATCATGAAGCAGGCGCTCGAGGGATCGCGCGCCGAGATTTCGAGCTATGCTCCCCGCATCATCAAGATCAAGATCAATCCGGAGAAGATCCGCGACGTGATCGGCAAGGGCGGGGTGGTGATTCGCGGGCTGCAGGAGGAGACCGGAACTACGATCGAAATCTCCGACGACGGCACGATTTCGATCGCCTGCGTCAACTCCGACGGCGGCCTGGCCGCCAAGAAACGCATCGAGGACATCACCGCCGACGTCGAAGTGGGCAGGGTCTACGACGGCACGGTGCTGAAGCTGCTCGATTTCGGCGCGATCGTGCAGCTGCTGCCCGGCAAGGACGGGCTTCTGCACATCTCGCAGATCAGCCAGGAGCGCGTCAACAACGTATCCGACTACCTCAAGGAGGGCCAGCGGGTAAAGGTCAAGGTGCTCGAGGCCGACGAGAAGGGCCGGGTGCGCCTCAGCATGAAAGCGGTCAAAGAGGCCGCTGCGACAACGCCATCCTGATTCGGCTCGGGAACAAAATAAAAATGGCGCCGACGGCGCCATTTTTTTCGTCACTCCCGCGCAAGCGGGAGCCCGGAATAGTCGAGAATCACCTTGCGACCTGCTTCTCTCTCAGCTCTTCGAGTGTCTTGCAGTCGATGCACAAGGTCGCGGTAGGCCGGACCTCCAGCCTCTTCAGGCCGATCTCGACGCCGCAGTTCTCGCAGTAGCCGTAGTCGTCCTTGTCGATGCGCGCGATGGTCTCGTCGATTTTCTTGATGAGCTTGCGCTCGCGGTCGCGGTTGCGCAGCTCGAGGGCGATGTCGGATTCCTGGCTGGCGCGATCGTTGGGATCGGCAAACACGGTCGCGTCCTCCTGCATCGCGTGGACCGTTCGGTCGATATCCTGCGACAACTCCACCTTCAGCGCCTCGAGAACTTTCCTGAAATGAGCGCGCTGCCCTGGATTCATGTACTCCTCGCCCTTTTTCGGCAGGTAAGGCGGTATCGATTTCTGAAGCAGCTCCAAATCGTAAATCTCCGTTGCAAGACAGGCACTGATACCAGAAATAGAAAAGGCGGGCAAGCGAATTTTCTGCTGTAATTTCCACTGTGCACGCGTTGACCTCTCCGGGTACGCAGGCGTAAGATGCCCACACCCGCGGGGTGTAGCGCAGCCTGGTAGCGCGCTTGCTTTGGGAGCAAGATGTCGGGAGTTCAAATCTCTCCACCCCGACCAGATTTTGCGGCGGCCGCCGGGATGCTGCAGCCGTCGAGACGGCCGCAGTGTGCGTTACCCGTGCCCGTAGCTCAAACTGGATAGAGCACCAGCCTTCTAAGCTGGGGGTTGTGGGTTCGACTCCCGCCGGGCGCACCACCTTTCCATCCCAAGCTGACAAGAGACAAGAGGAATTCAAAAAATGATCGACGTCCATACCTGGCCGACGCCCAACGGGCACAAGGTCCACATCATGCTCGAGGAAACCGGGCTCGAGTACAAGATTCGGCCGGTAAACATCCGCATCGGCGAGCAGTTCAAACCGGAGTTCCTGAGAATCAGCCCGAACAACAAGATCCCCGCGATCGTGGACAGCAACGGGCCGGACGGAAAACCGATCGCGATTTTCGAGTCGGGCGCGATTCTCGTTTATCTGGCGGGAAAGACGGGGAAGCTGCTGCCGCGCGACGATCGCGCAAAGTACGTGGCGCTGCAGTGGCTGATGTTCCAGATGGGTTCGGTCGGCCCGATGATGGGGCAGGCGGGCCATTTCCGCAGCAACGCCGTGCCCGAACGAATCGAGTACGCCGTCAACCGCTACACGAGCGAGGTCAGGCGGCTGCACGGCGTGATGGAGAAGCGGCTTCAAGCGCCGTACTTCGCCGGGTCGGAGTATTCCATCGCGGATATCGCGATTTTTCCGTGGCTGCGTGCGAGCGAACGAAACGGCATCAAGTGGGAGGAATTCCCGAAGGTAAAGAACTGGTTTGACGCGATCGAGGCGCGCCCGGCCGTGCAGCGCGCATTAAAAGTTCTCGCCGACGTTCAGACCACGCCTCCCGGACAGTACGATCCGAAAGCGCGCGAGATCCTGTTCGGGGCGACGCAGTACCAGAAGCACTGAGCAGGGAGTTTCAATGCGCGCGGAGGAGAAGCTGGGGTGGCCGATGGGACTCGAACCCACGACAACCGGAATCACAATCCGGGACTCTACCAGCTGAGCTACGGCCACCGTCGATCAGCGGGCGGAATTATACCGTAGAGAGGGTCCTAGAGTTTCGACAGGACATCGCGGAACTTCGCTTCCACGGTGCGGCGGAGTTCGGGACTGGCACGCGCCACCGGCGGAAAGTCCTTGAGCATTTCGAAAGGCCGGCACGCGTCGATCACCGCGCGCGAGTTCCAGGTCGTGCCTCGCGGAATGCGCGGATCCAGAGGGCCGCTCCACATCTTGCGGAGAATGTCGATGTCCTCCGCGGGGTCGCAGCGCGTGCACATCGCCCAGAGCACTTCGAACAGATCCGTAGGGTCGATGTCGTCGTCGACCACGACCACGAACCGGCCGAGATAGGAACCCGACTGGCAGCTTGCCGCGGCCAGTGCGGCCTGCTTCGCGTGCCCGGCATAGGCCTGCTTGATGGCGATGACGTTGAACATCCGCGCGCCGCCCGCTTCGTGGCACCAAACGCCTTTCACGCCGCTCAATCCGGCGCGCTCGACCTCGTCCCAGATCATCCCGGCCTTCATCACGCACTTGCTGTAGGAGAAGTCCGACGGCGGGCGCATCGGCGTGGCCATGGTCAGGATCGGGTCGTTACGGTGGTAGATGCGCTGGACGCGGATCACCGGCTGTTCGCTCTTGCCGCCGGCGTAGTAGCCGGTGAACTCGCCGAACGGTCCCTCCGGTGCGACGTCGCCCGGGGCCATCTCGCCCTCGAGGACGATTTCCGCGTGGGCGGGCATCGGCAGACCGTGGAGCTCGCTCTCGATCACTTCGAACGGCTCGCCGCGGTGCCCGCCCGCGTAGTCGTATTCAGACAGGCCGAAGCGCAGCTCATTGCCGCCGGCCAGAAAGAGCAGGGGATCGTGGCCGCACGACACGAGGACCGGACAAGGCTTTCCCTGTTTGAAATATTTCTCACGGATCTGGCGGCCGTGCTTGCCCGGAGACATCCACACGCCGACCCTCTTCGCGTCGTGCACCATCACCCGGTAAGTGCCGCAGTTCACCCAGTTTTCTTCCGGGTCGCGCATGATCACGAGGTCGTCGGTGCCGATGTAGCGTCCGCCGTCCAGCTCGTGCAGAAACGGTACGGGAAATTTGAGGACATCTACCTTTTCATCACGCACGACGTTCTCAAGCACTGGCCCGCGCTTCACGACGCGAGGCGGAATGGGGCGGTGGCTTTTCATGCGATCGCGGTAGGCGCGTACCACGTCGAGAGGGTGCGCCGGAACCGGGAAGCCCAACGTGATCGCCAGGCGCTTCATGGAGTTGGTCGATCCGGACAAAACGCGAAATCCGCGTGGATACCCTGGAACATCCTCGAACAGCGCTGCCGGTGCATTGGGACGTTCGTTCACCGCCTCGGCGAGCGTGC
>Ga0193699_10000777_pt1 | contig 13013 bp, 8 predicted proteins | sample L3c2metaG_FD_160095 | JGI IMG/M metagenome (GOLD analysis project Ga0193699, IMG submission 160095) | Soil microbial communities from a riparian zone of the East river system, Colorado, United States - L3c2 | ecosystem: Environmental > Terrestrial > Soil > Riparian zone | place: USA: East River... | reverse complement strand
GATGGCGATGGAATAAAACTCGCCCACGCTGTCGTCGCCGCGCAGGATGCAGCTCGGATATTTCCATGTGATCGCCGACCCGGTCTCGACCTGGGTCCAGGAAATCTTCGATGCCCTGCCCCGGCAATCGCCGCGCTTGGTGACGAAATTGTAGATGCCGCCCTTGCCCTCTTCGTCCCCGGGATACCAATTCTGCACGGTCGAATATTTGATCTCGGCGTTTTCGAGCGCGACGAGCTCCACGACCGCTGCGTGCAATTGATTCTCGTCGCGCTTGGGCGCGGTGCAGCCCTCGAGATAGCTCACAAAGGAGCCCTCGTCGGCGATAATCAGCGTGCGCTCGAACTGGCCAGTCTCCGACGCGTTGATACGGAAATAGGTGGACAATTCCATCGGGCAGCGCACGCCCTTGGGCACATAGACAAAGGTGCCGTCGGAGAACACCGCGGAATTCAGCGTGGCGAAGAAATTGTCGGTGACCGGCACGACGGTGCCGAGATATTTCCTCACCAGATCGGGATAATCGCGGATCGCCTCGGAAATCGGGCAGAAGATGACGCCCGCCTCGGTCAGCTTCGCCTTGAAGGTGGTGGCGACAGAGACCGAGTCGAACACCGCATCCACCGCAACGCCGGCGAGCAATTTCTGTTCGGAGAGCGGAATTCCCAGTTTCTTATAGGTCTCGAGAAGTTTCGGATCGACGTCATCAAGATTCTTAGGCCGCTCGGCTTGCGATTTCGGCGCCGCGTAATAATAGGCGTTCTGGTAGTCGATCGGGGGATAATGAACGCGCGCCCAATTGGGCTCGGTCATTTCCTTCCAGCGCCGGAAGGCTTCCAGCCGCCATTCCAGCATCCATTCCGGCTCGAACTTCTTGGCCGAGATGAAGCGAACGATGTCTTCGTTCAGCCCTCTTTCGGCGCGCTCCATCTCGATGTCGGTGACGAAGCCGTATTTGTATTTTTCGCCCGCGAGGTCCGCGACGCGTTCGGTGGTTTCCAGAACAGCAGCCATCTTACTCTCCTAAGCCGCCAACGCCGTGCGGCGCGCGATCAGACGGCGCAGGCTTTGAATCACCGCGTCCACGTCTGAATCGCTGTTTGTCCAACCGAAGCTGACCCGGATTCCGCAGCGGGCGAGCCCTTCGTCCACCCCCATCGCAGCAAGCACGTGCGAGGGCTTCACCTTGCCCGACGAGCATGCCGACCCGGACGACACGGCCACCCCATCAAGGTCCAACGCAATCAATGCTGTTTCGGCGGCAAGTCCGGGGATCGCGAAATTGGATGTGTTCGCAAGCCGCTCCGCGCTCGCCCCGAAGATGATCAATTCGGGCACCGCTCGCGCAAGCTCCGCTTCAAAACGGTCCCGCAGCGCACGCACCGTCGCGATCGCGTCCGCCAAACCGGCAAGTTCGGCGGCTGCCGCCCCGAAGCCCGCGATCGCCGCCACATTCTCCGTGCCGGAGCGGCGGCGCATCTCCTGCCCGCCGCCGGCGATCTGGGGGCTAAGCGGCGCGCCATCGCGCACGAGCAAAGCGCCCGCCCCTTGCGGGCCGCCGAGCTTGTGGGCGGAGAGCGTCATGTAATCGGCGCCCCAAGCGTCGAAGGACAAAGCCGTCCGGCCTGCTGCCTGGACCGCGTCGATATGAAAGAGCGCGCCCGCGCCACCCTCCGATCTGACCAGTTTCGCGATTCCGTGGATGTCCTGCAGCACGCCGGTCTCGTTGTTGGCGGCCATGATGGACACGAGCACACGGCCTTTGCCCTGGATGAGCTTGAGGCGAAGAGCGCCCAGATCAATCGTTCCCTGTCCCGTCACGGGGATCTCGGTCAGCTTCAGCCCGGGTACCGCTTCGGCGAGGGCCGACGCATTGGCGCGCACGCTTTCGTGTTCGATGGTGGAGACGAACAGCCGCGCGATACGGTCTTCTTCCTGCGCCGCACCGGCGATCGCGCCCCGTAGCGCAAGCGCGTTGGCTTCGCTGCCGCCGCTGGTAAAGACCGCGCAAGCCGCTGTCGTACCGGCAAGGCTTGCCACGGCCTCCCGGGCCTCCTCGATGCGCGCACGTGCACTGCGGCCCGCCGCATGAACGGAGGACGCATTGCCATACGCGGTGAGCGCGGATTCCACTGCGAGCCTGGCGGAGGCCCGAAGAGGCGACGTCGCGTTGTGATCGAGATAGACCATGATCATTTCGACCTATGCCGCCGCTGCGTGCGAGGAATCCGCAGCGCCTGCAGCGCGAGCTCGGCCCAGCACCCGGCGCTCCAGCACATCGGCCAAAGTCACGGATTCCAGGAATACCTCGATTTGGCGGCCCAATTCCTCCCACAAATCATGGGTGAGACAACGCCCCGTGCGGCCGAGACATCCCTTGGCGCTGTCCGAGCGGCACCGCGTCGCCTTGATGGGCTCATCGACGGCAATAATGATATCGGCGATGCGCGTTTCCGCCGCGGGCTGCGCCAGACGGTACCCGCCGCCGGGCCCGCGCGCCGCCAGGACCAATCCGCTGCGGCGCAATTTCCCGAACAATTGTTCCAGATAGGACAGCGAAATCTCCTGACGGGCGGCGATTTCGCAGAGCCGCACCGGCTCGCTACCCGCCTCGCCGCCCGCGTGGCGCGCGAGATCAGCCATCGCCATGACTGCATAACGTCCGCGCGTGCTGAGTTTCACGGGTTGGTCTCCTCGTTCGGCAAGTCACCAAACACTTGCCACTTGAACCCGCCTATGTAGTAGAAGAAGCCCGTTCGGCTCCCGGCAGTTCCAGGCGGATATAGAATTCCTGAGTAGCGTGGTCAAGAATTCTATGGCCTTTCCTCATGATTTTGATCAAGGCATTGTGAGGATTAGGTTATTTTTCTGCTTGGGCCGCCGGAAATACCTGACGAAAGTGCCGTTTATCCGACCGGAGTGCCTTTATGCCTGACATTATCCTGCCGGGGCCAGCCGGACGAATCGAAGCCCGGTACCAGCGCCAGAAGGCGCCCAACGCTCCCATGGCGCTCATCCTGCATTCGCATCCCCAATATGGCGGGACGATGAACAATCCGCTCGTCTACGAGCTGTATCATCGCTTTCATAAGCTTGGCTGTACGGTGGTGCGGTTCAACTTCCGTGGGGTCGGCCGCAGCCAGGGCTCGTTCGACAATGGGGCCGGTGAGCTATCGGATGCGGCCGCGGTGCTCGATTGGATGAGCACCCTCTATCCAAACCCCTCTTATTGCTGGGTGGCGGGGATTTCCTTCGGCGCCTGGATCGGCATGCAGCTTCTGATGCGAAGGCCGGAGATTACAGGCTTCGTCTCCATCGCACCCCAAGCCAATCTCTATGATTTCGCGTTTCTCGCGCCCTGTCCCGCGTCGGGATTGTTCGTGCACGGAACAAAAGATCAGGTTGTCCCGGAAGCCGACGTGCAGAAACTGGTGGACCGTCTTTCCGCACAGCGCGGCATCAAGATCACCTACACGAAGGTGGACGGCGCCAACCATTTCTTCGACAACCACATGCCCGAGGTGGTCGACCTGGTTGAGGAATATGTGAAGAAGCGCATGGCTTCGACCGATGGCGGGCGTTAGGTCGCGTCCGCCTCGCTTGTCAGCCTAGGGCGATAAATCTAAGCTGTGCCTATCATGCGCAGAGGCGCAAACATGCGGCATTCATCGTTCGCATCGGCGATTTCCGTGATCGCGATTTTGTGGTCGGGCATCGCCTATGGCGCGGGCGCGACCAACTCCGATAGGGATTGGGATTGGTGCAACGGCACCGTCGACGGCGGCATCCCCTATGACGCGCAGATCGTCGGCTGCAACGCGCGAATCCAGTCAGGCGATGAATCCGCCGCCACACTTTTCGTCGCCTATTACAATCGCGGCTTCGCCTATTACAACAAGGGCGACTACGACCGCGCGGCTTTGGATTATTCGGAAGCGGCCAAGTTGAAGCCAACGGAAGCGAATGTTTTCGTCGGACGCGGCCTCGCCTATTTTCATCAGCGCAAATACGAGCTGGCGATCGACGATTTCAGCGAGGCGATCAGACTCAAACCCGACAATGCCGACGCCTATTACCAGCGTGCGACCGCGAGAGCGGCAGTGAAGAGATACGACGATTCCCTCGCCGATTTGGATCGCGCCGTATCGCTTAAGCGAAATTTCGCCGAAGCCTTTTTCAATCGCGCGGGCGTGCTCTATGCGCGGCGCGCTTTTGGACGCGCGGTTGCCGATTTCGACCAATTCATTCGCTTGAAGCCGCGGGCCGCAGAGGGATTTGAGGCGCGGGGCCTTGCCCGCAACGCCATGGGCGAACTCCCGCGGGCCATCGCCGATTTCGATTCCGCGATTCTGATCAATCCGCGCTATGCCGAGGCGTTCTACGGCCGCGCCCTCGCCCGCATCGGCCTTGACCAGTACGACCGCGCCATCTCGGATCTCGACCAGGCCATTCGGCTGAAGCCCGACTACGCCGATGCCTTCCGCTACCGGGGATTTGCCTATGACCGCAAAGGCCTGAGCGAAGAGGCGCTGGCCGATTACGGTCGGGCGATCAAACTGAAGCCGGATTATGGCGGCGCGTTCGACAACCGAGGCTATGAATATCTCAAGCGCGGCCAATATGATTTGGCGTTGTCCGATCTGAACCGCGCCATTCAGCTCGAACCCGATCTTACCGAAGCGTTCCATTATCGGGGCTTCGTGCTTCACCATGTCGAGCAATACGACGCCGCGATCGCCGATTACGATCAAGCCATCCGGATGCAGCCCGACAATGCGAATGCGTTGTTCGGCCGCGGGCTCGACTATTATCACAATGGCAAATTCGATCAGGCGATCGCCGATTATGATCGGGTGATCCGTTTGAATCCTCAGGCGGGCGCGCTGTTGAACCGGGGCAACGCCCATTTCAAAAAAGGCGATTACGACAAGGCGCGCGCGGATTTCGATCGGGCGATCGAACTGCGGCCGAATTACGCCGAAGCGTTTTACAATCGCGCCACGACGTCCTCCGCCAAGGGAGAATTCGAGCTGGCGATCGGCGATTTCAACAAAGCGATCGGGCTGAAACCGGACTATGCCGAAGCGTTCTACAGTCGCGCCAGCGCCTATGATCAGAACGGCCAATACGAACTCGCCGTTGCCGATTATGACGAGGCGATTAGATTAAAGCCGGATGATGCGTCTGCCCTCGTCAATCGCTGCTGGACACGTGCGGTCATGGGAGCTGCTCTCGACACCGCGCTCGATGACTGCAACGAGGCCCTGAAGCTGAAACAAGACAGCGCCCTGACCTTCGACACGCGCGCGCTGGTCGAACTGCGTATGGGCAAATACCAAGAGGCGCTCGCCGATTATGAGCGCGCCTTGCAGAAAAGTCCGAAACTCGCCTCCGCCCTTTTCGGGCGCGGGATCGTCGAGCTCCGCATCGGGAACGCGGCGCGGGGACAGGCGGATATTGCCGCCGCGGAAGCCGCGAAGCCCGGAATTATCCAACGCTTCGGCCGTTACGGAGTCGCGCCCTGATTGCTGGGCATGGGAGCCTTCGGTGTGTGAAGGCGACCGCCGGGCATGGGATGTGGAACACCGGTGGTCGAGGGTAGGCTGAGGGGAAGACCCCTGATACTGCGCACGGCGAGATAGCCGAAAGCTTCCGCCTCCAGGAAATCACCCCGCCAGCCGGCATCTTCCGCGCTGATGACCTCTCCCGTCATGCGCGCGCGCAATTCGCGCATCAGCGTGGGATTGTGCCGTCCGCCACCGCATATGATCCAGCGGTGCGGCGGCTGGGGCAGATGCTCATTGGCGCGGGCGAGCGCCGCGGCGGTGAACGCGGTCAATGTCGCGGCACCGTCCGGACCCGAAAGTCCTTCCACAGCGGCCATCGTGAAATCCAAGCGGTCGAGCGATTTTGGCGGCGGCTGCAGGAACATCGGGTGACGCAGCATGGAGGCCAGCACCGTGTTGTTCACGCGGCCCTTCGCAGCGAGCATTCCGTCTCGATCGACCGGTTCGCCGGTGTGCGCCAGTGCCCAATCGTCGAGGGCTGCATTCCCAGGGCCGGTGTCGAACGCAATGACTTCGCCTCTCGCCCCAACATAGGTGAGATTGGCCACGCCCCCAATATTCACCACCGCAATCGGGCGATCCATCTTACGGGTCAGCACCAGATGATAGAGCGGGACAAAAGGCGCCCCCTGCCCGCCCGCGGCGACATCGGCGACGCGAAACTCGTTCACCACAGCAATCCCCGTCGCAAGCGCCAGCGCATCGCCATCGCCGATCTGCCAAGTGAGACGGTCGGAGGGACGATGCAACACCGTCTGCCCATGAAACCCCAGAACGGCGATGTCGCGGGGTTTCAACGCGGCTTTCTCGAGCAGGGACGATACCGCTGTAATATGGGCGTCCGTCAAAAGTCGCTCGGCCTTGGTGATGTCGGCGGGCACAGGACCTTGGGGCGGCGCGTGTATCGCCGCTTCCAGGGCCGCGCGGAGCATGGCGCGCGTTCCGGCCTGATAAGGCAGCGTGATCGCAGGACCGGGAATGGCGACCGTTTCGCCATCGGTCTCGAGGATCGCCGCGTCGATGCCATCGAGAGATGTTCCGCTCATCAGGCCGATCACTTTTAGAACGTCAGCCATCTATGCTACCCAAGCTGTCCCTTCATGCACGGCATCTGATAGCACCAATGACCGAATTCCGCTCCGATTTCCTGAAAGTCATGGAAGCGCGTGGCCAGCTTCATCAAACCACCGATGAAACGGGCCTGGATGCGTTGCTGCAGAAGGAGCGCGTTGCCGCCTATATCGGCTTTGATTGCACAGCGCCGAGCCTGCATGTCGGCAGTCTGGTGCAGATCATGACCCTTCGCCGATTGCAGCAGACCGGTCACAAGCCGATCGTCCTGATGGGCGGGGGTACGACAAAGGTCGGCGATCCCTCCGGCAAGGACGAAATGCGGCAATTGCTTACGCCGGCAGGAATCGAGGCCAATAAGAAAAATATATTCCGCATATTCGAGCGCTTCCTCAAATTCGGCGACGGTCCAAGCGATGCCATCGTGGCCGACAATGCCGAATGGCTGGACAGGCTGGAATACATTCCTTTCTTGCGCGATATCGGGCGCCATTTCTCGGTCAACCGCATGCTGACGATGGACAGCGTGAAGCTGCGGCTCGAGCGCGATGCGCCGCTCTCCTTTCTCGAATTCAATTACATGATCCTTCAGGCCTATGATTTCGTCGAACTGCACAAGCGCTATGGCTGCCGCTTGCAGGCGGGCGGTTCCGATCAATGGGGCAACATCGTCGCCGGGATTGATCTTGGGCGTCGCCTTGCCGACGCGGAATTGTTCGGAATCACCTCGCCGCTGATCACCACCTCCTCGGGTGCCAAGATGGGCAAGACCGCAGCAGGCGCGATCTGGCTCAACGCGGATCAACGCTCGCCATACGAATATTGGCAATTCTGGCGCAACACCGAAGATGGCGATGTTGGGCGTTTCCTGCGCCTCTTCACCGAATTGCCCGAACAAGAGATCGCACGGCTCGAGACGCTTCAGGGTGCCGAGCGGAATGAAGCGAAGAAGATTCTCGCCACGGAAGCGACGGCCCTCTGCCACGGGCGCGAAGCAGCACAGCAAGCGGCCGAGACCGCGCGACAGACTTTCGAGGAAGGCGCCGCTGCGGCGGGACTCCCCAGCTTTGACATAGAGCGCGCGCGGCTCGCCTCGGGCATTCCGGTCACGACGCTTGCCCACCTTGCCGGCTTGACGAGCTCGGCCAGCGAGGCCAGGCGTTTCATTCAGGGTGGAGGGCTTCGGTTGAACGATGCGCCGGTCGGCGACGTGCGCGCAACGGCGAGCCTCGAGGATCTCAACGCGGAAGGCGTGATCAAGCTGTCGGTCGGCAAGAAGCAGCACATTCTCATCAAGCCGGTGTGATTATTTGGGTGCTGCGGGTGCCGCCGGCGTGGCCTCGGGCACCGGTTCCGCCGATGCCTGCGGTTGGGCTACGGGCTCCCTCGCCGGACTGAATTCGAATATCCGCCGGAAGATTCCGGGCGTCAGAACCGAGAGCGGATTGACGGTGATGCTGGGCTCGTTGAGGTTGCCCTTCATCGCATAGGTCAGTCCGAATATCCCCTCGCCTTGCTTGGAGACGAGCAGGTCGCCCAGCACCGGCACCGCCCCCAAGAAGCTGTTGAGTCCGTAGAGTGGCACCAGCGATCCGGTCAGGTCCACGCGTTCGGCTTTGCGGTCTACCATGCCGGCGAACGTCATGCCGATCGCGGACCCCGCCGCGCGGCCGTCGCGGATCGCCACCATCTTGCCGCGCGCGCTGAACGGTATCGTAACCGCGTTGAGGGAGATTCCGTCGCCCTGCAGCAGCCGCAAGGGACCATCGAGGGTCCCGGCCGAAAACAACCGCGCCACGAACGGCTGATCGGTGACGACAATATCCTTCAGCGTGACCGTCCCCTGATAATCGGGAGGCGGCGGCAGCTTGACATTGGCCGGACCGGGCACATCGCCGGGAAACGAGATACGAGCAGCAAGGCTACCGTTTCGGATGCTGGAAAATCCCAGGAAGGTGTCGATGAAGGCGCCCGCATCATCGGTGTCCAATTCGAGATTGCGGACGCCTTTGACGACGTCCATGCGGCCCGTGACTTTCCCCTTCCCGGTGCCCATCGCGTCGAGACTGAATCCGGTCAGCTTCTCACGCGCTCCGAAAGCCAGGGCGAGCGTCACGTTGCGAAAGCCCCGGTTTTCGTTGAACGCAAGCCTGTCCACCCGGGCACTCAGCGACAAAGGATTTTGCAGCTCTTCATCCACTTCCGGGGGCGGCGGACCGTTCGCCGTCTTCTTTTTGTCGTCGCCAACGAAATGGCTGGCGTCCAGGCTCTTGCCTTCGAACTTGAAGGCGAGCCCACCCCCGGCCAGAGGTTCCATGTTCATCGCGAAATCGTTCAAGCCCGAGCGCAAATCGGCCAGCGAGATATTCAGGACTTTGCCGTCGCCATCGAAGGAAAGCCGGCCATGCAGGCTGAGGCCTTTGCTCGCAACCGCGAGGTCATTGACGGTGATGGCACCCTTATCGCCGAAACGAAGCTGAGCCGTGGCGCTCGCGGGCACGCCGGCCCGCTTCGCGAGATTGAGCGCCGGAATCTCGGCGGCGGCGTTTGTCATATCGGCTTTCACCGCGGCCTCGTCGAAACGAAACCGGCGGCCCGTCAGCGCGAGTGTCGTCGGCATGATTCCACTCAGCCATTTGGGCTCGGAGAGTCCCAGATTGGCCCGCGCGGCATCATCGATCTTTCCCGCGAGATCGATCCGCGTGGTGATCCCCGTCCCGCCAAAATCTTCCGTCCATTTGAAGCTGACGGGGACGTTGTTGATGTTTCCCGTCCCCTGCGAGGTAAGCGATTTGGAATCGATCGCGAACGCCACCATTCCATGGTCAAGCTTGCGATTGTCGACGGGCAGAGCGAGGTCCGTGGCCTTTGCCTGCACGCCGATGCGAAGTTGATCCAGCGCCAGATCCTTGAGGAGCGGGAACTGGAAATCGAGATCCACAGCCGCGCGTCCCGCCACGGTGGATGGATTGATGCCGAAGCGTTTGGGATAGCCGAGAGGTTCTTCGTCGATCAGCTGCAGCACTTGGGACATCGTGCCTTCGGAATGCGCCTTGACGCGGGTCAGTGCGCCCGTCGTATGCAGATCGGGGATGGTGACGTCGCCATTGGTAAGCGCGAGCGGGCCAACGGACGCGGCCGCAACGGCAACATGGAACGTATCTCCCGTCAGCTTCGCCTCGCCTTGGGCGCCGGTGATAGGTGTCATTTGTGCGATATAGCGCGCCGTGAGGCCTTCAAATGGGAATGTCACGTCGAGACTCGCGTCAGGCAGTTGGCTCGCTTCGAGCGCGCCAACCGGCAGATCGGCATTGACGCGAATGGGACCGATGCGCCCTTCGGGGATATTGGCGGTGATCCACTCGCGCGCATCCTCGGCGGTGCCGTTGGGCCAATATTTGAGCGCTTCCGCAACGGTGAGCGCCTCTATATTGCCGTTCAAAACGATGGCCGGTGCGCCGGAATCCGCAAAACGCGTGCTTCCGCTCACATCCGCGGAGAAGGCACCGCCTTTGATGATGGCGCGGCGCCAAGTGACCTTGCGCGCTTTGCGATCATAGTCGGCCTGCAAGGAGAGCTGGGTCAGCGAGAGGGTTTCGGGGAGCCAATCGGGCAGCTCAACGCGGACGGCGTCGGCCTCCACATTGGCGGAAAACGTATCGAGCCCGCCGTCCTTCCAGCCCAAAGTGACATCGGCCTTTGCGTTCGCGGAAGCCTGTTTTCCGTCCATGCTGATGCGGTCCAGCGTGAGCTGGAAGCGCGGCGCGTCATAGCGGCCCGCTGCAGTGTAGTTGCTGAGCAGCAAGGGCCCCTTGAACAGTGACGTTTCGATGCTGCCTTTACCGGTGATTTGAAAGTCCGAGGCAATGAGAGCGCCATGCTCGTCGAGCGAGAAACTCGCCTCGATGTCTGAGGTCAGCCGATAGGGTTTGAGCGCCGCAAAGCTGGCGCTGTTGTCTGCGAGCGCCGGAAGCGAAAGGCCTTTGACATCAACCGTGCCGTGATCGGGCGAGCCGTCGGGACGCAGCACCGCATGGGCGGTGACGCGCGCGGATATGCCGCCGATCTCAAAGGAGGATTCCAGCGAAGCGTCGAGCTCCTTGCGGGAATTTTGCAAAGTGAAACTTGCATCCGGAGAAATGATGAAGAGGCCGGTGGGTTCGTCGCGAAACGCCACCCGCGCATTGCGGATCGAAAAGCTGTCAAGCGAGCCTCCGCCATCCGCACTGTTCTCGAGGATCTTTCGGATCGTATCGAGAAGGTTGGCATCGCTCTGGTCGCGTCCGAAGCCGAGCCGGAACGCGCCTTCCTTTGTCCGCACGCCCGTGAGTTGTACACCGATCAGCCCGAAGCGCTTGAGGTTGAGATGACCTGAGACGATCGCAGCTGCGTCGAAATCGAGGTCCGCCTTTGGCGCCTGCGCGATGATATGGCCATCAAGATCAAAGACCTTCGTGCCGAGGACAATCAAATTGACCTTACCCTCCGCGCGCGACCATTCCAGGATCGCTTGGTCGAAGCGGATGACCACGCCCGATACGGAATGGTTCAATGCGTCTTCAATGATGCTGGCAAAGGGACCAAGCGAAATCGGCCCCATCAAGAGCCGTAAGGCAGCGCCTCCCAGAAAGAACAGCAGAGCTGCAAGGAGAGCTCCGAAGATCAATAAGGCGCGCTGGACAGACCGGGGAAGCATCGTTAAGCGTACTCCACAACCTGACCGCGGTTGGCCCGATTCAGTCTAATTTCGCGACCGATCATAGGGCAAAAATCCTTATTCCAAATTGATTTATCCGTGTGACGCAGGCGTAGAGCGAGGATCGGGGCATGGCCTCACGCGAGCTGAAAGTCGGCGATAAGGCACCCAACTTCACACTTCCGGCCGATGGTGGAAGCAAGCTCTCTTTAGCCGAGCTTAAGGGCAAATCTGTGGTGCTGTATTTCTACCCTAAGGACGACACCTCGGGTTGTACCGCGGAGGCCATCGCTTTCAGCAAAGATTCCAAGGCCTTCAAGGCGGCCGGCGCAGTGGTGGTAGGGGTCTCCAAAGACAGCGCGGCTTCACACGACAAATTCAAGGCCAAATATGACCTCTTTGTGACCTTGGTTGCGGATGAAGAGACCAAGACGGCTGAAGCCTATGGCGTGTGGGTCGAGAAGAGCATGTATGGACGCCGCTATATGGGCATGGAGCGCGCCACGTTTCTGATCGACGCGAAGGGAATCATCCGTCACATCTGGCGCAAGGTGAAAGTCCCTGGACACTCGGCCGATGTGTTGGCTGCTGCAAAAGCGCTGTGACAAATGTTGGACTGACGCGTGTTTAATCGGACGGAAATCGAGATTCTGGCCGCAAGAGCTTGATCTCGTGCCCAAAGCTGGGTGAAAGTCATTGTGGGTATGCCCCTAAAAAGGGGCATCGAGGGACGGACATCATGGATTCACTCCGGCAGCTCGCCTGGAGCCGCATCAATTTTTTGTTTCCCGAACGGCAGATTTACATCCGCAGCGATGGGCGGGTGCAATTCTTGACCTTCAGCTCGCAGATGCAGGCGATCACAGCTGGGATCAGCGTGCTGTTCCTCGGTTGGGTGGCCTTCACATCCGTCAACGTGATTTTCAAAGACCGCATCCTGGCCGCCAAGGAGCGCCATTTCCAGCAGATGCAGGCTTCTTATGAATCCCGTATTGCCGACCTTCAGCTGTCTTACGACGAATTGAATGGCGCTCTGGTCGTCGCGCAGGATCGCTTCAAAGCCATCGCAGACTCGTTCGAAGTCAAACAGCAAGCGCTCGCCGCCGTGCTCGAACGCAAGAAATCCCTCCAAGCTTCGCTCGGTATCGGTGCGCCCGCATCCAAAGACCCGCCGCTCAGCATTCCCTTACGCCCTCTCCCTCCTTCCGACGCGACTCCGGGTGTTGGCGGAGAGTTTGATGCGATCAACGCGGATTTGGCGGCCACTTTGGCGCCGCCTTCGAGCGCCGGATTGGGCCCGGTCTCGCCACCCAGGCGCGGTGGCGATGCGGTCCTGCCGCGACCCGATGAATCGCCGGCGAAAGAACATCCGGGATTCCTCAAAGGCGCGGTTGGAAAACTAGGCTCGCTGTTCCGCCGGAAAATCCCGGCGAATGGTTTTGACCATCCGGTGGTGAAGGAATCCGCAGTTCAGAGCGCGCGCATCGTTCGGCTTGGACTCGGACAGTCCGCGCTCCTTGGGGAAGCTGCGCAAGACGTCGACAAGGAGACGACACGCCTGACGCGCGCCTTGAAGGAAACGGGCATCGACACCAAGACGCTGATGAAGCGTGTGGCGACAGGTGCGGGGCAAGGCGGCCCGCTGATCCCGATCGAATCCGCGGATATCAGCGTCAGCG
>Ga0193699_10000776_pt1 | contig 13013 bp, 11 predicted proteins | sample L3c2metaG_FD_160095 | JGI IMG/M metagenome (GOLD analysis project Ga0193699, IMG submission 160095) | Soil microbial communities from a riparian zone of the East river system, Colorado, United States - L3c2 | ecosystem: Environmental > Terrestrial > Soil > Riparian zone | place: USA: East... | reverse complement strand
AGGTGTCCCTGTTCAAGGTCATCACATCAAAGGATGAGATCGTGATCGGTCTGACCGACGACGAACTCGGGCAGTTCGACGGCAGCAATGCCGGCGGCATTGCCAAAATGCTGGTGGCGAAGGGCTCGATGAGCGTGTGGCAATATGCGGTGCGCAAGGCGCCGACCGGCGACCTCGAACAGGCGCCGCTGCACAAGGTCGGGCTGATCGCGAGCGAGTCGCTGCGCGTCGAACCCTATGCCTCGCCGCTGAAGGTGGTGCCGGTGGACGAGGCGAAGAAGTAGTTCGCGACTTCGCTGGGGCTTCTTCCCTTCTCCCCTTGTGGGAGAAGGTGGCGCGCTTTGGAGCGCACTTGCGCTCCTGAGCGCGCCGGATGAGGGGTCTCTATCCGCGGAGACAGACCCCTCACCCGGCCGCGATGCTACGCATCGCGGCCACCCTCTCCCACAAGGGGAGAGGGGAAGAAAGTCGCATTGCTCGCGTCACCGAACATTACACGCCCCCCTCGCCAAGCCGCCTATTGGGTTCCTCCGATGGAACCATCGGCCGGGATATGCTTTGTTCAGGGGGCGGGACGGCGGATTTCCATTCGCCGGTCGCCTCCTGGGGAGAGCGCCATGTCGCTTGGATTGATACTCGTCATCATCCTGATCATTTTCCTGCTGGGCGGTTTCAGCGGCCGGTTCGGCGGTTACGGCTATGGCATGGGCCACTCCGGCATGGGGCTGGGCGGGGTCATACTGGTAGTTTTGCTAATCCTGCTGCTGCTCGGCAAGCTGTAAGCCACATAAGTAGCTGAAATTGCAAGATTTATTTCCAGGCCTGCGGCGCCATGCGCGGATTCATCTTCAGGCCCGTCAGGAGTCGCATTTCTGTCAAACGAGCTTATATTGAGGTCTGTCCTGAAATGATGGGAACCCCGGCGCGCCGCCGATTGGCGGGCCATCCCATCGTCGTTCGCTCGCGTACGCGCTAAAAAAAATCAGAGGTCCCTGACCATGGCTTCCTTCAGCTACAACACCGCCGCCGAATTGTTTCCCGCCGCGATCCGCAAGAAGAAGCGGGCGGGTTTCGCCTATCGCCGCTTCGACACCGCGGCCGCCGCGGTGCAGTTTGCGATCGAGGAATTGCCGGCGGACTCGCTGAACGGCGCCTATCTGCAGGTCGACGAAGCCCGCTTCGACCAGAGCGGCATTCGCACGCTGTATGAGAGCCAGGATTTCCCGTTGCCGCGCCGCCCGCGTGCCCCGGAGCCCGCGCCCGCCAGCAACGACGCCGATCAGGACGCCGCGTAGTCTTCTGGTGATTGCGGGTCCTGAACCCGAAAACTGACGCGCCGAATTCTTCCTGCACCTCTCCCATAGGGAGAGGTCGATTTGAGCAGCAAATCGGGTGAGGGGTTGCGGCCTTATCGGTGGAGCGTAACCCCTCACCCGGCGCTATGCGCCGACCTCTCCCTATGGGAGAGGTGACCGCTCACTTCGACATCGCGGAGCCTTAGCGCGGTTGCTTGTCCATCCAGCGCCGCAACAGCCGCATGTTGCGGATGTTGGCGCGGAACATGACGTCGAACGCATCGCCGGCGATCGGCACGAGGCCGACCACGCCATCCAGCGCGACATTGCCGAGCATCCGCGCCGTGACATGCCAGGGCGCGCCGAGCGCGCGCGCCTCACGCACCAGCCACAGCGAGATCGCCGTGGTGATGAGGTCGCCGACCACAGGGATCAATCCGATCAGGCCGTCGATGCCGTAGCGGATATTGGTCCCGGGCAGGATGAAGGCGACGTCGAGCAGCTTTGCCAGCGCATCGAGCCGCGCCATCCGCTGCTCGCGGGTGAGGTTGCCGAATGGATGGGCAGAGGAACTGCCGAAATCGAACCGAAAACCCTGAAATGGCGAACCCAGCGTCTCCGCCGGAATCTCGCGCCCCTCCTGATCGATGATCGGGCCGCGCGCCTCCGCCCCGCGAAACGGTCGTTGCGGACGCGCGCGCGCGGTGCTGCGGGAAAAAATATCGTCGTTCATCGCCATCACATGGTAATGCGCCAGCCGCACGCAAGTTGCGTCATGGCGCCGCGCTCATTACGTCGTCCCGGCGACGCCGGGATCCCGGCGCTGCTCAGTCTGTGAGGCGGCAGGCACCGGCTGCGGCTCGGCATATTTGTGCGACAGCCACGACGAGATCGTCCCGGGCACAAAGCCGACCAGGCCGTAAAGAATGAACTGAATGACGCCAGAGTCCGGCCCGCGCGAGCCGTACAGCAACTCCCCCGCGGTAAACCCGACCGCGCCGACGATCAGTATCCGCACCACCCAGCCAATTCTTTTGACGTGGAAGAGAATATCGTCCACCGCACCGATCATCAGCGCAGGCACGACGCCGAACAGATAGCTGTACTGCAGCGTCTTGGCGAACACCAAGAACAGCTTTGCCACTTCCGCGGCGTTGGTCTGGGTCCAGTAGCCGGAGGCATAGGTGGTCGTGAACAGCAGCAGGAAGCCGCCGAGAAGCGGGCCAAGGGCTGCGAAGATCAGGTAGCGTTTCATGGTTAAATCTCGTCTGTTTATGCTTCGCAAACGGTTGGCTTTGCGCAGATAAATGCGCGCGCTCCTGAGCTAAGTTCAAGGTCGGCGCAGATTGATGCTGCCAGGAGCACAGAATCCCACACAGCTTACAACAATCCCGACAGTGTCCTTAGTCTGACACGCTTAAATTGCCAACCGCAAAAGAGTTGGCCTAGTATCCCATCTCTGAAAAGGGCGTCCACCTTTTTTGCGAAAGGAATTTAAGTGAAGGCCGATTCAATGCACGTCACTGCTCTTCGAGCATTTCTTGCGCAGCCCGATACAGTAATTTTTGTCGGATCGGGAATTTCGTCGTGGTCCGGCCTCCCCAACTGGTCAACACTGATTCGAGGGTTAATTGATGTTGCAGTCCTAAAGGGCAACCGCACTGGGATTGCTGAGAAATTATTTGCAAATGGTCAACTACTGGAAGCAGCTGACGCACTCCCCCTGACCCCTCTTGAGATTGCCTCCGCACTGCGGGAATCGTTTGGATTTGCTTCTGCTCGCCCCCATGAAATTCACTCCTTGATCACACGACTCGGTCCAAACCGTTTCATTACAACCAACTATGATACGCTACTTGAACAACAGCTTGGCTTGGATGGAAAGCTTGGCAGCTTTCGAACGGTTACATCTAAGCAACTCGCTGAGCTCGCCGACATCGTCAAAGCCAGTGCCGATAACTTCATATTCAAACCTCATGGCGATATTTCCAGTGGAGAAGCGATCGTCCTTTCTTCGGAACACTATGAGCAAATTATCCTCGGAGAGCGGAATATCGTTCGCAATTGCCTCGAAACCATTCTCGTCACGAGACCCGCAATGTTTGTTGGTTATGGCCTCCGCGATCCCGACACAAGTTTAGTATTACGAACGCTGCGGGATCGTTTTCTTGGAAACGTATCACATTTTGCAGCTATTGTAGCCGACGCAACCGCCGAAGAGACCGATTACTGGTGGCAGCGTTATAGAATAAGAATATTTAACTATTCTACAAAGCCCACTGCCAGCGCTGGCCCAGACCACTCCGAGCTGTTAAATCTCTTAAGACTCTTGACTAAACAAAGCAGGGTGGCGGGGCCTTCCACAGGCGCGCGAACGAAAAATTCTGACTTCGTCGAACAGCCAAATTCGCTTCGGTCTTTACCTTCTAAAAATGAAGCGATCGTCCGATACGCGGCTCGATTGATACACGCACGACCTGACGTCGTCTTTCCTACACACACCCGCCTCGGCTTTCAGTCGATTGAGTGGGGCGATCCGGAAATAAATGTTTATCACAACCAGCCCATCGAAAGACTGTTTCTTACGTACCCGGACTCGTTCATTTTACAAGGGGCGGCCGGTTCTGGAAAATCCTTCGCGATCACCAGCTTTCTCACGGTCGCCGGGACTGATCTCATAGAACGACATCTAGGACAATTTAAACCGGGAATCGCCACGATCCCTATTCTCTTGGATGCTCGCCTATACGCCGGCAGTTTCGATCAGTTGGCCGCAGCAACAGTGCCAGCATTTCTGGACTTGGGCGCCCTGTCTAAAACAATCACGATAACTGTTATCGTCGATTCAGTGGATGAGATGCCAGACGCCGAACTGAATAGCGGTGCGTGGCGAAAAGATTTGGAAGAATTTATAGGAAGGTTTGCTCGGAAGCGGATTATTTTTGGTACGAGAAAAGCCGAACTGGTTGGCCGACCGGACTTGCCGGTCTTTCACGTGGACGGCTTAGCTGAACGAACTGTCAAAGAGAATCTATTGCGATCCGGCATCCATCAAACTGCAAACAAACCCTCTGAGCTATTGCAGAGCTTAAAAATTCCTTTCCTCTTGATGCTGGCTCTTCGTTCCAAGGAAAAATTCAGCGAAATTAACAGCGCGCCAGACCTCTTGGATGCTTTTATCGAGCAAGCGCTCGCGACTTTTTCGGAAATCGAAGACCGACCATCCGTCGCAATCAGCATTCAGACAGTCGCTTACGACCTTGTCAGCATGGGGCGAGAAAATATTCTCGCGAGTCAAGCCTCTAAAACAATAAGCAAGTGCGCGGCAATTACCGATTTCATGGCAATGGATCTTGTGAATCACTTGGTTCGCACCGGTGTTATGAGCTCCGAAATTGACGGCCATGTGCGCTTTGTTCATCGCACGGTGACCGAGTATTTGGCGTCATGTCACATCGTTGAACTTGAGCGTTCAGGCAAGCTCAATTTGCTGAACCTCCTTGCGGTGCCTCGATGGGACAACGCAATTGTCTGGGCAAGCGACAAAATCAACTCCTTGAACGCAGACTTCATAGCACAGATCTACCGCGTCGACCCCATTCTTGCGTATCGTATCGTTACTTCGGCAGAGACGAACACATTCAGCATTTGGAAGGCGTTCTTGGACGCGCTATCTAAATTCCCTCCAAACAATGATGTGATGCATGAGATTTGCCACCTCGAAGAAGAGGTCGAGATTCCGCCTGGGTTAGAAAACGAGCTACGTCTAATAACTTCGAGCCCCCAGGACGAACTGCGCGGTTGGGCGTTTTCGCTCTACGCTGAAAAAGCTAGCGGTGAAGATCCGCAGCGGGATTTAATTCTATCGGGCATTATCCCATATTTCAGGGGAATCACTACGGCAGAATTGACCGTAGAGGCTGCTCAAAGGCTACTCAAAATTTACTTGGATGGTCGTATAGATTTCTATCGCTCACCGGGCCTTATAGCTACCGAAGAGTTCATAGAACAGATTGTGCTCCCTCTTCGAAAGTCACCCGCTACTGATCAAGAACGGCTTGGGCAAGTCCTTCGCGATGCGGAAACACGTATCGATAGGAGATTCTTCGATTGACCGGTACGTGACTATTTGATCAATGAGAAATTTGTCATTTTGTACGTTGTGCCGCGCTACTCCCCCCACGCCGCGAACGCCTCGTTGAACGCCCGCTCTCCCGGGGCGCCCTTTTCGATGGCGATGATGGCGCGGCGCTGGTTGACTTAGGCCAGCGGCACGTCGAACCAGGAGCGCTCCTTCACGAGCTGCAGGTTGCGGGTGCGCTCGGTGGCAACGTTGGAAAGGCCGACCAGCAAGAAGCAGTCGGTGACTTTTGCGGCGCGCGCCAACAGCGGCGCGGCGCGTGCCTCTCAAACCGCGAACTGCTTCGCCTCGCGCGCAAGCGCAATCTCGGGACCCAAGCCGCGACAAATCAACCCGACGGGCAAATCACCCAAACCCTGTCCAGCCCCTCTGACAAAAATATTCCGCTTAACCCGTCGGGCAAATCAGTGATTTAGCTTCGCCCGTCTCACCCGATGAGAGGGGCGGATCGCGAGTCGTCACGAACGTGCGGTGGGATGCGGTGGACGCGAAAGTTGCGACTGACGAGCGTGACTCGAGCGGACGGCGAAGACGTGTGGTTCTGGCGCCCGACGCTGGCGCTAAGCTTTGCAGAGAGATCTGCGAAGTGACGGTGGCAAAAGAGCTCGGCTCACCGGGGAGAGCGCGAAATAAGCCGTAAAACCACTGCGCAGGGAAGGCCGGATTGCCTCCGCTGAACCTGTATGCTCGTGTGCGTTTTACCTAATAACATTGCACGCGAGACCGCGGGTGCAGCGCGCATCCGGCTTTCCCTGCGCCCTCTTCTCGAGGGTGAAAATCGAAGCAAAGCTCGGGCGCATCGCGCCGCGAGAATGCGAAGTCGTATCCGCTCGACGCGTATTGCTCTTTGAAATTTGAATCAGGATTTCACAGCGTCATTGCCTGCGACAAACGCAAAGCGTTTGCGCAAGGGAGCACTTGCGACGAAGCAATCCAGCTTTCGTTGTCGTTTTGCAGAAGCTGGATTGCTTCGCTTCGCTCGCAATGACGTTGATAGAGTCCAGTAGCCCGGATGGAGCGCTTGCGAAATCCGGGGCCGGCCTAACGGGCTTTCCCGGATTGCGCCAGCGGGCGGCGCTCGCGCCGACCCGTGGCTCCATCCGGGCTACGCTAGCTGCTCCCGTGCGCAATTGCGCACTAGGCAGGGACGACGACGTCATGGAGCGCGCTTCTCAACGCTCCGAACGCCCCCTACTCCCCCCACGCCGCGAACGCCTCGTTGAACGCCCGCTCGCCGGGGGCGCCCTTTTCGATGGCGATGATGGCGCGGCGCTGGTTGACGTAGACCAGCGGCACGTCGAACCAGGAGCGCTCCTTCAGGAGCTGCAGATTGCGCGAGCGCTCGGAGTCGACGTTGGAAAGGCCGACCAGGAAGAAGCCGTCGGTGACTTTTACCGCCAGCGCCGACAGCGGCGTGCCGCGGGCCTGCTCGTTGGACTTCATCAGGATGCCCGGCACGTTGCCGACGCCGCCGCCGGAAAAATCCTGCGGCAGGATGAAGGTCAGTTCCGCGGTGTGGCTGGCGGGCAGCGAGGTGTCGGTGTTGCGGCGGAACGACATCGTCATCTTGAACTTGCGGTCGGGAATTTCGATGTCGGCGCGCACGGCGATATCGGCCTTCTGGTTGCCGGAGGCCTTGATCTGTTCGGTGCGCCAGATCACCGAGCCGACATATTGCTTGCCCTTGGGATCGGACGGATCCTCGTCATACAGCACCACGCGCTGCGCCACCGGCGCCACCTGCTCGGTCGACGACGGCTGGCCGACGCGGTCGGGAATCTTCGGCTTCGACTGCGGCGCCGAGGCATCCTTCGGCGCTTCCACCACCGCCGACGGCTTGAACAGGCCGCTGATGGTCGTCACCGCCGACTTGCCCCACAGGATCGCGGCGCCGACCAGGATCAGGACGATGCCGACCGCGATCGCGCTCTTGAACGGAAACACCGTGCCGGTGCGGACGCGCTTCGGCGTCGGCTCGCGGTCCTGACCGAGGCGCGAACGCGGCGCCGGGCCCTGCGGCGGCGGCGCGTAGCGCTCGGCCTCCTCGACCGACTCGTCATAGGAATAGGGCGCGTCGGGATCGGCGCCGCGGTTCTCCATGCTGGGCTCGAGCCGGTCGAACTCCGGCGAGGGCGACGGCACGTTGGCATAGGTCTTTCGCGCCGAACGGGTAGCCTGTGCCGCGGCGCGGCCGAGATCGTCGGCGTCGGCGGCGATGTCGCGGAAGCCGCGCATGCCGGGGGCCTGTGGCGCCTGCGGGGCGGCGTTGTCGGGGCCGCGGCGCGGCGCGCCTGACCGTTCGCGGGTCGGCGGCAGCTGCGGTTCCTGCATCGGGACCTGCGGTTGCGGCGGCTGCGGCCGCGGTGTCGGCGGCGGCGGATTGGCGCGAAGCTCGCGCTGCGGGCGCTGGTCTTCCTGTCCAAGCGGCGGACGCTCGCCCCGCGACGGCGGCGGCGCGGGCGGCCGCGGACGCAGCGGCGGGGTCTGGGTCGCGGAAGGCGGGGCGGCCGGATCGCCCGGCCGGGCATTGGCGCGGCGGAAGGCGTCACCGCCACGGGGGGCGCCCCCGGCGCGCGAGGCGTCGCGGCCGCGCTGGGCGGCCTCGGACTCGACCTTGCGCACGGCCTCTTCCAGCGACAGCCGCTCGCGGGTGATTTCGGATTCGCTCAAGGGCGGCTGCACGCTGCGCAGCTGCGCGATCAGCGCCGAGCGCGCCCGCTCATACAGCGCGCGGCGGCTCTCACCGGGGGCACTGGGATCCAGGCCGGCAATGGCGCGTGCGATCAGCGGGTAGTAATCAGCCATATCGACTCAATTGTGCGGGCTTTGCTGTAATATCCCGTTAAGCCTCGAACGGGTTCTGAACCAGAATAGTATCTTCGCGTTCCGGGCTGGTGGAAAGCAAGGCGATTGGGCAGCCCACCAGTTCCTCGACCCGGCGGACATATTTGATGGCCTGGGCCGGCAGATCCGCCCAGGACCGGGCATTGGCGGTCGGTTCCTTCCAGCCCTCGATGGTCTCATAGACCGGGACCACCCGGGCCTGCGCGCCCTCGCCGGCCGGCAAATGGTCGATTTCCTTGCCGTCCAGCATATACCCGGTGCAGACCTCGATGGCGTCGAAACCGTCGAGAATATCAAGTTTTGTCAGAGCCAGGCCGTTGATGCCGCAGGTCCGCACGGTCTGGCGCACCAGCACCGCGTCGAACCAGCCGCAGCGCCGGGGGCGGCCGGTATTGGTGCCGAATTCGCGGCCCCGCTCGCCGATCTTGCGGCCGGTCTCATTGTCCTGCTCGGTCGGAAACGGCCCTTGGCCGACCCTTGTCGTATAGGCCTTGCAGATCCCCAGGACATAGCCGACCGCTGATGGACCCATGCCGGTGCCGGTCGCCGCCTGCGCCGCCACGGTGTTGGACGAGGTGACGTAGGGGTAGGTGCCGTGATCGACATCCAGCAACGCGCCCTGCGCGCCCTCGAACAGGATGCGCTTGCCCTCGCGGCGTTTCTGGTCGAGCAGCCGCCACACCGTCTCGGCATAGGGCAGAAGCTGCGGCGCCAGCGCGGTCAGCTCCTGCAGGATTCCAGCGCCGTCGATCTCTTCCAGCTTGAGGCCGCGGCGCAGCGCGTTGTGATGCGCCAGCAGGCGCTCGATCTTGTGCGGCAAAGTGTCGAGATCGGCGAGATCCATCAGCCGGATGGCGCGGCGGCCGACCTTGTCCTCGTAGGCGGGGCCGATGCCGCGGCGCGTGGTGCCGATCGCGGTCAGGGCGCTGGCGGATTCGCGGATCGAATCGAGATCGCGGTGCAAGGGCAGGATCAGCGTGACGTTCTCGGCGACCCGCAGATTTTCCGGGCTGATGGCGACGCCCTGGCCCTTCAGTTTCGTCACCTCATCGAGAAAGGCCTGCGGATCGAACACCACGCCATTGCCGATCACGGCGAGCTTGGAGGGCCGCAACACCCCCGACGGCAGCAGCGCCAGCTTGTAGGTGACGCCGTTGATGACGAGGGTGTGGCCGGCATTGTGGCCGCCCTGGAAACGCACGACGATGTCAGCCTGCTCCGACAACCAGTCGACGATCTTGCCCTTCCCTTCGTCGCCCCACTGGGCGCCGACGACGACGACATTGGCCATTTCGCAAGTGTTCCCTCTGCAACTCAGTTCGTTGAAGCATGATCTGTCGCCAAACGGTACCGTCTGTCCCGAAGGAAAACCGGTCCCACCTTTTCCGGATCATGCCGCGTGCGCGCCTCAAGCCAGAACGCGGCCGGGGCCGCCCGCATGCGAGGCAACCAATCGGATAAAGGATGCGGGCTACCGACGCAAGCAGGAACGCGGCTTGAAGACGCCCTGAAGCGGGTCCCAAGCCATTGATATCCCCACAAAATTTGTGGCGGCGTCAAGGCACTGTTGCGGGGGCGCCGGAACGGTGGGCCGAGCGCAGGGGATGCGCAGCCATCCATCACCTCGCCCATCGCCCGCGCGGCATCGGCGCCGCCTGACGCAATGCGTGTTACGATCCTGGCTCCGGGAAACTGATCTCTCGAAGGGTGACTCTATCATGCGCACGATCATCCCAGGCACCCTGCTCTCGTGTCTGCTGGGCAATGCACCGCTTCAGGCGGAGCCGTATCCGGATCGCCCGATCACCATTATCGTCCCGTTCGGCAAGGGCACCACCGCCGACCTCATCGCCGCGGTCGTGTCAGATGCGGTATCGAAGAACATCGGTCAGAAAATCACGGTCGAGTTGAAGCCGGGCGCGGGCGGCGGCGGCGCGATGGAGCAGGTCGAGAAGGCTACGCCCGACGGCTATACGCTGGCGATGATCACGCAAGGCACGCACGTTTTCAATCTCGGCCTGTACAATGCGCTGCCTTACGATCCGCGGAAGATCATACCCATTACGCCGATCGCTGCGGTCTCCAACGTGATGACGGTTCACCCCTCGAATCCGGCAAACACGCCGCTGGAAGTCGCAGCAGCTGCGAAATCGAGCAGCGTCTGCGCGACGAATTCGCCAAAGCCGCGGCCGAGCCCGCGGTGAAGGCGAAGCTCGATGCAGCCGGGCTCGATCCGATCGACCAGATGCAGCCAGCGGAATTTGCCCGCCTGATCAACTCGGACCTCGCCACTTGGACGCCGATCATCAAGGCGGCAGGCGCCAGCGCGGAGTGACGACGGAGCGACGACGGAGCGACAGCGCCATGTCGAAAACCACACCCGCGACCCTTGCGCTCAGGAAGCTCGGCTTCGCCTTCAGGCTTCACACCTATGTCTACGATTCCAATGCCGAGCACATCGGCCTGCAGGCCGCCGAGGCGCTCGGCGTCGATCCCAGCCGCATGCTGAAGACCCTGATGGCGGAGGTCGACGGCAAGCCGGTCTGCGTCGTGGTGCCGTCGGATAGCGAGGTCAGCATGAAGAAGCTGGCGGCGGCGTTTGGCGGCAAGACCGCGAACATGATGCGCCCGGCCGATGCCGAACGGCTGACCGGTTATCATGTCGGGGGCATCAGTCCATTCGGGCAGAAAAAGCGCGTGCCGGTGGCGATCGAACAAACCGCGCTGAACAATCCGACCGTGTTCGTCAATGGCGGCCAGCGCGGCCTGCAAATCGAGCTCGATCCGAATGACGCCGCAGGCGCCGTCGCGCACGCCCTGACGGCTTGAGGCCGCAGCGGCTTTAGACGACAAAGCCTATAGACGACAAAGCCTTGCCCGCGCATGGTCGCGATGCATCTGCGCCATTGATGTACGCTGAAAATCCGTGTCTGTGACGCAGGCCGGGCAAACATTCCGGCCCGGTGCCCGCACCGGGCAGGGCTGCGGCGTCATGAACCGAGCTCAGAGAATGCCTGCTTCCGATCACACCTCCAGCGCCGCCCCTTCCGGGAACTGGCTCGCCAACCAGCCCTATCTGCTGCTCAGCATCACCTCGCTGTGCTGGGCCGGCAACGCCATCGTCGGCCGCCTCGCCGCCGGCCATATTCCCCCGGTGACGCTGTCGTTCCTGCGCTGGTCGCTGGCGTTTCTCCTTGTTCTCCCCTTCGCCTGGAAACATCTGAAGCGCGACCGGGACGCAATCCGCGCCCGGCTCGGCATCATGGTGGTTCTTTCCGTCACCGGGATCGGCGCCTTCAACACCCTGCAATATTGGGCGCTCGAACACACCCAGGCGCTGAACACGCTGCTGCTGCAGTCGGCCGGGCCGCTGTTCGTCGCAGGGTGGGCGCTGGTCCTGCTCGGCATCCGGCTGACGCTGGCGCAGGCCGGCGGAATCGTTCTGTCGCTGACCGGCGTGCTGGTGATTCTGCTGCATGGCGACCTGACGACGCTGAAGAATATCGAGTTCAACCGGGGCGACATGATCTTCATGCTGGCGCTGGCGATCTTCGGACTCTATTCGGTGCTGTCCCTGAAACGTCCGCGGATCCATGGCCTGTCATTCGTCGGCTTCACTTTCGGCTGCGGCGCTCTGAGCCTCGTTCCGCTGCTGATCTGGGAATTGCTCACGCGGCCGGTGATGCAGCTGGATACCGCAAACCTGCTGACGCTGTTTTACGTCGCGGTGTTTCCCTCGACGCTGGCGTATCTGTGCTTCAATCGCGGCGTGCAATTGATCGGTGCCAACCGCGCAGCACCCTTCTTTCACATGGTGCCGGTGTTCGGCGCCGTGATGGCCATCGCCTTTCTGGGCGAGCGCCCGCAGGCGTTCCATGTCATCGGCTTCGTGCTGGTGCTGACCGGCGTTTTCGTGGCCTCCCGCAAGCAGGCCAATGCGTGACTAATGGCGGCAACTCCGCTATCTCTTAGCAATGAAATCGCGGGCCAGTAACCTGTTGATCGGATCGCTGACCCTGGCGTTCATCGCCGGGTCGTTCGGCGCCATGCTCGGCTATCAGAAGCTCGCCGGCGTCAAGCAGCGCACGCCGTTCCGGGTGATTTTCGAAGGCTCCGCGTCCGGGCTGCGCAAGGGCGGCAGCGTGAATTTCGCCGGGATCCGGGTCGGCGAGGTGGTGTCGCTGAAACTCGACCACCCTCGCCGCGTCGTTGCCCTGACCATGATCGACAGCAATACGCCGGTCCGCAAGGACACCCAGGTCGGACTCGAATTCCAGGGGTTGACCGGCATCGCCGCGATATCGTTTACCGGCGGCTCGGTCGATGCGCCTCCGGTTCCCTTGGGGGAGGACGGCATTCCGGTGCTGACCGCCGATCCGGACGGGCTACTGGATGTCCAGGAGAAGATCCGGGTGGCGCTGCGCAACGTCGACAAGGTCATCGCCGACAATGAAGTCGCGGTGAAGGATACGCTGCGCAATTTCGAGAATTTCACGGCGACGCTGTCCGGCAATGGCGAGCGGATCACCAGCGTCATCGCCAGCGCCGATTCCGCCATTACCGCCGCGGACAACGGCCTCGCCAAAACGCAGGATTTCCTGAAGGGCCTCGGCAGCGACAAATATGGCGGCGATCTGCTGCCGACAGTGGTATCGCTGCGCGAACTGATCGAAAGTTTCGACAAGCGTTCCGGCGTGTTGATGTCGGACACCCGCAAGATGCTCGGCGATATC
>Ga0193699_10000775_pt1 | contig 13014 bp, 8 predicted proteins | sample L3c2metaG_FD_160095 | JGI IMG/M metagenome (GOLD analysis project Ga0193699, IMG submission 160095) | Soil microbial communities from a riparian zone of the East river system, Colorado, United States - L3c2 | ecosystem: Environmental > Terrestrial > Soil > Riparian zone | place: USA: East River... | reverse complement strand
CTCCGCCGGCGCCGATCACTGCGACAGTCCCACCCGTTTCCGGAACGGCTTCTACAACTCCAGCGAAGTCGACAGCGGCGACTTCACCAGCTCCAAAACCAGCCATTCCTGCTTCAGTGAATAAGCCGGAAGCTGTCGACACAGTTTCTGCGACAGTCAAGGCTCCTACACCACCTCCCAAGACAGTTAAGACTACCGCGGTTCCGCGGCCCAAGCCGCCAACCGAAGCGAATGATTCAAAGCCAAGCATCGTCGATCCGTCGAAAGCCCCGAAGGCGGTAGCGGAAAAGCCCGAGACCAAGCGAAATACTTCGGATTCACGGGGAAGTGGATACTCAGTGCAGGTCGCCGCCTACACGCACAAAGCCGAAGCTGATAAACTTGCATCAAGCCTCAACAAGCGCGGCTACTCAGCGCGGGTCGACGGATCTGTCGCACCGTTCCGGGTCAGAATCGGACGGTACGCGACCGAGCGCGATGCAGAAGACGCACTCAAGAAACTCAAGTCAAAGCACATGGATGGTTTCGTAGTACGAGCACCTGAACGGTGAGTCGCGCAGCATCAACGCCGTTGATGCAACAGTACCGGGAGATCAAATCGCGTCATCAGGACGCGATTCTGTTCTTCCGGATGGGTGATTTCTACGAAATGTTCTATGAGGATGCCGAGGTAGCCTCGAGAACCCTCGGCATCACCCTCACATCCAGAAACAATGGAGGCGCGAACGCGGTGCCGCTCGCGGGAGTCCCGGTGAAGGCTGCCGGTGAATACCTGCGCCGGCTGATCCAACATGGCTTTCGGGTCTCGATATGCGAGCAAACCGAGGACCCGAAGTTTGCCAAAGGCATTGTCAAGCGCGAGGTAGTGGAGACCATCACCCCAGGTGCTGCGTTCTCCGACGACCTGCTCGACGGCACTCGCAACAACTATCTATGCGCGCTCAACCGGGATGGCGACCTGGTGGGAATCGCGGCTGCCGATCTCTCTACTGGTGAGCTCCGGCTGACCGCGATAGGAATCCGTGATCTCGAGTCCGCTCTTTCGAGATTCACTCCCCGTGAAGTAATCGTCTCACGTGGCGAGACTCTCACTCAGGCTCTGAAGGGACCCGTCGGCGAAGAAGGCCCGATGGTGACGGAGCGTGAAGCCTGGGAATTCGACAGTGACCTAGGACGCGATCAGCTGGCGGAGAGATTTCGGGTGAGCTCGCTCGAGGCATTCGGAATCCAGGATGAAGACAGCGCGGCAGTTGGCGCGGCAGGCGCACTGCTGCGGTACCTCGACGAGCTTCAGCCCTCCGGCATGTCGCATCTGGCTCGCCCAAAGTTCGAGAGGCCGGGCGGGATTCTGCCCCTCGACGAGATGACGCGGCGGAATCTTGAACTGGTCGAATCGATGCGTGGCGCCGAGATCTCGGGAACACTCCTCGGAGTTCTCGATCGCACCCTAACACCGATGGGCGCTCGTTTGCTTCGCCAATGGCTGCTCGCGCCACTCGTCAATCGTGCCGACATCGATGCGCGACTCGGCGCCGTAGATGGCCTCGGAGATGGGCTGATCCGGGCCGCGATGCGAGATGCCCTGGATGGTGTACGTGACATTGAGCGGCTGGGGGGAAAGGCGGCGGCAGGCCGCGCGTCACCACGTGAACTCCGCGCACTCGGCGATTCGATCGCGAGGTTACCAGCGGTAGAATCAGCACTGGAACGCGCTCGTGCAGCTATCACGTCCGAGAACGATGCGGCCTTTGGCAGGCATGCCGGCGCGTGGGATGGCTGCGGGGATCTCTCTGACGAAATAATCCGGACTCTGGTCGACAGGCCACCGATTGCGATCGGAGACGAGTCCAGCGTACGCAGTGGCTTCGACAGCAAGCTCGACGAGTGGAGAGTGCTACGCGATGGCGGCAAGGACGCCATTGCAAGGATTCAGGCAGACGAGCGCGCGCGAACCGGCATCAACTCTCTCAAGGTCGGCTACAACAAGATATTCGGCTATTTCATCGAGGTAACGAACACCAACGCGCATCTCGTGCCGAGCGACTATCAGCGAAGGCAGACACTTGCCGGCGCGGAGCGGTATGTGACGCCGTCGCTCAAGGAATACGAAGAGCGGGTCCTGACAGCGGCCGAAAAAGTAGAAGAGCGAGAGCGTGAGCTGTTCGAGGCGCTTCGATCACGGGTGGGAGCTCAGGTTTCTCGTCTTCAGGCGGTCGCGCAAGTAGTGGCAGAGCTTGACGTGTTCGCGTCGCTAGCCGAAGTGGCGTCGAGAGAGGGTTACGTTCGACCGCAGCTCACCGATGATTTCACCCTCGAGATAACCGCTGGGCGCCATCCCGTGGTAGAAAGAATGATGGCGCGTGAGAAATTCATTCCGAACGACGTTGCTCTGACGGAAGATGCGCGGATGATCATTCTCACTGGTCCGAACATGGCGGGAAAATCAACGGTGCTGCGGCAGGTCGGCCTGATTGTGTTGATGGCACAGATCGGCAGCTTCGTTCCCGCAACCCGGGCTCGCATCGGCGTCGTCGATCGTCTGTTCACGCGAGTTGGAGCGAGCGACAACCTGGTTCGTGGTCAATCGACCTTCATGGTCGAGATGTCGGAAACGAGCGCCATCCTTCACACTGCAACACGGCGGAGCCTGGTGCTGCTCGACGAGATCGGGCGCGGTACCTCGACCTACGATGGAATTTCTATCGCGTGGTCCGTGAGCGAGCACTTGCACGACGCGGTCGGCTGCAAGACGATCTTCGCGACGCACTACCACGAGCTTACACAATTGGCCGACAATTTAGTCGCAGTTCGCAACTATAATGTCCAGGTCCGTGAGGTAGGAGACCAGGTGCTTTTCCTCCACCGTCTGCAACCCGGCGGCGCCGATCGGTCATATGGAATCGAAGTCGGCAGGCTCGCCGGCTTGCCGCCTGCTGTCATAAAGCGAGCAACCGAGTTACTACGGCAGCTCGAAGCGGAACAGATCGTGCCTCGATCAGGACGCGCTGCACGAGTGCCGACCGAAGCCTCGGAAGGACAGCTGGGGCTATTTAGCCTGATGCCGCATCCTGTCGTGCAACAACTGAGAAACGTCGAACCAAACGCGATGACACCAATCCAAGCGCTCGAGATGCTCGCCCGATTGGTCGACGAAGTGAAGCAAGATGGAGGAGCGGCTTGAGTTCGCACATGAGATTGGGATCGATGGCGCTGGTGGCCGCAGTCATGGTAGCCGGCTGCAACAAGGGCGATGGGTCAGGGCTTCCATTTCAAACCGTTGGCAAACAGCCGGACGTCGCTCCGGTGATGCTCAACAAGGAGTTGCCGTTCCGCTATCCCCCGGCGCTGTATGCCCAAAAAGTTCAAGGCAACGTAACGCTCCGCATTTTCATCGATCGGGAGGGGGCGATTGTAGCGGACTCGACGCGCATTGCGGAAACGTCCGGTTTTACGGCACTCGACTCCGCGGCGATGAAAGGCTCGCGTGATCTAAAGTTCGAACCTGCGAAGACTCAGGGTCAGTCCGTGCCAGTATCGATCCTGCTGCCGGTGTTTTTCCGGCACCCCGATGCACCGCCGCTAGCCGGTGATTCGATCATCGTGCGTGATTCATCGAGTGTCATCAAGTCGACCGACAGCGCAAAGGCGGATTCAGCCAAGACCTCTGCGGCCAAGACAGCCGCGAAGGCACCGGCGCAAACCAAAACGACAAAGCGGAAAACGACCCGCTGATGAAAAACGATCAACGCAACCGCCAGCCTTATGACAATGTCCTCGAAACCATTGGCTGGACGCCGCTAATCAGGCTGAATCAAGTCACGCGCGGACTTCGGACGCCGGTCTACGCGAAGGCCGAGTTTTTCAATCCGGGGGGGTCGGTCAAGGACCGAATCGGGCTTCCGATTATTGAAAGGGCCGAAAAAGAGGGAAAGCTGAAACCGGGCGGGACGATAGTCGAAGGCACGAGCGGTAATACCGGTGTCGGTCTCGCGATCGCGGCGGCACTTCGCGGATACAAATGCATCTTCACGATGCCCGACAAAATGTCCCAGGAAAAGGTTCGCCTGCTCAAGGCATTCGGCGCGGAAGTCATCGTCACACCGACGGCGGTTCCACCGGATCATCCTGACAACTACGTGATGATGGCGAAGCGGATCGCCCAGGAAACGCCCAACGCAATCCTCGCCGATCAGTTCTACAACGATGCGAATCCTGAGGCCCACTATGCGACGACGGGTCCTGAGCTGTGGCAGCAGACCAACGGCAAGATCACGCACTTCGTGGCGTCCGCCGGTACAGGCGGAACGCTCACTGGCGTCGGTCGCTACCTGAAGGAGCGGAACAAGAAGGTAAAGATCATTGCAGGAGACCCGACGGGCTCGATACTGGCTGAGTACTGGCGGAGCAAAGGAAAGAACAAGATCGAGGGAACGCCGTACAAGGTCGAGGGAATTGGGCAGGACAAGCTTCCCGGAACGCTCGACATGAGTGTTATCGACGAGTACCACACAGTGAGCGACAAGGAATCGTTCGCGATGGCGAGGCGGCTGACGCGCGAGGAAGGTCTGTTCGTTGGCGGTTCGTCAGGGCTCATCACTTCCGTCGCCCTCAAGATCGCGCGCGAGCTCGACGATCCGAACGCAATGGTCGTGACGATCCTTTGTGATACCGGCGAGCGCTATCTATCCAAGCTTTACAGCGACGAATGGATGCGCGAGAACCAGATGCTCGATGTTCCGAAAGTTGCTCTCCACAGCGTGCTCGGCCGAAAAAATGGCGTGGCGCCCGCGGTAGTGAGCGTCGCGCCTGGCGCGACAGTCCGGCAGGCCATCGGCCTCATGAGTCTTCATGATGTCTCTCAGCTGCCGGTCATGGAGGGTGCGAACTGCATTGGATCCGTCAGCGACTGGTCCCTTTCGCAAAAGAGCCTGGAGAATCCAAAGCTCCTCGACACAACCGTCAGCGAAATAATGGATTCACCGTTTCCAATGGTCGCGTCTGATCAGCCCGTGGATAGTGTCGTCAAGCTGCTGTCAAAGGCGAACCCGGCAGTGCTCGTTCAGGAGCATGGAGTCGTGCAGGGAATCGTCACGCGATCCGACATGTTGCACTACATGATGTCTCGTTAGCCTCAGGGAAATTCGAACCAATGAAGATTGCGGTACTCATGGGCGGCACTTCCTCCGAGCGCAACGTCTCGCTCGCGTCGGGGATCAGAGTAGTGTTGGCGCTACGGGAGCGCGGGCATACTGTGACCGCTCTCGATCCGGCCCGCGGTGTGATCAGCGCGAGCGAGGAAAGTGAGCTGAGCAAGAAAAAGGTGGGTACGGAAGCACCATCGCTCGAATCGTTATCGAAGGTGGCAGAGGGAGCATTTCTGCCCAATCTCACTTCGATGAAGGAAGTGAAGGATGCCGATGTCGCGTTCCTCGCGCTTCACGGCGGGCAGGGAGAGGACGGAACCATTCAGGCTCTGCTCGACATGGCACATGTGAAGTACACGGGAAGCGGGCATCTCTCGAGCGCGCTGGCCATGGACAAGGATCTCTCAAAAAAACTGTTCCGGGTGGCGGACGTAAAAACCGCCGACTGGCTAATGGCACCGGCGACGATCGAACAGGTCGAAGGAATACTCGGGCTCCCAGTGGTGGTGAAACCCTCCAAGCAGGGATCTACGGTAGGTCTCTCTCTGGTGAAGAAGCGCGAGGATCTCGCCGCGGCGATCGCGGAAGCGAGCAAGTACGACGACGAGGTGATGATCGAGGGATTCGTTCCTGGGCGGGAACTCACGGTGGGCGTTCTCGGGGATGTCGCGCTGCCGGTGGGAGAGATCATTTCCAAGCACGAGATATACGACTACGAGTGCAAGTACACTCCCGGCATGGCCGTCGAAGAGTTCCCAGCGAAGCTGTCGCGCGAAGCGACGACCCAGGTTCAGCAACAGGCGCTGTCGGCATTTCGCGCGCTAAAGCTTAAGGGGTACGCGCGCATAGATTTCAGACTTACGACTGAGGGCGAGTTCTATTGTCTCGAGGCAAACACGTTGCCCGGGATGACTGAAACGAGTCTGATACCGCAGGGGGCAGCGGCGATGGGGATCAGCTTCCCGGAGCTTTGTGAACGAATCGTGAGGCTCGCCCTCGGATAGGAAACGGCGGAGGAACCCTTCGCCGCGCCCTGGGTCTTAGGATGTAAGTCTCTTCGTCGCAGGTCTGTATGAACGAGCTGTACGACACACCGGATTCTCCGCGCATGACGCCCGCCGTTCAGTGGCTCCTGGCCCTGAACATCGGTGTGTACTTCCTGCAGCTGACGCTGTTCGGACCGGATGCGTTGTATTCGGCGCTCGCTCTGGACCCGGCGCGGATGCCTGGGTCATGGTGGACTGTGGTGACGTACATGTTCGTGCACGCGTGGCTCGCCCACCTCGCGTTCAATATGTTCACCCTCTGGATGTTCGCCCCCCGCCTCGAGCAAGAGTGGGGCACGCGACCCTTCGTCCTGTTCTATCTGTGGTGTGGTGTTGGCGGCGCCATCGCGCATCTCATCTTTGCGCAACATTCGGCGGTAATCGGCGCTTCGGGGGCGATCAGTGGAGTCCTTGTCGCATACGCGATCCGGTGGCCGGACGAAGAGGTCTATCTTTTCGGTGTCATTCCGATGAAGTCGCGCTGGCTCATTCTGGCAATGCTCGGGATGAATACCATCTTCGCGCTGTCGCCGAACTCACGGATCGACTGGACCGCGCACGTCGGTGGGATGGCATTCGGCTGGATCTTCCTCAAACTCTACTCAGCGGGCGGGATCAGCCGAGTGAGAGGCTGGGTATCCGCGGTGCCGGACGAACCCGAGGACATGCCGCGCGCGGTTCCGCGAGGCAGACAGCCAACCCGCGATCGTTCGAGCGGAGTGGACGAGGTTGTTGCGCGCAGCAACGCGATTGCGCTTCGTGAGAGCAAGCCCATTCAGCATGTACCGCGACAGGAAACGCCGAAGGAGTACGCGGCGAAGGTGAATCGCGTACTCGACAAGATCTCGCAGCAGGGAATCGCGAGCCTGACCCGGGATGAGCGGCGACTTCTCGAGGAGATGTCGCGAAAGCTGCGCGACGAGTAGTGCGCGCGGATTGATCCACGCCCGGCACGGGTGCATCCTTCGGGGATGCCAAGGCCAGAGCTCCTCGAAACATTCGAAAATCCCTACGCCGGCCGTGACTACGAGATCCACATGGATTGCTCGGAGTTCACATCCCTTTGTCCGCTCGGCGGAATCGAGAGCGACGCCGAGGAGCTAGCGCTGCTCAAGGGAGGCGCCCCGGACTTCGGAACTATTCGTATCACTTACATTCCGGCGGCGAAGTGCATCGAGCTCAAGAGCCTCAAGCTCTATCTGTGGAGCTACAGGAACGATGGAATCTTCTACGAGCGGGCAGTCAACCGAATTCTCGACGACCTGGTCGCGAGCTCGTCCCCGAGATGGATGCGAGTCATCGGTGACTTCAACGTCCGGGGCGGCGTTAAGTCCATAATAACGGCTACTCACGGCAAGCAACCGTCGTCCAAGTAGTTGTCGCAATGGTTGATAAGGAGCACATAGGCGTTTTAATTGTTGCATCCGGACGCGAGTCCGGTTTGGCTAGGTAGCTCAGTTGGTAGAGCAGCGGACTGAAAATCCGCGTGTCGGCGGTTCGATTCCGTCCCTAGCCACTGGAGATTTCCTGACGAGCCGCAGGCAGAGACATTCGCTACGGCATTGCTGGCTGAGTCCTTCGCTCTCCGTCCCAAACTCCCAAAAACGAGACTGAAATGTCCGTAAACCCAGTTCGCTCGCGCGCGACTCGAAGCGTCACAATCGCGGCCAGCATTATTCTTGGCTCATTGCTTCTCTCACCAGCAGCGATCTGGGCGCAAACGGTCACGGGAACTGTTCAGACCGCGGGGAAACCGATCGTCGGCGCGACAGTCCGGCTTCTCGAGCTGGATCGCATCGAGCGCACCGGGGCGGAAGGACAGTTTACGTTCTCGAATGTCCCGGCCGGAGTCTACAGGGTGTACGTCGGCGTCACCGGATACGCCTCAGCGACCGACACGATCAGAGTGATGAGTGGCACCGCGAGGGCGTCGTTCAATCTCACGGAATCCGCGATCAAGCTGAAAGAGGTCGTGGTCTCGGCATCGCCAACCGCACGGATCTCGGATGAGCAGTACCAGTCGACTGCCTCAAAGTCACAGGTCGAGTTCCAGAACAGTCCCGGGACAACATTCGCCGAGAAAATCTCGGATCTCCCAGGCGTCGCGGTTCGAAGTCTTGGGTCTGCTCCATCGAGACCCATTTTGCGGGGACTCGGCGACAACGAAGTGCTGATTCTGGAGAACGGCCTTCGTATGGGTGATCTCGCGACGTTCGATCCCGCGCATGCTACGCCAATCGAGGCGATCGGAGTTTCGCAGATCGACGTAGTTCGCGGTCCGGCGACCATTCTTTACGGACCCAGCACAATCGGTGGAATCGTAAACATCATCACTGATATCGTTCCTTCCGTGTCGGATCACGCGGTTTCGGGAACGGCAGCGATCGAAGGAAATACGGTGAACGGCGAAGGTGCGGGCTACATCAACAACATCTACAGTCAGGGCAATCAGGCCTTTCGAGTCTCTCTGGGTGGTGTGAGGGCCGAGAATACCAGGATTCCATCGGGCAACTACACTGACCCGGGGACGGGCGCGGTGTTCAGTCTCGATCGGATGCCGCAGACGTTCGACCATAGCGGCGAAGCCGGCCTCGGCTACGCGTACCAGGGCGACTTCGGAACATTCGGAATCGGCGGCAAGCACTTCGAGGTGAACTATGGGATTCCAGGCGTTCCGCCAAATCCCGATTTTGCCAACGTCCCTCCGACTACATCACGGATTGCTCAGCGGAGAAACACAGTCGAGTTCCGCAGTCTCTTCAATCACGGCTTCGGATTCATCGATCGCGTAAAACTCAATGCCAGCTTCAACGATTACAACCACTCCGAGTTTCCGACGGCGCAGGATGCGAGCGGCGTGTCAGACCCGGAAGCAACACATTTCCTGAAGCGTCAGTTGAACGGGGTGCTGCAGCTTCAGCATCAGCCGCTCGGAAAACTGCAGGGAACGCTGGGATTGTGGACGAACATCGAGAACATGAGTATCCGCGGTGACGAGCCACTGGGGCCCAACTCACGCACGATCGGAATTGCCGGGTATGCGTACGAGGAATATCCAGCGGCTGATAACACTCGCCTGCAAGCCGGCCTGAGGTACGATTACAACAAGATTCAAACGCGTCCGGATCCTCAGTCGACCGATCCGAATTTCCAGACGCTCGATGCTTCCCGGCTTTCCAACGCAGTGACGGCGTCGCTCGGCGCGATCCAAACACTCACGCCACAATTGACGGGATCTTTGAGCTTCGCGCGTTCATTCCGGGCACCCACGGTTCAGGAGTTGTTCGCGAACGGTCTCGATGCGCCAAGCGGTACCTACACGGTCGGTACGCCGGGGCTAGAACCTGAAACGGAATTGGGCGCGGACCTGTCGCTCAAGGGCAACTTCGCAAACGCGTCATTTGAGATCTCACCCTACGCAAACAGCATCCAGCACTACATCTACGGATTTTTGCGCGGTGATACCATTCAGGGTTTTCCGGTACGTCAATTCGGTGAAACCAATGCAAGGCTGCTGGGGTTCGACGCGAGCGTAACCGTCCAGCCTGCGCAATACATCGCTCTCAGAGCCGGCGCCGACTATGTGAACGCGGAGGACACCAGGCAGCACGTGCCGCTTCCTTTCACACCACCGCTACGCGGTCTGTTACGGGCAACGTTTCAGAACAGCACTTACATGGGCCTGATCGAATCGCGCCTCGCCGCAAGTCAGACGAGACTTGGGGAGGGCGACACGCCGACTCCAGGATATACCGTAGTAAATGTCGGGGCTGGGATGCGCTTTGCGCGGCAACGTATGCTCAACAACATCAGCATCCACTGCGACAACGTGTTCAATCGGGTCTACCGGGACAATCTTTCGGTGATCAAGGATTTCATCCCGCAACCGGCACGCGGTTTCCGGTTGAACTACGAGGTCACGTACTGAACGCCGCCTTTTTGGTGATATTGTTGCCCGCGAATCGGTAGAAGTCCGGAGACCTGAATCACTCTCAAGCGCCTGGGATAACCCAGGCGCTTTTCGTTTGTGCAAGAACATTGGACGCGCTCGTCTCCAAGTAAATCTCTCTGGAGTCGCCATGCACACACGCCTAGTCATCCTCGGTAGCGCTTTCATCCTCTCAGTGCCCGGCATCCCGAATCGGGCGCCACTCGTAGTCCACGGACGCGTGAGCGATGCGGCCACTGGCAACCCCATTTCAGGTGCCTCGATCAGCGCTACAGAGTCCCGATCATCCGCGATGACCGATGCGATGGGTCAGTATCGGCTGGTGATCGAGAACGCGCCGGCAGACACGCTACGAGTGGTTGTGCGGCGCATCGGTTACATGGCCGCGACATCTTCGATTGCGGTCAAGGGGAGGAGCGAAATCGTTGCCGATTTTGGGCTCCATCTATCATCCGTGTCGCTTGATGCCGTCGTGACTACTGGCATGGCTGCGGGCGCCGTGGCCCTGCGTCGAGCGGTCCGCGAAAAAGTGAGAGCTCCGACAACGATGGGCGACATACGACGCCAAGCGGAGCCCGGTAACACTGAGGGGTACGATGCGATCGACGAAAATCCATTTCTCCTGACGAGCGATCGGCCGCTATCCACGTTCTCGGTGGATGTGGATCGCGCGTCGTACAGCAACATCCGGCGGTTTCTCAATTCAGGTAAGGCTCCGCCGAAGGACGCAGTTCGCATAGAGGAGATGGTGAATTATTTCCCGTACTCTTATCCGAGTCCCTCACAATCGGAGCCCGTGTCGATCGTCACGGGATTGGGAAACGCACCGTGGAATCGGTCGCACCGGCTGCTGGCGATAGGCCTCAAAGCACGTCCGATATCGCTTGGAGATCTCCCGGCCAACAATCTTGTTTTCCTCATCGATGTTTCGGGATCGATGGAATCGGACGACAAACTGCCTCTGGTGAAATCGGCCTTCGAGCTCCTGGTGAACCAGCTACGGCCACAGGATCGCGTCTCGATCGTGGTCTATGCCGGCAATGCCGGCCTGGTTCTCCCGTCGACCAGTGGCTCGGACAAAACCGCCATACTCGATGCGATCGCGCGGCTCGAGGCCGGAGGCTCGACAGCCGGCGGTGCTGGAATCCGACTGGCCTACGACGTCGCGCAGAAAAACTTCATCAGAGGCGGGAATAATCGCGTGATACTCGCCACTGATGGAGACTTCAATGTCGGGGTGTCGAGTGATGCCGAGATGGTGCGATTGATCGAGGAGCGCCGAGCCTCTGGCGTCTTCCTGACGGCACTTGGATTCGGCACTGGCAATCTGAAGGATTCCAAGATGGAAAAGCTCGCAGATCACGGAAACGGACACTACGCATACGTGGACAATCTTCTCGAGGCGAAGAAAGTGTTCGTTCGCGAGCTTGGAGGCACACTCCGAACCGTTGCAAAGGACGTAAAACTCCAACTCGAGTTCAATCCCGCGCGCGTCGCCGCTTACCGCCTGATCGGTTATGAAGATCGATTACTCAGCGACGCTGACTTCGCCAATGATGCCAAGGATGCGGGCGACATGGGGGCGGGGCACACCGTTACAGCTCTTTACGAAGTAATTCCTGCGGGCGCGGGCAATGACCCGGATCTTCCCGAGGCAACCCGGTTGCGGTATCAGCGGATGCGTCCCGAGCTATCTTCAGTCAGGAGCAAAGAGCTGGTGACGCTGAAACTGCGCTATAAGGAGCCAGACGCTTCACGGAGCAGCATGATCACGCGGGTTGTAGTGGATGGCCCGGATGCGCAGACGCAGGACTTTCGATTTGCTTCTGCCGTTGCGGAGTTCGGTTTGCTACTCAGAGAATCGAAATACAGAAAGAACGCCTCATATCGCGATGTCATTGAGACAGCCGGCCAGACTCTCGGAGACGATCAAGATGGATTGCGCACCGAATTCATCGAGCTGGTGAAAAAGGCATCGGCGCTGCAACGCTGACTCGCGGAAAAGCTGACCGTATCGAAAAAAAAAACGGGGCGGCTCGTCTAGAGCCGCCCCGTTTGCGCTAGACCCAACTGCTGGTCAGTCTCAGGGCGAGAGAGTAGTCGCGAGTCCGCTGATCAATGTTGCCTCGCGCTCCAACGCTGACGCAGCACGCGCTATCTCCCGGTCCGCGTCCTGCCACTGCCCCTGTTCTATCGCTTCGCGGACGCCGGGGATCGTCTTGACTCCGTAGCCCCTCTAAAATCCCTGTGCGTAGAGCATGTGAACGTACCACGGCCTGTTTTTCAGACCTTCCGTAGATGTGAGCGCGCGCTCGGCCTGAAGAAGGCGCTCGTTCACGCCTTTTGCGACACCAGCGCGTCCTTCACTCACCGCATGGCCATAGGCTGCCTCGTAGCGTGTGGCCGAATGGTTGAGTGAATCGAGCGCGTTGAGGAGAGGCGCGAAGTTGAGCTGAGGCGCGGGTGCTTGCCGTCGCGGAGCAGTCACCGGATCGCGCGGATCACTGGTGAACTTGAAGAGACCTTCCTCGATTTGCTTGTTGCGTTCGGCAATCTGCTCGGCCCGCTTGTCACGGAGTGATTGAAGCTCCTTCACATAGCCCTGAGCAGTCTCGGAGAGATTCGTAAAGCCGAACGGGAGCAGATCCGCGTTCGCGAGTCTGAGCACCGCGGTTCCCGCGGCCTGTGCGAGGGCGCGTTCGTAGACGAACGACGAATCGCTGAAATGCGTGAACCAATAGAAGTCGTCGTAGATCGAATGGTAGATGCCGCCGTCGTCTTCGCCGCCGTAGCCGAGGTTGAGCGAAGCGATTCCAAGATGATCTAGGAACGAGGAGTAATCCGACCCGGAGCCAAGAGCACTGATGCGAAGATC
>Ga0193699_10000774_pt1 | contig 13048 bp, 11 predicted proteins | sample L3c2metaG_FD_160095 | JGI IMG/M metagenome (GOLD analysis project Ga0193699, IMG submission 160095) | Soil microbial communities from a riparian zone of the East river system, Colorado, United States - L3c2 | ecosystem: Environmental > Terrestrial > Soil > Riparian zone | place: USA: East... | reverse complement strand
GCAGCGCAGCGTACTGGACGATGCTACGCATCGCCAGGAGAACGCTGCGCTGCGTCCGGGGCACGATATCTTCCCTAATTCTTCTCGGGCTGGCGCGCGATGCGCTCGAGCAGTTTCTTGATCTCGCGGTTTTGCTCGCCCTGGCCGTCGGCCCATTCGCGGATCATCTGCTGCTCGGTCCGCATATGCGAGACCAGGCCCTGAATGGCTTCGGCGAGATTGGCCATCGCCGCCGTGGTACCGCGGCTGCCGCTGCCCTCTTCGAGGGTCGCCCGCAACCGCTCGACCGCGGCCTGCAGCTCGCCGCTGGCGCCTGTCGTGCCCTCGCCGGAATATTCGCGCACGGTGGAGGCGAGCCAGTCCTCGAGGTCGGTATAGAAGCGGTTCTGGGCCTGGCTCGATTGCAGATCGAGAAAGCCCAGGATCAGCGATCCGGCGAGGCCGAACAGCGACGATGAAAATGAAATGCCCATGCCGCTGAGCGGCGCGGCCAGGCCCTCCTTGAGGGTGTCGAACAGGCTGCCGGCGTCGCCGCCGACCTTCAGCCCCTCAATCACCTTGCCGACCGAGCCGACGGTCTCGATCAGGCCCCAGAAGGTGCCGAGCAGGCCGAGGAAGACCAAAAGGCCCGTCATGTAGCGGGAGACGTCGCGGGCCTCGTCGAGCCGGGTCGCGATCGAATCCAGCAGATGCCGCATGGTCTGCTGCGAGATCGTCATCCGCCCCGAGCGCTCGCCGCCGAGGATCGCCGCCATCGGCGCCAGCAAAGTGGGGTGCCGGTCGACCGCGAGGCCGGGATCGGCGATGCGGAAATTGTTGACCCAGGCGACCTCCGGATAGAGCCGGATCACCTGGCGGAACGACAGGATGATGCCGATCAGCAGCACCGCGCCGATCAGCGCGTTGAGCCCGGGATTGGCGAAGAAGGCGGTGATGATCTGTTTGTAGAGCACCACCACCAGCAGCGCGCACAGCACCAGGAACACCAGCATCCGGACCAGGAAAATCCGTGGCGAGGACAGCTTGTTCAGTTCGATTTCCATCGCGGAGCGGGAAGAGGGGCCTGAAGGCATTTTTCGGTGTCATCCGTTGCGGGGAAGCGCTTTCGGGCGCCAATATGGCACAGCGGAGCGGAGAAAAAAGGCCAGTTACGGGCGCCCCTGGGGTTGCATAAGGGAACTTCGGCGCGAAATCGGGCTTAGAGTCCAGCGTATTTCAAAAATATTCGGTGATGCCGGCTTTTAGCGGGATTTCCCATGATCGTTTTGCACCTGGAGGCGCTGGCTGCCATCGCGGTTGCGCTGCCCGTTTCGATGGCCGGGGTCTGGATCGTGCAGCAGCGCACCGGCGATTCCGGCTGGGTCGCTATCCCGCGCAAGCTGTTCATCTTCCTGCAGAACCCGGGTTTTGGTTCGATCCCGCTGCCGCCGCAAAAGGGAGTGGTCACATGAGCTTCGTATCCAGGATCATCGGCACCGCCGAACGGGTGCCGCTGCCGGACGTCATCATTCGCGCCGCGATCCAGCGGCTGTGCTCGCGCACCGCGACGCGCCTGGCCAGCCGCGATGCGAAAAGCGACGCCTCCTTCGCCGGCGAAATGGCGGCCCGCGCCATCGCCGGATATACCGACGAGGCCAATGCCCGGCATGACGAGGTGCCGGCGGCGTTCTACGCCTGCGTGCTCGGGCCGAACCGCAAATATTCGTCATGCTTCTACAAGGAGCCGAAGTCGACGCTGCAGGAGGCCGAGGAAGAAGCGCTGCGCCAGACCGTCGAGCATGCCGATCTCGCCAACGGGCAAGCGATCCTCGAACTCGGCTGCAACTGGGGCTCGCTGTCGCTCTGGATGGCGCGGCAGTTTCCGAAATCCGAAATCACCGCGGTATCGAACTCGCATTCGCAGCGCGAATATATCGAGCGCGAGGCGGCCTCGCGCGGATTGAAGAATCTCCGGGTGATCACGCAGGACATGAACCTGTTCGATCCGGAACGGCGGTTCGACCGCATCGTATCGGTCGAAATGTTCGAGCACATCATGAACTGGCGCGAATTGATGATTCGGGTGCGATCGTGGCTCAAGCCGGACGGCCGCTTCTTCATGCACATCTTCACCCACCGCGCCGGCGCCTATCTGTTCGATCGCGCCGACAGCGAGGACTGGATCGCGCAGCATTTCTTCACCGGCGGGGTAATGCCGAGCCATCATCTGATCCGGCAATATGCCGATCTGTTCGAGGTCGAGAAGGAATGGCGCTGGAGCGGCACGCATTATCAGCGCACCGCGCTGGACTGGCTCGGCCGTTTCGATTCGCACCGCGAGGAGATCGAAGCCATTCTTCGCAAGGTCTATGGCACCGACACGCCGTTATGGATGCGGCGCTGGCGCTGGTTCTTCCTCGCCACCTCGGGGCTGTTCGGCTACGCCGACGGCAGCGAATGGGGCGTCAGCCATTACCGGATGAAGGCGGTCACCGCCGTCATGCCCGCGCAAGCGGGCAGCAACACGGAATCACCCCGACTCACAATTCGGTGAGTGCACAAAACGCCTGCGAATTCAGCGCTATAACTCCATGTGACATTGAGCCGCCACGAAACATATTGCATCGCAACACGAACGATTTAACCTGCTCGCATTGGCGGATACGGAATGATCGCAACGTGCAAACGTGCGCGATTGCATTTTTCCGTGTCCGGACTCGAATGCGGGGCGGCGTTTCAATGGCTGGATTTCCCATACCAACGGCATGTGCCGCATTGCTGCTGGCTGCCATCGCGCCATTGCTCGCCGGATGCGAAGAACCGGCTTCCGCGGTCGCGGCGGCGCAAACTTCCGAGCCCGACGTCAGTATCGTCACGGTGAGGCCGCAGGCGCGCGCGATCGTGCGCGAATTGCCGGGCCGCGTCGCGCCAACGAGGGTTTCCGATGTCCGGCCGCGCGTGTCCGGCATTGTCATCGAACGCATGTTCAGCCAGGGCAGCGAGGTCAAGGCCGGCGACCCGCTTTACCGGATCGATCCGCGGCCGTTCGAGGTCGAAGTGCAATCCAGCGAGGCGGCGCTCGCAAAGGCGGTTGCAGCGTTCGAACAGACGTCGCAGCAGGCGCGGCGAATTGCGACACTGACCAGCCAGCGCGCCACCTCCGAGGCCGAGAACGAAAAAGCCAACGGCGCCATGCGCCAGGCGGAGGCCGAAGTCGAGGGGCGCAAGGCGGAAGTCGCGCGCGCCAGGCTCAATCTGAGCTACGCGACGATCCGCGCCCCGATCGACGGCGTCGTCGGCGCCGCGCTGGTCAGCGAAGGCGCGCTCGCGGTTCAGAACGACACCAATCTCGCCACCATTCATCAGCTCGATCCGATCTATGCCGACTTCACGCAATCGGTCACCGAGCTCAATCAACTCCGGCGCGCGCTCGAGAGCGGCGAACTCGATCGCATCGCGCCCGACGCGGCCAGGGTTCGCCTGGTGCTGGACGACGGCGCGGTTTACGCGGCGCCCGGCAAACTGCTGTTCTCGGACGCCAGGGTCGATGCCCATACCGGGCAGGTGACGTTGCGCGGCGAATTTCCCAATCCGAAGCGCGAATTGTTGCCGGGCATGTATGTCCGCGTCCTGATCGAGCAGGGCATCGACACCGACGCCATCGCCTTGCCGCAGCAGGCGATCCAGCGCAATGGCGGCGGCGGCAGCGAAGTGTTCGTGGTCAAGGACGACAACCGCGTCGCGGTTCAGGCCGTGCGCACCGGATCGATACAGGACGGCCAGTGGTTCGTGACCGAAGGGCTGAAGGCCGGCGACAAGGTCGTGGTCGAGGGTTTCCAGAAATTTGCGGCCGGCGACAAGGTCAGGCCAATGTTGTTTACCGAAGCGGACGCGTCGGCTGATACCGCCGTGGCAAGGCAAATCAAGCCGGCGCACCGGTAACGGCCGATGCCCAGCTTCTTCATAGACAGGCCGATCTTCGCCTGGGTTGTCGCGCTCTTCATCTGTCTGATCGGCGCGATCTCGATCCCGCTGCTGGCGGTGGCGCAGTATCCGATCATCGCGCCGCCCTCGATCTCGGTCTCCACCAGCTATCCCGGCGCCTCGCCGGAAAACCTCTACAACAGCGTGACCCGGCTGATCGAGGAGGAGCTGAACGGCGCCAACGGCATCCTGAACTTCGAATCCACCAGCGACTCGCTGGGACAGGTCGACATAACAGCCAATTTCGTGCCGGGCACCGACACCGCGCTGGCTTCGGTCGAGGTGCAGAACCGCATCAAACGCGTCGAGGCGCGGCTGCCGCGCGCGGTGATCCAGCAGGGCATTCTGGTCGAGGAAGCTTCCAGCGCCGTGTTGCAGATCATCACGCTGCGCTCGACCGATGGCAGTCTCGACGAAATCGGGCTCGGCGATTTCATGATCCGCAGCGTGCTCGGCGAAATCAGGCGCATTCCCGGCGTTGGCCGAGCCACGCTCTATTCCACCGAACGTAGCTTGCGAATCTGGGTCGATCCCGCCAAGCTGGTCGGCTACGGCCTCACGGCCGATGACGTGAACAAGGCGATATCAGCCCAGAACGCGCAGGTCGCTTCCGGCAGCGTCGGCGCCGAACCGAGCACGCCGGAGCAGAAGATCTCGGCGCTGGTGCTCGTCAAGGGCCAGCTAAGTTCGCCGGACGAATTCGGGTCGATCATCCTGCGCGCCAATCCGGACGGATCGAGCGTGCGGCTGCGCGACGTTGCCCGGCTCGAGATCGGCGGCCTGAGCTATCAGTTCAACACCAGGCTCAATGGCAAACCGACCGCCGGCCTTTCGGTGCTGCTGTCGCCGACCGGCAATGCGCTTGCCACCGCCAGCGCGGTCGAAGCCAAGATGAAGGAGCTGTCGCGGTTCTTCCCCGCCAACATCGCCTACGACATTCCCTACAACATCACTCCCGTGGTGAAGGCCTCGATCGAGAAGGTGCTGATGACGCTGGTCGAGGCGGTGATTCTGGTCTTCATCGTGATGTTCCTGTTCCTGCAGAACATCCGCTACACCATCATTCCGACCATCGTGGTCCCGGTGGCGCTGCTCGGCACCTGCGCGATGCTGCTGCTCGCGGGGTACTCGATCAACATGCTGACCATGTTCGGCATGGTGCTGGCGGTCGGCATCCTCGTCGACGACGCCATCGTCGTGGTCGAGAACGTCGAGCGCATCATGGCGGAGGAGGGGCTGCCGCCCAAGGAAGCCACCCGCAAGGCGATGGCGCAGATCACGGGCGCCATCATCGGAATCACGCTGGTGCTGATCGCGGTGTTCGTGCCGATGGCGTTCTTCCCGGGATCGGTCGGCGTCATCTACCGGCAGTTTTCCGTTACCATGGTGTCCGCGATCGCTTTTTCCGCGCTGCTGGCGATGTCGCTGACCCCTGCGCTATGTGCGACGCTGCTGAAGCCGGTAACGGCGGGCCACGGCCACGCCCGCAAGGGTGTGTTCGGCTGGTTCAATCGCGGACTCGATGCCACCAAGGACGGCTATTCCCGCGTCGTTGGCCGGTCGCTGCAGCGCACCGGACGTCTGATGCTGATCTACTTAGCGCTTCTGATCGGGCTGACCTGGGCCTTCATTCGCCTGCCCGGCGGCTTTCTCCCGGTGGACGACCAAGGTTTTATCACGACTGACGTGCAGACGCCGTCCGACTCCTCGTATGCGCGCACTGAGGCTGCGGTCGAGAAGGTGGAAAAATATCTGGCGCAGCGGGCAGGGGTCGACACCGTGACGTTCCTCACCGGCTTCAGCTTCCTCGGCCAGGGCATCAACACCGCGCAGGCTTTCATCACGCTGAAGGACTGGTCGGAACGTCCGCCGCAGGATTCGGCAGCCGCCATCGTAAACGACATCAACCGCGAACTGTCGTCGATCCGCGATGCCAGGATTTCCGCGCTGCAGCCGCCGCCGATCGACAACCTCGGCAATTCCTCGGGCTTCTCTTTCCGCCTGCAGGATCGCGGGCAGAAGGGCTATCCGGCGCTGGTCAGCGCGGCCGACCGGCTGATATCCGAGGCCAATGCCAGCCATGTGCTGCAGAAGGTCTATGTCGAAGGCCTGCCGCCGGGGCCGCAGGTCAATCTCATGATCGACCGCGAAAAGGCGGGCGCGTTCGGCGTCACCTTCGAGGATATCAACAACACGATCTCCACCAATCTGGGATCGAACTACATCAATGATTTCCCGAATCGCGGCCGGATGCAGCGGGTGATCGTGCAGGCCGACAGCAGTAGCCGCATGAACGCCGACGATATCCTCAACTACAATGTCAAGAACAGCCGCGGCCAGCTGGTGCCGTTTTCATCTTTCGCTTCGGTCGAGTGGTCGAAGGGGCCGACCCAGATCGCGGGATTTAACTACTATCCCGCCGTGCGCATCAGCGGCGAAGCCCGGCCCGGCTTCACCTCCGGCGACGCCATCGCCGAGATGGAGCGGCTGGCGAACAAGCTGCCGCGCGGCTTCGGCTATGAATGGACCGGACAATCGCTGCAGGAAAAGCTCTCAGGCTCGCAGACGCCTTTCCTGCTCGGCCTCTCCGCGCTGGTGGTGTTCCTCTGTCTCGCCGCGCTCTATGAGAGCTGGACCATTCCGCTGGCGGTGCTGCTGACGGTGCCGCTCGGCATCTGCGGCGCGGTGCTGGCGGCCACCTTGCGCGGCCTGCCCAACGACGTCTATTTCACGGTCGGCCTGATCACCATCATCGGGCTGGCGGCGAAAGACGCCATTCTCATCATCGAATTCGCCAAGGATCTGCGCGCCCAGGGAAAACCGCTGATCGAGGCGACCATCGAAGCCTGCGCCCTGCGCTTCCGCCCGATCCTGATGACCGGCCTCGCCTTCGTCTGCGGCGTGCTGCCGATGGTGGTCGCATCCGGCGCCGGCGGCGCCAGCCAGCAGGCACTCGGCACCAGCGTGATGGGCGGCATGATCGCGGTGGTGGTGCTGGCGCTGTTGATGGTGCCGGTGTTCTTCGTGGTCGTGCAGCGGTTCTTTGCGGGGGATCGGGAAGTGGTGAAGGATGAGGCGGCGGAAGAGCCGCAGGGCACGCCAGCGCACCCTATCCAATGATTCGTCATTGCCGGGCTTGACCCGGCAATCCATCTTTCGAGAAACGTTTTGCGAAGAGTGATGGATGCGCGGGTCAAGCCCGCGCATGACGAATCCCAGTAAACTGCGCCGCCTACTTCCCCAGCGGCTTCAAAATCTTCACCAACTCGGCATGCACATATTCATTGCCGCAGATCACATGGCTCGTCTTGAGCGGGTCGTCGCCGCCTTCCATGCCGCTGACGGTGCCGCCGGCCTCGCGGATCATGATCTGTCCGGCCGCCATGTCCCATGGCGACAAGTTGCGTTCCCAATAGCCGTCGAGGCGGCCGGCGGCGACGAAGGCCATATCGAGGGAGGCGGCGCCGAAGCGGCGCAGGCCGGCGACCTTGTTCTGGATTTCGGTCATCTCCACCCGCGACAGATGGTGGTCGCCGCGTCCGATATGCGGCAGGCCGCAGGCGATCACGCATTCATTGAGCTGGCGGCGGCCGGCGACGCGCAGCCGGGTGTCGTTGAGGAAGGCGCCTTTGCCGCGCTCGGTGATATAGAGGTCGTCATTGGCCGGATTGTAGATCAGCCCGGCGATCATGACGCCTTCGCGCTGCAGGCCGATTGAGATCGCGAAATGCGGAATGCCGTGCAGGAAATTGGTGGTACCGTCGAGCGGATCGACGATCCAGGTATGGCTTTTGTCGGCGCCTTCGCGGCTGCCGCCTTCCTCGCCGATGAAGCCGTAGCCCGGCCGCGCCTTGGTGAGGTCGTCGTAGAGCATCTCCTCGGCGCGCCGGTCGGCCATGGTGACGAAGTTGGCCGGCCCCTTCAGCGATACCTGAAGGTTTTCCACCTCGCCGAGGTCGCGCTTGAGACTGCGGCCGGCGCGGCGCGCGGCTTTGACCATGACGTTGATGAGGGCTGAATGCAGCATGATCTCGGCTTGCCGTTGAAGTTGCGACGATGAAAGTGCGCCCCCTCTCCCATAGGGAGAGGGTTGGGGTGAGGGGTTACGGTCTCAGTGAGGTTCGAACCTCCTCACCCGGCACCTCGGGACGACGCTTCGCGTCGCCGTCGGCGCCGACCTCTCCCCGATGGGGAGAGGTGGAACAGCAGCCCGTTGCAGGGGCTTGGAGTGGGTGCCCTGCCGGTGTGGTGGCGTCAAGGCGGATCATTTGCCGCCGAGCCATCTGCGCGCGGCTTCCTGGGCCTTGGCGCGATCTTCCGGGCTTAATGCCGCCAGCGCCTCGTCGAGCAGGGGGTCGCCCTTCCCGGCCGTTTTGGCGACAATGTGCCATTTGAGGCCCTCGACCTTGTCGACCGGCGCGCCCTGTCCGCTCACCAGCACGCGGGCGAGGCGGTTTTGCGCGATCGGGCTGTTTTGCCTGGCGGCCTTGCGCAGCAGCGCCACCGCGGCGGCCTCGTTCTTCGGCGTGCCGGTGCCGTTAAACAGCGCAATGGCGTATTCGACCTCGGCGTCGACATTGCCGGCCAGCGATGCCGCCTGCAGCAGCCGCACCGCCTTGTCGATGTCCTTGGGCACCCCGGTGCCTTCCTTGTAGAAGGTCGCGAGCGCGTATTGCGCCTCCGGATTGCCGGCGTCGGCGGAGATACGGAGCAGTTCCGCGGCGCGTTTGAGGTCCTGCGGCAGCGTCTGGCCGTCGAGATAGAGCAGCGCCAGATTATACGCCGCCTTCGGATTGCCGAGCTTGGCCGAGGATGCCAGCAGCTTCACGGCCTCCTCGCGGTTGACCGGGCCGCCGCGCCCGGCGAGGCGAAGCATCGCCAGCGCGAACATGCCCTCGCGGTCGCCGCCATCGGCGGCGCGCTTGTACCACTCGGCCGCCTTGGCGTAATCGCGCTTGACGCCCATCGCATTGGCGTAGAGCTCGCCGAGCATCGTCATCGCCTTGGGATCGCCGTTGAACTGCGCGCGGTTGGTGGCAAGATCGAACGCGGTTTTGTATTGCCCGCGCTGGTAGGCGCCGAACACCAGGTCGACGTTGGGATCGTCGAAGGCAGGGGCAGGGGTGACGGTCGCGGTCGGCGCCGGCGTTGCCGCGGGCTTTGGTGTTGCGGCAGGTGCAGGCTTCTTGGCCGCCGCTGAGGGTTTCGGTTTGGGTTTCTCCGTCGGCTTTTCCTTCTTCGCGGGTGCCAGCGGCGTTGGGGCGCCGGGAGGTGGCAGCAGCGGAGTTTGCGCCGTGGCGCTTGCCGAGATCATCAGCCAGCTCGCCAGGATCGACATGGGACGCAGGAGCTTCATTTCCGGCGTTATCCCTGCTCGGCTTTGACTTTTCCGGACATCTCGGCGTGCGCTTGCCGGATGGTCTGTTCCGCGTCCTTCAGTGCTGCCGCCGCACCGCGCGGATCGGCCCAGATGAGTTCGCCGACGAGGATAAAATCCGCACCGGCCGCGGCGAATTCGTGCGCCTCCTCGCGCGAGGTGGCAAAACCGACGCAGGGCGGCTCGAACAGTTCGGCCCACCATTCCAGGCGCTCGGCGATGGCCTCGACCGAAGGCCGCACGCCCTTGGCATCGGGTTCGCCGAACAGCACATAATCCGCGCCGGCTTCGCCGGCGGCCATCGAATCGTGCCGCGTCGTCAATCCGCCGACGCCGGCAATGCGGTCGGGTTTCAGCGAGGGCAGCGCCTCCTCCATCGCCGCGATGCCGGTGAGATGCGCGCCGTCAGCGCCGGCGCGGGCGACCAGTTCGACATGATCCTCGAGCAGAACGGCGGCGCCGCGCTGCTGAATAATTGGCGCCAGCACCTTGATACGCGTGATCATGGTGCGATGGTCGGTCGGTTTCAGCCGCAGCAGCACCGCGGCGACGTCGGCACCCGCCAGCAGGCCGGGGAGGCTTGCGAGCAGGGACGACGGATCGTCCACTACCGGCGTCGCGAGATAGAGACGCGGGACGGGGCGCGGCGGCGCAGCTTTGTTGGCCAAATCTATGCCGCCTTCTTCGCTTCGAGATCGGGCTTCCATTCGCCCTTGCTCGCGAGCGAATTCATCCGCGCGCGATGGGTAAACGCCCGCTGGCCCGCGGCGACGTTCTCGGCCTTGCCCGCCCACGCCTTCTGGGGTGCGGCCTGCAGCGCGCGGCCGTACGAGAAGGTCAACCGCCACGGCAGGCCGCCGATCCGGTTCATGGCGTCGAGATGCGCGGTGGCGTCCTCGTCGGACTGCCCGCCGGAGAGGAAGGCAATGCCGGGCACCGCCGCGGGAACGCATGCTTTCAGCAGCCGAATGGTTTTCTCCGCGACCTCCTCGACGGAGGCCTGCTTCGCACTCTTCTTGCCGGATATGACCATGTTGGGTTTCAGGATCATGCCTTCCAGCGCGACGCGCTGAACCCGCAATTCCTGGAACGTCTTGTTCAGCACGCGCTGCGTCACTTCATAGCAGCGGTCGATGTCATGGTCGCCGTCCATCAGCACTTCCGGCTCGACGATCGGGACGATTTGCGCGGCCTGGCACAATGCGGCGTAACGCGCCAGCGCATGGGCATTGACGTGGATCGCGGTCATGGTCGGGACGTGCGGGCCGTCAGTGCCCTGGCCGATATCGATCACCGCGCGCCATTTCGCAAACCGCGCGCCGCGATCGTAATATTTCTTCAGGCGCTCGGCGAGCTTGTCCAGTCCGGCGGTGATCAGCTCACCCGGGCAGTTCGGCAAGGCCTGCGTGCCCTCGTCGACCTTGATGCCGGGGATCGCCCCTGATTGTTCGATCAGCTTCACCAGCGGCGTGCCGTCCTTGGCATTCTGCCAGATCGTCTCGTCATAAAGAATGACGCCAGAGATGCATTGGGTCATCGCCTCATGGGAGCGGAACAGCATTTCGCGATAGTCGCGGCGCGATTCCTCGGTTGATTCGACCTTGATGGCATCAAAGCGCTTCTTGATCGTGCCCGAGGATTCGTCGGCGGCGAGTATTCCCTTGCCCGGCGTCACCATGGCCAGGGCGATTTTGTTCAGATCGGCGAGATTCATCGATGCTTCCTCCAGAGCAGCATGTCCTTGCAAGCGAAAGTAGACGGTTCTCGGGCGATTCCCAAGAAAACCTTCGCAGTCGCGGGGGACCCTGACGGCCCGCCCGGGAGGAACTGCCGGTCAGGCGACCTTGGGATCGAGTTCGCCCTTGATGTAACGCTTGGCCATCTCGGCGGTTGTCAGCACCTTCTTGATCTTGCTGGCCTGCCCCGCGGTATTGAATTCCTGCAGCCGCTGTTTGCACAGCTTGGCCATCGCTTCCATCGCCGGTTTGAGATATTTGCGCGGGTCGAATTCGCTCGGGTCCTCGCTGAGCACCTTGCGGATCTGGCCGGTCATCGCCATGCGGTTATCGGTGTCGATGTTGATCTTGCGGACTCCGTTCTTGATGCCGCGCTGGATCTCGGACACCGGCACGCCCCAGGTCGGCTTCATCTTGCCGCCATTGGCGTTGATGATGTCCTGCAGGTCCTGCGGCACCGAGGAGGAGCCGTGCATCACCAGATGCATGTTCGGCAGCTTGCGGTGGATTTCCTCGATCACGTTCATGGCGAGGATATCGCCATCCGGCTTGCGGGTGAACTTGTAGGCGCCGTGCGAGGTGCCCATCGCAATCGCCAGCGCGTCGACCTTGGTCTCCTTGACGAACTTCACGGCTTCGTCGGGATTGGTCAGCAGCTGGTCGTGGGAGAGCTTGCCTTCGGCGCCGTGGCCGTCTTCCTTGTCGCCCATGCCGGTCTCGAGCGAGCCGAGCACGCCAAGTTCGCCCTCGACCGAAATGCCGCCGAGATGGGCCATGTCGGTGACGGTCTTGGTGACCCCGACATTATAATCCCAGTCGGCGGCGGTCTTGCCGTCGGCCTTCAGCGATCCGTCCATCATGACCGAGGTGAAGCCGGCCTGGATCGCGGTCATGCAGGTGTCGGGCCCGTTGCCGTGATCCAAATGCACGCAGACCGGGATCTGCGGATAGATCTCGGTGACCGCATCCATCATGTGCTTCAGCATGATGTCGTTGGCGTAGGACCGCGCGCCGCGCGAGGCCTGGATGATGACGGGCGCATCGAGGCTGGAGGCGGCGTCCATGATGGCCAGCGCCTGCTCCATATTGTTGATATTGAACGCCGGCACGCCGTATTCGTGTTCCGCCGCGTGGTCGAGCAGTTGACGCAACGTGATGCGAGCCATGTGTCCTCTTCTCCGCGTTTTTTGGTGACAGCAGCAGGCTGTCACTGTTTCTGAATCTAAAGTAGCTGGTTGTCAGTTAAATCCCAAGAACAGCGCAAGGGCGCGATTGACGGCAGACATATCTTCCGGAGAAAGCCGCCCAATCAATTGAGTGGCCCTATCCCGCGGCACCGTGCTCCCCTTCTCAACCATTATCTGTGAAACTTTTTGGAGGCCGTTCTGTTCAGTAGGATTGATAACCACACGGCATCTCTCGAGGCTCAGGACGTGACTGGTTAGTGGTAACACCGTGATGGAATGCAAATGCGCAAAAGTATCCGACTGTATAATGACGGCAGGGCGGGGCTTACCATAATCGCCCGGAAGAGAAACGGCGATGATGTCGCCTTGCTTCATACCCAGTCGCTGAAGTCGGCAGCCGCAAGCATCTGTTCCATGACGAGATGACTGTCAGCGTCGGCATTGATGATCGCAATGTCTCTGGCGATCTGCTCCTTGAATCCCGGCGCATTCACATCCGGAACCCAGATCGTCACCGGCTTGAACCCGGCCGCCTTCATCTTGTCCCGGTGCTTCTGAACGCGCTTTGCGCCGTCGGCCATGGCACATATCCTTGAATTGAAGTGTTACATGTAACATAGGCCGGGAGCAGCCAAGCTTCAAGCCACGTCACTTTGCCCTCAAAACCTCGACGCCGGGCAATGGTTTGCCTTCCATCCATTCGAGAAACGCGCCGCCCGCGGTCGAAACATAGGAAAAATCGCCGGCGACCCCGGCCTGGTTCAGCGCCGCCACGGTGTCGCCGC
>Ga0193699_10000773_pt1 | contig 13048 bp, 9 predicted proteins | sample L3c2metaG_FD_160095 | JGI IMG/M metagenome (GOLD analysis project Ga0193699, IMG submission 160095) | Soil microbial communities from a riparian zone of the East river system, Colorado, United States - L3c2 | ecosystem: Environmental > Terrestrial > Soil > Riparian zone | place: USA: East River... | reverse complement strand
CTTAGGCTTGCGGCCGGACTTCCTGCTGCAATGGGTCAAGGCGTACTTCATCGCCTGGCCGATCGCTGCCGTGACCGGTTTTCTGGTCATGCCGATGGCGCGCCGCGCCACCGACGGAATTGTGCGGATGATGGGCCAGTAACGTTCTTCTCGTTACTGCGCCGCCGCCTTGATGCCGAGAATGCGGCCGATGTCCGCGACTTTGCCGCTCTGCTCGTTGAGCGCCGCTTCGAACTCCTTCGGAGTGCCGGGATTGACCACCTGCCCGGTCGCCGCGAGCTTGGCATTGATCTCCGGATCGGAGAGGACCTGCTTGATGTCGGCGGCGATCTTCTCGCGCATCGCCAGCGGCATGTCCTTGGGCCCGAGCAGGCCGACGAGCCCGTCAAGCTCCAACGACGTGAAGCCCGCTTCGCGCGCCGTCGGGATGTCGTTCAAAGCCTGGGCATGCTCGGCGTTGGTCAAGGCGATAACCTTCACTTTGCCCGCCTGCACGCGCGGCCGCATGATGGCATAGGCGCCGACGAAAGCCTGGATACGATTCTCGGACAGATCGTTGATTGCCGTCACCGGATCCTTGTACGGTACCTTCGCCATTTCCAGCTTCTCGGTTTTCAGGAAGGCGGCAAACAAGAGATCGTTGGCGCCGGTGACCGAGGCGTAGTTCAGCTTGTTAGGCTGCGCTTTGGTTTTCTCCACCAGTTCCTTGACGGTGCTGACGCCGATTTCAGTCGGCACGCCGAGCGCGATCAGCGTGTTGGTGACGCGCGCGATCGGCGTCAGGTCTTTCGGATTGTAGGGCAGCTTCTCGTGCAGCAGCGGATGCGCGGTGAAGGTCGATGCCGGCGCGAACAGCAGGACGTGCGTGTCGTTGGCACTCAGCACGCCGGTGATGGCGACGAAGGAATCGCCGCCCGGACGGTTCTCGACCACGACCGGTTGGCCCCATTTCGCCGACAGCTTGTCGGCCAGAAGCCGCGCGGTGATATCGACGCCGGCGCCGGGCCCGAGCGGAATGACGAACTTGACCGCGCGATCGGGCCAAACCGGGGCCTGAGCCTGGGCAGCCGAGGGCGCCACGGCCGCAACCAGCGCCGCAAAACCAAAAGCCAAGAAGGCCGAAACCGGCCGCAACAGATTGCGCATGAATCCTCCAGACATTCCTTGTAACGAATGCGAATGACGGCGTGCCAGCTTAAATTCGCATTCGCTTTTACCAGCCATCAGGCCGCCGTCGGGCCGATTTCAATTTATCGACGAACCGGAGCGCATGCAAATTTGCGCGGATGGTATTTGCGCACATCTTAATTCCGAACACTTAGGCTCTCGTTTGCCCGCAAACGACGCCCGAACGTCGATTGTACGCAATTGCGCAGTGCAACTTTATCTCGCATTGCGCTGTTTCGTTCGAACGATCAAGCGGTTGCCTCGCCATGTCCGGTGCGCATGACTCTTTTCACGAGAAAGTCAACGAACGGTCATTCGCAACGAGCTTCGACATCGAGATTCTCGTGTAGTGTCTGCCCACCTCAACAAGGGAGGCACGACCGTGGACCATACCTTGAGACTGGATGTACTGGCTGTGTGCGCCGTGTTTACGTTTGTGGGCGCTGTTCTGCTGGGAGCATTCTGAGTTCAAGCGGCCGACGATAACGACCTGCCGATTGCAAACAGTTACGACACCGGAGAGGGAAACTTCTCCGGTGTTTGTTTTTGATCAAGCCGCCGCGGTGCTTGGCACCGCGCTGCGCGGATTGTAATTGAGGATCGGCGCCAGCCAGCGCTCGCATTCTTCCACGCTCCAGCCTTTGCGCTTGGCGTAGTCCTCGACCTGATCGCGCTCGACCTTGCCGACGCCGAAGTAGTGGCTCTCCGGGTGGCTGAAATAAAGTCCGCACACCGCGGCGCCCGGCCACATGGCGTAGCTTTCGGTCAGCTTCACGCCGATGCGCTCCGAGTCGAGCAGGCGGAATATCGTGCCCTTCTCGGTATGATCGGGCTGCGCCGGATAACCGGGGGCCGGACGGATGCCGCGATATTTCTCCGCGATCATGTCGTCGCTTGAGAGCTTCTCGTCCGGCTCGTAGCCCCAGAATTCCTTGCGCACGCGCTGGTGCAGGCGCTCGGCGAAAGCTTCCGCCAGACGGTCGGCCAGCGCGCTCACCAGAATGGCGGAGTAGTCGTCGTTGGCGCGCTTGAAGCGCTCGGCGATGACGTCCTCGCCGATGCCGGCGGTGACCGTGAAGGCGCCGACGTAATCGGCCAGCCCGCTGTCGCGCGGCGCCACCAGATCGGAGATCGACGCGTTGAAGCGGCCCTCGCGCTTGGACAGTTGCTGGCGCAGGCCGTGCATCACCCCGATCGGCTTGTCGCGATTTTCGTCGGCATAGACGTGAATATCGTCGCCGACGGAATTCGCCGGCCAGAAGCCGGCAACGGCGCTGGCCTTGAACCATTTCTCGTCAACGATCTGCTTGAGCATCGCGATCGCATCATCATAGAGCGGCCGCGCCGCCTCGCCGACTTTCGGGTCGGTGAGGATCGCCGGAAATTTCCCGGAAAGCTCCCAGGTCTGGAAGAACGGCGTCCAGTCGATGTACTCGACCAGTTCGGCAATCGAATAGTCGTCGAACACCTTGCTGCCGATGAAAGTCGGCTTCGGCGGCACGTAAGCGCCGGACCAGTCGAGCTTGAGCGCGTTGGCGCGCGCGGTCGCGAGCGGCAGCCGCACTTTATCCTGTTGCGCGCGCTCGTGCGCCGCCGCGATCTTCACGTACTCGCCGCGCACGTCCGAGACGTAGCCGGCCTTGCCGTCGGCCGACATCAGCGCCTGCGCGACGCCGACCGCACGGCTCGCGTCATTGACATAGACTGCCTGCCCGCGCCGGTAGTTCGGATGGATCTTGACCGCGGTGTGGACACGGCTGGTCGTGGCGCCGCCGATCATCAGCGGCAGGTCGAAACCCTGGCGCTCCATCTCGGCCGCGACGTGGCACATCTCGTCGAGCGACGGCGTGATCAGGCCGGACAGACCGATGATGTCGGCTTTCTCGGTACGCGCGATTTCCAGGATCTTTGCCGCCGGCACCATGACGCCGAGGTCGATCACTTCGTAATTGTTGCAGGCGAGCACGACGCCGACAATGTTCTTGCCGATGTCGTGGACGTCGCCCTTGACCGTCGCCATCACGATCTTGCCGTTGGACGAGCGTTCGGCCGCGCCGCCGGCGAGCCGCCGCTCTTCCTTCTCTTTGTCCATGAACGGCATCAGATAGGCGACCGCCTGCTTCATGACGCGCGCCGACTTCACCACCTGCGGCAGGAACATCTTGCCGGAGCCGAACAGGTCGCCGACGATATTCATGCCGTCCATCAGCGGGCCTTCGATGACGTCGAGCGGCCGCTTCGCCAGTTGGCGGGCTTCCTCGGTGTCGGTCTCGATGAACTCGGTGATGCCGTGCACCAGCGCATGCGCCAGCCGCTTGTCGACCGGCCGCTCGCGCCACGCCATATCGACTTCCTTGGCCGCCTGCCCGGCACCGCGGAATTTATCGGCCAAAGCCAGCAGCCGCTCGGAGGCGTCGGGGCGCTTGTTGAGCACCACGTCCTCGCAGGCCTCGCGCAGTTCCGGATCGAGATCGTCATAGACCGCCATCTGTCCGGCATTGACGATGCCCATGTCCATGCCGGCCTTGATGGCGTGGAACAGGAACACGGAGTGCATGGCCTCGCGCACGCGCTCATTGCCGCGGAACGAGAACGACAGGTTCGAGACGCCGCCGGAAATATGAACGTGCGGCAGGTTGGCGCGGATCCAGCGCGTCGCCTCGATGAAGTCGACGCCGTAATTATTGTGCTCCTCCATGCCGGTGGCGATGGCGAAGATGTTCGGATCGAAGATGATGTCTTCCGGCGGGAAACCGACCTGATCGACCAGAATGTCGTAGGCGCGTTTGCAGATTTCGGTCTTGCGCTGGAACGTATCGGCCTGGCCCTTCTCGTCGAAGGCCATGACGACGACGGCGGCGCCATGGCGGCGCACGACCTTGGCGTGCTCGATAAAGGATTCCACGCCTTCCTTCATCGAGATCGAGTTCACCACCGGCTTGCCTTGCACGCACTTCAGCCCGGCCTCGATCACCGAAAATTTCGACGAGTCGACCATCACGGGCACTTTCGCGATATCCGGTTCGGCCGCGATCAGATTGAGGAACCTCACCATCGCGGCTTCGGAGTCGAGCAAGCCTTCGTCCATGTTGACGTCGATGACCTGCGCGCCGTTCTCGACTTGCTCGCGCGCCACTGCAAGCGCGGCGGTGTAATCGCCGGCGGTGATCAGCTTACGGAATTTCGCCGAGCCGGTGACGTTGGTGCGCTCGCCGACGTTCACGAACGGAATTTCCGGCGTCAGCGTGAAGGACTCAAGGCCCGACAGCCGCAATTGCGGCACGATCTCGGGCAGCTTACGCGGCGCCTTGCCCTCGACCGCCTTGGCGATGGCGGCGATATGCGCGGGCGTGGTGCCGCAGCAACCGCCGATGACGTTGACCAGGCCGGCCTCGGCGAATTCGCCGAGCAACTCGGCCATGTATTCCGGGCTCTCGTCGTAATAGCCGAATTCGTTCGGAAGGCCGGCGTTCGGATAGGCGCAGACATACGAGTCCGAGACGCGTCCGAGTTCGGCGATATGCGCGCGCATTTCGGTGGCGCCCAGGGCGCAGTTCAGGCCGATGGTGATCGGGTTGGCGTGGCGCACCGAATTCCAGAAGGCATCCGGCATCTGGCCCGACAGCAGGCGGCCGGAGCGGTCGGTGATGGTGCCGGAAATCATGACCGGAACATCGCGACCGAGTTCGTCGCAGACTTCCGCGATGGCGTAGATCGCGGCCTTGGCGTTGAGCGTGTCGAAGATGGTCTCGATCAGGAACAGATCGACGCCGCCTTCGAGCAGGCCGCGGACCTGTTCGCCATAAGCGGCGCGCAACTGGTCGAAGGTGATGGCGCGGAAGCCGGGATCACTGACGTCCGGCGAAATCGAGGCGGTGCGGTTGGTCGGGCCCAGAGAGCCGGCGACAAAACGGCGGCGGCCGTCTTTCTGCTCGGCCAGCCGCGCGGCCTCATGCGCCAGCGTCGCGCCGGCGTGATTCAGTTCGTAGGCGATGTGCTCCATGCCGTAATCGGCCTGCGCGATCACGGTGGAGGAGAATGTGTTGGTCGAGACGATGTCGGCGCCGGCGAGAAAATACTTGAGATGGATGTCGCGGATCGCTTCCGGCCGGCTCAGGTTGAGCAGGTCGTTATTGCCGCGCACGTCGCGGTTCCAGGCGTCGAAGCGCGCGCCGCGATAGCCTTGCTCGTCGAGCTTGAGCTCCTGGATCATGGTGCCCATGGCGCCGTCGAGCACCAGGATGCGTTGCTTCATCGCGGCAAGGAACGCTTCGCGGACGGTCGGCTTCGGTGCGTTAGTCTCGGACGCTGTCACTGCAATCGACTCCAGATCAGGCTGCTTGAGCCACCGCGGGCCGCAGGCCCAGGAGGTGGCACACCGCGAAGACAAGGTCGGCGCGGTTCATGGTGTAAAAATGGAAGTTGGTGACGCCCTGATCGACCAGGTCGAGCACCTGCTCGGCGGCGACCGCGGCCGCGATCAGCTTGCGCGTCGCCGGATCGTTGTCGAGGCCATGGAACCGGTCGGCAAGCCAGGCCGGCACCGTAGCGCCCGCGCGCGTCGCGAAATTCGTCGCCGCCTTGAAGTTCTGCACCGGCAGGATGCCCGGCACGATCGGGATTTCGATGCCGCGGGCACGCACGCGGTCGAGATAGCGGAAGTAGACGTCGTTCTCGAAAAAGAACTGCGTGATGGCACGGCCCGCGCCGGCGTCGACCTTGGCCTTGAGCATGTCGATGTCGGCCTCGACCGTCGGCGAGTCCGGGTGCTTTTCCGGATAGGCCGACACCGAGACTTCGAAATCGCCGACGCGCTTGATCCCGGCGACGAGATCGGCGCTGGTCTGATACCCGCCCGGATGCGGTTCATAGCGTGAGCCGGCGCCGCTCGTCGGGTCGCCGCGCAACGCCACGATGTGGCGCACGCCGACGTCGTGATAATTCTGCACGACCTCGTCGATTTCGGCTTTGGTCGCGGCGACGCAGGTCAGATGCGCGGCCGGCGTCAGCGGCGTTTCGCCAAGAATGCGTTTCACGGTGGCGTGGGTGCGCTCGCGCGTGGTGCCGCCGGCGCCATAGGTGACCGAAACGAAGTTCGGCGCCAGCGGCGCCAGCCGTTCGATCGACTCCCACAAGATCTTTTCCATCGCCTCGTCTTTGGGCGGGAAGAATTCGAACGACACGTCGATGCGGCGGTCGCCGGCGCGCTCGTTGCGGCTGAGACGGATGGGGTTCATCAGGCGACCTCCCGCCGCGCCGGCGTCGCCATCAGCGCGCGCCCGTCGCGCGCCAGCCACAGCGACACCGCGATCTTGCCTTCGGAATCCAGCTCGGGCGCGACGCTTCTGTGCATCACCGGCTCGAGGCCCGCCGCCGTGATCCATTGCGTCACGGTCTCGGGCGGAAAGCCGAGCCGGCGGTGCGCGTGCTGCTCGCGCAGGAATTCGAGTTCGTGCGGCGCGAAGTCGACCACTAGTAAGCGCCCGCCCGGACGCAACGCGCGCGCCGCTTCTCGGATGGCCCGGCCGCCGTCGTCGAGGAAGTGCAGCACCTGGTGCAGGATGATGACGTCGAAGGAGTCGTTGGCCAGCGGCAGGTCGTAGAGGTCGCCCTGCCGCACGCTGCAGTTCTTGAGGCCGGCGCGTTCCAGCCGGTCGCGCGCCAGCAGCAGCATGTCGAGCGACAGATCGAGGCCGAGGCCGCGGTCGATCTCGCGGCCGAACAGTTCGAGCATGCGGCCGGTGCCGGTGCCGAGGTCGAGCAGCGAGCGGAACGGCTTGTCGGCGAGCGCTACGCGAATAGCGTCTTCGACAGCCGCGTCCGCGGCATGGAGTTTGCGGATGCTGTCCCACTCGGTGGCGTGTTCGCTGAAATAAGCCTGCGCGGCGGCGGCGCGCGCCGAGCGCACCGAGGCCAGCCGGTCACGGTCGCGGGCGATGACCGGGTCGGCGGGATCGAGCCGTTCGATCAGCGCGCGGGCAACTTCGGCGCCGCCGCCGTGCTCGGCCAGGCGGAAGAATGCCCAGGTGCCCTCGCGGAAACGCTCGATGAGGCCAGCCTCGGCCAGGAGCTTGAGATGGCGCGAAATGCGCGGCTGCGACTGACGCAGAATGTCGGTGAGGTCGGAAACGGTGAGTTCGGCCTCGCTCAGCAGCGCCAGGACGCGCAGACGCGTCTCCTCACCCGCCGCCTTGAGGGCGGCGTTGAGGGCGTCGTAGCCAAGCTTTGGTGCATCACTCATTGTACCGACGACGGCCTATGGGCCGGCTCCCACTACATAAAGATATGTTTATACATTGAAACAGCTGGCTGCAACCCTCATCCAGGGCCATTTTGCATCGCCGTTAAGAAGCCTGTCCGGCCGAGAGCCGGTATAGTGCCGCCATGGCCAAGGACTTCGGCATCTGGGAAGGCGAAAAGGCGGTCGACCTGCCCGGGCAGACGGACGCCGGGGTCTATTTCATCGGCCATATCCGCACGCCCTGGAAAGAGCGCAAGGACTGCCCGAAGAATGCCCGCGAATCCGAGGCGGTCTGCACCGTTGAGATCGATGCGCGCTGGGCCGAGGGCCTCAAGGACGTCGAGACCTGCAGCCACCTGGTGTTGCTCTATTGGATGGATAAGTCGCCGCGCACTTTGGTTCTCCAGGTGCCCGGCCATTACGGCGTGCAGCGCGGCACCTTCGCCCTGCGCTCGCCCGCCCGCCCCAACCCGATCGCCATGAGCGTGGTGCGGCTGCTGAAGGTCGAAGGCGGCACGCTTTCCGTGGTTGGACTCGACTGCCTGGACGGCACGCCGCTCCTGGACATCAAGCCCTATTTCGCCTCCACGGACAGCATTCCTGACGCTGTGGTGGGTTGGCACAAGCGCAAACCTTAACGGGACCTCTCCAAAACCGAATGGTGCATTGGTTCCCTGCGCTCACGAACATATGTGTGAGCGTGAACAGGAACCATTGAACCTCCTCGACCATTGCCTCGACGAATGAAGGCGGGAATGTCGCTGGAGGGTGTCATGTTCAAGAAGTCCATTTTGCTCGGTTCGTTGGTCGCCGCCGCTGCCCTGACGTGCAGCGCCGCCAAGGCCGAGCCGCTGTTCGCTTTCCTGAGCCAGCCCGCGCAGACCCAGCAGGTCGCACCGCAATACGCGCCCGCCGAACAGAACGATGTCGCCGAAGACGCGAAGCTCGATCCCCGCCTGCAGCGCCAGGTCGTCAATTATTCGACGCGCGAAGCGCCCGGCACCATCGTGATCGATACGCCCAACACTTATCTCTATTACGTACTCGGCGGCGGCAAGGCGATGCGCTACGGCATCGGCGTCGGCCGCGAAGGTTTTACCTGGGCCGGTGTCAAGAACGTCGCGCGCAAGGCCGAGTGGCCGGATTGGTATCCGCCGGCCCAAATGATCAAGCGTCAGCCTTATCTGCCGCGCATGACCATGGGCGGCCCGGGCAATCCGCTTGGCGCGCGCGCCATGTATCTCGGCTCGAGCGAATATCGCATTCACGGCACCAACAATCCCGCCACCATCGGCAAGCAGGTGTCGAGCGGCTGCATTCGTCTCACCAATGAAGACGTCACCGACCTCTACAATCGCGTTCAGGTCGGCGCCAAGGTTGTCGTGATGCCGATGAACGGCGGCACCACCGTCGCCCGCGCCCCTGCTCCGAACCGCCACATGACCGCGCAGCAGGTGTCGATGACATCGTCGTACGCGCCGGCCGCCCAGAGCGGCGTGCAGCAAACCTGGTCCACCATTCGCTACTAGATTCTGTCTGAGCCTCCCCCAACTAAGCCCGGCCCGAAAGGCCGGGCTTTTTCTTGGCCGCGTCGGCGAACATCAAGGCGCAGTAGACCGCTAATGATTTTCCGCTTGGTGCTAGGGAAACTGGTAAGTGTTTTTCATCAACACGCGCACGATTGATAGGAACCCTTGTTGTCAATGTGGCGTTGTGCGTGTCGGGAAACCATCACTGCGATGAATGCCGCGCTTGATCGGGGCGGCGGGAAAGAAACTCGCGCCTTGGTTGAGCCGAGAACTACTGGCGGGCGTCAATCACGACCCGTGGTGCCAGAGTTTCGGTTCCTGTCTGCAGCGTTTGTTTGATTGTCCGGCAGGGAACGCGGCGCGGTGGTGATCGACCGCCGGCACGCCTTCGGCCGGCGCGTCTTACTGGAGGCATCGAGTTTCCAATCGCTGCACGCGAAGGAGACTGCCATGAATCTACCGAAAAACCGAAAGCTTTGGGCCGGATTGGCATTTGCTGCGGTCACCGTCGCGCTGGGCGGCGCCTACGCCCAACAAGAGCCGCCACGCGGCAAGACGAGCTACATTTTTCCGGTCGACATGGAGCCGTTCCCGGCGCTCTTCGCCCGATTATCGGCACAGAAGCCCGATGTCACGCGCGAGCACTTGGCGGTTCTCAACGAGCGGTATGACCTGAGCAATCGGCCAGCCGCCGGCATCACGATGGACCGCACGAAACCGGTGCAGGAAGGCGTTCGCGTCAAGCTCCCCGCGGGGAAGACCTGGGAGGCTCTTGCGAATATGAGCCCGGAGCAGATTCGCGAGCAGAACGTGTTTCCCAAGGGATTCTATCCGTTGCCCCACCCCAAGCATCAGGAAGGCGGCTTCGTGTTTCCGCGCTTCCTGATCGACGAGATCAAGCGGCAGGAAGAGCGCGATCTCACGCGGTTTGACGTCGACTACGATATCCCGGATCACTTCCTGCCCGAGTTTCCTCCCGCACTATACCTCAATCAGCGCACCGACCTCGGCGACGTTTCGCAGGGCCAGCTCATCACCATCAACAATTATTTCGAGCTGTTCAACGGCATCATCCCTCCCAAACAGATCGAAGGTTTGCGCCTGCTGGTCACCCCGTTCCCGCAACAGCAATACAATGAGACCGAGGACCGCCGCTCGGAGAAGCCGAGCCGCGGCACAACGTGCTTCGACTGTCACTCGAACGGCCATACCAACAAGGCCACGCACCTTGCGCCCGATGCCCGACCGCAGGAATCCCGCCATCGCATCGTCACGCCGCCGCTGCGCGGCGTGCAAATCCAGCGGCTGTTCGGCTCGCAGCGCGCGCTCAAGACCGTCGAAGATTTCACCCAATTCGAGCAGGCCGGAGCCTATTTCGACGGTGACCACGTGATCGGCGCCAAGAAGGGCTTGAATATCCTCAGTCGCATCAACCAGGTCGACCTGATGGCGGAATTCCAGGAGGAACTGGGCTTCCCGCCGGCACCGAAACTCGACGTGTTCGGCAAGCTCGATCCGAGCAAGGCTACCGCCGCCGAGCTGCGCGGACAGGAGATATTCTTCGGCAAAGGCCAGTGCAGCGCCTGCCACACGGCCCCCTACTACACCGACAACCTGATGCACGATCTCAAGACCGAGCGCTTCTTCAAGCCGGTGACGATCAACAACATGTATGCCACCGGCGACGGAGCCATCAAGACGTTCCAGTTGCGCGGGATCAAGAATCAGCCGCCCTACCTGCACGACGGACGGCTGCTGACGCTGGAGGATACGGTCGAATTCTTCAACCTGATCCTCGGCACAAAACTCAACGGCAACGAGAAACAGGATCTCGTCGCGTTTCTCCGAACCCTCTAGTCGACCAACTCTAACGCCGGCTGGCCCAGTCCGGGCCAGCCGGCAACCGCATAGATCCGATTCCAGCCATGACCTGGCCGCCGCAGCCTTGCCCGGCCCAAAAAGCTGGGCAATTTTTTGGCGATCGTAAAAACAGTCCCAAGCCGCTATATCGCTCTTGAAACAATGGGAGCGAGGCGATGCGTATTGCAGTCATGGCGGCGGGCGCGGTTGGCGCCTATTACGGCGCGCGCATGGTGGCGGCCGGGCACGACGTGTTCTTCATCGCGCGTGGCGCCAATCTCGAGGCGCTCAAGACCAAGGGCCTGAAGATCGAGAGCGTGCACGGCGACCTGCATCTGCCGAAGGTGAACGTCACCGACAAGCCGGCCGATGTCGGGCCGGTCGATATCGTGCTGTTTGCCGTAAAACTCTGGGATACGGAAACTGCCGCCGAGCAGGCGCGGCCGCTGGTCGGCCCGAACACGCGGCTCATCACGTTCCAGAACGGCATCGACAGCGTCGAGCGCATCTCAGGCGTCCTCGGCGCCGACAGGACCGTCGGCGGCATCGCCTACATCGCCAGCAACCTGGTCGCACCGGGCCACATCAAGCAAACTAGCCAGTTTCACCAGATCCTGTTCGGCCACGCCGACAATCGCGCCGACGCGGCGCTCGAGGCTTTCGTCGCCGCCGGCAAGACCGCCAAGCTCGATATTGTGCTGACCCCACAGATCGAGACCGAACTCTGGAAAAAATTCATCTTCCTCACCGCCATGACCGGCGGCACCGCGGCGCTGCGCGCACCCATCGGTCCCATCCTTGCGGACGCCGACACCAAGGCATTCTTCCGCCAGTTGATGCAGGAGGCGTTCGCCATCGGCAAAGCGAAAGGCATTGCGCTCGATCCGGCCTATATCGACGAGCGCATGAATTTCGTCGAGACGAAAACCGTGCCGACGATGAAAGGCTCGATGGCCAACGATCTCGACCGCGGCAACCGGCTGGAGCTCGACTGGTTGTCCGGCAAAGTCCGCCAACTCGGCCGCGCGCTTAACATCGCGACGCCCGCGAGCGACGCGGTTTACACCGTGCTTAAGTTGCATCGCATGGGCTCGGCCCGTTAAGCGTCCGGTACCGACTTAAGTTGTACGCGGCCTAGAAGCCATTATGATTCAATTGAAATTTCTCCGCATAAACGCCCTTAAAACGGCGCACATAAACTTTTTTTAATATACGCCCCGCTCCTCCCGTGCGCTAAGCCCGTCCAAAGCCTTGGGAGGGGCACACCTTTGTTTGAAAACATTCTGCATAAGCGGGATTTCTATGCCGGCAGCCTGGTCACGCTGCTCGGCGCGGGAGTCACCCTGAATTCGATGAGCTACAACACCGGCACGCTCATGCACATGGGCCCCGGGATGTTTCCGTTCATCCTCGGCGTCACCCTCACATTCGTCGGTGTGCTGATCTTCGGCACCGCGGTGCTCACGCCGCTCGGCGATGACGAGCACATCCTGCCGCGCAACAAGGAATGGCTCGGTTGGGGCTGCATCCTCGCCGGACCGATCCTGTTCATCATCATGGGTCAGTTTTTCGGGATGGCGGCCGCGACGTTCTCCTGCGTGTTCGTGTCCGCGCTCGGTGATCGCGAGTCGACCTGGAAGAGCTCGGCCATTCTTGCATTCTGCATCACGGTGCCTGGCTGCCTGCTGTTCTCCTATGTGCTCCAGCTTCCGTTTCCGCTGTTCCGGTGGGCCTTCTGATGATTGCGACCTCGCTTACAGATCTTTGGTACGGCTTCGGCGTCGCGCTCGAACCGCATAACCTGATGTGGTGCTTCATCGGCGTGCTCGTCGGCAACATGGTCGGCGTGCTGCCGGGCATGGGCCCGCTGGCCACCATCTCGATTTTGTTGCCGCTGACGTTCGGCATCAAGCCGGTCGGCGCCATCCTCATGTTGTCGGGCGTGTTCTACGGCGCGCAATATGGCGGCGCCATCTGCTCGATCCTGCTCAATCTCCCGTGTCATCCACCGCACGCGGTGACGTGTCTCGACGGCTTCCCGCTGACCAAACAGGGCCGCGGCGGCGCCGCGCTCGGCATCACGGTGATCGCATCCTTCGTCGGCGCCTCCTGGGGCATCACCGAGATGATCTTCCTGTCGCCGATCCTGGTGACGGTGGCGCTGAAATTCGGCCCGGCGGAAATCTGTTCGCTGATGCTGCTCGGCTTGCTGGCCGGGTCGACGCTGGCGCGCGGTTCGCCGCTCAAGGGT
>Ga0193699_10000772_pt1 | contig 13050 bp, 12 predicted proteins | sample L3c2metaG_FD_160095 | JGI IMG/M metagenome (GOLD analysis project Ga0193699, IMG submission 160095) | Soil microbial communities from a riparian zone of the East river system, Colorado, United States - L3c2 | ecosystem: Environmental > Terrestrial > Soil > Riparian zone | place: USA: East... | reverse complement strand
GGACAATCCCCTGCCTGGGTGAAGCCTTCCGGATTTCCTTCTTCCGAAAGCGTGTAGATCGTCACCGGAACGTTCGGCAGCGCTTCCAGCGGATTGATCGAGAACCGGCTGGCGTCGAACACCGAGCTGGCGAAGATCAGCGGCGCCGTCTCACCAGCGGCCCGCGCCACGGCAAGCACCGTCGAGGTGACTATCCCTCCCAGAGCGCTGGGCAGGATGACACCGAGCACAGAGCGCCAACGAGCCACCCCAAGCGCATCGGCGGCTTCGCGCATGCTGTTGGGAACGAGCAGGAGGATCTCCTGGCTGCCGCGCGCGATCAGCGGCAACTCGATGATCGCCAGGGCTACAGCGGCGGCCAAGCCGGACTGCTGTTTGTGGTCGACGAGCAGGCCGAAGATGAAGAGGCCGATGATGATCGAGGGAAGGCCGTTCATCAGGTCCAGCGTGTGCCGGATCGGGCCGGCTGCGCGATTCCCGGCGTACTCGGTCAGGAAAAGCGCGATCAAAACGCCGAGCGGCATCGCGATCGCGGTTGCGACTAAAACGATCACTCCCGTTCCGAGCAGCTCGGGCCCGATTCCGGTCGGTGCGGCGGTGAAGACGAAGTCGAGGTTGAGCGCCTTGGCGCCGCGCGCGACAACCGTATAGACGACGATTCCGAGCACGACTATGGCGAGAATCGCCGCGGTGCTTGCGCCGTATTCGGTGGCCTTGCTGAAGATCTGACGGCGGCGCAGATTGCCGCTCGGGGTCAGCGGGGCGCTCGGGTCGGGGATTGCACCGCTGCTCACCGCGCCGCCGCCCCCTCATAGCTGAACCGTCTGCCGATCCACTGCGCGAAGAGGTTCGAGAGCAGTCCGATGACGAGCAGGATCGCCCCCGAGTAGAAGAGCGACGCCCTGTGCAATTCGGTGAGCGCACCTGGGAACTGGTTGGCGATCCGGGCGGCGAGGGTGTCGCCGGTCTTGAACAGCGACGCGTGGATTTCCGAGCCCGCCCCGACCACCTGCGAGACCGCGATCGCCTCCCCCAGTGCTCGACCAAGGCCAAGCAGTGACGCGGCGACCACGCCGGAGGAGGTCGACGGAAGGACCACGCCCCGCACGACCTCCCAGCGGGTCGCGCCAAGTGCGCTGGCCCCGTCCTGCAAGTCGCGCGGAACCGCGAGGAAGAGATCGCGCGAGATCGAGGCGATGATCGGCAGCACCATGATCGTCAGGATCAGGCTCGCGGTGAAGATGCTCGCGCCGGTCGTTTCCGGCGAGCCGAAGATCGGGATGAAGCCAAAAGCATTGTGCAGCCACGGCTCGATGTGTTCGTGGACGAACGGGGCCAGGACCAGGACGCCCCAGAAGCCGAGGATCACGCTCGGGATGGCAGCGAGCATCTCGACCAGCGGCGAGACGACCGCGCGCACCCCGGCAGGCGCCAGCAGGCTCAGGTAAAGGCCGATCGCGATCGCGATCGGTGCCCCGAGCAACAGGGCGAAGAAGGAGCTGACAAGGGTGCCGAAAAGCAGCGAGCCGGCGCCGAAGACACCAAAGTTGGGCTGCCAGGTCGTGTCGAAGAGAAAGCTCAGGCCGAACTTCGAGATCGCCGGACTGGCTCCGTGCACGACTTCGTAGCCGATCAGCACGATCACCGCGACAGCGAGAAGGGCGGCGAGCAGGCAGACGCCGTAGAGCAGCCCGTCACCGATCCGATCGATCCTCCGAAGCCTGCGCGCCGAGCGGGCGCTTCGCGCCGGCCTGGGCCCCGCTACACGCGCCGAGTTCACCGTCGTGCCGCTCATCGGCGGGCAGCGTAGTGGAGATCGCCGACCCCAAACAGGACTTATCCCGATTTTCACAAAAGTGAAACAACTATTCACAGTTCAGTAACAACTGTGAACAGCACCATTACCTTTTTGTAACCACATCCTTCACGAGATTGACACATGTTTGTGACTCCTGGGCCCAATGCTATGCCGCGCCCGGGCTGCACCCTGCGCCCGCCAGATGACATCGAAACGAGTCGAAAGGAATTCTCTTGAATCGCATTAGGTTGCTTGGGGTAGCCATCGCGGCCGTCCTGGTCATGGCGACGGGAGCGGCCAACGCCTCTGCCGCAGGCCTTACCGGAGCCGGATCAACGCTGGTCGCGCCTCTGATGGCCAACTGGATCAACGGCTTCGAAATCAAAGAAGGCATCCCGGTCAAATACGGAGCGGTCGGCTCCGGGGCTGGGATCGCGCAGATCACCGCCCGCACCGTCGACTTCGGCGCCTCCGATGCACCGCTTACCCCCGAACAGGCTGCCGCCTGCAACGGCTGTGTGCAGATTCCGTGGGGGCTCTCGGCAGTCGGCATCAGTTACAAACTCCCTGGAATCAAAAAGCTGAATCTGACTGGATCTCTGCTCGCCAGCATCTACTTCGGCAAGATCACCAAGTGGAACGACCCGAAGATCAAGGCACTCAACCCTGGTGTCAAACTGCCCGGCTTGGCCATCACCCCGGTCTTCCGCAGCGACGGCTCCGGAACCACCTACGGTTTCGTGCGCTACCTCTCGAAGATCAGCCCGGCCTGGAAGAGAGAAGTCGGCTTCGCAACCTCGGTCAGCTTCCCTACCGGAGTCGGCGCCAAAGGCAATGCCGGCGTGACCTCGACGGTCACCAGTACGCCTGGTGCTATCGGTTACATCGAGGCGTCGTACATCATCGCGGCCGGCCTACCTGCCGCGGCAATCCAGAACAAGGCCGGCAAATATGAGCTGCCCAACCTGAAAAACATCGAAGCAGCGGCCGCGGTCGTCAAGAGCGTACCCGCCAGCAACGCACTCACCATCTCCGACCCACCGAAGAAGGCAACGACCGCGTACCCGATATCTACGTTCACCTACGCAATCGTTCCGCACGACGCCCCGCAGAAGGGCTTCCTGCAGCAGTTCACCAAATACTGCGTCACCATCGGCCAGAAATACGGTGCGGCGCTCGATTTCGCACCGCTGCCCAAAGTAGTCGAAGCGGCGTCGCTGAAAACGATCGCCTCTCTCTAAGCAGAGCAGTCCGCCCCGCGCCGGTCAGGCAAATGCCTGGCTGGCGCGACGGCGCAGGTCCGCGTTGAGCATCCCAGTCACCTGGCTGGGGCGCTCGCCGGCGGCGGGGATCGCATCCCCGATCAAGCCGCTGGCACGGAAGCCGTAGAGCGGCGCGTCAAAGCCCGACGCACGGATCTTGCGGACGAGTTGCACCGCGGAGGGCGTGTCGGCGCCGGGACCGCAGAGAACGATCGCGGTCGGCTCCAGGGCGCCTAGGGCCCGCTCCATCCGCTCCTCGCCAAGCTCGTCGGAAAGCATCAGCACGCGGAACCCGGCCCGCCGCAGAGCGAGGTCGAGCGCCTGGGCGTGAACCGCCTCCAGCTCGGAGCCGCGGCTCGAGTCGAGCAGCAGGATGCCGGCCGGCCTCGAAGCAGCAGAGGCAAGGCGGCGGGCGCCATGCAGCCAGCCGGTCGCCCAGCGAGTGGCGAACTCCAGCTCTGCCTCGCGCTCTGGGTCGGCGGCGAGAGCGTCGATCGCGGGGAGCAGCATCTCCTCCACGGTCCGCTCCAGCGGTCGCACCGCGAGGCTCTCCTCGACCGCGCGGTCGGCGGCGTCCTCGTCGAAGCTCTCGAGGGCGACACGTAGGTTGTCGCCACTGGCGGGCGCCTCCTGGCGCTGGCGCGCCAGCTCGATCGCCGAGGAGATGTTGCCGGTGGCGGCGAGCGCGTCGCGGAGCGTCTGCAGCTCGACCAGCTCGTAGTTGCGGTGGTTGCCCACGGTGCGCTTCGGCAGCGGATAGCCGTAGCGGCGCTCCCAGCTGCGCAGCGTGTTGGGACTGACCCCCAGCACTTCGGCTGCGGCGTTGGTTCGGATTCCCGGCATGCGCAACATTCTGGCACCGGAATGCGGGGTTTACACCAGTTATGGACAGATTTCAGGAATCTGTCAGCAATCTTGCAAAGGCCGGGACCCGCTCATTCGGGGCGCGGCTCCAGGGTGCCGACGCCGACCGGCTGGCCGACCGAGCGTGCCCGCCACATCGCCTCGTCAGCCGTGCGGAGGAGCTGGTCGGCATCGTTGCCGTGCTCCGGGCAGGCGACGACGCCGGCTGAGATCCCGATTCGCAAGCCGCCCGCGCGCTCGAGGTCGTCAAGCCGGCTCAGCAGCCGCTCTGCCATCTGCACGCCACCGACGGTGTCCTGGCCGGGAGCCAGCACGCAGAGGGCGTCCTCCTCCAGCCGGAAGGTCTCGTCAACGAGCCGGACGCTCTCGCTCAGCGCCGCACCGACGACGGCAAGGGCGGTCTGGCGACCGCCGCCGGCATCGTCGTCGCGGACCCCCGGCCCCTCGACGTCGAAGACGACCAGGGCGAAGGGCTGCTCGTAGCGCCGATGGCATTCGAGCAACTGGTCGAGCCTGCGGCGCATCTGGCCGGCGCGGTACAGGCTCGGGTGCTCGTCCTCCACAACCGCGGTGGCCCCGTCGCGCTCCCAGAGCGTGCCGACCGCGGTCGCCGTGACCGAGCCGAACTCCTCTGCCAGTCTCTGCGCCGCGGCCGCGAACAGCTCCCCGTCCCGTCCCGCCATCTCCTCGTGCAGCTTGCCCAGCAGCGAAGCCTGCAGGGTCGAGACCTCGCGAGCGAGCTGCCCGGCCCCGGAGCCCTGCGAGCCAGTTCGTGTCGGAGCATCCGTTGCCACGCCGAGACCTTGGCGATTCGAGCGGACGCCAGCCGCCCAAAACCCGCAAATTGCGAGTTGATACCCGTCTAGTCGAAACGTTTAGTCACTTCTATCTAGAGACCGCGCAGCTAGGCGAGCAAGTGAAGAACGAACCGTGCGCTGTGCTCGAGGTCGCTCGTCCACCGAGCGAAGGCAAGCGCGATGAGCCCCACGCCGGTTAGCAGCATGTTGCGGCGACGTGCCCACCGCATGTTGCGCAATGATTCCCGACGCTCCTCGAGATCTGCGTCGCGCTTCGTCCGTATTGTGCTGATCGAGCGCACTGGCGCAAACGGCTCCTACAGCTTGGCAACTTCTACGTTGTGTATTTTCGAAACTAACTGCTAAACTGTTTCTAGAATACACGACCGCAGATCCCTATGCCACCTGAACCCGAACTCCTTGGCCTCTCCGAGGTTGCCGATCTGCTGAGAACCTCCCGCCAGGCCGTGACCAACTGGCGTCAGCGACGCAGCGACTTTCCAGAGCCCCTGGCGGAGCTCAAAAGTGGGCCCATCTGGGATCGAGATGCGATCTCCAACTGGGCCGCCGAATCGGGACTGGACACAATCGCGGACGCCGGCGTGGAGGACGAGGAGGACGAGCCTCAACGAGCCGGGGTGACTATCGCCGTGATGAACATGAAGGGAGGGGTCGGCAAGTCCACCCTAACCGCCAACCTGGGCTGGTATGCCGCATACCGCAGGGATCAGCGCGTCCTGCTCGTCGATCTTGACCCCCAGTTCAACCTGAGCCAATACGTGTTGGGCACTGCCAAGTACGAGGAGCATCTCGAAAACGAGAGACTGACCGTGCTGGACATCTTCGAGCAGGCCTCCCCACCCGATCCGAGCGGAAAACGCAAGAAGCGCCTCGAGCCTGCAGACGTCATCGCGAACGTCCGCGAATGGCACGACGGCAGTCGCCTGGACCTCGTTCCATCCTCCCTTCAGCTCTCCTTCACGCTGAAGAATCCAGCCAGCAAGGAGCAACTGCTCAAGCACTTCCTGGATGAGGTCAGGTCTGCGTATGACCTCATTCTGATCGACTGCGCACCGACCGAGTCGATACTGACGATGGCTGCCTATTCGGCGTGCAATGCGGTGCTCATCCCGGTCAAACCGGAGTTTCTCTCGACCATCGGCCTGCCTCTCGTGGTCAACTCCCTGGACGAGTTCAAGAGCCTCTACAAGAAGGAGGTCGATGTACTCGGAATCGTCTTCAACGCCTCTGCGCCAAAGCTCGAGGACCAACGCTCCCGATCCTTTGTCCGGCAGATCGCCAAACAACACAGTTGGCCCGTCTTTCGCAACGCGGTGTCTCAGTCGGACTCCTACCCCAAAGGCTCGCGGTTTGGCACGCCGATCTTCTTGACTAACCACGCCCGCACGTCCAAGATCGAAGACTTCGAGGCCGTCGCAGAAGAGTTCTTCGAAAGGCTCGAGACCATTGGGTGAGCCGAACGCAAGACTCGTGAACGACCTGGCTCGGCTTGTCGTGAAATACAAGGCGAGCGACTGGAACCGCCTGCTCGACTGGGTCGACGACGAGAAGCGGCGCGCCCAACTCCGCCAGCTCCTGGTGGAGCTTGGGGGCGCGAGCAAAGAGAAGCGCAGGGCCAACGGACCCAAGAAGAGAAAGCCCTCCGGCACCAAGAAGGTCAGGGAGGCGCTGGTGAGAATCCGCAAGGACGATGCCGACCGGGCCGATCTCCTCGACGACATCTGGCTGAAGCTTCGACAGCGGGAATTGCTCCCGACGATCGGGTCGGTCAGGGCGTTCGCGGAGGCCATGGGGACCAAGGGGCTGAACGCGACCAGGCGCGATCAGGCGGTCACGGAACTCATGGAGCGCCTGCTCCCACTGCCGATCGACGCGCTCGAAGAGAGGATGCGGCAGACGGTTGTGGAGGACCGCAGCCTGGGCGACGAGTACGAGCGTTGGGTGGGGTTGATCCTCCGTCCACCCGGGAGCTGAGGCGCCGACGGCCCGGTGGCCGCGCTGAGGTCGACGGCGCTCAGTCGAGGGGGCGGCGACCGGCGAAGGCGTTGCCGAGAGTGACCTCGTCGGCGTGCTCCAGATCGGCGCCGATCGGCAGGCCGCTGGCCAGGCGGGTGACGGTGACCTGGCCACGCAGCTGATCGGCGATGTGAAGCGCGGTCGCCTCGCCGGTGGTGGTCGGGTTGGTGGCGAGGACGACCTCGCGCACGTCGCCCTCGGCGACGCGGCGGAGCAGCTCGGCGATCTTGAGGTCGCCGGCGTCGATTCCGTCGATCGGCGAGAGGGCGCCGCCAAGCACGTGGTAGAGGCCGCGGTACTCATGGGTGCGCTCGATCGGGATCACGTCGGCGGGTTCCTCGACCACGCAGAACGTCTCCTGGTCGCGGCTGGAGTCGGTGCAAATCCGGCAGAGCGGGCCCTCGGAGAGGTTGAAGCAGCGCTCGCAGAGGCCGACTTTCTCCTTCACCTCGCGGATCGCCGCAGCCAGAGCCGCGGCCTCTTCGTCGGGGGCGCGGAGGATGTGGAAGGCGAGGCGCTGCGCAGTGCGCCGGCCGATCCCCGGCAGTCGCGAGAGCTCGGCGACGAGGCGGGAGAGCGGCGCCGGTCCCTCGGCGCTCACATCCCGGGAAGGCCCGGCATGCCTCCCATACCCCCGGTGATCCCGCCCATTTTCGAGTTCTGCAGCTCCTGGGCGGCGCGCAACCCCTCGTTGACCGCTGCCTGAATCATGTCGGCGAGGATCTCGGCCTCCTCGGGGTCGATCGCCTCGGGATCGATGACGATCTCGCGCAGAGTCAGGTCGCCGCCCATCTTCACCTTGACCATGCCGCCACCGGCGCTGGCCTCGACCACCTCGTCTTTGAGCGACTCCTGCGCCTCCAGCATCTGTTGCTGCATCTGCTGCGCCTGTTTCATCAGCGCGTTTACGTCGAAGCCCCCGGGGCCGCCGCGTGCCATCAACCGACCTCCTCAGCGTCGAATTCGCTCTTGATCTTCTCCACCAGCGCCTCATGATCGACGCCGCCTTTCTCGGCCGACTCGGCCTCAGCTGGAGCCGCCTCGCCGTCGAACACCTCATAGGCGGGGCGCACCTTCTGGCCCAGGACCGTCTCCAGCGCCGCAGCCAGCTGCTCGCGCTTGTCGGGCGCTTCGGCCTTGCGCTTGTTGAAAGTGTGATCGGCGGGGAAGCCAACCGTTACTACCTGCTCCTTAGCGTCAAAGGCAATTGGCCGGGCCCCCTCGAACGTTGCCGCCAAGGCGGGCGCGGTCTGCATCAGCTGATCGAGAACCGCGGGCCAAACGCGCACGAGCTGCTCCATATCCAGCTCAGAAGTCGGCTCTTCTGGTTTCTCGGGCTCAGGCTCCTCCGATTCGGCCGGGCCCGAATCCTGCTCAACCGGAAGCTCCTCCTCCGCGGGTGGCGGAGGGGAAGGGGGGGTTCGGACGGGTGAGTCCGCTAACCCCCCCTTCTCCTCCGACAGGACCCGCGACTGAGGGGCATCCGTCCCTCCCTGCTCGAGTCTCTCGATGCGTCGAAGCAGTCCCTCGGTGCTGGGGTCGAGGTCTGGGCGAGCTGCTTTGAGCAGGGCGATCTCTACTGCCATGCGAGCGTCGTCGCCCTCGCGGACGGCGGTGAGAGCTGCTGCAAGCTCGTCGATGGTGCGGACGAGCGTTGCTGCGCCAATCGCCTCAGCTTGTGCCGTGAGGCGACCCTCGTCGGTCGCGGTGACGACGAAGGTGTTGGGCACCTCGCCGACAGTCTGGGTGACCAGCAGGTGGCGCAGGTGGGCGAGGAGGTCGCGGGCGAACTGGGACGGATCGCGCCCGGAGCGGGCCATCTCCTCGACCCCGAGCAAGACGGCCTTGGGGTCCTCGGCGATCACCGCGTCGACGGCGCCGAAGAGGAGCTCGGCGTCCGCCGCGCCGAGCAGCTGGAGGACGTCTTCGAGCCCTACCTGGTCGCCTCCGGAGGTCCCGGCACCACCGAAGGTGTTCAACTGATCCAGCGTGCCAAGCGCGTCACGGAAGCTGCCCGAAGCGGAGCGGGCGATCGTCGCCATCACTCCCTCCTCGACCGTGATTCCCTCCGCCCCAGCGACCCGGTTCAGCACCTCGGAGATCTGCTCCAGCGAGGGGCGCTGGAAGTCGAAGCGCTGGCAGCGGTCGGCGATCGTCGCCATCACCTTGTGCGACTCGGTGGTCGCCAGGACGAAGACCGTGTTGGGCGGCGGCTCCTCCAGCGTCTTCAGGAAGGCGTTCCAGGCCTCTTTGGTGAGCATGTGAGCCTCGTCGAGGATGTAGACCTTCCAGCGGCCCCCGGTGGGCGCGTAGGCGACTCGCTCGCGCAGGTCGCGGATGTCGTCGACCGAGCGGTTGGAGGCGGCATCCATCTCGATCACGTCGAGAGAGGTGCCGGCAGCGATCGTCAGGCAGGACTCGCATTCGCCGCAAGGGGTGACCGTCGGCCCGCCGCGCTCGCAGTTGAGCGAGCGGGCGAGGATCTTCGCCATCGAGGTCTTGCCGGTGCCGCGCGAGCCGACGAAGAGGTAGGCGTGGTGGACCTTGCCCTGCTCGACCGCGTTGCGCAGGGTGCGGACGACGTGCTGCTGGCCGACCACCTCGTCGAAGGAACCGGGGCGATGGCGGCGGTAGAGGGAGGTCGAGTCGCTGGGCGAGGGCACTATGGCCAGTGTATCCACGGGGTTCGGCGTGGCGGGGATGGCACCGGGTAGGTTGCGCCGGTGCCGACTGGGGCCCGTAACTGGTTGACGCCTGCCGCCTGGGTCGCCGCTGTCGCGGCGCTGCTGCCGGCGGTCTTCCCGCTCGGCTTCCCCAACTACGACACGATCTATGCGCTGGTCTGGGGGCGGGAACTGGCACACGGAGTGAGTCCGGACTACGGCGCCGCGCTGCCCCCCACCCCGCACCCGCTCGCCGACCTGCTCGGCCTGGTGACGACGCCGCTCGGCGGCGGTGCGATCGACGTGACGATGGTCGTCGCCTACCTCTCGCTGGGGCTGGTCGGCTACCTCGTCTACCGGCTCGGCGCGCTCTGGTTCGACCGCCCGATCGGCGCGGTCGCGGCGCTGATCGTCCTCACCCGCGCGCCCTACCTCTCCAACGGCCTGCGCGCCTACGTCGACCTCCCCTACATAGCCCTCGTCCTGGGGGCACTCGTCATCGAGACCAAACGCCCGCGCGCCGGCTGGCCAGTCCTCGCCCTGCTCGCGGCAGCTGGACTACTGCGACCAGAGGCGTGGCTCTTCTCGCTCGCTTACCTCGCCTACCTGCTCCTGGACTTCGGGCGACCCAGCGCTGGTGACGGGTCGACGGGGGTGTCCCTCGAACGGGCGGATACTCAAAAACGCGACCTGATCAGGTCGCGTTTTGTCCGGCCGAGGGGCACCCCCGTCGTCCCCGCAGCAGGGCTCGTTGCCCTCGCCCTGGCAGGACCGGGGCTGTGGGCGTTGTTCGACTGGATCACGTCGGGGAGCCCCACCTACTCCTTCACCGGCACGCGCGAAACGGTCGACACGCTGGCGCGGCACACCGGGCCGGTCGACCTCGTTCTCTACGGACCGCGCGCCCTCGGCGAAGTCATGCAGTGGCCAGGGATGGTCGGCGCGCTGGGCGGAGTCGTCCTCGGCTTCCTCTTCCTACGCCGGCGCTCTGAGCTCGGGATCGCCGCAACGGTGCTCGCGCTCGGGGGCTTCGCCCTGCTCGCCGGTGCCGGCCTGGCGATCATCGCCCGCTACACGATGCTCGCCGGCGCGGTACTCGCCGTCTTCGTCGCCCTGGCCCTCCTCGGCTGGCGCCTCCTGGACAAGGGCCACCCGTGGCGCCGCGCCTGGCAGGCCTTCGCCGCGGTGGTCGCGCTGATGTTCGTCGTCTGGGCGCCGAACCAGTACGAGCTGCTCTCGCAGGTCGACACCGACCTCACCAACCAGGGCAAGATCGAGTCCGACCTCGGTGACCTCGCCGCCTCGAACGCTTTCGAGCCGCTTTGCCTGCCGATCTCAGTCCCCAACCACCGGGCGGTTCCCCGCCTCGCCTTCGACCTCGAAGTGAGGCCCTCGCGCATCGTCAGCTCCTCAGAGCAGTCGCACCAGCCCCGCCGTGGCTATTTCCTCGAACCGGCCGGCCCCTTCGTCGTCCACAACTTCGTCCTCGACCCCAACGACCCCTCCCGCTTCACCACCACGGTCCCCCCCGGCTTCCGCCGCGTCGCCGGCAACGACTCCTGGGTCCTTTACCGCCGCTGCTGAGCGCTCGCTGAAGCGTTGACCCTCCGAAAGCTTCAGCGAGCGCGCTCGACGGCATCGACTGCGGCATGGGTGGACGCGGCGAGGTCAGGGTCGGCCAGGTCGATCTTCGGGGGCAGCTCGACGTGCAGCTCGCTGGACGGGTCGAGCCGGGCCCGCAGCCCGCTCGAGCGCGAGGCTAGGACGTGGCCGCCACGACTGCGATCGGCAGAGATGAAGTGGAGGTGGTAGCCGCTGACCTCGATCCCCTCGACGTAATCGGGAAAGCGAAAGCCGAGCATCGTCCCCCCGACATTCAAGAGCTCGAAGACGTGCTGTTCGAGGACGACCTCGGTCAGCGGGCGGTAGGGCGGCGCCTGCCGGGGAACCGAGCGGGCGCGGACCAGCTCGAAGCGCCCGTCGAGGCGAATCGCGCAGGAGGCTGCCTCAGCCGGGATCAGCTCGTCCAGTTGCGCTAACAGCCCGCTGTGGTCGAGCGGACCGCCGATCGTGCAGTCGATCGCCGGCTCGAAACGGGTCACCACGGCGAACGGGGTTCGGGCATCCGCCTCGACCTCGTCGACCCCTCCGTCCACGTCGGCCCGGTAGAAGCCGCCGTCGAGGGCGATCATCTCGCCATCTAGTCCGTTCAGCGTGCCGAGGCCGAGGTCGCCGTGCTCGGCCAGCTCGGCGAAGCTGAGATCGCCCTCGTAGGCCCCGTCGAGCAGGGCGCCGATCGTCGAGGCCTGGAAGAGGACGTGGTGCTCGCGCTCGGCGTGCAGTTCCTCCTCGCGCATCGTCTCCACGTGCAGTGCCCTGATCCAGCGCTCGTCCAGCATGGCGGGCAGTCTTCCATGCAAGCATGGCGCCATGGCGGCGATCGAACTGCGCGGCGTGGTGAAGAGGTTCGGCCCGATCACGGCAGTGGACGGCCTCGACCTCGACGTGCCCGAGGGCACCTGCCTCGGCCTGCTCGGGCCAAACGGCGCCGGCAAGTCGACGACGATGCGGCTGATCACCGGCCAGGCGTTGCCCGACGCGGGCGAACTGCGCGCGCTCGGCCACGAGCTGCCCGGTGACTCGAAGGCGGCGCGCGCCGAGATGGGCGTCGTGCCGCAGCTCGACAACCTCGACGTCGACGTCACCGTCGAAGATAACCTGGCCGTCTACGCGCGCCTCTACCGAGTTCCTGACGTCGGCGCCGCCGTCGACCGGGCGCTTGACCTGGCCCGCCTGCACGACCGCCGCCGCGACGCCGTCGACGAGCTCTCCGGAGGCATGCGCCGCCGGCTGCTGCTCGCCCGCGGCCTCGTTCACGAGCCGAAGCTGATCCTGCTCGACGAGCCCACCGTCGGCCTCGACCCGCAGATCCGAACCGAGCTCTGGACGCTGATCGACAACCTGCGCTCGGGCGGCACGACGATCCTGATGTCGACCCACTACATCGAGGAGGCCGAGCGACTGGCCGACGAAGTCGCGGTGATGACGCACGGCAAGGTGATCAGCCGTGGCAAGCCGGCCGAGCTGATCGTCGAGCACGTCGGCCGTGAGACGGCCGAGGTCTACGGGCCGCCCGATCGCCTTGCCGCGGTCCGCTCCGACGCCGAGGCGCGCGGGCTCGCGGTGCGTCCGGCCGGCCCCGCGATCGCCATCGTCGGCTCCGAGCGGGCCGAGAACGGGGCGATCCCCGACGACGCCGTGGTGCGCGCCGCCACCCTCGAGGACGTCTTCGTGATGCTCACCGGGGAGGCAGCGGAGTGAGGCGCCTGGAACCGGCAGCCATCGGTGGCGTAATGAGCCGCGAGCTGGCCAACTTCCGCACGTACTGGAAGGGCACGACCTTCTCCAGCATCCTCGAACCGATCGTCTACCTGCTCGCCTTCGGGCTCGGGCTCGGCGCGACCCTGGTCGACGAAGTCGACGGCGTTCCCTACATCCAGTTCGTCGGCACCGGCATGGTGGCGACGGCGGTGATCTTCTCCAGCGCCCTGCCGGCGATGTTCGGCACCTTCGTCAAGCACCGCTTCCAGAACACCTACGAAGCGATCCTGGCGGCGCCGGTCGACGTC
>Ga0193699_10000771_pt1 | contig 13055 bp, 11 predicted proteins | sample L3c2metaG_FD_160095 | JGI IMG/M metagenome (GOLD analysis project Ga0193699, IMG submission 160095) | Soil microbial communities from a riparian zone of the East river system, Colorado, United States - L3c2 | ecosystem: Environmental > Terrestrial > Soil > Riparian zone | place: USA: East... | reverse complement strand
GTCGACCGGGACGAGGAGGAAGCACCGATCACGACTCCGACTCGTGCTCAGCCGAAAGTCGCGGGACAAAAGGAATCGCTTGCCAGTGTGCCCATTTCGCTCGCCGATAAACTCGACAGCTTCGAGCGCACGGTCATCGCGCGCGCCCTGGCAGAAGCGGGGGGAAATGTCGCCGATGCAGCGCGAAAGCTTCAGACGGACAGGCCGAATCTCTATCGTCGCATGAAGCGGCTCGGAATCAACGCCACGAGGGTATAAGGGCGCCATGACAACTACCAGCAGATTGCTTCGAGCGCTGTGGGCGCTCGTCTTGTTCGGCGTCCCGGTCCTCGCGCGCGCGCAGAACGCCGACACCGTCGTCACAGACACGACGGCGGACCGGCTCGGACTCTGGGCGAGGACGAGCCGAGGCAGCGGACTGATCATCAGCTCCGCCAAGACATACAACCGCGTCGAAGGACTTCCCGTCTACGTCGGACCGTCGTTTCACGACAGCGCCGGTGCCGCCGAGTTCAACGTGTCGGTGCTCGGCATCATCAGGAGCGCGGACACGTTTCACTGGGATGACGAGAACATCGGCCACCGCATCATGGCGGACATGCGTGTCGGGCGCGGCCGGGGATACGGATTGGGGATCTCGTCGTACGATGTCGTGACTCCGGTGGAGCAGTGGCACCTGCCCGACCCCGACGCGGCGCTGGCCGCGTTGTTCGGCCACCGCGATTTCCGCGATCACTTCAACCGACACGGGGCGAAGGCAACCGCGTCGTTCAACATGAGCCCCCGCAGCAACTTCTCCGTGGACTGGAGCGATGAGCGCTGGGGCTCGGTGAGAGCGCGCAGCGTCTTCTCGGTTTTCGGAAATGGAAAAGCGTGGCGTCCGAATCCGACTGTCGATGCGGGTCGATTTCACGTGGCCGTCATGCGGGCGAACATCGATACCCGGAATGACGACATCAGTCCGTCTACAGGCTGGCTTTTTCTCGGCGAGTACGAGCGCGGATCGGGACGACTCAGCGACGTTGGCCTGACATCGCCGTTGGCGCGTCCTTCCGTGCCTTCCAGGCTGGCGTACGGCCGAATGCTGGTCGACCTGCGGCGCTACAACCGCCTCTCCCCGAATAGCTGGCTCAACGGCAGGCTCGTACTCGGAGGATGGCTGCACGGCGACGAGCTCCCGCTTGAACGGCGGTTCTCGGTTGGCGGCGTCGGTACAATTCCGGGATTCGATTTCCGAAAGTTCCAGCCTGGCGCTGTCGACGTGTCGCAGTGCAGCGACGCCGGTTCGCCTCCGCCCGGGAATCCCGCGCAGTGCGAGAGAGTCGCGCTCGCCCAGCTCGAGTACCGGAACGAGCTCCACTCTTCGTTCTTCGATTTTCTGAATTCGCGTCCGATCAGGCTTCGCGGCATCGGCTTCACGGTTCGACCGACGGCAGTCGCGTTCGTCGACGCCGGACGTGGATGGCTCGTCGGGCCGCCGTCGGGAATACTCCAATATTCCAGTCGCAGCTTTCCGCGGTTCGGGACTTTCAGGACTGACGTCGGACTCGGACTCGACCTTGGAATCTTCGGCATTTACGCCGCGAAAGCGGTGTCGAGCTCGAAGGAGCCGGCGAACGTGTTTCTACGGGTACGGCGCCGATTCTAGTGATGCCGAACTTCAGGCTTCTGTTGGCAGTGGGGCTTCTATCTGCCTCGAGACTCGTCGCGCAGCCCAAGGTACGCCTCGATGTGTTGCCGCCACCGCTGAATGCGTGGGCCGATGATGCGCCGTTCGTCTCGTCGGCGGGACTGCTCACGGACGCCTCGATGCGGGACCTTCTCTCCAACGGCTTCCCGGCGCGGCTGCACTATCGCCTCGAGCGATGGGTAGGCGGCAGATGGTTCGACGATCTGAAGGCCGCGGCCGAGTGGGACGTCATTCTCAAATACGATGTACTCGGCAAGAAGTACCAGGTCGTGCGAGTGGTCAACAAGAAAGCGGCGTCGCTCGGCGATTTCGGGACTTTGGAGGATGCGGCGACCGTGGTGGAAGCGCCGTACAAGACGACGATCGCGCTCCCGAAGAAGGGGCAGCGAGGCTACTACAATCTGCTGCTGGATGTCGAGCTGCTCTCACTGTCTGATCTCGACGAAGTGGAGCGATGGCTGCGCGGAGAGCTCAAGCCTGCCGTCAGTGGAAAGAAGAATCCGGGTACGGCGTTAGGGCGAGGGGTTCGGACTCTCGTAGTTCGGCTGCTGGGTGGGGAGAAGAGGCACTACGAGGCGAGGACGGGAACGTTCCGACTGTAGTCAGCTGATCTTGTGCCCGATGTGGTGCCCGTTGTGCGGGTGGCGATTCTCGAGATCCTCGAGATGGTGGAGCGTCTCTTCGCCGTAGAACAGCTTGATGTACTTCGCCTGCGTCGCGGTGAGTCTGCGGACCGCCCAGCTCAGATGCACGAAGTGAGGCTCGACCGGTGCGTGCATCGGGTGCATCCCGATCTCACTCGGGAGATTGTTGGCCTTCCTGGTGTTGCAGGGACTGCACGCGGTCACGACGTTCGTCCAGTCGTTGGCGCCGCCGCGGGAGAGTGGAACGAGGTGATCGCGCGTCAGTGACTCGCGCGGCTTGAGCTCGATTTGCAGCCGTCCACAGTACTGGCAGCGGTAACGGTCGCGCGCGAACAGGAATGTGTTCGTAACCTGTCTGCGGAAACGGCGAGGGACGTGGATGAACCGCATGAGGCGGATCACCGCCGGACGCGGAAGCGTCAACCTCTCGGAGCGGACTACGCGATCTGCATCAGCCTCGATGATCTCGGCCTTTCCATCGATCACGAGTCGCAGTGCGCGCCGCAACGGAACCATCGTCAACGGCTCGAATGAAGCATTCAGTGCCAGACAACCAACGATCAAGCACTCCTCCTTGGCAATTCAACCCAAATATACAGGTCCGCCAACACCTTCACCGGGCGGCCCATGGCTGCTGCGACGACGTTTTGACGACGCACATCCTATTCATATGCGACGACGCCGGCGGTAGCCGGTAACACCATTCTTACACTCGAAAAACCAATGCAGTCGAAGGCTGGACCCAACTCGATCAGCTGCGCCTAGATCGGCGAAGCTGACATGCTGTCCACCCTCTCTTTTGCGACCTTGCCGCGAGTCCTGCTCTCGGACCGAGCATGGCTCGGGACCGGCGTCAGCCAGCCATAAGGATCTTCGATCAGGCCGGTGGCAATGCCCATGTACAGACGTTGTATCTCCAGCGTGAGCACGCCCGGCTTACCTGAACCGATTGGAATGCGATCGACCGAACGAATCGGCGTTATCTCCGCGGCCGTTCCAGTAAAAAACAGCTCGTCGGCGATGTAAAGCATCTCGCGGGGAATCGAGCCTTCGACGACTTCGACATCCATGTCTCGCGCAATCTGAATCACCGAATCGCGCGTAATGCCGTTGAGAATCCCAGAGCTGATGGTGGAAGTGAACAGCTTTCCGTCGCGGACGAGGAACAGGTTCTCACCACTTCCCTCCGACACCAGGCCGAAGGAGTCGAGCATGATTCCTTCGACGTAGTTGTCGATTCGCGCCTGCATCTTCGACAGCTGTCCGTTCAGATAGTTCCCGCCCGCCTTCGCGAGCGAGGGAAAAGTGTCAGGCGCGGGGCGTCTCCAGCTCGACACACAAACGTCGGCGCCATTCTTGAGCGCGTCCGCGCCCAGATACGTGCCCCAGGTCCACGGAATGATGAATACTTCGAGCGGGGTGTCCGCGGGGAGCACTCCCATCTGCTCGCCGGTTCTGATCGCGACGGGCCGCAGGTAGCAGTGCGGCAGGTTGTTTTCCGCGACGGTCTGGACCGCCGCCCGGGACATCTCGTCGATCGAATACTTGAGCGGCATCCGATAGATCTTGCACGAATCCGCGAAGCGGCGCATGTGGGAGCCGAGCCTGAAAACGGCGGGCCCGTTGGGCGTCTCGTAACAACGGATGCCCTCGAACACGCTGGAACCGTAGTGAACGACGTGACTCATTACGTGGATCGTGGCGTCTTCCCAATCCACGAACTTCCCATCGCGCCAGATACGGTGGTGATTGTCTACTGCCGCCATTGAGCCAGGTTTCCTTCGGAGAGGAGCTTCAAGATAACGCCTGGGATGCCCACGTTGCGAGAGCAGTGCCAATCGCCCCCACCCGCGACGCAAGTTCCCTATCCGATGCCCTGGCTTTCCCGCGCTCGACCAGCACCTGCCCCTTCACCGTAACCAGCTCGGCCGAACGGCCAGGGAGGGCGAAAATCGCAGCCGAATAGGGATCTCCTACGGGGATTGTGCGGGGGCTGGCCGTCGTAAACGCGGCGAGGTCCGCATCCTTTCCGACCTCGAGAGAACCCACGCGCGAATCGATTCCGAGCGCGCGGGCACCGCCGATCGTCGCGAGCGCGAGGGCGTCATGCGCTCCGAACGCATCGTGACGGCGGGTAGCGGCGCGGTGGATCAAGACCGAGAGCCGAGCTTCGTCCAGAATGTCCATCCGGTTGTTGCTGGCGACGGAGTCGGAGCCGATGCCGACCTTGATACCGGCGGCGAGCAGTGGAAGAAGCGGAGCGATGCCGTGCCCGAATTTCGCGTTCGATGCCGGGCAGTGTGCGACCGAGCAGCTTCGCCGCGCCATGATTGCGATGTCATCCTCGTCGACTCGCACGCAGTGGATGAGCAGCGGTCCGCGCTCCAGCGCGCCGCGTTCCTCCAGCAGTGCGATCGGAGAACGCGCGCGTGGGGAGACGGGAATTCCCCGGCGCTTCCAACCCTCGGCAAAATCCCCAGAGCCCCGTGTAACGAGATCGAGCTCCGCCTGGCTCTCCGCGATGTGCATCGCGAGCGGCAGATCATGAGAGTTGGCGAACCGCGCTGCCGCGTCGTAAAGCGGATCGGAGACTGTGTAAGGCGCGTGTGGCGAGATACCGAGTGATACGAGGTCGGTCTGCTTTACCTGGAGCGCGTCGATACGCTCTTCCAGCTCGCGCATGGCGACCTTCGCCTGCGATGGATCGGGCGCGAATACTTCCTGGTACATGATTCCGCGCACGCCCGCATCACGCATAGCATGCATCGCGACGCCGCTCGAGCACGTGTCGGCGTAGGTGGTGATGCCTGCTTCGAGGCCCTCGACGATGCCAAAGCGGGCGGAGTCGAGCAGGGCTTCCTGGTCCATGACCTCATTCCGGCTGCGTCGCAGCTTGTCGATCCACACGGTGAACCGACAATCCTCGAGGAAGCCGCGCATGGCGGTGAGCTCGAGGTGCGTATGGGTGTTGACGAGACCGGGAAGGAGAATCGCGTCGCCGAGGTCATAGTCCTTGCCCGCCGGCGCCTGGGAGCGCGGTCCAACGTAGGTGATCACTCCGTCGCTCTCGACGACGGTTCCGTTCTCTATCGGCGGCTGGGTAATGGGAAGCACCCAACGCGCGTGATAGCGCATCAGCGCGGCGGGCGTCCCGGCGGCGGAATCGTGTCAGGTCGCCGTCTGGTGGAGTCGCGCCTAACCGTGTCGCGGCGAGTCGTATCACGCGGCGCTGGAGGTTTGCGCGTCGTGTCAAATACCGTTCTTTGGCGCTGCTGGTTCGGCACCGGCTCGTACCCAGGCTGAATCGTCGGCGGCGTTACCCTGATGGGAGTCTGGACGCCGCCTGCGGGCGGCGGAACCAGGAAAGTGTCGATTGGCGCATAACCTGGAGTCCCGTAGGCGAGATGCTTGTCGCAGTCGCGCGTCGGCTCGGTGCCCGAAATGTAGAACTCGCTCGTCACGAGACTGCGCGGGCAATACGGAGTTTGCAGCAAGCCACTGCTGATGTCGATCTCGCGCGTGACGATGGACAGTGGTTTCGGCCAATCGGGCGGCGGAGGTCTTCTCCGGTACACTTCAGTCATGAACGCAGTCCAAGCCGGCGCGGCGAGCACGCCACCCTGAGCGTTGTCCTTGATCTTCTGCGGGCGATCGAAGCCCATCCACGCACCGGCGACGAGATCGGCGGTGTAACCGATGAACCACACGTTCGTGCCGTCGTTCGTGGTGCCGGTCTTTCCTCCAGCCGGATAGTGGAAACCGGCGCCCCACACGCTGCCCGCGGCTGTTCCGCGACGCACGACGTCCTTCATCATGTCGACCATCAGCCACGATTCTTCCGGCGACAGAACCTGAGTGCGCGTCGGCGTAGGCTGCCAGAGGATTTCGCCCTTCTGGTTCTCCACCCTGATGATCGCATTCGGCGTCGCACGCACGCCAAGATTCGCGAAAGCCGTGTACGCCGAGATCAGCTCGATTGGATAGACATCCGCCGCGCCGATGTGAATCGACGGATACGGCGGAATCGGGGTGGTGATTCCAAAATTCCGCGCTTCGTTGATGACCGTTTGCTCACCGAGCTCCATGCCGAGCCTGATGGTCGACACGTTGCGCGATTCGTAGAGCGACTGCCGCAGCGGGATCTCGCCAAGGAATTTCAGGTCGTAGTTCTGCGGAGTCCACTCGGGCTGGCCGGGAACCTGGAGGTTGAGCGCGCTGTCGTTGACGATGTAGGAGGCGGGTCTGCCGTTTTGAACCGCGGCCGCATACACGATCGGCTTGAACGCGGATCCGGGCTGGCGAAGCGCCTGCACGGAGCGATTGAACTTGGAGTCATCGAAGTCGCGGCCGCCTATCATCACGCGAACGGCTCCATTGCGCGGATCGAGGGCGAGGAACGCGCTCTGTAGATACGGAGACGTGCCGCTTCCCTCGTCCCCTTCGCGATGCGCCATGTAGTGCTCGAACGTCTCGTGCTTGTATGGTCCGAAGCGGCCGGCTTCGATCGCGCGAACCTGGCGCTCCAGCGCTCGCTCCGCCGCGTTCTGCGCGTCGAGATCGAGCGTCGTGTAGACCTTGAGTCCCTGCTCATACAGCTGCTTGCCAAACTGCGCGTCGAGCTGTTGTCTGACCCATTCGACGAAGTACGGCGCTGTCTCACCCGTCACACTCTTGTCGGCGAGCTGCAGGGGATACGCTTGCGCGCGGCTGGCATCTGCTTCACTGACGAGACCCGCATCGCGCATGAGGCCGATGACGGTATTGCGACGTTGGATGGCGCGGTCGGGATATCGAACAGGATTGTATCGGGCGGGGGCCTTTGGCAGCGCGGCCAACGTCGCCGCTTCGGCCAGATTCAGATCGCGAACCGATTTTCCGAAGTACCGCTGCGAGGCGGTCTCAACACCGTACGCCCCGTGACCAAGGTCGATCTGATTGAGGTAGAGCTCGAGAATCTTCTTTTTGTCGTACTTGGCTTCGATCTGGCGTGCTACCTTGGCTTCCTTGAGCTTGCGGACGATGCTTTTTTCGCGCGAGATCTTCTCGGGAAAGACGTTTCGCGCGAGCTGCATCGTTATGGTGGAGAATCCCTGCGAGTAACCGTGGAGCGGCGAGCGCAGCACAACGCTCGCGGCGCGATGCCAGTCGATGCCCGCGTGGGAGTAGAAGCGTTTGTCCTCGGTGGCGACGAACGCGTCCTGCACGATCTTTGGAATCTCGTCGATCTTCACGAGAGTCCGCCTCTCCAAGCCGAGCTCGGAGATGAAGCGTCCGTCGACTGCGTAAAGCTTGGACGTCTGGTGCGGCGTGTACTCGGCGAGGATCTCGATCGACGGGCACTGATTGCCGCGACAGATCAGCGCCCAACCGGAGTAGATGGCGCCAACGCCAAGAGCGACGAGGAAAGTGAGCGCGAGGAGCACCGCCCGAACCAGCGTAGGGTGGCGCTTGCGGAACGAAAGTTTGTTGGCGGTGTCTAGGGCCATTCGGAGAGTCAAAAGATAACTGTGATACACCGAAGGTGACACCGTGGTCGGGCGTCCCTATCTTCCCCGCATGCACTCGAAGAATTCGCTGCTGGAGGAGCTATCCTGGCGAGGGATGGTCTACCAACATACGGACGGATTGCCGGACGCTCTCGCAACTGAGCAGTTGAGCGCGTACGCGGGGTTTGACCCGACCGCGCCGAGCCTGCACGTGGGCCATCTCGTGCCTGTGATGGGACTTGCGCATCTGCAGCGCGCGGGACACCGGCCGATTGCATTGGTTGGTGGTGGAACCGGGCTAATCGGCGACCCGAGCGGCAAGACGGCTGAGCGACAGCTCGCATCGGCTGAGGAAATCGAGAAGAACTCGCGGGCGCTCGAGAAGCAGCTAGAGCGGTTTCTGGATTTCACGGGTCCAAAGGCGGCGCGCATGCGCGACAACGCGACGTGGCTGCGTCCGCTCAAAGCGGTGGAGTTCATGCGCGACGTCGGCAAGCACTTCACCGTGAACTACATGCTGGCGAAGGATTCCGTGCAGTCGCGAATCGAAGGCGGCATCTCCTTCACCGAGTTTTCGTACATGCTGCTCCAGGCGTACGATTTTCTGGAGCTGAATCGCCGTGAAGGCGTGACACTGCAGATCGGCGGCAGCGACCAGTGGGGAAACATCACCGCTGGTCTCGAGCTGATTAGGCGCGTCGAGGGGAAAACCGCGCACGCGCTCACGATGCCGCTGGTGACGACGGCGAGCGGTTCGAAGTTCGGAAAGACCGAAGAGGGCGCGGTGTGGCTCGATGCGGCCCGCACATCTCCGTACAAGTTTTATCAGTACTGGATCAACGTTGATGACCGCGATGCCGGAAAGTATCTGCGCCTGTTCACGCTGATGTCGCGGCAAGAGATCGAAGCATTCGAGAAGCTGATCACGTCGGCGCCGGAGAAGCGCGAAGCACAGCAGGCGCTGGCGCGCGACATGACTGCACGAGTGCACGGGGAAGATGCCGCACGAGTCGCATTAGAAGTCTCGCGGGTGCTGTTCGGCAAGGCTGACCCTGCATCGCTAACGGAGCCGGTGCTGCGAGCCTTGAGTGAGGAAGTGCCATTCTCTGAGTCTGCTGATACGCCGGGGTTGCTAGACGCGTTGGTGACGTTGAAGCTCGCGGCATCCAAGAGCGCGGCACGACGGTTAGTCGAGCAAGGCGGCGTGTACGTGAACGGTCAACGCGCGACTGCCGAGACAGATCTCGTCTCCGTGAAGGCGCTTGGCGGCAAGTATCACCTGCTTCGAAAGGGCGCCCGAGACTACGGATTGATTCGAAAGAAGTGAAACGAAACGGCTCCCGAGTTTCCGGGAGCCGTTCGCGTTCTCCCTGATAGTGGCGTGGTTACTCGTCCGCCGCGGGCCTCTTCCTCTTGGGTTTCGCTTCCTGCGCCTGATCGTACCAGTTCTCCAGCGTCCGCGACGCGAGATCGCGACCGCCAAGGCCAAACGCCAGGCCCAATGCGATTGCCAACGCACCCACGAAGCCGGTGAACAGAGTGTTGATCAGATTCGTGGCGATTCCCAGCTGATTGATCGCGATCACGACCGCGAACGACCACACCGCCGTCCGCGCTACGTTCGAGAGAGTCTCAGGATTCGAGAACCCGCCCTCGGCCGTTGCGCCACGCACGATGTTGCCGAGCGCCCGCGCAGCGATTCCCCCGATGAAGAGAACGAAGATCGCCACGACCAGATTAGGCAGCCACAACAACAGCTGCCTCATGACATCCGACACGGCCGGCAGACCGAGAGTGTCGAATGCGACGAGCAAAACCACGACCCGCACGATCCACTTCACGACCCCGGCGACTATTCCGACCGAGTCGATTCCCGTCCCCATCTTGTTCATGAAATCGGCGAGCCCGGATTTCTGCATCAGCTCGTCGAACCGAATCACGCGCAGCAGGCCCGTAATCGCCTTCGCGATCAGCGACGAGATGAACCAGCCGATCGCCACGATGATGATGAAGCCAACTATCCGCGGGATCGCGCTCAGAATCATGGCGAATGCATCGCGGAATGACCCCATCAGCGTGTCGAAGAATCCAGGACGAACGACGGGCGGCGGAGTCGGTGGCGGCGTTGCAACCTGAGCAAGTGCGTGTATCACAGTCTGGATCTGCATTGTCATCCTCGTGTTGAGGTGATTGCCTTTACTCGGTCACGCCGAGCTGGCTCTTGAGATTCACAAGACCTGCGCGGGCACGTTCGGCTACATCACTCTCCGGATAAGTGTCGACCAATCGTCGGAGCTCGCGGAGACCCTTCGTCTCGTGGCCCGGCCACGCGAGATAAAGGTCTACGAGCCGGTTTGAAGCATAGATGTCGTCCGCTGATGCAACGCGCGGCAGCCGCTGCACCGCGCGATAGAGAAGCTCCGCCCTCTCACGCAATCCTGATTTCGCGTACAGGTCGGCCGCGCGCATGCGCGGCTGGGAATCGTTCGGAGCTTCCAGGATGATTCTCTCGTACGATGCCAATGCGCCCTCTGCATCTCCTCGCATCACGAGTGCGTCTTCGTGCGAGTACTGGCGCTCGTAACTGCCCGCGCCACTTGGCTGGAGGAATTCGCTGAACGTCCTGCCAGCACCGTGCGAAATCCTGGTGACGAAGTACCACCACCACACCGCGAAAGTGAGCGATCCGCCCAACGCCGAGAATACGATGAGCAGGGCGGAGAAATCTCTCTGCACGGCGAGCGCGCCACCAATGAAGGCGCCCGCGACGATTGGGATGATGAGTGAGCTGACCGTCTGAAGGAAATGGGCGGCCTCGGGACCCTGCCGGTCGAAGACAGTACGCTTGTACTCGTCTCGACCCTCAATCATCGTGCTGGATTACCTGGTGGTTTGATGATCCGGTAAACCCGTCCGCTCGAGGTGCAGATATATAACTCTCCCTGGCTGTCTTCTCCAAATGAAGAAATGCTGCCGAGCCTGCCCACCGGCCATTCGTGCTCGTCAGTGACTCTGCCGTTGGCGAAGCCGAAGCTCCGCAGCCAGCTGTTGCAGTAGTCCGAATAGAAGTACTGCCCCGTTATCTCGGGAATCTTCTGGCCGTGATAGACGGATCCGCCGATTATCGCGCACGTCGAATTCTCGTGCGTCGCATACGAGAGCGCAGGCTTCTGCAGGCCCGTCTGATTGCACCCTGAAGACCGGTTGCACACGGGACCTTCCATGGCGTTCCACCCGTAGTTCACGCCGGCGATTGCCATCGGCACTACGTCGACTTCCTCGAATCGATCACCGCCGACGTCGGCGATGTAGAGCAGTCCCGAGAAACGATCGAACGAGAATCGCCACGGGTTCCGCAGGCCGAGCGCCCAGATCTCCCCGCGCCCTCCGCCCTTAACGTATGGATTGGCGGACGGGATGATATAGGGATCGCCACGGTCCACGTTGAGGCGAAGAAGCTTGCCGAGCAGCGCGTTGCGGTTCTGGCCGTTGCCGTGCGGATCGCCCTGGCTTCCGCCGTCGCCCATTCCGATGTAGAGCATGCCATCTGGGCCAAACAGATTCAGCCCGCCGTTGTGATTGGAGTAGGGCTGATCGATCAGGAGTATCGGCTTCGCGGATCGAGGATCAACAGCGTTCTTGTCGGCGGAGACGGTGTACCGCTCGATCTGCGTGTCGCCTTTCTTGTTCGTGTAGTTGACGAACAGGAATCCATTCAACCGGTACTGCGGGTGGAACGCCACGCTCAGCAGGCCGCGCTCTCCCCCGGATCCCACCTTGCTGACGATGTCGAGAAATGGCTTGTCGAGAAGTCGTCCATTCTCGACGATGCGAATGCGGCCCGGCTGCTCCACGATGAATAGCCGCGGATCATTCGCGGGCGCCGTGAGATAAACCGGCTGATCCAGACCGCTCGCTACCTGCTCGACGCCGAGCGTCACCTTGTTGCTCGTCTGCGCGGCGGCTGCTGTCGCTGCGGTGGCAGGGACGTCGTCGTCTTTGGGAGAAGCGCAGACCACGAACCCAAGCGCGAGCACCAGCGACGACATGCGGAGCATCTTCACGCCTCCTTCTTCGCCTTGTAATGTTGCCGCGGATCGAGAGCATCGCGCAGCGCGTCGCCCAGCAGATTGAAGCCGAGCACCGCGGCGCCGATGGCGATTCCGGGAAACACCGACGTCCACGGCGCATTTCGAAGTTGTTCCAGATCTCTGCCGTCTGCAATCATCGACCCCCAGCTCGGCGCCGGCGGCGGGACGCCCAGCCCGAGGAAGGAGAGGGCCGCTTCCGCCATGATTGCGCCGGCCACGCCGAGCGTCGCAGCGATCACCACTGGCGCGATGACGTTCGGCAGGACGTGCTGAGTCATGATGCGCAGGTCACCGGCACCCAGCGCCCTGATTGCCTGGATGTACTCCAGCTGTCGCACAACCAGGACTTGCCCGCGAACGATTCGCGCCATTCCCGCCCACCCGACGAGTCCAATCGTCGCGAAGACGACAGCTTCGGACGGCTGCAACGCGGCAACCATCGCGATCAGCAACAGCAAGGTCGGAAACGCGAGCGTCACGTCGGCGAGCCGCATCACGATCTCGTCCACCCATTTGCCGTAGAATCCCGCGACCAGACCGAGCGTGACGCCGAGTGCGAGCGCGATTCCCTGGGAGATGAGGCCGACGGTCAGCGAGACGCGCGCGCCATACACGAGCCGCGACCAGATGTCGCGCCCCTGAATGTCCGTTCCAAGCCAGTGCTGCGCCGACGGCCGCTGAAGGAGGTGCGCCAGATCGATCGTGATCGGATTCTGCCGCGCGATGAGAGGAGCCAGGGTCGCGGCGAGAGCCATGACGACGACGATCCCAATTCCGATTCTCGCGCGGCTGTCGCCCAGGAATCGCTGTCGCTGCTTGGGATCTAGCATCGCCCTCCTTTCATCAAGCGGATGGATCTCTCAGCTCGCGCGGCGTGTCCGGCGGCTGCCGCTTCCACCTGCGGTGCTGCCAGAAGTACTGCGCCGGCACTGCGCGTACCCACTTCTCGAGATGCTGCGTGAAACGTGCAACGATCGCGTCGACATCGCGGTCCCTGTCACCGGTTTGCGGCGCCTCGATCCGCTCGACCACGATTCGATAGCGCCCATTCGGATTGCGCAGGGCGACGACGAACACGACCGGGACATCGAATCGCAAGGCGAATACCGCCGCACCGCGCGGCGTCCTAGCGGGCCGCCCGAAG
>Ga0193699_10000770_pt1 | contig 13069 bp, 15 predicted proteins | sample L3c2metaG_FD_160095 | JGI IMG/M metagenome (GOLD analysis project Ga0193699, IMG submission 160095) | Soil microbial communities from a riparian zone of the East river system, Colorado, United States - L3c2 | ecosystem: Environmental > Terrestrial > Soil > Riparian zone | place: USA: East... | reverse complement strand
GCGTCTGCGCAATGTCCTCGGACAGCGCACCGGAAACGAACGGCCGCCGTTCGACCGCACCGCGCGCAACGTCGTGCAGGGAGCGCAGGACAACAATGTTGTTCCGATGCCCGGCGCGGTGATCGACCAGGCGCCGCTGGCGCCGACCGCGGATGGGCCGCCACCGCTCGACCGCTGGAAGGGCCTCGCCGAACCGGGCACGCCGCTGGCGCAGGGGCTCGACGCCATCGCGGCCCAGGATCCCTCGTTCGATCCCAGGCATTTCCTCAGCGGCGCCCGCAGCGCCTATGAGATGATCGTGCTGGCCTTCGCCAATGGCGACCGCCGCGCGCTGAAGGACCTGCTGTCGCCTGAGGTCTATGAGAGTTTCGAGAGCGTGATCAAGGATCGCGAGAAGCACGAGCAGAAGACCGAGACGCGGTTCGTTTCGATCGACAAAGCCGAACTGGTGGGCGCGGAAGCGCGCGACCGCGCGGCGCAGCTGACCGTTCGCTTCGTGTCGCAGATGATTACGGTCACCCGCGACAAGGCCGGCAACATTGTCGACGGCAGCGCCGATACGGTCGCCGATATTACCGATGTTTGGACATTCGCCCGCGACATCACCTCACGCGATCCGAACTGGAAGCTGGTTGGCACGGGAAGCGCTAGCTAACGCGCGTGGCCTTTGGCAATACGCCGCCACAGCGTTTTGTGGGATCGCCGCCGCGTTGTCGCTGGCCCCATCGACCGCGTATGCCGGACGCGGCGCGTATGCGCCGCGTCATGCACATAGCGCGCGTTCGCATCTTCCCGAGGCGCGTCCTGTCCCATATCCCCCTCTCGCCTGGCCGCTCGAGATCAGCGGCAGCCAATATGCGCCGGTGGCCTGGGCCGATATCGCGGGCTGGACCGAGGACGACCACCTTAGGGCTTACCAGGCGTTTCGCTTAAGCTGCCGGCCGATAGCCGCGCAAAGCAAGCCGCCCTCCGATCCGAAGGCATTGGGCATCTCGCTGCGCGAGCCCTGTCGTGCGGCCAGGGCGCTCGAGATTTCCGATGGCGCCAAGGCGAAGGCGTTCTTCGAAGAACATTTTCTCCCTTTAAGAATCTCGCGGCTCGGCGAAGGCGAGGGTTTCGTCACCGGCTATTACGAGCCCATCATCGACGGTTCGCGGTCCCAGACCGACGTCTACACCGTGCCGGTGTATCGACGTCCTTCGAATCTGTTCGTCCGCGGCGCCAAACAAAGCTCGGCCGGACTGCCCAACAAGGGCCAGGTGTTCCGCAAGATCGGCCGCCGCAAGCTCGTGCCCTATTACGACCGCGCCGAGATCGAAGACGGCGCCATCGCCGGGCGTGGCCTCGAAATCTGCTGGCTGAAAAATCAGACCGATTTGCTGTTCACGCAAATCCAGGGCTCGGCGCGGGTCCGTCTCGAGGACGGCTCGACCGTGCGCATCAATTACGACGCGCATAATGGCTATCCCTATACGCCGGTCGGCCGCATCCTGATCGAACGCAACATCATTCCCAAAGATCAGATGTCGATGCAAAAGATCCGGGAATGGATGGAGCAGAACCCTGACGGCGCCAACGAATTACGGCGGCAGAACCGGTCCTATGTGTTCTTTCGCGAAGTCCAGCTTTCCGACAAGGACGAAGCCGTGGGAGCGCAAGGCGTGCCGCTGACGCCGGGCCGGTCAATCGCGGTCGACAAGGCGCTGCACGTCTACGGCACGCCGTTCTTCATCGAAGGCGAGCTGCCGATCGAAACGGAACTATCCAAAACGCCGTTCCGCCGCCTGATGATCGCGCAGGACACGGGATCGGCGATCGTCGGTCCGGCGCGCGCGGATCTGTATTTCGGCGCCGGCGTGGAGGCGGGAAAGGTGTCCGGCCGGCTGCGGCACAATATGCGTTTTGTGATCCTGATTCCGAAGAGCCTCGATCCGGCCGCCCGTGGCCGCAAGATGCCGATCCCGGATGAGCGGCCGTCGGAAAAAATCGCAAAACTGTTTCCGCAGGTTGATCCGCTGAAGGATCAGCCCAAGGATCCAAAGAACGGCGCGAAGCCCGCGGAAGCATCCGTGTCGCCTGGCGCAAAGGACGGTGCCACCACCAAGGAGGCTGCGAAGAACGCTGCGCCTGCCGCGGCGCCGGCTGCCGCGGCCCCGGCGCAAGGCCCGACGCAAGCGGCTGTCGCAAAGCCGGTGCCGCTGCCGGAAGCACGGCCGAACATCAAGCCGGCCCAGGACGTTCGCCGCCGCCATCATTATCGCTATCGTCATTACCGCCGCGCTCGATGAAACGCCGGACCTCGACCCCGATTCTGGAGTTACCGCTGGCGCCAAGGCGCAGGCGGGCGTTGAGCGAAGAAGAGCGCGAGCTGTGGGAGAGTGTCGCCAAGCAGACCAAACCGCTGCGGAAAAAGCTCCGCGCCGCCAAAGCCGCCGCTGAGTCGTCGGCAGCGGAAACGCCGGTCGCGGCAAAATCCATCCCGCCGCCGAAATCCCTTCCGTCCGCTGCGATGCCGCGCGTGGCAAAACCGGAGGCGCCGCCGCTGGCGCCGCTTGGCCGCCGCGAGCGCTCGCAATTGTCGCGCGGCCGCAAGGAGATCGATGCCCGGCTCGACCTGCACGGCATGACGCAGGTTCGCGCCCACCGCGCGCTCTCAGGCTTCCTGCAACGCGCCCACAGCGACGGCCTGACGTTTGTCCTCATCATCACCGGCAAAGGCAAAATGGGCGCCGAATCCGAACGCGGCGTGCTGCGCCGCCAGGTGCCGCAATGGCTGAGCCTGCCGGAATTCCGTTCACTGGTGGTCGGGTTTGAAGAAGCGCATGTCGGCCATGGCGGCGAGGGCGCGCTTTACGTGCGGATCAGGCGATCGCGGCTCTAGTTTGTTTGGACGCGTTTTCTTCACGCGAACCGGCGCCCACTTCGCTCGAAAACGCTATGGGCCATTCAGAACGGCCGCACGATCCCGACACGGGGGACCAGCGTCACGATCCAGCCGAGCACCGTGGTCTTTCGATCGTCTATTGAGATCGGCGGCACCACTTGCGAAGCGGGCAAGGTCTTCACCGCGTGCAGGATCAGGAACATGCAGACCGCCCAGTTCGAGATCCACCGGGAATAATCGAACACGATCGCGAACATGATCAGATAGGCCGCGCTCACCATCACGATGGCGGCGACGACGACGCGGCGATGAAATTCATGCGAGAGCGATCGGATCAAACCGGCAAAATATTTCCAGAGCGGTGTGTGCAGCCAGATCAACAGCGCGAATACCGGAATGCCCAGCAGATTCGACGGCATGCGGTCCCAGGTATCGCGGACTTCCTGCGTCAGCGGCTGATACCAGATGAAACTAAAACTCAGCAGATTGGTCCGCGCGGGATCGGCCATCCGACTCTGCAGATAGCTGACGAACTCCGCCTCGGGCACCGCCATCGATCCCCAGAATTGCGCGGCGACGAACAAAAGGCCGACGGCGGCGGCTGACGCGATCCCGGCGATGACATTTTGCCGGCTAAATCCCTGCACCAGATAATGGCGCAGGACCACGATGACCGCGATGGTCGGCACATACATCAGCAGATGAATGTGGTGGATCAGAATGAGGATCATCGACCCTGCTGCTGCGAGCAGAACGAAAGCGACTGATCGCGCCGGCACCAGCAACAGGCAAATCGCAAAGGCGCAGCCGTAGATGTCGAAGTGCCCGAGCGTGTGCATGAAGTTTTTCAGAAAGAACGGCGAGCCGGCCATGAACACGAACAGCGGCATGTGCTCATTGTCGAACCCGAACGTTCGGCGGAACAGCTTTACGAACAGGCCGAGCGTGATCAGCCACACCGCGCCAGAGAGCGCGAATACCAGCCACACCGGCACCTTTGTGAAAAACAGCGACACGACCGCGCCGATCAGCGCGCGCTTGGTAAATCCAAAATGATAATCGACCAGCAGGTGGATGTAGGGAACGTAGGGCTCGCGGGTGATCTTGTAGAGAAAAACCCCGATCAGCGCGGCGACGTTGACGGCAAGCATCAAGCGCCGGGGGTTTCCCCAGACACGCAGTTTCATTCGGCCCCCGGAGCGAACATCAGAGGCGAACTATCACACGCGGAACACTCCACGTGCAACGCGCAGGCGGCCAAGATTTTGATTTGCTCTTGAGATACTCGAGCTCTCACGGCAGAGGCGGTGGGCTCCCTCTCCCGTGGGGTCGAGACGAGCGAAGCTCGCTCTTAGAGGGCTGGGATGAGGGGTTACGGTCTATCGTTGGGTCTTAACCCCTCACCCGGCGCTGCGCCGTAGCCGAAGCTTTGCTTCGGCGTCATTTTGAGGACGGCCGCCGAAGGCGGCCTATGCCTCTCCCAAAGGGAGAGGTGGTACCGAACTCGCCGCACCATCCGTGGCAAGCTTACAAAATAAACCGGCTGAGATCCGCGTTCTTGGCGAGATCGCCGACATGCTTCTGCACGTAGTCGGCATCGACCCGGATGGTCTCGCCGTGGCGGTCGGGGGCGGCGAAGGAAATCTCGTCGAGCACACGCTCCATCACGGTCTGCAATCGCCGCGCGCCGATATTTTCCACCGTGGAGTTGACGGCCACCGCGACGTCGGCGAGCGCGTCGATGGCGTCCGGGGTGATATCCAGGGTGACGCCCTCGGTCTGCATCAGCGCGACATATTGCTTGATCAGCGACGCCTCCGGCTCGGTCAGGATGCGGCGCATGTCGTCGCGGGTCAGCGCTTCCAGTTCGACGCGGATCGGCAGCCGGCCCTGCAATTCCGGCAGCAGGTCCGACGGTTTGGCGATGTGAAACGCGCCGGATGCAATGAACAGGATGTGATCGGTTTTGACCGCGCCGTGCTTGGTCGAAACCGTGGTGCCCTCGATCAGCGGCAGCAGGTCGCGCTGCACGCCCTCGCGCGAGACGTCGCCGCCGGTGCGGCCGTCGCGGACGCAGATCTTGTCTATTTCATCTAAAAACACGATGCCGTTATTCTCGACCGCATGGATCGATTCCTGCACCAACTGGTCGCTGTCCAGCAGCTTGTCGGATTCCTCGTTGACCAGCAGCTCGTGCGAATCCGCGACCGTCAGCCGGCGGGTTTTTGGGCGGCCCCCCATCTTCCCAAAAATGTCGCCGATCGAGATCGCGCCCATCTGGGCCCCGGGCATGCCGGGAATTTCGAACATGGGCATGCCGCTGCCCGATGACTGCGTCTCGATCTCGATTTCCTTGTCGTTGAGCTCGCCGGCGCGCAGTTTTTTGCGAAAGGAATCGCGGGTCGCGGCGCCGGAACCGGGGCCGACCAGGGCATCGAGCACACGATCCTCGGCCGCGAGTTGCGCACGGGCCTGCACGTCTTTGCGTTTGCGCTCGCGGGTTTGCGCGATCGCGATCTCGACCAGGTCGCGGATGATCTGCTCGACATCGCGGCCGACATAGCCGACCTCGGTGAATTTGGTGGCCTCGACCTTGATGAACGGCGCGCCGGCAAGCTTCGCCAGCCTTCGCGCGATCTCGGTCTTGCCGACGCCGGTCGGCCCGATCATCAGGATGTTCTTCGGCAGCACTTCCTCGCGCAAGGAGCCGGTGAGCTGCAGCCGCCGCCAGCGGTTGCGCAGCGCAATGGAGACCGCCCGCTTGGCATCGGCCTGGCCGACGATGAAGCGGTCGAGTTCGGAAACGATTTCACGGGGGGAGAAGTCGGTCATGGGCCCTAGCTAGGTGCAAATGTTGGCAAGAACAAGCGGCGTCAGATGATCGGCGGGCCGGCCTGCCATTGCCGGATCGCGTCGAAGGGATGGATCAGCATGATGATGTTCAGGGTCAGATTATCGCGAATGTGAAGCAGCATCGCCAGTTCGAACAACAAGCCAAGCGCGACCGTCGCCGCCACCGGGAGCTTTTTCGCCAGCAGGAAACCTGCGACCATGGCCAGTGTATCGGACACCGAGTTGACGATGCTGTCGCCAAAATAATCGAACGAAGCCGTGCCGGTGCGGTATCGGTTGATGATCCAGTTGGAGTTCTCGACCAGCTCCCAGGCGCCCTCGACCAGCATCGCGACAATCAGGCGGCCCAGCCACGGCGCCCTCGGCAACACCAGCCAGGTCGCGCCATAGAACAGGAAACCGTGCAGGATGTGCGACAGCGTGTACCAGTCGGCGATGTGCTGCGAATTCTCCGAGCTCAGCACCACGCCGTGCCACAGCTTCACATAGCCGCAGGCGCAGATCGGCAGCCGGCCCATCGCAAACAGGAGCGATGCCTGCATCGCCAGCAGGCCGCCCGCGATCAGCCACCAGTGCCACGCCGAAAGACCGGAGACAGCCGGGACATTGCGTTCAAGCGTCATGGGTTGCGCACCATCAGCAGGGCAGGACCATCCGGTGTATCTACCATGCGGTCGCGTTCAAACCCTGCTTTTTCGTAGGCGCTGATAGCGCGGTGATTGGCGGGATCGGGGTCGGTGACGATGCGCGGCGCGCCGTTCTCGAGCCGGCCATCGACAAAGGCGCGAATCAGGGCCGAGCCGTGGCCGCGCTCGATCATGTCAGGCTCGCCGATGAACAGATCGATGCCGCGCGTGCCGTTGGGATGCGTCCCGAAACCTGAATTCCATGCGGTCAGATCATAGCACTGCAGGTAGCCGAACGGATGGCCGGCCATCGAGACGATGTATTGATCCATCGCCGGCTCATCGAGGTCGCCGCTGACCAGGGCATATTGTTCGTCCGGGTGGCCCCACCATTCCACCACATGCGGCAATGCCAGCCAGCGCCGGATCAGCGGAAGGTCGGCGCTGGTCATCGGGCGGAAGACGTAGTCCGGCGCCATTGATCCGGCATCCTCAGAGCGTCTCAATGGTCACATTGCGATTGGTGTAGACGCAGATGTCGGCGGCGATATCGAGCGCCCGGCGCACGATGGTTTCCGCATCCTTGTCGGAATCGACCAGCGCGCGCGCGGCCGCCAGCGCATAATTGCCGCCGGACCCGATCGCCATCACGCCGGCTTCCGGCTCCAGCACGTCGCCGGTGCCGGTCAGCACCAGCGACACATCCTTGTCGGCGACGATCATCATCGCCTCCAGCCGCCGCAGATAGCGGTCGGTGCGCCAGTCCTTGGCGAGCTCGACCGCCGCCCGGGTCAATTGACCCGGATATTGCTCGAGCTTGCTTTCCAGCCGCTCGAACAGCGTAAAGGCGTCGGCGGTGGCGCCGGCAAAGCCGCCGATGACGTCGCCCTTGCCAAGTTTGCGGACCTTTTTGGCGTTGGATTTGATGACGGTCTGGCCGATCGAGACCTGCCCGTCGCCGCCGATCACCACCTTGCCGCCCTTGCGGACCGTCAAAATGGTGGTGCCGTGCCAAACCGGCGATTGGGGCTCAGATGCTTGCATGGAATTCCCTGTGTTCGGCCAAATCTAGGGATTGGGGTGTGGGGTTACAATTCCCATAGCGTTTTCGAGCGAAGCATGCCCTCGGACTTGATCCGAGGGTGGACACCGGTTCGCGTAAAGAAAACGCGTCAAACAGACAAGGCGCCGGATTCCGGTCACCATAGCCCGAAGTTCGGCCTTTGGCGGGCCATCCCGCAGTAGCGAAGGCGGCATCGGCCTGTTAAAAGGGCCGCGTTTTCGGCCAAGAGTCCATCAAAACGCCGGCCAAGGGAAAGCAGTTTTCATGCGCACAGCGACCATCAAGCGCAAGACCAAAGAAACCGATATCGAGGTTTCGGTTGATCTCGACGGGTCAGGCGTGTCCGACGTCGCGACCGGCATCGGCTTTTTCGATCATATGCTTGATCTGCTGGCCCGGCATTCCCGCATCGACATTACGGCAAAGGCGGTCGGCGACCTTCATGTCGACCACCATCACACCACCGAAGACGTCGGGATCGCGCTCGGCCAGGCGGTGAAGCAGGCGCTCGGCACCATGGCCGGCATCACCCGCTATGCTTCGATCCACATGCCGATGGACGAGACGCTGTCGCGGGTCGTGATCGACATTTCCGGCCGGCCGGTGCTGGTGTTCAAGGTGGAGTTTCCGCGCGACAAGGTAGGCACTTTCGACACCGAGCTGGTTCGCGAATGGTTCAACGCCTTTACCATCAATGCCGGCGTGACTTTGCACGTCGAGACCCTATATGGCGAGAATAGCCATCATATCGCCGAATCCTGCTTCAAGGGTCTGGCGAGGGCGCTGCGCGCGGCGGTCGCGATCGATCTACGCGCCGCGGGCGAAGTGCCATCGACCAAGGGTCAGCTCGGCGGCTGATCTCCTGTTTCTCGGCGGAGAGGTGCCATGCCGGTTTACACAGTTCATGCTCCTGTCATGACCAATGCGGGGATCGCCGCGGCCGACAGGTTCGCCTTCGTCCGCGACGGTTTTCATTTCTGGGCGGCACTCGCAGGCTTGGTGTGGCTCGCCTGGCACCGGCTGTGGCTGGCGCTGATCGGCTGGATCGTGCTGCTGCTCGCCGTCGATTTCGGCATGGCCGCGCTCGGCGCCCGCGGCGGATCGATCTTTCTCGCCAATCTGCTGCTGGCGCTGCTGATGGGGTTTGAAGCCCCCAGCCTGCGGCGCTGGACCTTGTCGCGGCGCAACTGGCGCCAGCTCGACATCGTGGTGGCCGATGACGAGGAATCCGCCGAGCGGCGCTTCTTCGATCGCTGGACCGCCAAGCAGCGCGCGCTCAGCAACGATCAACTGGCGGTCGATCGCGGTGCGCCGCCGCCGACCCGGGATATTCTGGGCCAGCCATTTTCGCGGCCGCCGCCGTTGCCGCGCAGCGAGATCATCGGATTGTTTCCGGAGCCGGGAGGCTCACGGTGAGCGTCGCCATCATCGATTACGGCTCCGGCAATCTGCACTCCGCCGCCAAAGCGTTCGAGCGCGCCGCACGGGGCATGGAGAATCCTGAAAAGATCGTGGTGACGCGCGATCCCGAAGTGGTGTTCCGCGCCGATCGCATCGTGCTGCCCGGGGTCGGCGCCTTCGCCGATTGCCGCCGGGGCCTCGACGCGCTCGACGGTATGCTCGAGGCGATGACGGAGGCGGTGCGAGACAAGGCGCGGCCGTTTTTCGGCATCTGCGTCGGCATGCAGCTGATGGCGACCCGCGGCAAGGAGCACGTCACCACCGACGGTTTTGGTTGGATCGCGGGCGACGTCGAGAAGATCTCGCCGCGCGAGGAGAATCTGAAAATTCCGCACATGGGCTGGAATACGCTCGACATGGTCCGCGAGCATCCGGTGCTGGAGCGGCTGCCGCTCGGGCCGAAGGGACGCCACGCTTATTTCGTGCACTCCTATCACCTCAACGCCACCAATGAAGCGGACGTGCTGGCGCGCGCCGATTACGGCGGGCCGGTGACGGCGATGGTCGGCAAGGACACCGCGATCGGCACCCAGTTTCACCCGGAGAAGAGCCAGCGTTTCGGGCTGGCTTTGATTTCGAACTTCTTGAAGTGGAAGCCGTGATTCTCTTTCCCGCCATCGACCTGAAGAACGGCCAGTGCGTTCGCCTCGAACAGGGCGACATGGCGCGCGCTACCGTGTTCAGCCTCGAACCGGCGGCGCAGGCGCGCGCCTTCGCAGCCCAGGGGTTCGAATAGCTGCATGTGGTCGATCTCGACGGCGCCTTTGCCGGCAAGCCGATGAACGCGTTGGCCGTCGAGGCGATGCTTGGGGCGGTCACCATGCCGGTGCAGCTCGGCGGCGGCATCCGCGATCTGAAAACCGTGGAAGCCTGGCTCGACAAGGGGATTTCGCGCGTCATCATCGGAACCGCGGCGGTGCGCGATCCCGCGCTGGTAAAGGGTGCGGCGAAAAAATTCCCGGGCCGCGTGGCCGTGGGCCTCGACGCGCGTGACGGCAAGGTCGCGGTCGAAGGCTGGGCCGAGACCTCGCAGGTGACGGCGCTGGAAATCGCGCAGCGATTCGAGGATGCCGGCGTCGCTGCCATCATCTTCACCGACATTGCCCGTGACGGCCTGCTGAAAGGCCTCAATCTCGATGCCACCATCGAGCTTGCCGAACGCATCTCGATTCCTGTCATTGCGTCGGGCGGCTTTGCCTCGATCGACGATGTGAAAGAATTGCTGGCGCCGCGCGCGAAAAAACTGGCCGGCGCGATCGCGGGCCGGGCGCTCTATGATGGCCGGCTCGATCCGACGGCGGCACTTTCGCTGATCCGCAACGCGCGAGCCGCGGCCTAGAGCATGATCCGGAAAAGTGGGAACCGGTTTTCCGAAAAGATCATGCTCAAACAAAGAAACGAGAGCATGATCCGATTAAATCCAATCGGAGCATGATCGAGGAGTTTTTCCGATGTTCAAGGTTCGCGTGATTCCCTGTCTCGACGTCAAGGACGGTCGAGTGGTCAAGGGCGTCAACTTCGTCGATCTGCGCGACGCCGGCGATCCCGTCGAGGCGGCGATCGCCTATGACGCCGCCGGCGCCGACGAACTCTGCTTCCTCGACATTACCGCCACGCATGAAAATCGCGGCACCATGATGGACGTGGTGCGGCGCACCGCGGAAGCCTGCTTCATGCCGCTGACCGTCGGCGGCGGCGTGCGCACCGTCGACGATATCAAGATGCTGCTGCGGTCCGGCGCCGACAAGGTGTCGATCAACAGCGCCGCCGTCAGCCGCCGCGAATTCGTCAAGGAAGCGGCAGAAAAATTCGGCGACCAGTGCATCGTGGTCGCGATCGACGCCAAACGGGTCAAGCGCGGCGGCGGCGGCGAGCGCTGGGAAATCTTCACCCATGGCGGGCGCAATTCCACCGGGATCGATGCCATCGAATACGCCCAGGAGGTGGTCTCGCTTGGCGCCGGTGAAATCCTGCTGACCTCGATGGACCGCGACGGCACCAGGCAGGGATTCGATCTGCCGCTCACCAGTGCGGTGGCGGACAGCATCCCGGTGCCGGTGATCGCCTCAGGTGGCGTCGGCAATCTCGATCATCTGGTGGACGGTATCCGCCAGGGCCACGCGACAGCGGTGTTGGCGGCGTCGATCTTCCACTTCGGCGAATTTACCATACGGCAGGCCAAGGACCACATGGTGCGTTCCGGGCTGCCGATGCGGCTCGATCCCTGACGACTCCCGGTGCCAGAAGTGCTAAATCCCCTGAGGAGAGAGCGGCCCAGTCCCTGCGGGCGCGTGTTGAGTTCGAGTTGATGTCGCGTTTCACGATCCATGATCTGGCTGCCACCATCGATGCCCGCGCCGCGGCGGGAGGAGAGGCGTCCTACACCGTCAAGCTCCTGAACAAGGGCGCGGAGCATTGCGCCAAGAAGCTTGGCGAGGAGGCGGTGGAAACCGTGATCGCCGCGGTCGAGGATGACCGCGACCATCTGATCGCCGAAAGCGCGGACCTGCTGTTTCACCTGCTGGTGCTGCTGAAATCGCGCGGCGTCAGGCTGGAAGAAGTCGAGGACGCGCTGGCGCAGCGCACCACAATGTCCGGACTGGAAGAGAAAGCCGCGCGCAAGCGCGATACTTAACAGCTAACGGCAACGCTAGAGGCGGCTTGATGGACATTCGGGCACCGGATCAACAATACAATCCATATCGGATATTCTCGCGGGAGCAGTGGGCGCGGCTGCGCGACGACACTCCGATGACGCTGGAGCCGGGCGAGTTCGAGCGGCTGCGTTCGATGCATGACCGCCTCGACATGAAAGAGGTCGAGGACATCTTTCTGCCGCTGTCGCGGTTGCTGTCGATCTATGTCGATGCAACCGTCCGGCTCTATCAGGCGCAACGCCAATTCCTTGGCATCCGGGATCGGAAGGTGCCCTACATCATTGGCGTGGCCGGATCGGTCGCGGTCGGCAAATCGACCACCGCGCGCGTGCTGCAGGCGCTGCTGGCGCGCTGGTCGCCGCGGCCCAGGGTCGATCTCGTCACCACCGACGGCTTTCTGTTCCCCAACGCGGTGCTGGAGCGGCAAGGCTTGATGCAGAAAAAGGGCTTTCCGGAAAGCTACGACCTGCCGATGCTGCTGTCGTTCCTGAGCGACATCAAGGCCGGGCGGCGGCCGGTGCGCGCGCCGGTCTATTCGCATTTGACCTACGACATCATTCCGAACGAATGGGTCGAGGTCGACCGGCCCGACATCCTGATCGTCGAAGGCGTCAATGTGCTGCAGACCGGCCGGCTGCCGCGCGACGGCAAGGCGGTGCCGGTGGTTTCGGATTTCTTCGATTTCTCGGTTTATATCGACGCCGACGAATCGGTGCTGCGCGACTGGTACGTCCGGCGCTTCCTGGCATTGCGCGACACCGCGTTCCACGATCCGCGATCGTATTTCCATCGCTATGCGCCCTTGTCCGACGAGGAAGCCACCGCCACCGCGCTGGCGATCTGGGAACGCACCAACCTCGCCAACCTCGAAGACAATATTTTGCCGACCCGGCCGCGGGCGACGCTGATCCTGAAAAAGGGCGCCGACCATGTCGTGGAAACCGTGGCGCTGCGGCGGCTGTAAGTTTATTCGGCCGAAGTAATGGCTCGATGTCTCAGCAATGACGGTGAGCCCCCTCTCCCCTTGTGGGAGAGGTGGCACCGAGCATGCCGATCAGCCAATTCCAAATTCATAATCGGATCGGAGAGCGCGCGCTACGCCGCATGCCGCGAGGCATCGGCACCAAAGTGCTCGATGTAGCGCGCAGAGATTGCCGAGTCCGGCATCACGATCAGCACGTCGGTGGTGCCGAACTGATGATCGATCACCGCACCATCGCCGATCGTGGCCCCCAACCGCAGATACCCTTTGATCAGGGGCGGCAGCTCGTGCAGCGCGGCCTTTGGATTGATGGCTTCCCTGGCCATCCTGTTCATCTCGACGCGGCGTGAGGGCTGCGCGGCTGCGCGCCAGGCTTCCGGGGCGCGCGCGTAGTGATGCAGGAACGACAGCGGCAACGCCAGCCGGTCGGGATCGGTGCCTTCAAAACTGGCGCAGCCGATCATCACGTCGAGCCGGTGCCGGCGGACGTAAGCCCAGATGCCGTGCCACAACAGTTCGACGGTGCGCTTGTTGCGATAGGGC
>Ga0193699_10000768_pt1 | contig 13088 bp, 10 predicted proteins | sample L3c2metaG_FD_160095 | JGI IMG/M metagenome (GOLD analysis project Ga0193699, IMG submission 160095) | Soil microbial communities from a riparian zone of the East river system, Colorado, United States - L3c2 | ecosystem: Environmental > Terrestrial > Soil > Riparian zone | place: USA: East... | reverse complement strand
TATTGTTGGCCAGGTTAAAATTAATACAGCTCCTAGTCTTTATCTTGAGCGACAAAGCTTTGATGAGTACATGGACTCAGTAGAGACAGCAACCTCAGACGCTAATGGATTGGTCACTGGACTGACGCACCTTGCAGGGCAACAAGTCTTTGCTATTACTAATGGCGCAACAATTGGAAGTTCTTTTGTTAGTTCATCAGGCACAACAACAATTAAAAACGCCAGTGCCACTGCTAAGATTGGCATGCAATACCGACCTGAATTAATCCCAATGCCATTGTATTCTCCAACACAACAGGGCGACAGCCTTTATGCTGAAAAGTACGTACAAGATTTATACATTGATTACGTGGATTCTCTCTATATCCGAGCAGGATTCAGACCGCAGTTAACCGATATACCGAATATGCCTTTAGGCGATTACACGCTAGGACAATCCGTGCCGCCACAAACTGGTATCTATCGAATTTGTCCACGAGGTGATTGGGAACCCAGGCAAGAGTATGTCATCACACAATCACAACCAGGGCCATTTACAATCATAGGCGTGGGCTACAACGTGGAGGTTTCATAATGGCAGGAGCAGCAGGACAAGCCGCAGGATTGGCAGTAGGTGCAGCCGTTGGTTCCGTAGTGCCTGGGGTGGGTACTTTGATTGGTGCAGGAATTGGATCGGCAATTGGTGCAATAGGTAGTGGGCTTTATGACTACAATCAATCAGGAAAAATAAACGCCGCACAAACAAAGGTAGACCGCGCAGCATTACAATTGAATCAAGCGCAAGCCCATGCAAAGGCAGCGGCAACGGGTGCCGTTCATGCGGCAAATTTTCGTCAAGCCTTAGCCAGTCAAGTATCGCTATCAACCGCTCGCGGTGGCAGTGGTTCTCTTGCAACCCAGTTTGGAAACCAAGCCTATAGAACATTCGTTGAAGACCAGGCAGCCATTGAAGCAGGGGTAGCAATCTCTGATGTTCAGGCGCAACTTGGACAGGCAGACATTACCGCTCGCAGTGCAGCCGCAAATCAGGTTGCACTTGGAAGGGCAGTATCAGCCTTTGATGGCATTAACTTGAACTTGCCCAGACAAAAGAAAGGGGTTTAATCATGGCCGTTAATCAACAACCCATGTCACGAAGCATTACATTACCAGCGGCCAATGTGAGTTCAGGCACAGGATTAACTCAGCTCGCCAATGCTACAGGTGCGCTAAGTCAAGCACTAACCGAGCGCGTCAACAGTGTAGCTATAGATAATGCAGCCCTACAAGGTGAGCAGGATGTGCAGGAAGGGCGACAGCCTGAGCACTTAGCATTGCCATTCACTAAGGCAACTAAGGCTTACAATACAGCTGTATCGGACACCGAAGCCAGGCGCATGGTGCTATCAGCAGAGGAATTGATTAACGAATCTTTAGCCAATAGCAAGAACCCTGCTACTTTTACCAGAGAAAGCCCTGCAAAGTTTCACGCAGAGCTTGAGGGAATTAAATCAGGAATCCTTGAAACTACACACCTTGAGAACCGCGAGAAGGTACGCGAAGCACTCGACCGAATGAGTGCTCATGCATCCCTTAACATGCTGCAACATTCGATTGATTTTGATAACAAGCAGACTAAGTTTGATTTTCAAAAAGACATTACAGGCTTATTAGAGGCCAGACGCAACGCAGCTATTGAAGGGGATGCACAACGCATTGCAGGAATTGATGCCGCACTTGATGCAACAGTGGGCGACTACTCGACAATGAATCGAGAGATAGCCCAGATATCGCCTTATCTAAAGCAGGACATTGAGAAGCACAAAGCCATTGATAGCGTGCTCACAGGCTACACCAAGGCATCATCAGAAGGACGCACCGCTCAATATTTATCTGAGCTTGCCGATAACAAAAATAAATTGCCTTACAACATTTGGCAAGATGCCGTCAAAGGTGTTGTAGCCCTTGACCAAGAGCACAGCCGATTAAAGAACGACATCAATGCCGAGCAGTTAGCTCAGGTTAATCTAGGTATTACAGATGGCAGCATTCAAGACGCAAGCGACATCTTAAACTATCCTGAGCTTACAGTGCCGCAGCAATTGACCGCTATGCGTGCGCTTGACATTCAGCAAGCCAAACAATTTAAGCAAGGATCACAGCTCATTCAAGCCCAGCAAAACATCTTGAGTGATAGACCGACTTGGAACACAGCCGACACACGAAACAAGATGTTTGAATCTTCAATACAAAACATGGAACAGAAGACTGGCAAGGTTGCAACCCTTGTGGATATGTCACAAAGTGTTTTAGGACTAAACGATTTTCCAGCCAGTGGGATGCCACAGACTGGCATGGGTGCGAATGTTCCGGCCTTTGATTCAATCGTTAATCAGAAGCTAACCAGTGGCGATCCGATTGCAACAGCTCAAGCGGCCATGGTTTATAACGACATGGTTAATGTTAAGGGCATGCCAAACAGTGTAAACATTACGGGCGACTCACTTGCCGTTGCAACCCTATTCAATGAATTAAACAAGGGTGGTGTAGACCCTGAGGTTGCAGCATCACAAGCCATTGATAAAGTACTTAATGCCAGTGACCCACAGATAGCGCAGCGTGTTGAACGATTCAATAAGACCTTAGCGAAAGTAAATCCAAACAATGGTTCAAATCCTTTGGGTGATAAATTCAAACAAACCTTTGGTCAAAGTCCTCAAGCATTTGGATCGGATGAAGCCTTTCGTTTATTTCAAGATACTTATCGCGCTAACTACATTCAATCAAATTCAGAAGAAGCAGCGTTAAATGCGACTAAGTATTCAATGCGTGCGTGGGGAACCTCTAAGTATTTTGACAAGGGTTATGTAGGCCAGCCAGTGCCAGAGAATGAAGTGCCGATAGCAAGTGTTGGTAATGCGTTTGGCAATCAAATCACTGCCAACATTCAAGGGCTTATTAATCGTACAGCAGCAGCGCGAGAAGCACATCCTGATTTAAATATTCCAGTCATTGAATGGGCAGATCCGAAGCAAACCATCACTGGCAATGAGCCTGAGCAAGACAAAGTATTCAAGCAAATGACGATTGGTAACAAGCCAAGGATTAAAATAAATGGACATGAAACTGATGTGGTGCTCATGCCGAGTGCGACTTCAAGGCTTGGTGATGGGGTTAATTATATTCTGGGAAGTTACGACCAGTTCAATAACCTCAACCCAATTAAAGACATTACCAATGGAGTAGATCAGGTTGCACGCTTTTCCCCTAAAGAGCTTTCAGCATGGGCACCAGGCATTGCCAGCAAGAAAACTGATGAGGACTTGAGAACCTATGCGCTTAAAGTTCGCCAGAAAGAAACCCAGCAAGGCGATGCAGAGCTTAAAGAGCTTGAGAAGAAAACACCAGCTTGGCAAGTAGTATTGGGATTAGCAAAGCCTGATGAATATTTACAATACATTGCTACACGCAACGCCAACACAGACGATGGACGACTCGATCAAATCATTGAATCGCTCAGAGGAAATAAATCAGCACCAGCAACAAGAGGTGAAGTAACCGATGCAGGTAACGTGGGCATTGCGCCTGATGATGGTCAAGTCATCCCTGGTAACATTGATTTAAATACTAGACCAAGAGTTAAGCGTGCCAATGGAAAGACCAGCACGGTTGATTCGATTGGCGTTGAAGCGGATGGGCTTGAGTATGTAATTCCACGCATCAGTGATGATGGAAAGGTTCTAACCAACAAAGAGGCGTTTGATTTATTCAAACGCACTAAGAAGCACCTAGGCGCATTCAAAACGAAAGAGCAAGCCAACGCCTTTGCACAAGCATTACATGAAAGTGAAGCCGCTAAATTAGTGCAGGAGCAATCCGAATGATTGAAAAGCAAGAGACTAAAGAGCCGAATTGGTTAGATGACTTTACAAAGACCAGCACGCCTGATGCCAGCAAGTTTGGTTATGTTCCCTTGCCCACATCAGTTCAAGGTGAGCCGGAAGGTTCTGTTTATGCTGCACACCTAAGGCAAGAGAATACAATAGGCTCAATGCTTAATCGTAAGACCACATTTCAATTAAGTGAGGATGTCAAAGAAGATTACGACTTTACAAACTATGCGAATCAAATACCTAGAGACTTACTTGCTTATGCCGATAAGTTCTTTGGAGCCACAACAGAGGATGAGTTTAAAACTATTGAGGCACAGATTCGTCAAGAGATAGGCGACAAAAGTGTATTAGCGGCACATCCTTGGAAAGCTTTAGCTTATGCCTTTGACCCACTAGAGCCAACAAACTGGTTGCCTGGTGGTGTGATTTACAAAGAAGCAAAGGTAGGTGCAGCAGTTGCCCGTTCGATGCTTGGCGTGGGCATTGCAGCCGCTGGAAGCACAGGGATTCAAGAGGCAATCTTACATCAAAACCAGCTCACTAGAACCATGCAAGAGAGTATATTTAACACCGTTGGTGCTGGCATCTTTGGCGGTGTTATTGGTGGGGGTGTATCAGCCTTTGGTTCCAGGCGTGTTGCCAATGCCGTTGCTGGTATTAATCCTGATGAAGTTAAGGCCATGCAAGGTATTGAGCGTGATGTAAACGATGCTTTAAATCCTAATGAAAGTTTATCAGCAGCTAAAAGCAACATCATGGACGGCAACGAGATAGCCAGGATGCCCAAGTTTATAGCAGCAACGATGAGGCTAACACCTATGAATCGCCTGCTGAATTCTCCTTTTAAAACGGCCAAGTGGTTTGGTTCATCAGCCTATGAACATAATTACGAGCTCGTTAAAAACTCAGACGGTATCACGGGTGGCGCATCGCTAGAGCGTGGCATCAAGTCATCAATGCGCGAGCTGCACACCAAACAGATTGACCACATGAATTATTATTATGAGATGCATGGTGTTACCAGCAAGTACTTTAAGGCCACACGCAAGAAGATGGCCGAGCTTGGAAGTGAATCATCAGAGAATTTAAACCTAGACCAATTCAATAAGGCCGTGTACGAAACGGCATTGACTGCTACAGACCATGCAATACCCCAGGTAAATAAAGCCGCTACGATGTGGCGTAAAGAGTTTGATGGATTAAAAGACCAGGCCGTTAACCTTGGGTTATTGCCAGAAGATGTTACGGTTCCTAATGCCGCAAATTACATCATGGTCATGTACAACAAGAACAAAATTATTGAGGAAGGTGGCAAGGCCGCGCGTGGTGATGGAACCTTTGCCCAGCATATCTATAATCAATTTCAAGCATCTAATGAGTCGGTAAAGCAGTTTCTTCAGTCACCATTCTATGCAGAGACTAATGCTAAACTTAAGGAGCTTAGAAAGCTTGATCTGATGTTTCCCCCAGAGCAGCTTGAAAATTTTATAAAGAAAATTGGCGTTGCTGATAAAAAAATTGCATCTCTTAAGAGAGATATTAAGCGGTTCAATAAATCAGAGTCGCCAGATATAAATTCAATAAATAGATTCAAAAAAGAAATAAAAGGCCATGAGTCTGATAAAGATCGATTTAATAAATCAATTGAATCTCATAATAGTGAAAAGGAACGCATTGCAAAAGAGATTGAAAATATTGAAAAATCAATTTTAGATCAAGCACCAGCCAACGCCAAAACCTGGGAAGGTAAGCTTCATAATGTAATTGAAGGTAATGGTGTTGAAGAAGCTGAGGACTTGATTTGGAATCAGGTAGAGCAGACCATTGATAATATTCTTGGCGACTCAGACGGTAAACTTTTAAATCCTTTTCTTTCAAAACTTGGTGGTGAAACACGGCCATTCAAAGCACGTAAGCTTATCATTGACCAGCTTCAAGCAAGCCCCTGGCATATCACAGACATTCAGAAGATTGCAGAGGCGCATAACCGCGCAATGGTTCCAGCTATCAAGCTTCAAGAGTTCGCACAGAGCCACGGCTTTAAAGACATTGATGATTTTCTTTTAGGCACTGGCGATTTAATCCGTAAAGAGTTTGATGCGCAGAGCAAAGGATTAACGGGTAAGAAAGCCCAGAACCTACGCGAGCAATACAATACCGACATTGAAGACATGAAAGCCACGGTTGCTATGCTGCAAGGCGTTTACGGCCAGGGTTTCAATGTACTCAATAGCAAGAGCGCGGAGTTTTTTAGTAACATGTTGAATTGGAATTACACGCGCTTGTTAGGGCATATGACCATTGCAAGCTTGCCAGACCTTGGGCTTGTAGTCATGCGTAACGGCTTAATGGCAACACTGGCGCACGGCATTGGTGAATCCTTCTCAGTGGTTAAGAAGATATCCAAGAACGACATCAGGGCAATTGGCTATGCGATTGAAACCGAATTGGGATCGCAATTTAAATCCTACATTGAGCACAGCGGACTAAGTACAAACCCCAGTCCGTTCACTAAAGGGTTAAACTCTTTGACCAGAAACTTTGGCAATCTATCTCTGATGAATCCATGGCAAGACATGATACAAAATATGTCAGGCCATATGGCTATTAATAAGATTCTTAACATCGTTCATAAGTCGGTTGATGGCAAAGCGGTGACTAAGAAAGAAACGGCTTTGCTTGCACGCCTTGGAATCGCCCAGGAGAATTTTGCAGAGATTGCCAAGTTTACTAAGGACAACATACACAAGGGCACACGCTATGCCAATTGGACTACCTGGGATATTAAAACCATTCCAGAAGCCAACGCATTAAAGTCTTTTCAATCAGCCGTTGCCAAGAGTATTGATGAGATTGCAATCGTTCCGAACTTTGGTGATAAGCCATTACTACTACAGCAAAAGGGTGCGTTTGGGAACATGTCACGATTGATGTTCCAATTTAAATCATACCTACTGGCGGCAACGAATCGCATCCTTTATGCTGGGATACAAAACAAAGGCGATATAAATCTCTATATGGGCATCGTGTCCATGATGGGTTTAGGTATGCTTGGCTACACAGCATCTAGTTTTTTGAGAGGATCGAAAGAAGAAATAGACCTAAGCCCAAAAAACTTATTGCGTGAAGGACTAGACCGCAGTGGTGTGCTTGGCATCTTTGGGGAAGGTATCAACATCGGACAAAAGCTTTTCCAGCTTGGCGAAGTATCACGATACAAATCACGCGATGCCTTTGGCTCTGTACTTGGCCCAACAGGTGGCAGCGCGTCACAGCTTGTAAGCCTATTCAATAAGCTCAACCCATTGTCTAGTGCAAAGGGCGAGTGGACTACGAAAGACGCTGATGCCGTCATGCGATTAATGCCTTTGCAAAACTTGTTTTATTTGCAGAGAATCAATAGAGCATTATCACACAACATTGCCGAAGGACTTGGAGCAACACCCGTTAACGACTAGAGGGATTAAAGCATGTCAAACATAAAGATTAACGATGTATTTCAGCGCATACAGTATGCAGCAACATTAAACCAAACGCAGTTTGCGATCCCTTTTCCATTCTTTGCGAATGCATACGTTTATGTTTGGCAGGATGGCGTTCAAATCATTCAAGGTGGTGGCGCAGGTCAATACGGCATCACGGGTGCCGGATCACCATCAGGCGGTCAAATAACGCTTGTAACACCTGCCACAGCAGGTTCAATCATTACCATTGAGGGCATCATGCCAATAGATAGAACCTCTATCTATTCCGCTACGATATCAAATCTCACAGGCTCAGACTTAAACGGTGACTTTAATCGTGAAGTAGTCATGATGAAGCAGATTGAAACCACGCAAGCATTGTTGCAATTGCAATACGCGCCATGGGCGGTAATATCTCAAGATATAACAGTCACTAAAGACAGGTACATTCCTTTATTGCCAGCTCTTGGAGCGTGGCGAATGAATGCTGGCGCTACTGCTATTGAAACATTTCAGACCCCTTCAAGCGGTGGGATAGCCCCTGATGACGCAACTTATATTTTACAAGTAGCTAATTCTGAATTGCCAAATGCGCAAGCCATGGGTGCTTTGGCTTCTGGATTGGTGGTTAATACACTAACAACAGGCGTGCAACTAACACGCTTGCTTGCAGCTACAGCAAATCAATTGGCAATAACAAATGCTAGCGGTATAGCTGGAAATCCTACATACGGATTTGCGGCCAATGCGCGCTTTCCTGGCACGGAAGGAATAGGACTTGTATTTGGAACAACAGCAGAAAGACCAGGAACACCAACAGGTACAAATCTTAGATTTAATACAGACCTTTTATCCCTTGAATATTGGGATGGAACGAACTGGAATCAGTTAGCAGAGACAGATGCAGTTTCTATACAAGGTACAGAGAATCAAGTTTTAGCCAATGGAACATTTGGAGTTCCAGTTGATGGCGCGGTGATTCTGACACTTCCTCAAGATATTGCCACAACTAGCAGCCCTACATTTAATAATCTTGTTTTGACTGGTGGATTAATTCGTGGCGATAACAATACTATTGCTTTAACTTTAGTTGATAATGTTGCGGCAGTAAATAATGTATTAATTTCAAACACAATAACAGGATTAAGTCCATCTGTAGCCGCAAGCGGGACCGATACCAATATAGCATTAACTTTGGCATCACAAGCATCGGGAAATATAACTTTATTAACTCAAGCACCCACGCAGCCTTTATATGTTTACAGTGGAACATCTGCCCAACATTTATCCATATTTCAATTCTCAAATACAGCGGCAACTAGAACTTTAATATTCCCTGATGCAAATGGTACGGTAGCACTACTTGATTCAAACAATAACCTTTCAGCAAATAATTTTCTTGGTGGCTTTGCAACTACAGTTTCCGCAGGTGGAAGTTCTTCTTTAACCGTGGCGAGTGCCTACAATCAGGAAGTAACAGGAACATTGACCCACACATTTTCAATGCCAGTACCAACAACTTTAACTACCGGTCATCCATTTAAGATAATAAATAATTCATCCGGTGTGGTTACTATTAATTCATCAGGCGGTAACTTAATTCTAACCATGGCAGCAAACACGACTGCTTTTTTAACCTGCGTTCTTGCAAGTGGAACAACAGCGGCAAGCTGGAACGCGAGCTATGTATTTGATAATGGAGCTGGTGTTCTATCAATCACAGGAACTGCAAATCAAGTCATTGCATCAGCAAGCACTGGCGCAGTAGTGCTAAGCTTGCCACAGGATATTGGCACTTCAAGTGCAGTTCGGTTTGCAAGTGCACGATTATCAAATTTAGGTATATTAGATAATAATGGCGTAACCATCCTGGCATTAAATGCAACTGCATCAGCAGATGCTTGGATGACGCTTGGCAATCAAATTGCATCTGGTGGCGCACCGTCATTAACCGCAACAGGTGCAAGCGCAAACATTGCTTTAGTTCTTGACTCAAAGGGAACTGAGGGCGCTAATTGCCGCGGAAAATCAAGTGGGGTTGGTCAATCAGTGGGATATGTTGGAGAGCAAGTATCTTCTGAAGTTCTATCAGCATCCGCAACTAATATTAATTCTGCAACATCAACAAACTTGACATCAATCTCAGTAACGGCAGGTAACTGGCTTATCACGGGTAATATCAGTTTCCTAGGTTCACTTGCAAATATAACACAAGCAAACGTATGGATTTCTACAGCATCCGCTTCAATTCCTGATTTTGCATTAAGATCGGGAATGACCACAGCAGCTATAGGAGTATTATCACTAGTAGCACGACAACTTACTATAAGAGTAACTTCAACAACAACAGTTTACTTAACAGGAAATGTTACTTTAGCATCTGGCACGGCTACACAATGCGGAACGATTACAGCTACTAGAATATAGTGTATATATAGGAATTTAACAGAAGCACTACAAGGTGCTACAATTGCATCGTTTGATAAAATTGTAGCAAGATTGCCAACGATTGTTTGGCCTTAACAGGAGTTCAATTAATGAATCGTGAAACACTTCAAGCGCGTGTAATGTTGTTGCAACAAAATGTACAGATACAAGCGCAGCAATTAGAATCACAAGCGGATAATTTAAAAATGTTGCGAGGTCATTTGGCAGAAGCGCAACACTGGTTAAATCAATTTGATGCACAAGTTCAAAGCGAAGGGGTAAATGATGCCATTGAAGAAGGGAACGAGCCAGAAGGTGATCCAGTCGAACATCAAGACGTAGATTGTAGCAGGGAAGAAACCGAGCCAAGCAACAGCGATAGCGTATAAGACGGCAGGTAAATCAACCAGCAAAAAGAAATAGGAGCTTTAAAAATGGCAGCTAAAGGAAAATCGAAAGACAATAAAAAACCAATGCCTGGCAAAGACAAAAAGAACTGCTAGCAGTTTATTAACCAGCGCATGAGTGCTACTCTTAAAGTGTGGCATCGTTCGTGCGTTGGTTTCCCACTTCCCTTCCAACGCTCGAACCCTTTACGGATGAAGAGCAATGAAAATAAAACAATTCCTTTTGATGCTATGCATCAGTTGCGCCTTTATATCATCATGCCAGTCTCAGCGCAACGATATGAAAGTACAATTCATGACAGAGCCTTGCCTGATTCCTACGAAGGATAATAGATTTAAAACCTGTGATAATATGATAGTTCATGTCAATGATGAGTTTCATGTGGTACCTAGAGGATTTAAAACAGACCTTGCAAGCATTCCTAGATTCATGTGGCCTGTTTTTTCTCCTGGCGATTATGATGTCATAGCCCCTGCCGTTTTGCATGACTGGCATTATTGTTGCTCTAAGGAAGTCGATAGATTAAAAGCGGATGATATTTTTTATTATGGCTTGCGTTGGCATGGAATGGGTATGTTTAAAGCTCTTATGTATTACTTTGCGGTTAGGCTTGGTGGCGCAAGCTCTTACAAATATGGCAGTGCAATGCATGAACATGAAGGGCAGTTTGATAAAGCAGAATTGCAAGGAGTGTATGAAGATGTTAATAGACTGGGCTAACTATCCTAACTTTACACCAGACGAGCTGGCGTGTAAGCATTGCAAAGCGCAGGGAATCACGCCATATATGATGAACATATTGCAAGGGATAAGAACCGAGATGGCGCAACCTATCTTTTTAAGCTCAGGCTATCGGTGCGTGAAACATCCAGTTGAACAAGAGAAAGATAGGCCAGGAGAGCATACGCACGGCATGGCCATTGATATACTTTGTCATGGTGCGAGAGCATTACGCATTATAGAATTGGCGCAAAAGCGCAACGTGAAACGCATAGGCGTGCATCAAAAGGGAAATCCAAACGGTAGGTTTGTACATATTGGGATTGCAGATAGATACAATCTTGCTTTTCCGGTTGCGATATGGACATATTAAGATTTGAACTACCGTGGCCGCCAAGCATCAATCATTACTACCTTCATACTGCTAATGGCGTTATTCTGGGCGCAAAGGGGAAACGCTATAGGCGAGATGTGGCATTGCTCTTACACCGTTTACGTGATGCCTGTGGCAGCGAGAAAAGATTGTCTCTTACTATCAATGCTTACCCCCCTGATAAACGCAAACGAGACTTGGACAACATCGTCAAGGCAATACAAGATTCTTTACAATATGCCCTTGTGTACCATGACGACTGCCAAATTGATATGCTCACTGTAATAAGAAGGCACCAGGTTAAAGATGGATCGATTCAAATTTGGATTAGTGAATGCTGCTCAAGCGAATAGATTACTTCCAAGATATTTTCCCAGCGTACCCACATCAACGCGCTTTGTTTGAAGCGTTCTTCTCAGGCAAATATCGATTCTTTGTCGATAACATTCACAGACGAGGCGGCAAAGATGCGACATTCTTTAGCCTTGCATGGCTGTTTGCATCTATGGAACGCGGCAATTATCTGTATACATTACCCAAAATCGGACAGGCTAAAAACGTCATATGGGAAGGCACAGACCTTGAAGGGCGAAGGTGGATTGATTTAATCCCTAAGCACCTACTAGCCCGTGAGCCTAACCAAACCGAGCGCAAGATTTACTTTACAAGCGGTTCAATGCTGCACATAACCGGAGCCGATAGCATACTAGGTGCGCATTTAGGCTCTAACTTGCGCGGTTTATTTATGTCAGAGTTCCAGCGCACAGCCCCGAATATCTGGGATTACTTGCGGCCTATCATCAAGAGAAACCCCAAAGGCTTTGCAGCGTTTAACTATACCTCATTCGGTCAGTGTCACGCGCACAGGTTACGAGTGGCAAATATTGATAACCCCCAGTGGTACACACGCAAGCTATCCGTAGATGACACTAGAGACAACAACGGCAACTATATTTTTTCACCTGAGCAAGTCGAAGAAGAAAGACGATCGGGAATGGATGAGGATTTAATCCAGCAAGAGTATTATTGTGACGACTCAGTAGCGGTTAAGGGTACATACTTTGCCGAGCAGATGCAGAAGGCCAAAGCCGAGGGGCGCATCGTCAAGAACCTGCAAGTGTATCCAGGCAAGCCCGTTCATACCTCATGGGATATTGGAAGCCGTGACACCAATAGCATTTGGTTGTTCCAGGTGTTAGGTACAGGCGAGAACACACAGTTTAATTACCTCAAACAATACGATGCCAACTATCAGGATATACCCCATTACATTAAGTTCTTAAACGAGCAGCAGCAGCGATTGGGCTTTAGCTCATACGGTCATCACTTTATGCCGCATGATGTCAGTCAAGTTGAATGGACGAGCCAGAAAACAAGGCGTGTGAAGCTAATGGAGGCAGGGCTTAAGATTACACCCGTTCCCATGTTGCGAGTCATTGAGCGCGTACAGGTTGCCCGTAGCAACCTTGGCAAGTGCTGGTTTGATGAGGACGGATGCAAGAACGGCATTGATGCCCTTGAGACAAGCCGCGCAAAGTATGACGAAAAGTTAAAAGCATTCAGTGCTGATGAGGTTCACGACTGGGCGAGTCATCCAAGTGCGGCCTTTCAATACGGGCATGTTGGATGGATGGACAGCTACAATAAGGCACAGCTTGCGAGCCAAAGACAGTATGCAAAATACAGGCCGATGAGTTAAGACCCGTCAGGAACCTCTTTGAAATCATCCTCAGTTATTCCAATTTTCTGGGCTTGCTCAATAGTATCAACCCTATCTTTAAGCGTGGTATGTTCTGCAACCTTCAAGCTTACTTCGATAATGCT
>Ga0193699_10000767_pt1 | contig 13090 bp, 10 predicted proteins | sample L3c2metaG_FD_160095 | JGI IMG/M metagenome (GOLD analysis project Ga0193699, IMG submission 160095) | Soil microbial communities from a riparian zone of the East river system, Colorado, United States - L3c2 | ecosystem: Environmental > Terrestrial > Soil > Riparian zone | place: USA: East... | reverse complement strand
GAAAGGGACACACCAGCCCGGTCTTGTCATGCACAGCATGGGCTGGCCGCTCGGCAATCACACCGGCGGCGGATCGTTTGTCTATCATTATGGCGACAATCTCGCGTCGGTCGGATTTGTGGTCCATCTCGATTACCAGAATCCGTATCTTTCACCCTTCGAGGAATTCCAGCGCTTCAAGACGCATCCTCTCATTCGCCCGATGCTGGAAAATGGCCGCCGTATCGCTTACGGCGCGCGCGCGATCACCGAGGGCGGCTTGCAGGCGGTGCCCAAGCTCGCCTTTCCCGGAGGCGCGCTGATTGGCTGCTCGGCGGGTTTCGTCAATGTGCCGCGCATCAAAGGAAGCCACAACGCCATCCTTACCGGAATGCTCGCGGCGGAAGCTGCGTTCGAGGCGCTGGGTAAGGGGCGAGCCGGCGATGTTCTGGCAGACTACGAGACCGCCTATCTCGGCTCGCCCGTCTACAAAGATTTGAAGCGCGTCCGGAATGTGAAGCCGCTTTGGTCCCGCTATGGCACAGCTCTGGGTGTCCCACTGGGAGCTCTCGACATGTGGGCGAACCAGCTGCTCGGGTTCAGCCCGTTCGGCACATTGAGAGGAAAAGGCCCGGATTATGCGCAGCTCATCCCGGCCAAAAATGCCAAGCCGATCCTCTATCCCAAGCCTGATGGCGTGGTCAGTTTCGATAGGCTGTCTTCGGTTTTCCTATCGGGCACGCGCCATGACGAAGACGAACCCATTCACCTGAAATTGAAGGATTCTGCTCTACCCATCAGGGAGAATTTGCCTGTCTATGCAGAGCCGGCGCAGCGTTATTGCCCGGCAGGGGTGTTCGAGGTGGTGGCAAGCGGCGAAGGTCCACCGCGATTCGTAATCAACGCGGCGAATTGCGTGCATTGCAAAACCTGCGACATCAAAGACCCGGCGCAGAACATCATATGGGTGCCTCCTGAAGGGGGGGACGGTCCGGCCTACGGGACCATGTGACGATGAAGCCAATTCCGGCTATGATTCAGCAAGTCGAGAGGAAGGCACTTTCGTGAAGCTCAGGAAAGTTTTGACACTGGCCTCCAGTTTTGCGGCGCTCTCGCTGGGCGCATGCAGCACCACGATGATGACGGCGTCCGATCGGGCGAGACCGTCGCCTCAGGCGTCAGCGTCCGTTGCCGGTACGTATCTCGCGGCGAATTTCGCCGCCGCGCAGGGCGACGTCAAAGCCGCGACGAGCTTTTACGCGAATTCCTTGAAGGATGATCCGGCCAATACGGATCTGCTCGAGCGCACCTTCCTGTTCGCCGCCGAAGCGGGAGAGATCGACCAAGCCATTGGATTGACCGATCGCGTATTGATGCAGGATGCCAGCAATCGCCCCGCGCATCTGGTGCTGGAGGTCGGCGCGCTGGCAAAGAAAGACTATGCCGCGGTCATCAAAGATGTGGGCTCCCCTTCGCAAGGCCTGTTCGCGGCTCTGACGAACCGCGTTATCGAGGCCTGGGCACGCGCAGGGATGCGCGATTTCGACGGCGCGCTGAACGCGCTGGATTCGCTCACCATGCAGCGCGGTGTCGATGGGCTGCGCCTGATACATCGGGCGCTCATCCTCGATTACGCCGGCCGCGACAAGGACGCCGACGAGGCCTATCGCCAAGCCATCACGGTGATGGGTACCGGCCCGCGCGCTGCGGATGCCTATGGCAGATTCCTGCTGCGTCACAACCGCGGCGAAGAAGCCAAGACGCTGTATGAGCGCGCATTGAAAGAGAACCCCGGCAATCCCGTGGCAGAGCGTGCGCAGCGCGACATCTCGGCGAAAAAGACACCGGCGCCCCTGATCAGTTCGCCTGCCGACGGCGTCGCGGAAGCGTTGTTCGGCATCGCCGCCTCGTTGAATGATCAGCGCAGCGCCGATGTCGCGATCCTCTATCTCAATCTGACGCTGTATCTGCGGCCGGATTTCGATTTGGCACGCGTGCTCATCGCCAGCCGATACGAGGCGATGGCAAAATACGATCTCGCCAATGGGATTTATGCGCGCATCCAGCCCACGTCCCCTTATTACGCAATGACCCAGGTGCAGGCAGCGATCAATGACGGCCGCCAGGGTCAGATCAAAGCCGGTATCGCCAAGATGAAAGCCTTGGCGGCGAACGTTCCCCAGGAAGCGGATGTGTGGACGGCGCTAGGCGATCTGCTCCGCAGCGCGGATCAATATACCGAAGCCGCCACGGCCTATGACAAGGCTATCGCGGGGACGCCGGACGGCGACCGCCGTCTCATCGGTCTTTATTACGCGCGCGGCGTCTCGCTCGAGCGCTCGAACAAATGGGATGCTGCGGAGCGCGATTTCCGCGCCGCCTTGAAGCTCAATCCTGATCGCGCCGACGTTCTCAACTATCTCGGCTATAGCTGGGTGGACAAGGGCGAGCATCTGGACGAGGCGGTTGCGATGCTGGAGAAGGCGCGCGCGCTGCGGCCGCTCGACGGCTTCATCGCCGACAGCGTGGGTTGGGCCTATTACCGGCTTGGACGCTATCAGGATGCCACGCGCGCTCTGGAAGAGGCCGTGCAGCTCGCGCCCGGCGCCCCTGACGTGAACGATCATCTGGGCGATGCCTATTGGCGGGTGGGGCGTAAGATCGACGCGCGCTTCCAATGGCAACATGCGCTCCAGCTCAACCCGGACGCCAAGCAGAAACCGCTGATCGAACGCAAGCTCCAATTCGGGCTCGATTCGGTCTCTGCTTCCGGATCGTGATCGCGCGTCCGGACCAAAAAAACAGCGCAACGGATTCGGACACCAACGCTGCGCGCAAAGTGAGCGTTCGCGCTCCAGCCAAGATCAATCTTTTTCTGCATGTCGGCGACAAACGGGGCGATGGCTTTCACGCGCTGGAAAGCCTCATCGTTTTCGCCGAAACAAGCGACCGGCTCGAATTCACGCCTGCGTCCGATCTGGCGCTCAAGATAACCGGTCCCTTCGGAAAAGCGCTCTCGCGCGATAAAGACAATCTCGTGCTGAAGGCGGCGCGCGCCCTCAAGGCAAAATATCCGGACGAAAGTTTGGGGGCACACATCGCGCTGGAAAAGAATCTTCCGCTCGCCGCGGGAATTGGCGGCGGTTCGGCGGATGCGGCCGCAACTTTGCGTGCGCTCAACCAACTCTGGCGCTTCGACCTTTCCGAAGGGGAGTTGCTCGACATTGCGGTGGAGATCGGTTCGGACGTGCCCGCATGCCTCCTCTCATCGCCTTGCTGGATGGAGGGGCGAGGGGAGCGAGTCACGAAACTCGCCGCCATGCCGCCATTCGAGCTCGTCCTGGTCAATCCGGGAGTCGCGGTGCCGACAGCACCGGTGTTCAATGCTTTGAATGCGAGAAGCGGCGTGGGCGCGATTGTGCCGCCTCCTGCTTTGGGGTCCGTTTGGGACCTCGTCGCCTATCTGGCGGACGCTGGGAACGATCTGGAAGCCCCAGCAGGCCGTTTTGCTCCCGTCATCGAGGATGTGCTGGCCGCGCTCGGCCATGAGCCCGCCTGTGTGCTGGCGCAGATGTCGGGCAGTGGTGCCACCTGTTTCGGCCTGTTCGACGGGTCGGTTTACGCGGCCGGTGCGGCAGAACGCATCGCCCTGGAGCATCCCCATTGGTGGGTGCGCTCGACGCGGATTGCCGCGCCCGACATCGGCGCGCCGCATTGCGCAGCATGAGCTAATACGCCCGCTCGACCACGAAGTCGGCGATATCGGCGAGGGCCATCTTGATTTCGCTGTCGGCACAAAGAGCAAGCGCCTCGCGTGCCGCCTTCGCATAAAGGCGCGCCCGGTCGATGGTTTCCGCCAGCGCGCCGCCCCGTTCCAGGAATTCGATGGCACGGGAAAGATCGCCTTCCTCCTGCACGCTCACTTCGATCGTTTTGCGCCAGAAGCGGCGCTCCTCTTCGCTCGCATTCTTCAACGAGAGGATGACGGGAAGCGTCATCTTCGATTCACGGAAATCATCGCCAACCGATTTTCCCATGACCGCCTGCCGGCCGGAATAATCGAGCGCATCGTCCACCAGCTGAAAGGAGATGCCGAGATTGCGGCCATATTCGCCCATGGCTTGCCACTGCGCGGGATCGGCCCCCGCCGCCATCGCCCCTGCTTCGGCGGCCGCCGAAAACAGCGCTGCGGTTTTCGCGGTGATCACGTGCAGATATTGTGCTTCGCTGATCGCGAGATTTTTCGCCGAGCGGAGTTGCAGCACTTCGCCCTCGGCGATGATGGCCGACGCATTTGCGAGGACGCCCAGCACCGCAGGCGAGCCCACTTCCACCATCAGCTGGAAAGCGCGGCTGAAGAGGAAATCGCCGACCAGGATGCTGGGCTTGTTGCCCCAGAGAAGGTTGGCCGCCGGCCGGCCCCGCCGGAGCGTGCTTTCGTCGACCACATCGTCGTGAAGCAGGGTCGCCGTGTGGATGAACTCGACCGCTGCGGCGAGCTTCACATGGGCATCGCCGCGATAGCCGAACTGGCGCGCCGAGGCCAACGTGATCAGGGGCCGAAGCCTTTTGCCGCCCGAATCGACGAGATGCTGTCCGACTTGGGGAATGAGCGCCGCCTCGCTCAACATGCGGGAATGGATAACGTCATCCACCGCGGAAAGGTCGGCGCCCATCAGGGAGGCCAGCCGCTCCACGGGATTGACCGTGGACGGCAGGGAGGCGCTTTCCCGAAGATTCGTGCTCATAGCGGCTTGCCGCCTGGTTCTGTTCGCGCCATTTAGGGGAGCCCGGGAGCCTGGTCAAGGAACGCCGGAAAACTTGTGGCGCGAAAACGCCGTTTGATCCACGGAAAAGACCATTGAAAGAGCTCTTGCGCACCAACAATTTCGTCTATTTGTCTTTCGCGCAGGCAGTGCTCAAGGACGCGGGGATCGATGTCTTGGTCTTCGACAATCATATGAGCGTGATGGAAGGGAGCCTCGGGGTTCTTCCGCGCCGGCTGATGGTCGCCGATGACGATCTTGCTCAGGCCAAGAAGGTGCTGGCCGAGGCCGAACCGCCCGACCCCGATTGGGCGTGAGCCACGATTGCACGCTCGATGGATTCTTGGGCGGCCGTCTTTCCATGGCCCAGCCGCGAAAAGGATTTCGCGCCGGGCACGATACCGTGCTGCTTGCGGCATCCGTACCGGCGAAGGCCGGCTCTCGCGTGCTGGAATTGGGAGCGGGCGCCGGTGTCGCCAGCCTGTGCCTCGCTTGGCGCGTCCCGGGCGTTTGCGTGACCGGCATCGAGATCGATCCCGAACTGGTCGCCCTCGCCAACGAGAATGCCGAGCGCAACGGCATGGCGGATCGTGTGCGCTTCGAATGTGGGGACGCGGCAAGTCTCGGCGGTAGTCCCGCGTTCGACCATGTGTTCTTCAATCCGCCCTTCCATCCCGCGAGCGGCGAGCAATCGCCAAGCCAGAGGCGCGATGTTGCGATGCGCGACGCCGCAAACGCGATTGCCGATTGGACGCGAAACGCCCTCGCCTTGACGCGACCCGAAGGGACCGTAACGGCGATCCTTCGTGCCGACCGCGCCGAGGAGATGCTTGTGGCGGGCGACGCGAAAGGCACCGTGCTCTTTCCATTATTTCCCCGAGCGGGCGAAGCACCGAAGCGAACCATCATCCAATTCCAAAAAGGGAGCCAGGAGCCGCGACGCGTGACGGCGGGTCTCATCCTCCATGAGCAGGACGGGCGGAACAGTGAAACAGCCGAAGCCGTTCTTCGTCACGGCGCTGTGCTGAGGCTTGCGTGAAAATCACAACCGACCTGATCGGCTGGGCAGCCGCAGCCATTCTGCTCCTGACTCTTGGCCGGCAGGTCTATACCCAATGGCGCGACCGCACTTCCAAAGGGGTCTCCCGATGGCTGTTCGTCGGCCAATGCGCCGCCTCGGCCGGGTTCGTTATCTATTCCTGGCTGTTGCAGAATTGGGTGTTCGTCGTCACCAATGCTTTGATCCTGATGACCGCGGTGGGGGGTGAGGTGATTTATCTCCGCAATCGCAGAACGGCCAAGAAACCCTGATCCAGAGCCCGCCCGAGGGTTGACCCTGGCGAGGCGGCGCGGCTATCTCCGCAGGTCCCGCCCGAGTGCCGCCCTTTGTCCGCAAGCCCTAAAGATACCGCGACCTTTCAGGGCCTGATCCTGACGCTGCAGGAGTTCTGGGCCAAGCAGGGCTGTCTGATCCTGCAGCCCTATGACATGGAAGTGGGAGCAGGGACATCTCATCCGGCGACGACCTTGCGCGCGCTTGGGCCGCGGCCCTGGCGTGCCGCCTATGTGCAGCCTTCGCGGCGTCCAAAGGATGGGCGCTATGGCGAGAACCCGAACCGGCTGCAGCATTACTACCAATATCAGGTGATCCTGAAGCCATCGCCCGACGATGTGCAGGACATCTATCTGGAAAGCCTGACGACGCTCGGCATCGATCCCAAACGCCACGACATCCGCTTTGTCGAAGACGATTGGGAGAACCCGACACTCGGCGCCTGGGGTTTGGGGTGGGAGGTGTGGTGCGACGGCATGGAGGTGACGCAGTTCACCTATTTCCAGCAGGTCGGGGGCTTCGATTGCAATCCGGTGTCGGCGGAGATCACCTATGGTCTCGAACGGCTCGCCATGTATGTGCAGGGCGTCGAGAATGTCTACGACCTGAAATTCAACGAGCGCTTCCGCTACGGGGAAGTGTTCCATCAGGCCGAGCGCGAATATTCCGCGTATAATTTCGAGCATTCCGATACCGAGATCCTGTTCCGCCATTTCGCCGATGCGGAGAAGGAATGCAAAAGCCTGCTGGATGCGGGGCTCGCGCTTCCCGCCTATGACCAGTGTTTGAAGGCGAGCCACAATTTCAATCTTCTGGACGCGCGAGGCGTCATCAGCGTGACCGAGCGCGCCGCCTATATCGGACGCGTGCGCACGCTGGCCAAAGCCTGCTGCGAAGCCTGGCTCGCAAGCGGGCAGGGCGCCTACACCCCGAGGCACCCATGATGGCGGCGTGTTACTTCCTATTTTCCCTCTCCCCTTGTGGGAGAGGGCGGCGCGCCGCGCCAAATCAACATTTCACCTCCCCCTTGAGGGGAGGTCGAGCCGCGCAAGCGGCGAGGGTGGGGGTGAATTGGCATCCACGCACCATCGGAGGTCTGCATGCCTGACCTCCTCCTAGAATTGTTCTCCGAGGAAATCCCCGCCCGCATGCAGGTCCAGGCATCGAAGGATCTGGAGCGATTGATCGTCGGTGCATTGTCGGATCGTGGTTTGCTGTTCGACGCGGCGCGAGGTTTTGCCGGACCGCGGCGGCTAACGCTCGCGCTTCAAGGACTCCCCGTGAAGCAGCCCGATGTCTCCGAGGAGAAGAAAGGCCCGCGCATCGGCGCCCCCGAGAAAGCCATCGAAGGCTTTCTGAAATCGGCCGGCATCGGCCTCGATCAATGCGAGAAGCGCAGCGATGCGAAGGGCGAATTTTATGTCGCTGTGATTCATCGCAAGGGCCGCGCCACGACCGACGTGTTGGCGGAGATATTGCCGGAAACCATCGCGAAACTGCCCTGGCCGAAGAGCATGCGCTGGGGCGAGGGCACATTCCGCTGGGTGCGCCCGCTGCATGGGATTGTCGCGACGTTCGACGGCGAAGTGGTCCCGTTCGAGATGGCCGGCGTGAAGAGCGGCAACACCACGCGAGGCCATCGCTTTTTATCGCGTGGCGAAATCTCAGTACGCCGCTTCGAGGATTACGAGAAGAAGCTGCGCGATGCGCATGTCATCATCGACGGCGCGGAACGGCGCGACATCATCCTGCATGAGGCCAAGCAAAAGGCCTTCGCTCTCGGTCTGGAACTGATCGAGGACGAAGGCCTCGCCAATGAGGTGATGGGATTGGCCGAATGGCCCGTCGTGCTCATCGGCGGCATCGATGCCCCATTCATGGATGTGCCCCCCGAAATCCTGCAGACCTCCATGCGCACGCATCAGAAATATTTCGCGCTGCGGGATGGGAAGACTGGCAAGCTTGCGAGGCGCTTCGCGCTGGTCGCCAATATGGCTGCGGAAGATGGCGGCAGGGACATTGTCGCGGGCAATGAGCGCGTGCTGCGCGCGCGACTCTCCGACGCGAAATTCTTCTGGGACCAAGACCGCAAGCGCACCCTGGAATCGCGCGTCGACGATCTTAAGGACATTGTCTTCCACGCCAAGCTCGGCACGCAATTGGAACGCGTGCAGCGCATCGAAGCATTGGCCGGCGAAATCGCCAAGATCATCGGCGCGGATGTCGAGAAGGCCAAACGCGCCGCACGGCTCTGCAAGGCCGATCTCACCACTGGGGTCGTCGGCGAATTCCCCGAGCTGCAAGGCGCGATGGGTCGCTATTACGCGCTGCATGACGGCGAGCCGCCGGAAGTCGCCGACGCCATCCGCGACCACTACAAACCGGTCGGTCCCTCCGACGCGGTCCCGACGGCGCCCGTCTCCATCGCCGTCGCCTTGGCGGACAAGCTCGACACGCTCACCGGCTTCTTCGCCGTAGGCGAGAAGCCGACCGGCTCCGGGGATCCGTACGCGTTGAGGCGTGCAGCGCTTGGCGTTATCAGGATTGTTATGTCGAATGACTCGAGACTGTCTCTAGGGGGGGCCGGCGGTGTGATTGGTCGTGCCTTGATGGGTTATCCGGAAAATAGCTCCGTCGGTGCTGCGCTGAGAGCGCTCGGAGCAGAAGGTGACTCACTTCGAGATACGATAAAAGCAGCTTACGAAGCATTTTATGGAAAGGAATTGGCAGGTTTTTTCGCCGATCGTCTCAAAGTCGCGCTGCGCGAAAAGGGAGTTCGCCACGATCTGATCGATGCCGTGTTCGCGCTTGGCAACGAGGACGATCTGGTCCGCCTCGTGCGCCGCGTCGAAGCCCTTCAGGCGTTCCTCATGACCGACGACGGCGCGAATCTTCTCACCGGTTATCGCCGTGCCGCAAACATCCTGAAAATCGAAGAGAAGAAAGACAAACGCGAATATCGCGGCGTACCCGGCGGACTTCGTCAGGAAGAAGAACAGGAACTGCAAGCCTCTCTGGTGCGCGCCAAGGTCGAAACCGCCAAGGCCCTTACGGCCGAGGATTTCGCCGGTGCGATGACGGCGCTCGCAGCGCTTCGCGTGCCTGTGGATCGTTTCTTCGACAAGGTCACCGTCAACACGGACGACAGGACCTTGCGCGAGAATCGGCTGATGCTGCTCTCCCAGATTGTGGAAACGGCCCATCAGGTAGCGGATTTTTCAAAGGTTGAAGGCTAACCTCCGTCTGCCCTCCCCCTGTGGGGAGGTCGGGGTGGGGGGGCGTGACAACGCCACGCCACCCGAAGAAAATGCGAATCGGGATGGAGACGCCCCCGGCAGGGACGAACAAACAGGAAGCGGGGCGTGATGACGAAATGGGTTTACAGCTTTGGCGCGGGCGCGGCCGAGGGCAGCGCGGCCATGCGCACGCTGCTCGGCGGCAAGGGCGCGAACCTCGCCGAGATGAGCAATCTCGGCCTCCCCGTGCCGCCGGGCTTCACCATCACCACCGAGGTCTGCACCCATTTTTATAAGAACGGCCAGAAATATCCCGCCGATCTGAAGGCGGCCGTGCAAACGGCGCTCGCCCGCATTGGCGAACTTGCCGAGGGGCGACTCGGCGATCCCAAACACCCGCTGCTCGTCTCCGTCCGCTCGGGGGCGCGCGCCTCCATGCCGGGTATGATGGATACGGTGTTGAATCTGGGATTGAACCCGCAAACCGTCGCGGGCGTCGCCAAACAGACCGGCGATGAGCGCTTTGCCTATGATTCCTACCGCCGTTTCATCCAGATGTATTCGGGCGTCGTGCTCGAAGTGGATCATTCCCATTTCGAAGAGATCCTGGATAACGAGAAAGAGGACAGGGGAGTCGAGCTCGATACCGACCTGGATGCCGCCGATTGGAAACGCATCGCCGAACTTTACAAGGCCAAGGTGAAGCAGGTTCTGGGGCGGCCCTTTCCCGATGATGCCGACGAGCAATTATGGGGCGCCATTGCGGCGGTCTTCCAATCCTGGATGGGCGCGCGCGCGAAAACCTATCGTCGCCTCAACAACATCCCCGAGGATTGGGGCACCGCGGTCAATGTGCAGGCGATGGTGTTCGGCAATCGCGGCGCCACCTCGGCCACCGGCGTTGCGTTCACGCGCGATCCTTCGACCGGCGAACGCGCGCTCTACGGCGAGTTCCTGATCAACGCGCAAGGCGAAGACGTCGTTGCCGGCATCCGTACGCCGCAATCCATCACAAAGCGCGCGCGCGAAGCCTCGGGATCCAAGCGCCCCTCGATGGAAGAATCCATGCCCGATGCGTTCGGGCAGCTGACCCGCATCGCGGCATCGCTCGAAGCCCATTACCGCGACATGCAGGATGTCGAGTTCACGGTCCAGGAAGGCAAGCTCTTCATGCTGCAGACGCGCAGCGGCAAGCGGACCGCGAAGGCCGCCTTGCGCATTGCCACCGAAATGGTGCGCGAGAAGCTGATCTCCGAGGACGAGGCGGTGATGCGGGTCGATCCCGCGGCGCTCGAACAATTGCTGCATCCCACCCTCGACCCGAAGGCGCCCAAAGAGTTGATCGCCTCAGGCCTCGCGGCTTCGCCGGGCGCCGCTTCGGGCGAGGTGGTGTTCACCGCCGATGAGGCCGAGCGCGCGGCGGCGGACGGCCATGACGTCATTCTCGTGCGGCTGGAAACGAGTCCCGAAGACATCCACGGCATGCATGCCGCCAGGGGCATCCTCACCGTGCGCGGCGGCATGACCAGCCATGCGGCCGTGGTGGCGCGCGGCATGGGGCGGCCCTGCGTCACGGGCGCGGGAACACTCAAGGTCGACGCCGTGCGGGGCATCATGAACGCCGGCGCGGTGACGATCACGCGCGGCGACGTCCTCACGATCGACGGCGCGGCGGGCAAGGTCTATCGCGGCCGCGTTGCGATGCTGCATCCTGAAGTCAGCGGCGATTTCGGAACCTTGATGGGCTGGGCCGACGCGAGAAGGCGGCTCAAGGTGCGCGCCAATGCCGACACGCCCACCGACTGCGAGACGGCGCGGCGTTTTGGTGCTGAGGGCGTGGGTCTTTGCCGCACCGAACATATGTTCTTCGATGGCGAGCGCATCCTAGCGGTGCGGCAGATGATCCTCGCCGATGATGTGGCGGGACGCAAACTCGCGCTCGCCAAGCTGCTCCCCATGCAGCGCGGCGATTTCCATGAGATCTTCCGGATCATGGCGGGGCTTCCCGTGACCATCCGGCTGCTCGACCCGCCCTTGCACGAGTTCATTCCGCATACGGATGAAGAGATCGCCGAAGTGGCCAAGGCCGCCGGCGCGGATCCCGCCAGATTGCGCAGCCGCGCCATCGCGCTCGCGGAAACAAACCCGATGCTGGGTCATCGCGGGTGCCGGCTCGGGATCACCTATCCGGAAATCTACGAGATGCAGGCGCAGGCCATTTTGGAGGCCGCATTGGATGCCGAGAAAGAGAGCGGCAAGGCCGTCGACCTCGAAATCATGATCCCGCTGGTGGGATTCAAAAGCGAGCTCGACTTCCTGAAGGAGCGCATCGCGGCAGTTGCGGACGCGGTGAAGCAGGCTCGCGGCAAAAAACCGGCCTATATGATCGGCACCATGATCGAGTTGCCGCGCGCCGCGCTGATGGCGAAAGAGATTGCAGAATCGGCGGAATTCTTCTCCTTCGGCACCAATGATTTGACGCAGACGACATTGGGCGTATCGCGCGACGATGCCGGTAATTTCCTCAGTGAATATCTCGCGCGCGGATTGATCGAGCGCGATCCATTCGTCAGCATCGACAGAAATGGCGTGGGAGAATTGGTACAGATCGCCGTCGAACGCGGCCGCCAGGCGCGGCCGAAAATCAAGCTGGGCATCTGCGGCGAGCATGGCGGCGATCCGGATTCCATACGTTTTTGTCATCAAGCAGGACTTGATTATGTTTCCTGCTCGCCGTTCCGGGTTCCCGTAGCGCGTCTTGCCGCGGCGCAAGCGGCGCTTGCACCCGCGCAAGACAAGGATTGATCTGGTTAAAATGCCGACATGATCCGTAGACGGATCAAGTTCCGTCAAGATCGCAGACAATTAACGGAAAACATTTTCGGTTGACGACTCAGCGCCACGCTGTTAGCAACGAGTCCAGAGGTAGGCCGCAATCGTGCTTGAAGGGGAAACGATCCTGCATGATGAACGGAGTGAGGAAGGCTCACCTGCGCGCGGACTGCGTGTTGGTGGGCGCGATAGCTCTGGTGGCCGTCAGCGGTGCATCTGCCCGGGAATTTATTCTTTACACTGATGAATTGCGTGCACGGGCGGCCCTTCCCGATTCTGTCTTCGTTACCGGCTCTCCTGTCGCGTTGGCGCAAAAGCAGACCGCGGCTCAGGCCGAATGCCTCGCCGAGGTGATGTATTACGAAGCGCGCGGCGAAGGCGTCGAGGGCGAAAAAGCCGTGGCGGAGGTCGTGCTTCAGCGTACCCGCACCAACGATTATCCCAGTACCGTCTGCGGCGTGACCTATGACGGCGTCCAGCCAGACCGACGGGACTGCCAATTTTCCTTCGCCTGTGACGGCACGCTGCGCCGGCCCAAGGACGGATATGCCTGGCAGCGGGTTCGGCTATTGGCGGACAAGATCCTGACCGGTGTGGTCCGGCTCTCGGGCCAAACCGGCCACGCGGTGGCCTATCACAATGTGGATGTGGCCCCTGCATGGGCGCAGACCATGTTGAAAACGGCGCAAATCGGCAATCACGTCTTCTACAAGCGCGATCCCTTGGCGCAAGAACGTCTACAGCAGGCGCAGGAGGATGCCGAAGCGTCGAGTGGGCAAGCGCGCGAGAGCAGCGTCTTCGTACCGACCAGCGCCATCAAGCCCGGAATGCTTATCGGGTCAGAGGAAATCCAGCCCCAGATCCAGGCTACGAGCGCTGTGGGTGATGGCGCCTGAGGAAATATAATCCACGCCGGATTCGGCGATTGCGCGTACCCGTTCGAG
>Ga0193699_10000766_pt1 | contig 13103 bp, 14 predicted proteins | sample L3c2metaG_FD_160095 | JGI IMG/M metagenome (GOLD analysis project Ga0193699, IMG submission 160095) | Soil microbial communities from a riparian zone of the East river system, Colorado, United States - L3c2 | ecosystem: Environmental > Terrestrial > Soil > Riparian zone | place: USA: East... | reverse complement strand
TGCCGAGCTACGCCATCATCGTCCGGGAATCGATGCCGGCCAGCGAAGCGGCGACCCGCGTCGGCATCGTGATCCTGGCCTCCGTGGTCGGCATGTCGTTCGGCGGCTGGGTTTCGGGCGTGATCTTCGACGCCACCGGCTCCTACGCCGCGGCGTTCCTCAACGGCGTCGGCTGGAATGCGCTCAACATCACCATCATGACGGCGCTGCTGATCCGCGCCCGGCAGCGGCTGGCGCTGGCGTGAATTTTACGCCGCCTGACCGGCCTTCAGCAGCGTGCAGCCGGTGATCTTCAGGCTGCCGTCGGGCTGCAGCTCCAGCGTATACAGCGCCTCCCATGGCACGCGGTCGGCGTCGACGATGTGAACGCGTTGCGCGATCTGGCCGTCCGAGGCGCGCGCCTCGCCGAACTCAAAACTCTTGTGGCGGTAGACCGGGGCATAGCTGCCGCGGACCATCGCCATGAAGATATCGGGCTGCGGAAACAGGTTCTGGATCGCCGGCGCCGCATAGGAATAGGCCGCCACGGCATCGTCATGGCTGAAGGCTTCGACTTGGGAGCGGATGACGCCCTGCGCGGCGGCGACATCATCCGCGGCGCAGGCCGGGGCAGCGAGGCCGATCAGGAATGCGAGCAAAAGGGCGAGCGGACGCATCGCGATGCTCTGTCGATGGATATTCCGGCGCTGTAACCTCCGCAAAAGTTACACCCGTGCAGGCACACCTGCAAAGCACTGGTGGTGCATCAATTGCAGGCTATCTGGCGCCGCGGGGCGGCAGCAGGCAATGCGGCGGCGGAGCCGGGATCGCGCTCGTGACTGGTGGATCGGGATAATATTGCGTGCTCTGCTGGACTTTCTGCGCCGCGACCGTTCCCTGCAACAATTGAATCAGCATCAGGGCTTCATCGAGGCCCGACGAAATCCCGCCGCCGGTCAGGCGATTGCGGTCGAGCACAAAGCGCGGGTTGCCCTCGGCGACGATCACATCGGGAAAACGTTCGGCAAAGCAGGGAATGAATGCCCAGTGCGTGGTCGCGTGATAATGGTCGAGTAGCCCCGCGGCGGCGAGCAGCATCGCGCCTTCGCAGACCGAACACACCATCGGCTTCGGGGTCCGCGCCGCCTGCGCCACCAGGAACTTCAAATAGGTCTGGTTGGGATCGTCGATGATGGCCGCCAGGGCGGCGATTTCACCGCCGGGAACCCAGATGGCGTCATAGGCGCGCGCATCGGCGAAGGTTTTCTCGACGTTGAAGGTGAAGCCCTTGCTGCGGAACCGCTTCGGACCCTTTTGCTCGGCGAGCAGATCGATCTCGAACCCCGCCCAGTCGAACATTTCGAACGGGCCGGCGACGTCGAGCATGTCGACCTCGTCGTAAACCGGAATGCCGATAATCACGTGCGCGCTCCCGACAGAGGATTCATTGCATTCTCGTCATCGTGCCATGGCAGATGTCGAAGCTGTCGGACCGCAAGGTCCGAACACCGCGTCATCCGCCCGTTGCAACTTTCTGTAAAACCGTTATTGCTTGTACATTCTTATTTAATCATCCACAAGTGGTATCCAGAATCCCGCAGGGAATGCCGAGGTGGACTGCGCCGCGCCTGTTTTGCGGGGACGCCAATGAACGGTTCGGCACCAACGCGAGCGGGCCAAAAACAAGTTCGAAGACGGAGGAGTGCAGAGATGGCCGCGACCCCAGCTCCCAAAATACGCCGGTCCCTTGTCGACCTGCAAAAGGATTACGACAGCGGCAACAAGGCTCCGCTCGAAGCGCTGATGCGGGCCTGGAAGGGAATCAAGGAGCTTCCGCCCGACGACCCCAGATCCTTTTTCATGATCGGCGGCTATCACGGCGAACCATTCCGCGGCAAAGGCGAGTTCGATCCGAACTGGTGGGGCGGTTATTGCCAGCACGGCACTGTCCTGTTCCCGAGCTGGCACCGAGCCTATCTCTGGCGGCTCGAACAGGCGCTGCAGAGCATTCCCGGATGCGCCGACGTCACGCTGCCATTCTGGGATGAGTGCAGCAAGGAGTCGCAGGATAACGGCATTCCGGCGGCACTCACCGACGAGACCTTTATGCTCGATGGTCAGACGATTCCCAACCCGCTGCGCTCCTTCGTGCTGCCTGTCCCCCTCGTTGACCAGGTGAAGGGCGACCCCGTCATCTACAGCAAGCCCGCCGGATACGAAACGGTTCGCTATCCGCTCTCCGGTCTCGTCGGCACGCCGGACGACCTTAAGGCGACGCAGTCGCACAACGGGCAATTTCCGAGCTACGCCAGAAACGTCGGCTACCTCAACGACAACATCATGACGTGGCTCGGCGGCAAGATCAAAATCGACGGTAACTGGTTCGGAGAGGTTTTCAGCAGCTTCGTCCAGTGCCTCGACGCTCCCAATTACACGCTGTTTTCCAATACGACCTCGGCGGCAGCGTGGAACGAGGCGCAGGGCACCAATCTGACGCCGCTGGAAGCGCCGCACAATTACATGCACCTCGCGGTCGGTGGGTTCGACTATCCGGGGCAGGGCGACGCCTCAGCGATCCCCGGCGCCAACGGCGACATGGGCGAGAACGACACCGCAGGCCTTGATCCGATCTTCTTCTTCCACCACTGCTTCATCGACTATGTTTTCTGGATCTGGCAGCAGAGGCAGGGCGCGACCAACGCCCTGACCATCGAAGCCGGCGATCCCGGCGCGAACTCCAATGCCAACCCGCCGCCGGCCGGCATCGATCCCAACACCCCGCTCACGCTGCAGACTCCGCTCGAACCGTTCCGCAAGCCTGACGGCTCGGGATCGTTCACCACCAGTGACTGCATCAACATCGAAAGCCAGCTCGGTTACAGCTACGGCCCGGGTTCGCTCGATCAATATGCGCAACCGGCAACCCAGGCGCTGGTGGCCGCAGCCGAAGCGGTCGAGCCCGGACGCACGGTGCGTGTCAGCGCCATCGACCGGGCCAATATCCGCGGCTCATTCCTGATTTCCGCCTTTGCGACAGTGGAGGGCAAGCGGGAGTATGTCGGCACCAAGGCGGTGCTGAGCCGCTGGCACGTCGAGGGTTGCATGAATTGTCAGAACCACCTCGAAGCCAAAGCCTCGTTCAGGCTGCCGTCTGAAACGGCCCGGGCCTTGGCCAGCGCGGGGGGCGTCGAGGTGGAAGTGCGCACCCGCGACGGCCTGCTCGGCGGCGCGCCGCAGCGGGCCGCCAGGGCGGCGCTCGCCGCCACCGCCGAAAGCCAGGCCGCGCCGTTCAAGGTGGAGATCCGCTGATGGTCCGGCGGCGCGGTTTGTACCGCCGTCTCGCCGGCGCAGAAACCGCTCGTACCCGGCGCAACAATCGAGCGTAGATATCGCCGGCAGACCCGCTCCAGGGGCCGGCATCCAAGATCTCCTCACCGGATCGAGCCGCCGAGATTGTCGATGTCGGGCGAGGGGCGCGCCGGAAACAGCCGCGCGGTCGAGGAGTTCGTGTAGTTGCGCCGGCACTTCGGGGGATCGGCGTCATCAGAGCCGTCGCGTTTTTCGGCGAGGACATCGTCCTGGCGGTTGACGATCAGCGTCGCGTGATCGCGCTCGAGCGTGTCAGGGTTTTTTCGCTTTTCCTCGGCGCGAAAGGCGCCGTTGACAACCTTGCCTGTCATCTCGAAGTCGCAACCGGCCTTCCAATCGCCCTGTTCCCACTTCCAACCCTTGGCGGTGAGGCCGCCGTTCTCAGCAGCCTTCACTTCAAGAATGGCGTTGTGGGCTAGCCACACGCCCGCGAATCCGCTGCGGTTTTCGTCAAAACCTTCGAGCAAGGCAATTCGCTCGAGCTGCAGCCGGTAGAGCTTGTCTCGCCCGTCGCCGGTGTAGTGCATCTGCGAGGTCCGCTTCTCCCAGGCCGGGTGCAGGAATTGCGGATATTGATTGGACTGCGCGCGAACGTAGCCGCGCTGGTCCTCCGTCAAGGCGCGCCGCGTCGTCTCGTCGAGCCGCGGCAGCAGCGCTTTCCAGGCCCGGTTCAGTTTCACGTCGTTGCCCGCGAGATCCGGGTCGGCGCAAATCTCTTCTTCGCTTGCGGTCGCCGGTCGCGCGCAGTCGAAGCTCGGCGCGACGAAGCTGGTGTCAGCCGCGCCTGGCGTCGCGGCGGCGTCGGCCTTGCCGCTGGCAAAATAGCTGGCGGTGATCTGACCGGAATCGGTGCAGCCTGGCAGGCCGGTCTGCTGCCATTTCCTGTCGTCGGCGACGACCCGAAGCGTTTCGCCCTGGCGCCGGATCCTGATCAGGGGTGTCTTGCCGGGCGCGGATTTGGCACCATCGGCCGTCTGCGCCGGCTTGCTGTCCTCGCGAAAGATCCTTCCGGTCAGCCAGCCGCTGGGCTCGGGGCGCAACAGCGCGCTCGCCTGGCATTCGCGGCGCCGGTCGCTGCCAGCGCCGTAAGCCGACCGCGTTTCAATCGCGATGAGATAAGCGCCGCTATCGGTCGGTGTGACGACGACGCTGCCGAACGCATTCATCCAGCGTCCGGCCACTCCGGCGCGGCTGAATCCGGCGGCGAGGCCTTGCAGCGTGGCGATCCGCTCGCGCAAGCTTGCGACAAACGCCTCCTGCGCCTCGTCATCGTCGGATTGCGGCACTGTTTCCGCGGCGCTGACGGCGATTTCACCAAACCAGACCTGGTCGCGCTTCAGCAGCGGCCTGATATTGACGGGCGTCCTGGCCAGCGTTGCCTGCAGTGCCTTTTCGATTTGGGTGGCGAGCGTGTCGAACCCGGCGTCCTTGCAGGCGGCGGGCGTAATGGGGGCATTGTCCGTGCCGCATAGTTCGAGCAGCGTGGGGCCGCTGCCGATGGCGCGGACCCATTCGTCCATCGCATCCGCCGTAACGGGCGCAAGAGATGCAATGGCCAAAGCCAGCGCCGCGAGGCGGTGTGAAGCGGGCATGGATCTTGGGTCTCTCGCAGGGAGTAAAGGCTGTCCCGGCTTAGGTCGCCGATTTCGCGGTGAAGGTTCAGGGCATTTCCCCGAAACCCGGCCTGAATTCGCCTTGCGGGGACTGCCGGCGGCCGGCGGCCGGGCGGGGCGCTTCAAGCGGCGTTCAACGCCACCAACCTCCACGACAGGTTAACGCAACCATTCAATTGCGGTCGTCGTCGCGGACCCAAGTTTCAGACTTGCGGTTCATTGTCTGAGGCGAGGGAGCGGCAAGTCGATGAATCTGGCACAACATGCAGCGGGCGAGCGGGCGGGCTTCCGGATCGTCTGTGACTGCTGCGGCGGTCTGTCGATCAAGATGGCGGATCCGACGACATCCCCGACCACCGCGCTGGTGCAGTGCCGGAGCTGCGACGCCGTGCGCGGCACGCTCGGCGACCTGCACGACCTCGCCCGGCGTGGCACTGACGTCTTTGAATTCTAGCGGAGAGCACCCAGCGATGATGGTCGATCAACCAGATACGTCCCTGCCGGCCAAACCGCTGCTGGATACCGCCTGGACCATCCTCGAAGCCGCCAACGACCTGCGCGACACAGCCACCGTCGACGCATGCCGGCGGGTCATCGACGAGACCTTTCGCGGCGGCGCGCCGGCGCAATCCGATATAACTATCATTCTGGAATTTTTTAACTGACCGGCGCCCCGGCCGGGGTGTTGTCTCGCTCTCCGAACCGTGGGTAAATGCGCGGCGTTTGGCGAGGAGAACAAGCCAATGCCGACAACACCAGAGCAGGCGTCGCCGTGGTTGCAGGGGCGGACATTCGCTTCGTGGCGGGAGGAGTTCGACCGCCGCGGCTACCTGATCTTCGAGCGGGTGCTTGCGCCGGAACGTGTCGCCGAAATCCGCGCCGCGCTGGCGCCGTATCTCGCGCGTGACCTCACCGGCCGCAACGATTTCGAGGGTCTGAAGACCAACCGGGTGTATGCCTTGCTGGCGAAGTCGCCGCACTTTGCCGAGCTTGCGATCCATCCGCTGGCGCTGGCGTTTGCCGAAGCGGAGCTGGGACCGAGCTGCCTGCTGTCGGCGCTGCTCGCGATCAATTTGCAGCCCGGCGAGACCGCGCAGCCCTGGCATTTCGACGATGGTGGCGTCAGGCTGCCGCGGCCGCGCCCGGCCTTCGGCGTCAGCGCGTTCTGGGCGATCGACGACACCACCGAGGTCAATGGCAGCACCGAAATCATTCCGGGAAGCCATTTGTGGGACGACACGCGCATCGAGGGCGCGGTGAAGCCCGCCGACTTCACCGGCATGGCGGCGCCGGACGCCGATCATGATGCCGGCGAGCGGCCGGATGCCGTCAAGCTCGCGATGCCGTCGGGATCGCTGGCGATCACCAAGGGAACGCTGTGGCACCGCGGCGGCGCCAACCGTTCCGACCGGCCGCGCCTGATCATCACGCCGCAATATTGCGCGGGCTGGGTGCGGCAGCTCGAGAACATGGCGCTCGCCGTTCCCGCCAACGTGGCGGAAACCTTGCCGGAGCGCGCCCGCGAACTGATCGGCTATTCGATCCATCCGCCGTTCATGGGATATGTCGACGGCGTTCATCCCAGGCGGTTGCTGCGGACGCACTGATCGAAAGGTGTTCGAGCCGTCGTTGGCCGTCGCAATGCAGTGCGCCCATCTTGGGCCAACCCTAACCCTCCGCCACAGCGTCGCCCCAGGGCTGCGCGCTCTCGGTGGCGCCGCTGTTGGTCTCGCCCTCGCGCAGCACCACGCTCGGGCACGCGAACTTCATCGGGAAGGTCTGCACCCGCGCTTCCTCGTAATCGAAACCCGCCCGCAAGGCCTCCCGCACAGGCTTTGGCAATCGCACATCGCCGATCACGACCGCGCCTTCGCTGGCATCGATGCGCGGCTGGTGAATCGCCGTATCCAGATCCATGCCGTAATCCATCACAAAGGAAAGGATCTGCGTCACCGCCGGCAGGATGCGCCGGCCGCCGGAGGCGCCGAGCGCCAGACGGCGGCCATCGGCCGCCTGCGCCAGCACCGGGGTGTAATTGGTCAGACAGCGTTTTCCGGGCGCCAGCGAATTCGGCTGCCCAGGCGTCGGGTCGAACCACATGATGCCGTTGTTCATGGTCACCCCGGTTTGCGGCGTGACGAATTTCGAGCCGAACGTTGACAACAGCGTGTGCGTCACCGCGGCGATGTTGCCCTCGCGGTCGACCACCGAGAAATGCGTGGTGCAGGCCGGCGCCAGGTGTTCGGCGCCCAGCGCGCGGCGCCCGTCGGCATCGCCCATGTCCTGCAGGCGTTCGCGATAGGCCGATTGCAGCGCCAGCGCATATTCCATGTAGGCCGCCGCATCCGGCCCGCCGCGGCCGGGCTGCAATTTCTGCTGCAGCAGGCGCAAGGCATGCGCGAGCGTCGGTCCGCAGGTCAGCTCCGGCGTCGCGTAAACGTTGCCGCCGCGATAGGGAATGGTCAGCGCCTCGCGCCCATAGGCGCGGAAGGAAGCGAGGTCTTCGACCGTCAGCGCGCCGCCGCCGGCCTGCACGTCGGTGGCGATGCTGCGCGCGAGATCGCCCTCATAGAAATCGCGCGGGCCTTCCGCCGCGAGGTAGGACAACGTCGCCTTGAGCCGGTCCTGCGGCAGGCGCACGCTGGACTTGATGCCCCATGGCGCATTCGGCGGCAGGCCGTCCTGCAGATAGGCGGCTGAGCTCGCGGGGTACCGCCGCAGGTCGGCGGCCGAGCTCGCAATCATCAGCGTGGTCCACCAGTCCACCAGCAGGCCTTCGCCCGCGAGCTTCACGCTCGGGCCCAGCAATTCCTGCCACGGCAGCTTGGCGTGACGGCGATGCGCTTCTTCCATGCCCGCGACCACGCCGGGCACCGCGATCGATCCGGGACCATGCAGATTGCGGTCGTCCTTCACCCGTGCCCAAGGGAAGAGGTCGGCGGCCGCGCCGTCGCCCGTCAGCGGATAGTCCTCAACCCGCAGGCTGCCGGGCGCCCGCATGCCGTAATCGATCACCTCGGTACGGTCCTCGCGGGCGCGGTAGAGCACCATCGCGCCACCGCCGCCGACGCCGCTCATCCAGGGCTCCAGCACCCCCAGCGCAAACGTCGTCGCGATGACGGCATCGACGCAGTCGCCGCCCGCCGCCAGCACCGCGGCGCCGACTTCGGCGGCCTTGCGCGATTGCGCGGCGACGATGCCGCCTTTGGAGACCACGGCTGGTTTGCGGATTTGCTGGGAGTTTGAGAACTGGTCGCGCATGGGGGGCCTTGTTGTTGTTCACATTGATTGGCGCAGCGCGCCAACAATGGCACATTGCCGGAGGTTCAGATATCAGCGCAAGGAGAGCAAAATGGCCGCTGTGAAGCAAGCCAGGGAAACAAGAGGTTTCCTGGGACGGATCGCGCGAATAGCCGCCGGGGCTCAAGGCACAACCGCTCAAGCTATGCCGAGCGAGGCGTGGCGATTTCTGCTCGCAACATTGTGAGCGGCTTGTTGAGGTCCAGTTCGGAGCCATAAAGACTGGTCGAGATCAGACCCGCTTTGAACGCCAGCGCGGTTCTCCGTGGTGCACATATGACGCCCATCAGCGCCAGCGGCAGGCAGAACAGTGTTGCCGCCCAGTGGCGGTAGCGTCCGGCGGCGAACTCCCAGGCCGCCATCTGCATCTCTCCCGTCATCGTGCAGGGATAGCCGGTGAGAATGTGGTGGAGGTCGTGCCGCGTGACGGCGTCTCGCCGCCACTTCCAGTTTGGAAATTCAACTGACACCGGGCCGATCCTGCAGATCCATGTCGCACTGCGCGCGGGGTCAGCCTCGATGCCGTTCGCCGCATAATAGGCGGCGAGGGCCTCGGCGGCGGTGGTCACGATCGGACACCCGAAATTTCCGCTTGGCCGGGCGCGCAGACTGAAAGCGAGCGGGCATGGACCGGGCTTATTCCAGGGCGGGGCGGCAGCTCCGCAGGCACCTGAACATTCCACGCCAGGCCAAGGGCGCGAAGCAGCCTCACGAATTCCCAGCCGAGATCGATCTGCCCGGGATACAGACCGTGCCGCGCAGAGCCCGGAAAGGCGTGGTGGTTATTGTGCCAGCTCTCTCCCATCGTCGGAATAGCCCACAATGACACGTTGTGTGCCTGGACCACGGCGCCGTCGACGGTCCAGTCCTGCTCTCCTTGCGTGTGCGCGAAGTAGGATATTCCCCAATGCATGGTGGTGCAGGCCGCGACGCGGACGAAGACGCCCCACACGACAAACGGCCATCCACCGAGCCAATAGAGAACGAGAGCGATCGGAATCTGCTGCAGCATCCAGTTGCGGTCGAGAAACCGGTAGAAGCGGTCGTCGCCAATTCCCGGGCCGGGATCGAAACCGGGCGGGTGCTTCAGCACCAGCCGGCCATGGAGATAAAGCAGGCCGTCGAGCCAGAAGCCTTTGCGGTGCGCGAGGAACGGATGACAATCGGCCTGGCGCTGCGCCCAATCCCGGCTGTCGTGCACGCGAATGGTCCACAGCGGCCCACCCATGCCCACCGCCGTTCCGAGCCAGACCAGCGTCCGCTCCAGCCATTTCGGACAACAGAAGCTGCGGTGAATGAGGCGCCGGTGGAAGCCGACGGAGTGGCCGGCGCAAAGCGTGATTCCGGCCGTGATCAGAAAGACGGCCAGCGCGCTCCATGAAAATGTCAGCGGCCCCAGCAGGACGGCCCCCAGCAGCATCGCGCCATTCCACAGCGAGCGCGGTGCATCCCAGACGATGGTGCCCTCGACTGGCGACGCCGTGTCCAGGTTGGTCAGCGAATTGACTTTGTAAAAATCGTGCTGCTCGTGGCCCATCATCGAGACCTCGGCTGTTGGCTGATAACAGGAACGACTCGCGAGACGGTGCTGCGCCGCCCAGCTTCCCGGGAAAGGGTGAAAAAAGCATGAAAATGGGGGGCGGACGGCGCCTTGCTTCGATGGTAGAATAATGTTTCTACCATGAGGAAGCCGATGCATCTGAACATCAAGAACGATGAAGCGCACAAGCTTGCGTCCGAGCTGGCGCAACTGACCGGCGAGAGCCTGACGTCGGCAGTCACATTGGCCCTGCGGGAGCGCCTCGCAAGGGAGCGCCGCCGTTCCCGAACCGGCCGCGTCGCCGCCAGCCTGATGAAAATCGGCGGCGAGTTCGCGGCGCTTGCCGACACCAGCCGCAGCCCGGACGAAATCCTCGGATATGACGACCACGGATTGCCGACATGATCGTGGTCGACAGTTCGGCCGCCATCGCCATCTTCCGTCAGGAGGAGGATGCAGGGGATTATGCACGACGCATCGCTGCCGACGACGATCCGGTCATGTCTGCCGCAATCTGGTGGAGACGTCGATTGTGCTGCGTGGGTTGAAAAAGATTGCGCCGGCAAAGGCCGAGCGATGGCTTGACGACTTCATGAAGGCGGCCGGCATCCGGATCGAGCCGGTGACGCCGGATCAAGCGCAAGCGGCTCGCTCGGCTCATCTGCAATTCGGCAAGGGGACCGGGCATAGCGCCGCGCTGAACTATGGTGACTGCTTTGCCTACGCTCTGGCAAAGATCATGGACGCGCCGTTGCTGTGCAAAGGCAACGATTTTCCATCGACCGACATCGGTATCGCGTAGGCAGAAGCATTCGAGTAGCGACAATTCGAAAATGTCCTCTAAGTGAAATGCGGTGTACGCGTTGCCGGACGACAGCACGTCTAAGAGACAGATTGAATGGAAGTTCTATTCAGGAGAGCTTTCGCTTGGCGTTGACACGCTGGCGGTGACTTTTCGGCGCCGGGGCCGATGCGAGCGGGGAGATCGAGCTTGAATTCGAGCCGATCAAGCTCGACGAGGAGAGCAAGTTCATCTTTCTGAAGTGGCACGACGAAGACAAGGATGGGATGATTTATTTCAGCCTCTCCGGCCTTGCCGAAGATAGCACCCGCTTCGAAACCTCGCATCTCAGCTTCGACTTCCGTTGTTGACCCACAGCAGAACTCGTGATCGGGTCGCCTGTTCTTTAGAACGGCTCACGAGTGCAGCATCACGACGCAGTGTTTGCGATCGCCGGCAGGGCGAATTGAAAGCTGGCGCCGCGGGGCAGGTTCGCGCTCGCCCACAATCGTCCGTTATGCGCTTCGATAATCGACCGGCAGATCGACAGCCCAAGCCCCAAACCGCCCGGTTTCGTGGTGTAGAAAGCCTCGAACAGGCGGTCAAGAGTCGCTGGCGCGAAGCCTGGACCCGAATCTCGCACCTCGACTGACACGCCATCGGGTTCGTTACGGCTGCTGATGAGCAATTCTCGCTCCTTTTCGCCGACGTCGCGCATCGCTTCGATGGCATTGATGATCAAGTTAAGTAGTACCTGTTGCAGCTGGACCCGATCTCCCTGGACACGCGGCAAGCCCTCCGCTAACTGCGTCCGCACCGCGACGCTATTGTTTGCGGCCTCCGTGCGGGTGAGAGCAATAACCTCGAGGATGGCATCATTGATCTCTACGGCGTCTTTTCGTGCGGGCGCCTTCTTAATGAGTGCGCGGATTCGCCCGACGACCTCGCCTGCGCGATTCCCCTCCTTGACAATAAGAGAGAGCGCGTCATCCACCTCATGAAAATTTGGCGGCTCCGCGCTTAGCCAGCGCCGAGCGGCTAACGCGTACGTGACTGCCGCTGTAATCGGCTGGTTCACTTCATGGGTGATCGAGGCCGAGAGCTGACTCATGGTGGCGACGCGGTTCGCGTGCGCCAGCTTCATCTGCATGTCCCGCAGCGCCTCTTCTGCCCGCTTCTGCTCGGTGATACGCCGCGCGAGGCCTCGGTAGCCGATGAAGCGCCCCGCCTTATCAAACACCGGCAGGCCCGAAACAGATATGTAGCGCTTGCCGCCGTCGGAGGCGGGTCGCGCGAGCTCGAAGTCACGGAAAGGCAGGTGCGCATCGAGGGTCTCCCGGTGCTTGCGCCAAGCCTCGGCGTCAGGTTCCAGGTAGGGCACTTCCCACCTTGTCTTGCCGATTTCAGAGCCCGGCGCCGGCGGGTCTGCAATGCCTTCGGCGAACTCCTGACGGATAAAGCGATGCTGCGCATCGGATTCCCAGTACACGTCGAAGGAGAATTGTACCAGTGTGCGAAAGCGCTCTTCGCTTTCCCGCAATGCTTCCTCGGCGCGTTTGCGTTCTGTTACGTCTGTCGCAGCGCCGATAAACTCGATGAGCTCTCCGTTCCCATCGAGAACCGGGTGCCCTGATGAATTGACGTGCTTCACTGTTCCGTCAGGCAGCACAACCCGATATTCGTCGAAGCTGTCATCTCTTTCGTTGACGACCCTCGCAAATCTCTCGTCTACCTTGTTGCGATCCTCCGGATGGACTCGTTGCCGAAAGTTTTTGCGGGTCGGTAAATGCTCCTGCGGATTCAATCCGAAAATTCGGAACATTTCCTCGGAGCAGTGGATCACCTTCTGGCTACGGGCGTCCCATGCCCAACTGCCGGTGTGGGTCAGCTTCTGCGTTTCGGCCAAATAGCGTTCGCTCCGCTGTACTTTGGCGGTTCGTTCCACCACTTTGGCCTCGAGGTCCTCGCGGGCCTGACGAAGCTCTTGCTCTGCCCGTCGTCGCACGGCGCTGACCCAGCCGACAGCCAAGGCGCAAAATATGCAAAAGGTTAAATAAACGAGATCAGCATAGCTAATTGGGCTGAAGGAAAAAAAGGACGTAGGAAGAATTGATTAAGGCTGAGGACTGAAAGGACTATTGCGAGCACACCTGGCCCGGTTCCTGCGTACCAAACGGTCGCGGCGACCGCGAACAGGAACGGCGTCAAAATGGCCTCGAAATGTCGCAGCACGAAGAAAGCCAACCCGATTGCGATTGCTACGGATAGAACTGCAATGCCGTACCGGAGAATTGCCGGCATGGGGGTTGGCGATGAAGGGTCCCGATGCGCCATGGCTTGCCTCATTCGTGAGCTAGCCGACCAACCCGACACTAACGTTTTCCAACTCTCCCAACTAGACGATCGATTCCATGAAACTGCGTCATGGAACTAATGGTTTGGTGGCGGATTCCTCGTTTGCGATGGGCGAAACGAGGAGCGGGATCATGGCAGGATGGCGGCGAGTAATCGAATTGACGAT
>Ga0193699_10000765_pt1 | contig 13115 bp, 8 predicted proteins | sample L3c2metaG_FD_160095 | JGI IMG/M metagenome (GOLD analysis project Ga0193699, IMG submission 160095) | Soil microbial communities from a riparian zone of the East river system, Colorado, United States - L3c2 | ecosystem: Environmental > Terrestrial > Soil > Riparian zone | place: USA: East River... | reverse complement strand
ATTCCTCTGCAGGACCGCGGGAGCGAGCGCGATGAAACCGTTGTTGCCATTGTTGTTGGTGTGCGCGGGCGCGGGGACATTGGTAATGTTCGAGACCAGCAACCGGCCGACGGGACCGGTGACGATCGTTTCGTCGGCAAAAAGGGGAGCGAAGGTTCCCACGATCTCGAGGATCGTGGGATTGTTACTCTGCTGTTCGTAAAGCTTCTCGATTGCCTCCTTGGAGGGAGCCCCGCCGGCGCGACGGTAGAGATAATAGCGACAGATCACACCGATAATGCGGGGATCATCGAACCCCGGAAGCTGGATGTTCGTACCGGGGTCATTCTTTCTCATGACGTGGTAGACATAACCGCCGGCTCCGCCGTCCTGAGTGAGATTGACGTTCCGGTAGAAATTCAGCCACTGGCACGCGCCCTTCGACGCTTTGCCGCTCAGGAATGTTGTGGAATTGTCCCGCAGCGTCAGGCTGTGGATGAAGAATTGGGTCGCCGGCGGCGATCCCTCCGAATTGACGTCCGTGATGTTACCTGAATAATTCAACGTCGCGCCGATCACCGCGCTTGATGGGATGCCCGGGCTGACTTCCGAGTGGACGTGATCAGGCCCGGTCTGGATGCCGATGACTGAGGCTTCGGTTTCCGGAGACGCGCTGTGATCGATGGTCGACTCCATGCCACCGTAGTAATTCCACTCGGCGGGTATGATGCGGGTTTGTCCCGAACTACCGGCGACGTCGAATGTCTGGATTTTCTGGACCCACGCGATGAAGTCCGCGTCCGACATTCCAAAGGTTCGGGCCTGAACGGTCTTGGAGTCGATCAAGCCGAGAACCTGACCGGCATAGGGGGGGCCAAAGCTGGCGGGCAGCAATGCCGCACCCGGTTGCTGGGCGTAATCGTCGTTGTTTGCCGTTCCAGGGTTAAGCTGGATGGTGCCCTTGAAATTAATCCGGGGATAATCAAACAGGCTCATCGTTTCACCGCTCCTGTTTCTTCGTCATACTGGACGAACTCCCGTCCGTGACGCGTCGTCTGCGCGATTTCGCGCGCGGCCAGCTGATTCGGAGATCGTCTTTCGGCCGCTGCGGCGGCTCGATGCGCGGAGTCTGGCCGCCGCGCTGGATGCTCCCTTCGAACAGGCTGCGCCAAGGCGATGCCGTCCCGCTACCGCATGACCGCACCTGCAGCGATGGTTGCGCCGATGTCGGCAGAGCACCCGCGCGGCACCCCAACCGAGCCTAAAGCGACCCCCGGCGAAGTGCAACCTAAAAGTGAGAAGCCTGTGGAGCGCGTGCATTTCTCATGAAGCCGCTTTGAGGCGGCGGCGCCAGAACGGGCGATCGCCCCACCGCGTCTCCGTGCCGTACCAGAAGGCAAGCCGCTCGGCGTAGGCGTACCAGATATCGGCGATTGCCCGCTCGTAGTCAGGCAGTATATCTGAAGCCTTCGACAGGTAGCCTTCGGTAGTCTCCGCCGCGGCAAGCCCGGTGTACAACGCGTTGAACAGCCCTTGCGACGACAGCGGATCGAAACTGAGCGCGGCATCGCCGGTTGCGAGCCACCCCTCGCCGGTGCAGGGGGCCAGGTGCGCACTGTGCGCGGCGGTAAAGCCGGAGCGCTGATCCGGCGTGAACTTCACTGAAGACAGCAGTTCGCTGAGATGCGTAGCAGATGTCATGTGGCGAAGCATCGCGTCGCGATCGCGCGCGATCCCCGCGCTCGCCAGGTTCGCATCGGTGTGGAAGGCAAGAACGCGCCGCTTGTTTGGCAGCGGTGCGCTGTACCACCATCCGTCTTCTACCGCCTCGATGAATGTCAGGCCGTTTCCGCCAAATGATCGCCCATGGATCCAGCCGCACGCGAGGCGGTCATGCCTGCGCCGCCTCGCGCCGAGCTGCCGCGCAAGCGGAGCCGCGCGTCCGCCGGCATCGATCAGAAACCGCGCCGTTATGCCGACCAGTCCGGTCGCCGTCGCGAGCGACAAGCGCCAGGTTTCTCCCGACCGTTCGAGGTTTGCGACCCGTGCCGGCGCGAACAGTTGCGTGCCGCGGCTGACGGCGATGACACACAGCCAGGCATCAAACCGCGCGCGATCGAGGTGCCAGCCGTGCCCATCGGGGTCGCGCAGGAAGTCGCTCTCGACGGGCTCGTTGCTCCCCCAGACTGAGCGATTGCCGTAGCAATGAGCGTGAGGCTCGGCCTCGAACGATGGCCACAGCCCCATGTCGGTGAACAGTCGGCGTGCCGCCGGCACGAGCGACTCGCCGATACGCGGTGGAATATCGGGCCGGCGTTCGATCATGACGACGCGCCGCGTCGGCGCAAGGTTGAGCGCCGCGGTCGACCCGGCCGGACCGGCACCGACGATGATAACGTCGGCTTCAATCACACCAGTGTTTTCAGGCCGAACGGGAAGCGCCGCACTTTGTCGATCCGGCTCAGGTCGTCCGCGTCGCTCGCCGCTTCGGCGGGGGCTCGTGTAAACGCGGCCGCGAGATGCGCCGGCGGCACGTCCTGCACGCCGATCATCGCCGGGAAGGTCGGATCGTTCGTCGGCCCTTCGCGCATTTCCACGACGCCCATCTGGCTGATGTTGCCAATGAAGGAGTTGATCTGGTCGAGATAGTTGCCGTGCATGATCGGCGCCAGCCAGTCCGACCGGGTCGCGAACGCTTTCAACCGATCGTCCAGCGACTTGCCCTTCATCACGATGTCGTAGTTCTCGGTGCTGAGCACCTGGTTGGGGACGCGCGCCGGCCAGAACGTCGGCAAATGCGGCGCATAGACCGGCGGCTTGGATGGATATCCCGAACGGCAACTCGCCGTGTCAGCCTGCCACGGCACCGCCATCCAACGTGTGATTCCGCCCGGCACCTGTCCGTAGAGCGGACCTTCCGGCAGAGTCACCATGTCCGGCGTGAAGGCTGCGCCGTAGGATGGATCGGCATTCATGCCGGAGGCATGTCGCAAGCGGAAAGGCGCCATGTACATGGACGCCTGTCGCATCGGCCACGTCATCTCGCAGCCGGGGTGGAATGCGTCGGCAAGGCAGAACTCAAGCGATGCCCGATCGAGCATTGCGGGCTGCTCGGCTGGCGGGAGGTCTTCAATGCGGCGCGGTGGCTGACGTGCGGGATCGTAGTCGGCGACAAATTTTCCGTCCGCCCAATCATCCAGCATTGCGAGTTGCGTCGGCGTCAACGTCGTGAACGCATTTGACGTCTTTGGAGTCGGGATATTCATGGCATCGCCGTACATCCACGGCCACGGCACCGGCGACCATGCGTCGCGATCGGCGCGGCGAAACTGGTTGGCGATCATCTGGCGCGTTTGTTTCTCGGAGTCGTCACGGCTGTTGAGCCGTGCAAGGCATTCGGGCGAAACCAGATGGCCGGGCGAACGCCAGCCGAAATAGGCCGCGAAACCTTCGTTGACCCATTGTAGCCCAGCGAGGCGTTCAAACAGCGGACGAATGTCCCGCTCGAACGATGTCGGCGGTGGGTCCTTCGGCTTCAATCGCGGCGAGGAGTTCGCCACGTCGCGCATCAGATCCCACATGGTGCGCACCGACTTCTGCATCGGCGCGTAGTTCGGCGGCGCGACGACGACCCACGCCGGTTCCACGGCGAGCGTCGTGCCGCCGATCGTAACCTCGGCGCTAACCGGCCCGTCCGACACGTCGTCGTGCCAGCCATCATTGTTGGCGAAGGTGATCGCGCGGGTGCCGGTGTGCGACGCCGACTTGCCGCGGCCGCCGAGCACGACGAGGCGGCCTGCCTCATCGGTGCGAAGCTCGCCGAGGTACACCGGCGTGCCCATGAAGCTGCCGGTGTCGAAAGTGTGCTGCGGCCCGCCCTGAACATCCGGCCCGCTGATGCTGCGGGGACCGGGGTCGATCGCCAGGCTCGCCCGGTCGCTGACGGTGATGTTCCGCAGCATCTGCTCCGGCGCGGAGAGCGCCTCCGGAATGTCCTGCGCCAGCTGGAACTCGTACCAGGAGGCCTTTTTGTTCGCGAGGTGGACGGTCCAAGTGATGTCGGCGTTGGTGGTGGTCAGCTCCGCCAGCGGTTTGCCGCTGGCATCAAGGCCGTAGACGCGAAAGCGCGCGGATTGCCGCTTCAAGGCACCGTTTCCGTCGCGATAGAAACCCACGGGATGCGGCAGCGGGTCGGTGACCTCCGGTCCGTAGAAGCAGCCATCCGGGCTGTTGCCGACGCGCGCAATGCCGATCGATGGATGAATCGCCGCACGCACGATTCCGTCGGGCAGTTTGTCTCCAGTTGCCAAAAGAAGATCCTCCGTCTGCAATCTATAGCCTGACGCCAAACCAATGTACTTAACGGTTCATCGAACGACACCGGCGGTGGAGGTTGAGCCCGATCGCTTTGTTTCAGCCAACTCATGCATCCGCATCGGACAACGCTCCGATATATTCAAAACTCGGTCCCGCCGTCGTTTTGCTGCCGTCACCTGTCGGTGTCTGCATCAAGCTGACGGCGATCATCTTGAGCTCATACATGAGACCGATCGCTGTATCGATTATCGCGGGCTTTCCGTTGAACGCTGTGTGCAAGACGTTGAGCAGGTTGCTGTAGGCGGTGCTGAATTCCGCCACGCGCAATCGTGCCTGGGTGCCCGGTGCGAAGTCTGCAATCTTTGGATTGGACTTCATTGGGTAGACGTCGTCGCGATCGAACGGGATGACATCCCCGCCGTAGGCGAAGCCGCTTGCGGTCTTGATGATCTTGCGGCCGTGAAAGATCTCTCCGAACTTGTAGTAATGCGCGGGGTTCCCCGGGGACTGGAACGGGTCGGTTTGCGTTCCTTCGCCTTCATCGACGATGATCTGGATGCCCTTGTCGGCCGTAGTGCGGTCGGTGATCGGAAACAGCCGGGCAGCATCGAACCAGTTCAAGACCTGTTCGCTTGCCGGCACCGTGAAGATGGAATTCCCGAACTCGCCAATCTTCTTTGTCAACGCCGCGTAGAATTCCCCGATTGTGGCGAAATCAGGTACCGCGACTTCGAGTGTTTTGACCGGAATTGGGTGCTCGGGCTTTTCGATTTCCATGAAGACGTCGTGCACCAGCGGCAGCGTGAAGGCCTCGATACCGACCTTGAAACTTGATCCCCCGATCGCCATCGGCAGCGGCCCGGGATATTCTGGAATAAAGCCCGGCACATTGATCGCCGGGTGACCGCCGATCGCGATAAGAATGTTTCCGACGATCGTCATGTGCAGCATTTCTTCCTGCACTATCGAGCCTATCAGCCGCGCGATCTCGTCGTTCATACCTGGCTTGAGCGAGAACATCGCGGTCAGGTAGGGCGGGATCGTGCTGTGCTCCAGTTCGATCGCTTTCTGCAGCCAGGGATAAAGATCTTCGCGCACGGCGGCAGCCTGTACCGCCTCGATGACCTTGCGATCAAGCCGGATCATGGATTGTCCTTCGTCTGCCTTGCCTTGAATTCCATCAGGGCGGCGGTCTTGCCGCGAGTTTGCGCGGGATCGAGATCGAGCGTGATCGGCGCGATGGTCTCCAGCGGCGACGCGGTCCCGGCACTGACCATCGGCGTTCCCTTGATCGGCAGTCCGTCGCTGCCGGGCCGGTCTATCCAGCGCAAGATCATCGTCCGTTTGGCTTCCGACAGATCGCGGGTGACCGGCATGTGATTGGGGTCGTCGATCGGGAGCGAGAATGCGAGACGCAGGATCTTGAGATGGGCCACGACCGATTCGTAGTTGCCGAGATCGACCAGATGGCGGCTCATAATCGGATACAGATTGCCGTACTGCGTAAGGATCGGCTGGATGTCACTGTACCAGGTCGGCTGCTCCGGGGAGTTGATCGGACTGAAAACCAGCACACTGGTGAAGTTGAAAGGGGTGCCGATGGTTTGCTGCGGCTGCTGGGGCAATTGATAGCCGATGCCGTACAACTGGCCGTCGATATAGCCGCGTGGCTTCGCGGGCTTCAGCGTAGCTGCCTTGATGTCCAGCACGGCCTTTCCGGCGGCATTCGCCATGGCTTGGTCGGGATAGCTGATGCCGTCGGGCGGAATAGCGACTTTCGGAACGGCGACGCCCGGCGGCTGCCCCTGGCTGCCGGTTTGTCCGATCATTCCGAGGGTCGGCCCAACCTGGATCGGTCCCGCAAGCGGCTGACCGTATCGGGAAGCGTAGAGCTCGACTTGACCGTGTTGTTCAGGATTCAGGCGGAAGACGAAATTGTCGGCCCGAACGTAATAGCCGCCGAGTGATTCCTGACCGAGGACGCTGTAGCCGCCGGTTTGCGGGCTCAACATCAGGATCGGTCGACTGCCGATATTGGCAACGCACCAGGAATCACCGGAATAGTCGAAGTCCTGGATTCCTGCTGTCTGGGCATACCAGCCGGGCCGTAGATAATCGACGTTCCCGAGAATGGCCACCTGGTCCGCCGTGACCGTCTGGGTGAGCGGCACGTCGGTTTCGGACTTGAACACCGCAAGGACGAGTGGCCCCTGGGGGAAAAGCTCGCCGCCTGCATCCACGATTGGCAGGCAATTGCCGAAATCGGCGGTAACGATCTTGCGGTCATCGTGGACCTTGCAGGTGAACCAGTCCACGTAACTCACCGGCGCAGGCGGATTCGGTTCCTCGCCTAGCGGCGCGATCTGGCGGCCCATCACGAAGTGCCTGGGCTCACCGGCGTAATAGGGGCCGATGGTGCCGGCGATCCTGCCAATCGTATAGCGCGGATTGGTTGCATCGCGGCCATAGCCGTAGACATTGAAGTCGATCGACAGCATGCGGTCTTGTGAAACCCGCTGCAGGTCGGCGAGCAGCGGAGAGCCGGATACGCCTTCCCAAACCACATTCTTGAGGACTGACTGATATATGGCGCCCAGCGTCTGGTCGGAACGCAAGCGGGCGAATACCTGGCGGCCCCACAAATCGTAGAACGCGATCGGAACGAATTCCCCTCCAAAAAGCGCCGGCTGCCCGTTGCCGGCCAGCCGCAGTTTCATGCCCCAGATCTGCGACACCATCTGCTGTTGGGGGTCAAGATCGACAAGCTTGCCGAAAACTTTGTCATTGGCGTTCTCTAGCGCCATGCCGATCACGGGATCGTCGGCCGCGCTCATGATCTGGCGATCATCGTGTTGGCCGCCGGTGATCGTACAGGAAATGAAGCGGAAGATCGCCGTACCCTCGGGATTCCAACCGCCGTTGCCGTTCAGCTTCTGGTCCTTGGCGGGATCGAAACTGTCGATATCAAAATAGCCGACAACGTTGTTGATCGTTGATACGTCGGCCTGGAAATGCCCAGTAAAATGCAGGCGGGGCGTGTCGAGATAACTCATCGTTCGACTCCTCGCCACAACGCGAGACCATTTGGTCGCCGGGGAAAGTTAATCCATACGCAATCTTAATGCAATATGATATGTAATTGCAACTAAGGCGGATAACGATTAGAAGAGCGTTCTGACTTTTGTTTTTTACGGCAGACTGTTTTCAGCAGCGAAGCTAGCAATGGCATTGAAAGTGGCGCGATGTACGAGCGGTCGAAATGGTGTTTCCGGATGGGCATCGTCCTCGTAGCAACGCTAGGCGGCCATCAATGGAAGAATGGTCAACGCGACTGAGGATGAAGTCAGGGCAGCCTCAGCCGTCGTTCGAGCTGCGCTTGGGCATCCGATCCTGCGAAGGGCCGCGGCCAATGCGGCCAAGCGAAGGTTCCGTCGCGAGACGCCGGTCTTGTGCAAACTAGCAAATGGCGACCTCGTTGAGGGCGTCGTCGACCTCGCCTTCCAAGAGGAAGAGGCGATCTTTGCGGGTTGGACGATCATAGACTTCAAGACGGACCGCGAATTTGGCACATCGTCGGAACGCTACGTCGCGCAAGTAAAGATGTACGCGGAAGCTATCGCGACGGCTACCGCTTCGCCGGCGAGAGGTGTTGTTCTGGTTATTTGAGAAAATCCCGACGGCGCCTGTGAGAAACCGCCTAGCATTGATTCGTTTTTGGTTGTTTGGGGAGCGCTTGCAGGCGTAACTAGCCTGGCGCCGAGAGTTACACATTTAAACGATTTGCTAGGCCAAAAATGGCTGAAATTGGCTGGACCTAGCTCAAACTTCCTCATGATGGATTGGAACGAAAGTTCAATTTTTTCAGGACGCAACGGTTAGCCGCCCCGTCATCTTCGCGAATAAATCGTTCTCAACGGCCTCCACGACTCCGGGTCGAGGCGCTTCTGAGATCGGCGACAGCACGATACGGAGAGACGGTCCGCGTGAGCATCGAAATGATTGGGTATCCGCTCCGCCTCGACAGAGGCCGGATCCAAGGCGAATGACCATCGCAACCAAGTGCTCGCCGCGGGCGACGAGGTGAATGGGAATGACAACTTCCGTTGCTGGCGGATTTCGTTGCAACGTCCTTTTGCGTGACTGAATACAAATGTTCCGGGCCGTACACGCGGCGATCGAACAATAATTTGAGGGGGGCTATGACGGGTGGGCTGTTAGAACGATGCGATTGACCCATTCGGGACATCGTCCATTCGCCGCAAGGACAATTATACTACAGTATAGTCGTCATTTTTGATCCTTAAACCCATTTTCATAAAAGTCCCGATTTCTCCGATGGAGAACTGTCATGGCCAAAACAGTCGCGGATCAATTCGCAGAAATCCTCGCTGCAGCCGGTGTGAAGCGGATATATGGCATCGTCGGCGACAGCCTGAACGGACTGACCGATGCGATCCGTCGCCAGGCCAAGATCGAGTGGGTGCATGTGCGGCACGAGGAGGTCGCGGCTTTCGCGGCCGGCGCCGAGGCGCACCTGACTGGGGAGCTCGCGGTCTGCGCAGGAAGCTGCGGACCCGGCAATCTGCACCTCATCAACGGCCTGTTCGATTGTCACCGGTCGCGCGTGCCGGTGCTCGCCATCGCGGCGCAGATTCCGTCGGCCGAACTCGGCGCCGGATATTTCCAGGAAACCCATCCCGAGAATCTGTTCAAGGAATGCAGTCACTATTGCGAGCTGATCTCGGGATCCAACCAGATGCCTCGCGTTCTGGAGATTGCGATCCGGCAAGCGGTTGGCAATCGCGGTGTCTCGGTCGTGGTGATTCCCGGCGATGTAGCGCTTCAACCCGCCATAGACGCGCCGCCGCCGAAAGTAGCCGGCCTGCTGCCCAGCCAGGCGGTCGCGATGCCGGCAGGCGTCAATGTCGATCGGCTCGCAGCGCTCCTCAATAGCGATGGCCGTGTGACCATGCTGTGCGGTTCGGGATGCCAGGGCGCGCATGATGAAGTCCTCGCGCTGGCGGATCGCCTGAAGGCTCCCATCGTGCATGCGTTCAGGGGCAAGGAGTATGTCGAGTGGGATAACCCGTTTGACGTCGGCATGACCGGGCTGATCGGCTTCTCGTCAGGCTATTACGCCATGCTCGATTGCGACATTCTCTTGATGCTCGGCACCGATTTTCCGTATCGCCAGTTCTATCCGCGCGGTGCGGGGGTTCGCATCGCGCAGGTGGATGTGCGGCCCGACCAGATCGGCCGCCGCGCGCCGGTCGATCTCGGCGTGGTCGGCGACGTTCGCGCGACCATTGAAAGTGTGTTGCCGCTCATCAAGAAGACGCGCGACCGCACCCATCTCGACCGGGCGACGGAACATTACCGCAAGGCCCGCAAGGATCTCGATGGGCTTGCGGTCAGCAAGCCCGGCCGCAAACCGATCCACCCGCAGCAGGTTGCCAAGGCGATCAGCGATCAGGCCTCAGCGGACGCCGTCTTCACCTGCGACGTCGGTCTGCCGACGGTGTGGGCCGCGCGTTATCTCGCGATGAACGGCAAGCGGCGGCTGATCGGATCGTTCTGGCATGGCTCGATGGCCAATGCGATGCCGCATGCGATTGGTGCACAGACGGCGTTTCCAGGCCGGCAGGTGATCTCGTTGTCGGGTGACGGTGGTTTCAGCATGCTGATGGGCGATTTTCTCAGCCTTGCGCAGCTCGGCCTTCCGGTGAAGGTCGTGGTGTTCAACAACAGCGCGCTCGGCTTCATTGAGATCGAGCAGAAATCCACGGGCTTTCTCGACTTCGGTACCGACTTCAAGAATCCGAACTTTGCCGCAATGGCCGAAGCAACAGGCGTGCGCGGCATTCGACTCGAAGACCCCGCTGACGTCGAGGAGGGCGTCGCCGCCGCGCTTGCCCATAACGGCCCGGTGCTGATCGACGCGGTGGTAAGCCGGACCGTGCTTCCAATCCCGCCCGCCATTACCGCGGAAATGGCCAAGGGGTTCACCCTCTACATGGTGAAAGCCGTATTCAACGGTCGCGGTGACGATCTCGTCGATCTCGCCCGATCGAACCTGTGGGCCTAGGCCGGCAGAATTCGGGCGATACGCACTTGGCCCGCGATCGTCGGCTACGCCATTGGTTGCGGCCTGAGGGCGACAGCGAGGCGGCAATCGGCCTTAGGGCCCCCGGCTTTGACTGCAAAAACTCGCTCTGCTCGCGGTTGCGAGGGGGATGACTGTTAATCTCGAGGGAGGCCAGGCTCATGAGCCGGGCTGGACTTTGGGCCACGAATCCGCCTCAGGCCTACCAATCGGTGGCGGCCGCGTTGCGCTCCGCGACTCCGGCGCTGCTCTTCGGCTTGCGCCTTTGGGTCGCGGTCTGCCTCGCACTCTACATCGCGTTCTGGCTTCAGCTTGACAACGCATCCTGGGCCGGCACGTCTGCGGCGATCGTCTGTCAAACCAGCCTCGGCGCCTCGTTGCGCAAAGGCCGAGGGTTCGTCTCAAAATATTCGATCAGTTCGTCGAGTTCGCCTTGTGTAGGTCGTCGGTCACGCTCTTTGCCTCGTCCAACCAGATTGAGGTGACTCAGTGCGACCCGTGCTAGGCGGGCCTCCTCGGCCGAAACTTCGATACTGTGCACCGCAGCGGCATGCGTTATGATTGTCCGGATGAAAGACAAATCAATGGCCAACGTTGCGGGACCAGCGCCTTCCTTGGCGCGCTTCCTTCCGAACTCGATCAGCCGTTCTCGATTGAGCGCGGGAAGCTTCACACTGCCGAGCGCAGTCTTGAGCGACGCCATCACAGCAGCTTTTGACCGGCGAAGGGGCTTTCCAACTTCGTGCATGTCTTCATCGTGCAGGTCGATCAGATCGCCAAACGTGCGAACGTTCCGCGCCACGCGTGGCTTGGACGATCCGTTGCGGTCGATATTGCGCTCCATCTCGAGCGCCCATTCTTCGCCGTCCTTGCGCCGTCGGAATGTCTCGGCCAGATATCGGGTCTTGCGGCGGACCTGGACGCGCCAGTTTCCGGATCCCAATTGAGTGAAGGTCGCCACGCGTGTGCACTCCGACTTTCGTGTGCACTATGTGTGCACCGAGAGGTCAAAACGGGTACAAACGTGTGCAATTTCGTCTAGTTTGGAGTGCACACGTTCGCGGTTCATCCCATTGAGAGAGTAAGATAAACTGTTGAAATATCAAGACTATCGCTTTTCCGTGGCACCCATGATGGACTGGACCGACCGGCATTGCCGCGTCTTCCATCGCCTGATGACGCGGCGTGCCCGGCTTTACACGGAGATGCTGACGACCGGGGCCATCTTGCATGGCGATCGCCAGCGGTTGCTTGGCTTCGACCCAAGCGAACGCAAGGTCGCGCTGCAGCTCGGCGGTTCGGATTCGCGCGATCTCGCGACATCCGCGAAAATCGGCGAGGATTTTGGCTACGACGAAATCAATCTCAATGTTGGTTGCCCGTCGGATCGGGTGAAGGACGGCCGCTTCGGCGCCTGTCTGATGGCGGAACCAGGGCTGGTCGCCGAAGGCATCGCGGCCATGAAGCGCGCGGTCGGCATTCCCGTGACGGTAAAGTGCCGGATCGGCATCGACGATCAGGATCCGGAAATCGCGCTCGATGCGCTGGCGCGCGGCGTGGTCGCCGCCGGCGCCGATGCGCTGATCGTGCATGCCCGCAAGGCCTGGCTCAACGGATTGTCGCCAAAGGAAAACCGCGACATCCCGCCGCTCGACTACGACAGGGTGTATCGGCTGAAAGCCGCCTTGCCCCAAGTGCCCATCATCATCAATGGCGGTATCGCTGATCTCGCTGAGGCGAAGCAGCACCTCGCGCATGTCGACGGCGTCATGCTCGGGCGCGCGGCCTATCAGGAGCCGTGGCGGCTGCTGGCGGCCGATCCCGAACTGTTCGGCGAGGCCGCGCCGCATCAAGCGATGAAGGACGTGTTCGAGGCGATGACGCCGTATATCGAGGACCAGCTTGCGCAGGGCACGCGGCTGCATTCGATCACGCGGCATTTCGTCGGCGCGTTTCACGGCGTGCCGGGCGCACGCGCCTTCCGCCGCCATCTCGCCGAGAACGGCGTCAAGGCGGGGGCCGGGGTGAATGTGCTGCGCGATGCGATCGCGCTGGTCGAGGACCGTGTCGCGGCTCCGATCGCCGCGTAAAGCGCCGGCCATGCGCAGATTGCCGGGACAAATACCGGCGAAAGTCCAGCGCGCTCCCCATCCGCCACCAGCGATAATCGATTACAGTTTGAGCCCGACGGATGTCAGTCGGAATTCAGCCTGCCGGTGGAACATCCCATCCGAGGTCGTATGCTCACCTTGCTCGGATCGAAACGCGAAAACTGGGTTGGTCGCGTTACCGCGCCATTGCAGTCTTGGGAAAACGGTTACGATCGTAGCGGATGATCATAACACGCGGCGATGGGATCGCCTTCGGGCAGGACCGTCGCTCCGGCTACAGCGCCGCGCACCGCGCCATTGCGGATGACGTCTCGATGACGAAAGATGACGACGTCGAACTACAATCGTAGCCGTTTTGTCCCTGGCGGTGACGGCGCCGTAATGCGCAACGTCGAAAACTCCGCAATCGAAATATTGCAGGAGAGTCAGATGTTGTCGAACAATTCACGCGCAGCTGAAACGCGGCCTGGTAACCGGCACGACGCTTTGAGCGGTCGTGACGTACCCATCGAAGATATCGATGGCGTCGTCGCTGGCAATCGCAGACTGGCCCCTGTTCCTCGCCCCGACTCAAGCGCGCGACGAATCGCTTCCGGCATCTGGAC
>Ga0193699_10000764_pt1 | contig 13139 bp, 11 predicted proteins | sample L3c2metaG_FD_160095 | JGI IMG/M metagenome (GOLD analysis project Ga0193699, IMG submission 160095) | Soil microbial communities from a riparian zone of the East river system, Colorado, United States - L3c2 | ecosystem: Environmental > Terrestrial > Soil > Riparian zone | place: USA: East... | reverse complement strand
TGTCCTGGTACGCTTGGGTCTGGTGCTCGAAAATATCCCACGACGGCATCGATACCACGCGCGAGCGGATGCCTTGGCCGAGCAGTTCCTCGTGGGCGTCGACGCAGAGGCTGACTTCGCTGCCCGACCCGATCAGGATCACCTCAGGCTTGCCGCCCGGAGCGTCGCCGAGCACATAGGCGCCGCGCGCGACCCCGGACGCTGAAGCGTATTTGCTGCGGTCCAAGGTCGGCAGCGGCTGACGGGACAGCGCCAGCACGGCCGGCTCGTGACGCAGCTGCATGATATAGCGGTAGGCCTCGACCACTTCGTTGGCGTCGCCGGGCCGCAGCACCACCAGGCCCGGCATGGCGCGGAAGGACGCAAGCTGTTCCACCGGCTGGTGGGTCGGGCCGTCCTCGCCGTCACCCATGGCATCGTGGGTAAACACGAAGATCGTGGGCAGCTCCATCAAGGCCGACAGCCGTATCGCGGGCCGCGCGTAATCACTGAAGATGAAGAACGTGGCGCCGAAGGCCCGCAGCTTTGACAGCGAGAGTCCATTGACGGCGGCCGCCATCGCATGTTCGCGGATGCCGAAATGCAGGTTCCTGCCGCCGGGGGTGCCAGGCTCGATGTCGCCAGCCCCCTTGAACGTCAGGGGGGTCTTGTTGGAAGGGCCGAGATCCGCCGATCCACCGATCAGCCATGGGATGTTCTGTGCAAGCACGTTGAGCACTTTGCCGGAGGCGTCCCGTCCGGCGATGCCCTTGGGGTCGGCCGGAAAGACGGGAAGCCCGGAATCCCATTTGGCAGGCAGCTCACGCCGCTGCATCAGGTCGATCTCGGTCGCGAGCTCCGGATACTTCGACCGGTAAGCCGTGAACAGCTCGGTCCAGCGTTCATGGACTTGCGCGCCACGCACGCCGATTCCGGCGGCGAAGTGCTCGCGCACGGCGTCGGGAACCAGGAACTTGGCGTCCTCGGGCCACCCGTAGTCGCGTTTGGTGAGACGAACCTCCTCCTCGCCCAGCGGCTCGCCATGAGCGGCAGCGGTGTCCTGCTTATGCGGCGAGCCGTATCCGATATGGCTGTCCAGAATGATGAAGGTCGGGCGTCCCTTGGTCTTGTGGAAGATATCCAGGGCCTGCTCGATCCGGTCGATATCATTGGCGTCGCCGACGCGCAGAACGTTCCAGCCGTATCCCATGAACCGGGCGGCGATGTCCTCGGTAAAGGCGATGCGCGTATTGCCTTCGATCGTGATGTGGTTGTTGTCGTAGATCCAGCACAGGTTGTCCAAGCCGAGATGGCCCGCCAGCGACGCCGCTTCCGACCCGACGCCTTCCATCATGCAGCCATCACCGCAAACCGCGTAGATGTTGTAGCCGAAGATCTCGAAGTCGGGACGATTGTAGCGATTGGCAAGCCACGCCTCGGCAATGGCCATGCCCACGCTTGTGGCGATGCCTTGCCCGAGCGGTCCGGTGGTAGCCTCGACCCCCGAAACCCAATGGTACTCGGGGTGACCGGGGGCCTTGCTGCCGAGTTGACGGAAGTGCCTGATGTCGTCGAGCGAAACCGCGGGTTCCCCGAGCCGTTCGTAGGCGGCGTTCACCGCGCGGGTACCGGTGAGATGGAGCACCGACCACAACAGCATCGAGGCATGACCGTTGGAGAGAATGAACCGATCGCGGTTCGGCCAGATCGGATCCTTCGGATCGAAGCGCATGACCCGGTTCCAAAGCGTGTAGACGAGCGGCGCCAGGGCCATCGGCGTGCCGGGGTGCCCGGAATTTGCCTGCTGGACCGCATCGATCGACAGCGTGCGAATGCAATTGATCGACAATTGGTCCAGTTGCGCGTCCGTCATCGGTGAATCCACCGCAGCGCTCGCGATAGCACTCATCTTTACGTCTCCAATGTCCAATATCCGGCTTCCGAAGTTCGTGATCGCCGCACTAGGTGGTGCCGAGCCGTTCTGCCGCCGCGCGATCGGCGAGGATCAGCGCCCGATCCTGACGCACGTGCGACGCGGGGATAGATGGATCGCCGTCGCGCAGGCGCACGAGCGTTCCAGCCTTCTCACCACCGGTTACCAGCCATAACACGCGCCGGGACCGGTTGATGATCGGGAACGTCAAAGTCATCCGGCGCCTACCCTGATAGGGGCCGGTCACGGCGACGTCGGCGTCGGTGACAGCGAGCACCGGGTCTCCCGGAACCAGCGATGCGGTGTGGCCGTCCAGGCCGAGGCCGAGATGAACGAGGTCGAGCACGGGCGGAGACCCCGCCATCTCCCGCAACGTCCGGGCGTATTGCTCGGCCGCACGATCGAGGTCCGTCGCCTCGACCGGCATCGCATGGACGTGGTCGGGCCGCAGCGGCGCATGATCGAGCAGGCTTTCGCGCAAGTGAGCGAGGTTCCGGTCCGGATCGGCTGCCGGCGCCGCACGCTCATCCACCTGCACCACATGCACGTCCTCCCAGGGGACCTCCTCGTCGGCCAATGCGCGCAGCATCATCCAGGGTGTGCGGCCGCCGCTCACCGCCATGATGAAGCGCCCGCGCGCCGGAATGGCCGCGCGCGCGTCGGCGGCGATGATCGCCGCCGCCTTGCGCGCAACGCCATCATCGTCGGGCTCGACTTCGATCTTCACGCGACAAGCTCCAGTCCGGGGCACCCCCATCGTCGCGAACGGAGAAACGTCGGTACTCTGCGCTGCGGCGCTCGATGGTTCATGCTCAGCTCTTGGGTTTCTCCACGTGCCCACCGAATTCGTAGCGCATCGCCGACAGCAGCTTGTCGCCGAAATCCGCCTCGCCGCGCGAGCTGAAACGCTGGTAGAGCGCGGTTGACAGCACCGGCGCCGGCACGGCTTCATCGATCGCGGCCTTGATCGTCCAGCGTCCTTCTCCGGAATCGGAAACTCTGCCGGCGAAGTTGGCGAGAGCGGGATCTTTCGCCAGCGCGGATGCCGTCAGGTCCAGCAGCCACGATGCAACGACGCTGCCGCGTCGCCACAGCTCGGCGATATCGCGCAGGTTGAGGTCGTATTGGTAGAGCTCGGGATCCCGCAGCGGGGTGGTTTCGGCATCGACTGCATGCTCCCGCTTGCCGATATCGGCGTGGCGCAGGATGTTCATCCCTTCCGCATAAGCGGCCATGAGGCCGTACTCGATTCCGTTGTGGACCATCTTGACGAAGTGGCCGGCCCCGCTCGGCCCGCAATGGAGATAGCCCAGCTCGGCGGTGCCGCCGATCTTCTCGCGGCCGGGGGTCGGCGGGATATCGCCCGGCCCCGGAGCCAGCGTCTTGAAGATGGGATCGAGCCGCCGGACGGCCGCGTCGGGTCCGCCGATCATCATGCAGTAGCCGCGTTCCAGCCCCCACACGCCGCCGCTGGTCCCGACATCAACGTAATTGATCCCCTTTGCCGCCAGCTCCTTGGCGCGGCGGACATCGTCCACGTAATAGGAGTTGCCGCCATCAATGAGGATGTCGCCGCTCTCCAGGTGAGGGACGAGGTCGGCAATGCTCTTGTCCACCACGGCCGCCGGGACCATCAACCAGACCGCCCGCGGCTTCTCGAGTTTGCGCACCAGGTCCGCAAGCGAAGATGCTCCAACCGCTTTTTCCCGTGCCATGTCTTCGACCGCCTTTGGCGACATGTCGAAAACCACGCACTGATGGCCGCCCTTGATGAGCCGCCGCACCATGTTGGCGCCCATTCTGCCCAATCCGATCATCGCGAGCTGCATGACATTGATCTCCGTTAGAGCTGAGCTGCGGCCCGCAGCCGTTTCATGGCGTCGGTGACGCCCTCGCTGTCATTGAATATCGCCGACCCCGCTACCAGGACGTTGGCGCCCGCGGCAACCGCCAGCGGAGCGGTTGCCACATCGACGCCGCCGTCCACCTCGAGGTCACAGCCAGGTTTGATTCGATCGATCATCTGGCGCGCACGACCGATCTTCGGGAGCGTCGTATGGAGGAAATGCTGGTGCCCGAATCCCGGGTTCACGGTCATGACCAGCACCTGGTCGAGGTCTTGCATGATTTCTTCCAGAACCTCCGCCGGCGTGGCCGGATTGATGGCGACGCCGACCCGTTTACCCAATGCCTTGATGCGTTGCACGGTGCGCGAGAGATCGTTGTTGCCCTCCCAGTGGACCATGAACGAGTCAGCGCCGGCCTGCGCAAATTCGTCGACAAAAAAATCCGGGTTCGAAATCATCAGGTGTGCCTCCAAGGGCAGGCGCGTTGCTTTTCGCAGCGAGCTGATGATCGGTGTACCCATGGAAATGTTGGGCACGAAATGTCCATCCATCACGTCGACGTGGATGCGATCCGCGCCGGCTCGCTCAGCCTGCGCCACCTGATCCCCCAAGCGGGCGAAATCTGCCGCGAGGATCGACGGAGCAAGCTTTACGGAATCGGTCACATCGCATCCTTGAGCTTGCGGTACCGGCGGATCAGGGTGGTGGTCGAGCTGTCGTGGCCGAGCTTGGGCTCGGTCTTGCTCTCGAGTTCCGGGATGATGCGTTGGGCCAAGACCTTGCCGAGTTCGACGCCCCATTGGTCGAACGAGTCGATGTCCCAGAGGGTACCCTGGGTGAACACGCAGTGCTCATACAACGCGACCAACTTTCCGAGCGCAGCCGGGGTCAAACGATCCATAAGAATGGTGTTGGACGGCCGATTGCCTTCGAACACCCGGTGCGGCACCAGCCAATCGGGCGTGCCCTCGGCCTTCACCTGTTCCCGGGTTTTCCCGAAGGCGAGCGCCTCAGTCTGGGCAAATACGTTCGCCACCAGCATATCGTGATGCCGGCCGAGCGTATTGAGCGCGTATCCGAACGCGATGAAGTCACAGGGAATGAGCCGGGTGCCCTGATGGATCAATTGATAGAAGGAGTGCTGGCCATTGGTTCCCGGCTCGCCCCAGTAGATCGGACCGGTCTGGTAATCGACCGTAACCCCGTCGAGCGTGACGTGCTTGCCGTTGCTCTCCATCGTCAACTGCTGGAGATAGGCCGGGAAGCGTTTCAGGTATTGATCGTAGGGCAGCACCGCGACGGTCTGCGCACCGAAGAAGTCGTTGTACCAGACGCCGAGGAGGCCCATGAGGACCGGAAGGTTGCGCCCGAACGGTGCGGTCCTGAAATGTTCGTCGATCGCATGGAAGCCTTCCAGCATGGCTTGGAAGTGATCCGGGCCGATCGCAAGCATGGTCGAAAGGCCAATCGCCGAGTCCATCGAGTAGCGCCCGCCGACCCAGTCCCAGAACTCGAACATGTTTGCGGTGTCGATGCCGAATTCGGCGACTTTTTCGCCATTGGTCGAGACCGCAACGAAATGCTTGGCGACTGCCTTGGCATCGCCTCCGAGGCCCCGGAGCGACCACTCGCGCGCGCTTTGCGCGTTGGTCATCGTCTCCAATGTCGTGAAGGTCTTCGATGAGACGATGAACATCGTTTCCGCCGCATCGAGATCGCGTGTCGCTTCGACGAAATCGGTGCCGTCGACGTTGGACACGAAGCGAAACGTCATGGCGCGGTCGCTATAATACTTGAGCGCCTCATATGCCATTACCGGCCCGAGGTCCGATCCGCCGATGCCGATATTGACGATATTGCGAATGCGTTTTCCGCTGTGGCCTTTCCATTGGCCAGTGCGGACGCGGTTGGCGAAGTCGGCCATCTTATCGAGCACGGCGTGAACTTCCGGCACGACGTTCCTGCCGTCGACCACGATGGATGCGCCTTTTGGCGCACGCAGCGCCACGTGCAGCACGGCCCGATTTTCCGTGATGTTAATTTTCTCGCCGCGGAACATTGCGTCGATCCTGGCGCGCAGACCGGATTGTTCGGCGAGCTCGATGAGCAGCTTGAGCGTTTCGTCGTTGATGCGATGTTTCGAGTAATCGAGGTAGACGCCGGCCGCCTCCGCAGTCATCCGCTCACCGCGCGTCGGATCATCCGCGAACAGATCCCGCAGGTGCAAGCCCCGCACGGTCTCATAGTGATCCCGGAGGGCCTGCCATGCCGCGTGTGTGCTCGTCGAAGGCGTGCGAGAAATCTCCGATCGTGCGGCCATCTGCGGCATCCTTTCTGATTCCTCAAGCCTTCTGCTTGGAACGAGTCCGACTCCGCGGGGAGGCATTCTCGTCTTCCCACAGCCGGAATCCACCGCGGAAGGCATTGATGTTGTCGCCTGCGCGGCATTGCGGCGGCAGCGCCTCGAGCTTGGACACGTTGCCGCCCCCAATCACCGTATCGTCCGGCTCCAGCGCGGCGATCAAGCGCGTCACCACGTCGGCCACGTGACGCCGCCATTTCTTCTTGCCGTAACGTTCCAGCCCGGCGCGGCCGACATAGTCCTCATAGGTGCCCTTCTTGTAGGGCAGATGACCGAGCTCCATGGGCTCCACGATGCCCTCGACGACCATAGCCGTACCCAGCCCGGTTCCCAGGCCCAGAAAGAGCATTTTGCCGCCCTTGTAGCTGCCCAAGGCCTGCATGGCGGCGTCGTTGATGATCTGAACAGGCCGACCGAATGCCGCTGCAAAATCGAACCCGACCCACCCGCGTCCCAGATTGCGTGGCTCCGCAACCGGCCGCCCGCGGAGGACCGGGCCAGGATAGCCGATCGACACCACGTCATGCATCCAGCCGGTGGCGAGCGTCTTGACTTCGGCAACCATCCGCTTGGGGCTCATCGTCCGTCCGGATGGAAATGATCGATGTTCCTTTTGCCCGCTGGCTAGGATCTTGACGGAGGTTCCGCCCACATCGACGACCAGCACGTTTCTGACCGAGGACTTCCTTGCGAGACCAGCCCGGGCTGGTCTCGCGGTTCCGCGTTTGACGGGGCGCGACTTCGGCTTCACGACGTCAGCTCGCTCGCTTGAGGACGTCGGATTTGGACCCGATCACCTCCATCAAGTCGTTCCACGAATTGACGAAGGACTTGGCGCCTTCATCCTGCAACCGGGCTGCCAGCGCATTGACGTCGATCTTCGCCCCGGCGAACCGCGCCAGCACCTCTTCGCAATCGCCGCCGTTCGCGGGCATCGTCGTGCCGGCGCCGCCTGGTTCGGCGAGTGCTTTCAGCGTGCCCTCGGGCATGGTGTTCACGGTGAACGGCGCGGCCAGGGCCGTGATGTAAAGGGTGGCCGAAGCCTTCGGGTCCTTGGTCCCGGTGCTGGCCCACAACAGCCGCTGCGGCCGCGCGCCGGCATTGTACGCGCGCATCCAGCGCGGCGAACTCAGCAGGTCGAGATAAGCCTTGTAGGTCCGCTTGGCGACGGCGATACCGAGTTGATTGTTGAGCGCCTCCGGCACCTTCCCCGCCACGGCGACGTCCCAGCGGCTGATGAAAACGGATGCCACCGAGCCGACATCGGGCGGCAATCCCGCTTCGATGCGTCGCTCAATCCCCCGCATGAAGGCATCGGCAGCTGCCAAATACTGGTCATCGGAGAACAACAGCGTGACGTTCACCGGAACGCCCGCAAAGATCGCCTCTTCAATGGCCGGCAGGCCTTCCGGCGTGCCGGGAATCTTGATCAGAAGATTGGGACGTCGCGCCCGCGCGTGCAGATCCTTGGCGACGGCAATCGTCGTTTTAGTGTCGTGCGCCAGCAAGGGTGACACCTCGAGCGAAACCCAACCATCCACGCCGCAAGTTCGATCGTGAACCGGGCGGAACAGATCCGCGGCCTGCGTGAGATCTTCCAGCGCGAGTTCGAAGAACAGCTTCTCCCCCGACTTGCCCTCCGCGAGCTTGCTTTTGATCGCATCGTCGTAGTCGCTGCTGTTCTTGATCGCGTGGTCGAAGATCGTCGGGTTGGATGTCAGCCCAGTGACCGACAGCTCGTCGATGTATCGGCGGAGCACGCCCGTCTTCAACAAGTTGCGCGTGATATTGTCGAGCCAGAGGCTCTGGCCCAGGTCGTGCAGTTTTTGAGCGGCTTTCATATTTTCACCTCATGGCGTCCTGGAGTCGGTCATCAAGGTCCAACCGTTTTCGGCGAAGGCGTCATCGTCCCACGGGCCATTGACGGCGTTCGTTTGATGCTTCACCTCCCCCGCCGGCATTGCCCGTCGCGACGCCGAAGGCGGCTTGCTTGCACACGATTACGTCGCGGGAACTGCTCATGCGTTGCGCTTCGGATGCTGATGGCCTGACTTGATCGACAGCCATGCACGGCCATCGCGTGCGAGCAGGCGATCGGCGGCATCGGGGCCGGCGGTGCCGGCAACGTAATTGGGGAAATCGTCGGCGGAATCGCGCGCCCAGGAATCGAGCAGGCCCTGCACGGGACGCCAAGCCGCCTCGACCGTATCGGCTCGCTGGAACAGCGTGGCGTCGCCGATCAGACAATCGTAGATCAGCGTCTCGTATCCGACCGCGGCGAGCGGCGCGAAATAGTCGCGGTAGGAAAAGTCCATCTCCACGCCATCGATTTCAATCTCGGCGCCGGGCCGCTTGGCGCTGAAACTGACCGACAGCCCTTCATCCGGCTGGATGCGGAGCGTCAGAATGTTTGGGGGTAGACGCTCCACCGGGGTGTCGCGAAAGAGGGAGTAGGGAGCTTGACGGAATTGCACCGCAATCTCGGTGATGCGGGTCGAAAGCGACTTGCCGGTACGCAGATAAAACGGCACGCCCGCCCAGCGCCAGTTGTCGATACCGAGCTTGAGCGCCACATAGGTTTCCGTTCTGGAATCCGGCGCGACATCGGGCTCCTGCCGGTAATCCCGGACGTTGCGGCCAAGGGTCTCCCCACCACCGTACTGGCCACGTACTGCGTTCGTCAGCGAGATCGGATGGATCGCCTCGAACAACTCCGTCTTCTTGGCGCGCACGGCATCGGCGTCGAATGAGATCGGCGGCTCCATTCCGATCATGGCGAGAAGCTGGAACAAGTGGTTCGGCACCATGTCGCGTAGTGCGCCGGTTTTCTCGTAGAAGCGTCCGCGGCCCTCGACGCCCACGGTCTCGGCGGCCGTGATCTGCACGTGGTCGATATGGTCGCGGTTCCACAGCGGCTCAAAAATGCCGTTGGCGAATCGCAGCACCAGGATGTTCTGGACCGTTTCTTTGCCAAGGAAGTGATCGATCCGATAGATCTGATCTTCGGACAGCACCTTGAGGATCTGTGCATTAAGAGCCTTGGCCGATGCAAGATCGTGCCCAAAAGGCTTCTCGATAATCACCCGGCGCCACCCGCGCTCCGATTGTCGGGCGAGCCCCGCGCGGCCAAGCTGCTCGACCACGGGCCCGAAAAACCGCTCGGCGACCGCCAGATAAAACAGCACATTGGCTGTCTTGTTCTGCTGCGCCGCCGAATCCGTCAACAGCTTCCCGAGCTGGTCATAGGTTTCGGGCTCTAGAAAGTCGCCACGCATATAGCGCATGCGGCCGACAAGCCATGACCAGGCTTTTTCGTCGATCGACGCGACCTGTTGCTCGTGCCCACCACCGCGCGTGAACGCTTGCATCATCTCGGTCAGGCTCTGGCGCCACTCTTCGGTGGTCCGGTCGTTATGATCGACGCCGATGATGGCGAAGTCGTCCGGAAGCTTTCCGGCTCTCACGAGATTGTAGAGCGCCGGCACCACGAGACGCTTGGTCAGGTCGCCGCCGGCGCCGAAAATCGTCAGGGTCGCGGGTGGCGCCCGATGGCCGGATAGGCTCTTCGCCACGGTTGCCGCGGCTTCCGCTACCATGGTCGTCACTGCAGGTGCTCCCGGGCTCGGTGACACGTCTCGAACGGTGGTTCTGAAGCGCCAGGGACGCGTGTGGCTTCTTGGTCCATGTTAGCTCTTTTCACTGCCATCGGCATCCAGCTTTGCCGCGATCCAGTGTCGAGGAATGCTTACGCACGCATCGCCCAGAAGATGGTCAGGCACGGCTCGCCAAGGTGATGCCAATGTTTCTCTGCTTCAATCACAACAGTGTGATGCCTGCCGTCAGCGTTGCCGGCGAATTCACCTCAACCTACACCATCGTCGCGGCAGCCGTACCAGGTGCGCGTGGCAAGAGATGTACCGCGAGCGCCTCGATCTTCGCACCCACGCGAGCTCTTGCGAACGTCTCACCCGTCGAAGCGGAACAGTCGGAAGAAGTCGGTGGGGTCGACGAAGACTTGCCGAGCCTCACCGAAGCCAGCCTGGCGGCCGAGATCACACCATCCGGCCGCGGTCTCGGGAAAGTCGCAGGTGGTGACGTGATGCCAGATCTGGTCCCATTCGGCCGGCGTCAATTCGCTCCATAGGGGCTTGTTCGTCCGTGCAAAACGATCGAGCCACGCGGTTCGATCCTCGTCAGCCCGTCGCGTCGGCTCGTAGAGGAGGAAAATCCCGCGCGCACCGGTGGCACCGCGGATCGCCTTCATCAGGCCAAGCTTGTCGTGGGTCGAGAGGTGATGGATCGACAGGCTGCACCACGCCGTGTCGGCGTGCTCCGGCCTTCGCATCATGGCCTCAACGAAATCGCGGTGGTCGAGATCGACCTCGAACGGCAGTCCAGCAAGATTGGCGGCGGCGAGCTCGAGGGCTGCTTGCGACAGGTCAATGCCGTGATAGTGGCGGACTCGGGTTCCGGGCAGTGCAGCCTTCATCAAACTGGCGTCGCCGCAGGCGATGTCGAGGAAGCTGAAGGGCGCTTTGAAACCGTCGTTCAGGGTTGCTCGAAGGATACCCCCGACTTCGCGGTGGGCCAGGACACCGCTTTCGACCAGCTTGCGGTACGTGCCCCATTGTTCCTGGAACTGGGCCAGCGCGGCGGCGTCCACCACCACGCCGCCGGGTTGAAATTGGTGAATATGAACGTTTACCAAAGCCACTGCCTCCTCACCGAAATAGGTCGAACCGCAAGGAAATGCCGTTCAGGGAAAATCCGGTATTCCGTTCGATTTCACCTGTGCGGGGTGCAGGTCGCCGCGAGGAGGGGTGTTTGCGCGAAATAGTCGTTCCGCCGTGAACGCGGCTCCGGACCGTTGCTCAATCGCGCCCGGACTGAGGGTCAGCCCTTCCGCCGCTGCTTTTTCGCTGCCTTGCGCGCCTTATACCGCTCATCGCGGGCAGCCTTTTGCTCGGCCAAGGCCGCCGCCTCACGCTCGGCTTGCTCGGCGGCGGCCCGTGCCGCCATTTCCGCGGCTTCGCGTTCGGCCTTCTCGGCGAGCGCGGCCGCACGGGCCACTTGCTCGGCCAGTTCGGCTTCGTGCGCCCGCTTCGCGGCTTCCCGTTGAGCGGCGCGAGCGGTTCGTTCCGCGAGCATGGCTTCTCTTGCCGCCCGACGCTCCACGACCGCCGGATCGTCGGGACCTGGGCTGGCACGGAATTTCTCCAGCATCGCCTTTTTTGCCTCCGCGGAGGCGTTCTGGCGTTCTTGCAGATTGGGGAGCACGTTCCTTCGCATTTTCGAATCTCATTTCCTCTAGTTCAGAAAGGGGCCGGCCCGGTGAGTGGATGGATCAATCGAGGCCAGCGCGCAAGCGATCTTTGGTGTTGCCGATGTCACGGGGGCGGCGCCTGGCAGGCTCGTCACCCGAGCCGGATCGAAGGAGGATTTCGGTCATGAAAATCGATGGCGGCTGTCACTGCGGTTACATCACCTACAAGGCCGAGGCTGAGCCGGAAAGGACCACCATCTGCCATTGCACCGACTGCCAGCGTCTCTCCGGATCGGCATTTCGTGTCGTCGTCCGAGTCCCCGGCGACACATTCAAGATCACCGCCGGCGAGCCGACCATTTATGTAAAGACCGCTGAAAGCGGCGCAAGACGAGTACAAGGATTTTGCCCTCGATGTGGAACACCAATTTACTCGACCGCCGAAGGCGACGAACCGAAATTCTTCTCCGTCCGTGTTGGGACTGTACGCCAACGTGCCGCGCTTGTACCGCAGGTGCAGATCTGTTCTCGCTCACAACTGCGCTGGGTGACCGACCTCGCCTCCATTCGCAGGCTGGAAAAGCAGTGAGTTACGGCGCCTTGATAGGATGCGCGGAATCAGTTCAGAAGCCTGCCGGGTTGCTTCGATGCATTTCTCTTAGGCAAGGCCGCCCAAGAAACAAGCATGTGCCTCGAGATCAGCCCTCACCGGGCCCGGTGTATTAACGAATAAATTACGCACTCGGCCTCGATGCGTCGCGCGCGACAATTTTGTGAATCGAGAAGACATCAAACGTCACGTTAGCGTGATTCCACTCGCGGCTTTGTGTCTGGCCGGTCAGCGGCAAACCGGCAACCCTGCCGGCGCACAAACGGGAGACCGTATCATGCCGAGCTACAGTCCAGAACTCATCCAAACCATGCGGGCGGCCCTCGATGAGGTGATGACCAAGATTCCACTGGACCAGGCAACGCCGGCAATCAAGGCGCATATGGCTGAGTTCATTTTGAAGGCCGCCGCAAATGGCCAAACCAGTTACGATGGATTGTTGGCTGCGGCATCGGACAACATTCAAGCAATTCTCTCGATGCTGACGTGAATCGATGCGGAAGCGGTCGCGCAGTGACGGGCCGGACCCAGGGCGTCGATAGCCTCCCGATTCATGGGACAGTGCGAGAACATCTCGCCTCCCTGATACGGTTCAGGCAGATCAAGCTCGGCGTTGGCTGAGCGGGGATGGCGCGATCTGCCCGGGCATTGGCCGCGATTCCCGCAGGGCCCTGTTTTCTTTGAGACCGCGGGACTTGGACTGCACGGGGCGAATTTTGAATGGGGGTGCTCGGAAGCAATTGGAATCTCGGCCCCTTGAGCCAATGGGCACGACGTGTCCGATAGGGGGGCGGTTTTGGGGCGGGTTAACGGGCACATACCGGCGCCCTGCAGCCCTGCGGTCGGTTTTGTTTGCGGTCGCTCACTGCATGTGTTTCCCTCTGCACCCCGGCTCCGTAAGCGACGTGGGTGCGATGGCAAAATCGACCTTTCCCCTGGACAGCTTGCTGACTGCCCTTCCCGCGGACCTTTCAAGCGCCCTATTCGCGAAAGCGCACGACATGTCACTTACGGCCGACCAGATCGTGTTTCTGGCCGGGGATGCAGGCGATGGTTGTTACAGCATCGACGATGGCTTGCTGAAGGTGAGCGTCTCCGCGGCAGCGGGAGGGGAGCGGATCCTCGCGATTCTGGGACCTGGCTCC
>Ga0193699_10000763_pt1 | contig 13140 bp, 13 predicted proteins | sample L3c2metaG_FD_160095 | JGI IMG/M metagenome (GOLD analysis project Ga0193699, IMG submission 160095) | Soil microbial communities from a riparian zone of the East river system, Colorado, United States - L3c2 | ecosystem: Environmental > Terrestrial > Soil > Riparian zone | place: USA: East... | reverse complement strand
GAGCGCGTTGGTGTTGGACAAAACCCGCACCTGGCCGGCGAGCCCGCGGGCATAAGGGGTCAGATCTTCCTGCATGCGCTCGCTCTGCGCCAGAATCGAACGCGCATGCTGCAGCAAAGTACGGCCTGCCTGGGTCGGCACCACGCCCAGACGGCCGCGCACCAGCAGTTCTGTGCCGAAACCCTCCTCCATCTTGCGGATGCGCGTGGAGGCGGCGGCCAACGCCAGGTTCGAGCGGGCCGCGCCGTGGGTAATGCTGCCGGCCTCGACAATGTGCCGGAACAGGCCGAGATCGGTGAAATCGAACCGCATGCTACCACACCCTTCTTATTTTGCGAAGGCTGGCTATACAAAACGCATATTGTATAGCTACTTTACACCGTCTAGTTTCGCTTTTGAAGAAGTTTGAACTGGTCTAACGTGAATTTGAGCCGCGCCCCAACTTTTTGGTGCGTGCGGTGTCCGCGCAGTTTAGTTACCAACCGCCCCGCGACCGCCGACAGAGTTACGGTGGTGCGAAGAGTGGAGACATAGCGATGGCCGAGCTCGAGGCAGGCGCCACCAAGGGGCCGCAACGGCCGCGTCCGATTTCCCCCCATCTGCAAATTTACCGGCCGATGCTGACGATGATGATGTCGATCGTGCATCGCATCACCGGCGCCGCGCTGTATTTTGGCATGCTGCTGCTCGCCTGGTGGCTGATCGCGGCGGCATCCGGTCCGAATGCTTACGCCAATGTCGAATGGTTCATGGGCAGCCTGATCGGCCGCGTCGTGCTGTTCGGCTACACTTGGGCGCTGATCCACCACACACTGGGCGGCATCCGCCATCTGATCTGGGACACGCTGCACGGCCTCGAGCCGGCCGAGCGCGAGTTGCTGACGCTGGCGACGATTGTCGGCTCGGTGTCGCTGACGCTCGTCATCTGGATCGTCGGCTATATGGCGATGGGAGGTCCGCGATGATCGGCGAACGTCCGAACGAAATGCGCACACCGATGCGCCGCGTCCGCGGGTTGGGCGCGGCCCATGCCGGCACCAAGGACTTCTGGCATCAGCGCGTCACGGCCGTCGCGGGCATTCCGCTCACCATCGCAGCCGTGGTGATCGTCATCGCGCTGCTGGGACGCAGCCACGCCGCGGTCGTGCAGATTCTCGGCTCGCCGATCGTCGCGATCATCATGCTGCTGTTCATCATCAACACCGCCTATCACATGTGGATCGGCATGCAGGAGATCATCCTCGATTACGTTCACGAGGATAAGGTCAAGCTGGCGACGCTCATGGCGAATACGTTCTTCTGCTTCGCCGTCGCGTTCGCGTCTGCGTTCGCCATTCTCAAGCTTTCGTTCGGGGTCTGAGCCATCATGGCGACAAACGGAAAATCAAACGGCGCCGCCGGACCTTCGGTCAACGGCAAGGCCTATCCGATCGAGGATCACAGCTATGACGTGATCGTGGTCGGCGCCGGCGGTTCGGGACTACGCGCCGTGGTCGGCTGCGGCGAAGCCGGACTGCGCACCGCCTGTATCACCAAGGTGTTTCCGACCCGCTCGCATACGGTCGCGGCGCAAGGCGGCATCGCCGCAGCGCTCGGCAATATGGGCGAGGACGACTGGCGCTGGCACATGTACGACACCGTCAAGGGCGCCGACTGGCTCGGCGACCAGGACTCGATCGAATATCTGTGCCGCAACGCGCCGCAGGCCGTTTACGAGCTCGAGCATTGGGGCATGCCATTCTCGCGCCGCGAGGAAGACGGCAAGATCTATCAGCGCCCGTTCGGCGGCATGACCACGCACTACGGCAAGGGCACCGCGCAGCGCACCTGCGCCGCCGCGGACCGGACCGGTCACGCCATGCTGCACACGATGTACGGCCAGGCGTTGCGCCACAACGCCGAATTCTACATCGAGTATTTCGCCATCGACCTGATCATGGATGACGCCGGCCGCTGCCGCGGCGTCGTCGCGCTCAACATGGACGACGGCACCATCCACCGCTTCACCGGCAACATGGTGATCCTGGCGACCGGCGGTTACGGCCGCGCCTATTTCTCCTGCACCTCGGCGCACATCTGCACCGGCGACGGCGGCGGCATGGTGCTGCGCGCCGGCCTGCCGATGCAGGACATGGAATTCGTGCAATTCCATCCGACCGGCATCTATCCGGCCGGCTGCCTGATCACCGAAGGCTCACGCGGCGAAGGCGGCTATCTCACCAATTCCGAGGGCGAGCGCTTCATGGAACGCTACGCGCCGTCGGCCAAGGATCTGGCGTCGCGCGACGTCGTCTCGCGCGCCATGACGCTGGAAATCCGCGAAGGCCGCGGCGTCGGCAAGGAAAAGGACCATCTTTTCCTGCATCTCGACCATCTCGATCCGAAAGTGCTGCACGAACGCCTGCCGGGCATCAGCGACACCGCGCGCATCTTCGCCGGCGTCGACATCACGCGCGAGCCGATCCCCGTGCTGCCAACCGTGCACTACAACATGGGCGGCATCGCCACGAATTATCACGGCGAAGCCGTGACCAAGAAAGACGGCAATCCGGACAGCGTCATCCCGGGCCTGATGGCGCTCGGCGAAGCCGGCTGCGTCTCGGTGCACGGCGCCAACCGCCTCGGCTCCAATTCGCTCATCGATCTGGTCGTGTTCGGCCGCGCCGCCGCCTTGCGTTGCGCCGAAATTCTCACTCCCGGCGAGAAGCAGCCGCCGCTGCCGGCCGACTCGGCTGAGAAGGCGCTCGCCCGTCTCGACAAGTTCCGCAACGCCGCGGGCGGCACGCCGACCGCACAGCTTCGTCTCAACATGCAGCGCGTGATGCAGAATAATTGCGCCGTGTTCCGTACCGGCGAGGTGCTGGACGAGGGCCAGAAGCTGATCCACGACGTCTACGACAGCATGCCGGATGTGCGCATCACCGACCGATCACTGGTCTGGAATTCCGACCTGATCGAGACGCTGGAGTTGGACAATCTGATTGCCCAGGCCGTGGTGACGATGGAATCCGCCAAGAACCGCACCGAAAGCCGCGGCGGTCACGCCCGCGAGGATTATCCGGAACGCGACGACGTCAACTGGATGAAGCACACGCTGGCCTGGATGGACGAGAAGGGCAAAGTCGCCATCGACTATCGCCCCGTCCACACCAACACGCTGACCAACGAAGTGTCCTACATCGAGCCGAAGGCGCGCGTTTACTAACTGAAAGCGAAGAGACCATGGCCGAATTCACGCTGCCGAAAAACTCCAAGATCACCGAGGGCAAGACCTGGCCGCGGTCATCGCACGCGACGCACGTCACGGAGTTCAGGGTCTATCGCTGGAACCCGGATGACGGGCAGAACCCGCACATCGATACCTATCAGGTCGATCGCGACGACTGCGGCCCGATGGTTCTCGACGCGCTGATCTGGATCAAGAACAATATCGACCCGACGCTGACCTTCCGCCGCTCCTGCCGCGAAGGCGTCTGCGGCTCCTGCGCCATGAACATCGACGGCACCAACACGCTGGCCTGCACCAAGGCGATGGACGACGCCAAGGCGCCGCTGAAGATCTATCCGCTGCCGCATCAGCCGGTGGTGAAGGACCTGGTGCCGGACCTGAAGAATTTCTACGCGCAATACGCTTCGATCGAGCCTTGGCTGCACACCACGACGCCGACGCCCGAGAAGGAATGGAAGCAGAGCCACGAAGACCGCGCCAAGCTCGACGGCATGTACGAGTGCATTCTGTGCGCGTGCTGCTCGACCTCGTGCCCGAGCTACTGGTGGAATTCGGACCGCTATCTTGGCCCGGCGGCGCTGCTGCAGGCGAATCGCTGGGTCCAAGACAGCCGCGACGAAGCCACCGGCGAGCGGCTCGACAATCTCGAGGACCCGTTCCGGCTCTATCGCTGCCACACCATCATGAACTGCTCCAAGGCCTGCCCGAAGGGGCTCAACCCGGCCAAGGAAATCGCCACGCTGAAGAAGGCGATGGTCGACCGCCAGCTTTAAACCGTATCTAGATCATCGATTTCGAGCCGCAGACCCGCTAGTGCCCCGTTTCCGAAGTTCGTCATACGTTGCAGTAAGCTCTGACGCGAACTTCGGAAACAAAGGGGCACTAGCAAGTATATGATTCTAGTGCCGCTTATCGATTTGAAGTTCCTGAACGAACTTGCGGCGGGCGGTGCCGGAACTTCAAATCGGCGGCACTAGTGCGGGACTGCGGCCTTAATTATGCTCGCGCGCCAAATGTGGAGAATTCCCAAATGAACAGCCGGTCCGTTCGTCGCTGCAGCCTGTTGCTCGGGGCTCTCGCCCTCGTGATGGCCACGGCGAGCCAGCCTGCACGCGCGGAATATCCGGATCGCCCCGTCCGAATCGTGCTGCCTCTCGGTCCCGGCGGCGTCGGGGACATCAGCGCCCGCATCCTCGCCGACAAGCTCGGCGAAAAGTTCGGCCAGCGCTTCATCATCGAGAACATGCCCGGTGTCGCCGGCATTTCCGCGATGCGCTCCGTCATCTCACAGGCCAACGACGGCTATACGCTGCTGCTGAACACGGGCGGCATCGCGTCCTCGATGCCGCTGTTCAACAAATTCCCAGTGGATGTACTCAACGATCTGACGCCGATCTCCTCGGTGGGCTTTTTCGACTGCCTGCTCGTGACCAGCGACCAGTCGGGCTACAAAACGCTCGGAGAGTTCATCGCTGCCGCCAAGGCCAATCCCGGCAAGCTCAACATCGGCACCATCAGCGCCGGCGGCGCGCAGAATTTGACGGCCAATTATTTCAAGCAGGCGGCCGGCATCGATGTCGTCATCATCCCGTTCAAGACCACGCCGGAGACCATCATCGCTCTGATGCGCAATGACGTGCAGATGGTGGTCGAATTCTACGCCGGGCTGTCTGGCAATCTTGCCGACGGCAAGCTGAAACCGCTCGCCTGGGCCGGGTCGCAACCCTCGCCCGCATTGCCCAATCTCAAGACCGCCGACGCGCAGGGCGTGAAGAATTTCGACGCCGTGTCGTGGAATGCGATCTACGCCAAGACCGGCACGCCGCCGGCGATCGTCGCCACCCTCAACAAAGCCATGCAGGAAGTGCTGGCCGACCCAGCGGTCAAAAAGAAATTCCTGGATCTCGGCGTCGACGCGAAGGCCAGCACGCCAGCCGAGATCGACGCCAAAATGCGCAGCGACATCACCAAGTGGGCCAAGGTGATCGAAGGCGCCGGCATCCCGAAGCAGTAAGGCCGCCGCCTACAACTTATGCTTGATTCGGTTGTGCAGCTAACGCACTCTAGAGGCCTGCTTATGGGCCTTGGGGGCTCCGGTGCGTTGGCGTTGGTGGGGTATTCTCGTCGTCTGGTTGTGCGCGGCCTGCGCCGGGCCGGACGCCCACGTTCCCTCACTCACACCTAGCGACATCGCCGACGAGAAGCGCCGGCAGGAAATCGCGCAACTTCGCGACTATTACGCTGAGCTCAACAAACTCAATACCGTCGCCTATCGTATCACCACCGCCAATCGTGAATTCTGCAAGTACTGGGTCATCCCCCAGCTTGGCATGTTCGCGGCGACGCCGGCGAGCTTGCCGAGCAAGTACCGCAAGTTCTCACGCGAAGCGCTCGGACTGCGTTGGGTCCGTCCCACCGTGATCTCGATCGTGCCGGACGGCCCCGCCGGCAAGGCCGGCATCATCGACAAGGACGAACTGATTTCGTTCAACGGCAAGCCCGTTCCGGTCACCGCGACGCTCCGCTGGATCAACAATTTCCTCGAAGATAACGGCGAACGGCCGATCACCGTAGTGTTGCGCCGTGACGACGAGGACAAGACCTTCACCGTTACGCCGGTGACCGGCTGCGGGATTCCGGTCCAACTCGAAACCAACCCGGACCCAAACGCCTTTACCGACTACACCAAGATTGTGATCCAAACAGGCATCTTGCGACTGACCCGTACGGAGTCCGATCTCGCCGTCATTGTCGGTCACGAGCTCGGCCACAGCACTATGGGGCACTACGGCAAAAAGCGGATCAACAGCCTGCTCGGCGCCGTCGGAGGCGGCGTAATCGATGGTGGCTTCCTGCTCGGCGGCATCTCGACCGGAGGTGCCTTCTCAAATTACTTGCAGACCGCGGGACTCAATGCATTCAGCGTCGGTTTCGAACTCGAAGCCGATTATGTCGGTGCTTACTACGCGGCGCGCGCAGGCTATGATATTTCCGGGGCCGAGGAAGTCTGGCAGCGACTGTCGCTGGAGAACCCATCCAGTATCCGAAAAGCGACCACGCACCCGACCACGCCGGTGCGCTATCTGCAAATGCGCAAGGTCATTGCGGAAATCGCCGAGAAGAAGCGCAATAACCTGCCGCTGATGCCGGAGATCAAAGCCGCGAAGTCCGATCTGCCCGAGACCGTGCTGTCGCGCGAGCGCAATTATTAGCGCCGGTCAGTCGCAGGCTTTGGCCTGGCAGAGCTTTTCCAGTTCGGGGAACGGTTTGAAGGCGGCCTTGGCGCACTGCTCGTTGCCCGCTTCGATCAACTGGTTGAGACGCCCCCCGAAGAACGTGCCGACGCGGTCTGTGCTGCCCATGTATTGCCGGTTGGTGTCGCGGCCGTTGTAGCGCACGCAGACGATGTAGCGGGGGTCTCTGCCGCCTGGCGCGACCGACAGGAAGGGTTCGGTGATAAAGGCACCCCGCACATTGGTAGGATCCGGCAAGAAATTCATCATCGCGGCGATGATTTCCTGCTTGTAATTGGTTGGCAGGACATTGGGCTCAGGCTCGACCTCTTTGGTGCCTGTGCACGCCGCGAGCGCGACAGCAAGCGCGCCCAGAAAAGCCCATCTGAATGCATGGCCGGCCATCGAATGCCTCCGGATCACAACGTTCAATCGCGCTTGAGCGTCTTGCGCCGCTGGCCCAGCGTGCGCAGGCGCAGCGCGTTGAGCTTGATGAAGCCTTCGGCGTCCTTCTGGTCGTAGGCGCCCTTGTCGTCCTCGAAGGTCACCAGCGTCGAGGAATACAGCGACGCCGGGCTTTCGCGCCCGACGACGATGACGTTGCCTTTGTACAATTTGAGTCGCACCTCGCCCTCGACCATCTCCTGCGACTTATCTATCAAGGCTTGAAGCATTTCGCGCTCCGGCGCGAACCAGAAGCCGTTATAGATCAGCTCGGCATAACGCGGCATCAGTTCATCCTTGAGATGGCCGGCGCCGCGATCGAGCGTGATCGACTCGATGGCGCGATGCGCTGCCAGCAGGATTGTGCCGCCGGGCGTCTCGTAGACGCCGCGCGACTTCATGCCGACGAAACGGTTCTCGACCAGATCGAGCCGGCCGATGCCGTTGTCGCGGCCGAGCGTGTTGAGCTTGGCCAGCAACGTGGCAGGCGACAGTTTCTCGCCATCGATGCTGATAGCGTCGCCTTTGGCAAAACCGATGCGGATCTCGGTTGCCTTGTCGGGCGCGTCCATCGGTGAGATCGTGCGCTGATAGACAATAGCTGGCGCTTCCTTGGCCGGGTCTTCCAGCACTTTGCCCTCCGACGACGAGTGCAGCAGATTGGCGTCGACCGAGAACGGCGCTTCGCCCTCTTTGTCCTTGGCGATGGTGATCTGGTGGTCGCGCGCGAACTTCAGCAGATCCTCGCGGCCCTTGAACTGCCATTCGCGCCACGGCGCGATGATTTTGATGCCCGGCTCCAGCGCGTAATAGCCGAGCTCGAAGCGGACCTGATCGTTGCCCTTGCCGGTGGCGCCGTGGCACACCGCGTCGGCGCCAACTTGGCGCGCGATCTCGATCTGCTTCTTGGCGATCAGTGGCCGCGCGATCGAGGTGCCCAGCAGGTATTGCCCTTCATAGACGGTGTTGGCGCGGAACATCGGAAACACGAAGTCGCGCACGAACTCCTCGCGCAGGTCTTCGATGAAGATGTTGTCCGGCTTGATGCCGGCGCGCAGCGCTTTTTCGCGCGCGGGGCCAAGCTCCTCGCCCTGCCCGAGATCGGCGGTGAAGGTCACGACCTCGCAGCCATAGGTCGTCTGCAGCCACTTCAGGATGATCGAAGTGTCCAGCCCGCCGGAATAGGCCAGCACGACCTTCTTGACTGAGTTTTTGCTGTCCTGGGCCATCATTGCTCTTCCTGCCACGCCAGGCCGCGCGCCCGGATATTCGTGCTGCCAGTGTTGAACAAAGGAAGGCGGCCCGGGTCAAGCCCGCAGGGCTATCGCGTCACGTCCTCGTAGACATAGATGTCGGCATTGCCTGCCAGGATGGCACGCCAGCCTTGCAGAAACGTGAGGACCATCGGATTACTCGCCACTTTCTGGCGGTTGAGTTCGAGCGCCGCATTGGACTCGTATTCGATCTCGACAACAATCTGGGCCGGATCGTCAACATTCTGCAGGATGCGGAAGCTGCCGCCGCCGATCGTGCGGTAAAAAGGCGCGGCGCTACGGATCAGGGCTAGGACCTGGGCCGGTTCGCCCAGCGCCCGCATCTTGATCTGCAATACGCGTTTCAGGCCGTTTTCGGTTTCCGCCATGAGATCTCCTGGGGGCGTCGCTTTGCCGCGAATCGTCCCGATTCTAGCAGCGCGCGAGGCGCACCGCGCTAATCGTAACCATGCCGATTAAGCTTACTCCGCGAACCCAGTAGCGGCAGCCGTGTCCTTCGATAAACCTGGACTAACCGGGTTATCAGTGGGGCTATCGATGTCAAAGATCAGTTTCGCGGCAGCGCTTATCGGCGCCGTATTCGTCACCACCGCGCCGGCCTTCGCCGCGCAGTGCAATCACAAAGCCGGTTTCGCCGGCTTCATCACCGACTTCAAGAAGGAAGCGACGGCTAAGGGCGTCAAACAGATCGGCCTTGCCGCGCTCGACGGGTTGACCGTCGACGACAAGGTGCTCGCCGCCGACCGCAACCAGAAGGTCTTTAAGCAGAGCTTCGAGGAATTCTCGGGCCGCATGATCAGCAAGGATCGCCTCGTCAAGGGCGCCAAGATGCTGCAGCAGCATGCCGATACGATCAAAAAGGTCGAAGCCAAGTATGGCGTGCCCGGCCCGGTCGTCGTCGCGATCTGGGGCCTGGAAACCGACTACGGCGTCAACCAGGGCAAGATGTCGGTGGTGCGCTCGGTCGCAACGCTCGCCTATGACTGCCGCCGCACCGACAAATTCCAAGGTGAACTGGTCGACGCCCTTCGCATCATCGACCGCGGCGACATGGCGGCCGCCGACCTGAAAGGCGACTGGGCCGGCGAAATCGGCCAGACCCAGTTTCTGCCGTCGTCTTATGTGAAATACGCCGTCTCCGTCGATGGCCGCGGCAAAGCCGATCTGGTTCGCAACCAGGCGGACGTGATCGCTTCCACCGCGAACTACCTCAATAGCCACGGCTGGCAGCGCGGCCAAGGCTGGGGCCCCGGTCAGCCGAACTTCGCCGTCATCCAGGAATGGAATAAGGCGGAAGTCTACGCCAAGACCATCGCGCTATTCGCCGACAAGCTCGGCGGCGGCGGCAAGAGCGCGCAGCGCTAAGCTTTCATCGCCACGAAATTGAAAATCGCCGGGCGTCAGCGCCCGGCGATTTTTTTGCAGCTATTGAATTTTGATGCCGGCGCGTAACACCAATGCTTTGACCGCAGGAATTTCCGTCGCCATGCGCGCCGTCAATTGCTCGGGCGTGCCGGCGACCACTTCGAAGCCCGCCGCCTGCGCGGTCTGGCGCGCTTTGTCGTTGGCAAAGGCCTCGCGGCATTTCTCCGCCAGCAGCGCAACGATTTCGGGGGGCGTGCCAGCCGGCGCGAACAGCGCCGAGAATGTTTCGCTGATGAAGCCGGGATATCCAGCCTCCTGCATCGTCGGCACATTCGGCAGACTGGGCCAACGCTTGGCGCCGGTGACGGCGAGCCCTGTCAGTTGTCCCGATTGTACCAGCGGCTCGGCGGCCGGCAGCGCAACCGACGCGACCTGCACCGTGCCCTCCAGCGCGGCCAAAGCCGCAGGCCCCGCGCCGCGGTAGGGAATGTGCGTCATCTCGATTCCGCCGCGCTGCTTGAGCTCCTCGCCGGTGAGATGCGACTTGGTGCCGACGCCGGGCGACGAATAATTGAAGGTGCCGGGCGCAGCCTTGGCGCGCGCGACCAGATCGGCAACCGTCTTCATGCCGGAGTCGGCGCGCACCACGACGATATTGGGTGCATCCACCAGTTCCGAGATCGGCGCGAAATCCTTGAACGGATCGTAAGGCAATTTTTCGAACAGCGCCGGATTGACTGCAATCGCGGTCGACGCCAGCAGCAGCGTGTAGCCGTCGGGCTTGGCCCGCGCCACTTGGCCCATGCCGACGTTACCCGCGGCGCCAGGCTTGTTCTCGACGACCACCGATTGCTTGAGCGACTGGCTCAGCGACTCCGACAGAATACGCGCGATGATGTCGGTCGGCCCGCCCGGTGCGAACGGCACGACCAATGTGATGGTGCGTTCCGGATAGGCTGCCGCACGCGCCAAGGGCGCCTGCAGACAGATCAGCGCCGCCAACGCGCCAAGCAGAAAATTCCGCGTGCGATACGTCATTCGTTTTTTCCTCCACCACTTTTCTTTTTGCAGAACAACGAGCATAGCGCCAAATATCCAGGCATGGCGATACGCTCGATAGCACGTTCGATGTGCGCGTCGGACAGGCGTGTGCGCGGCCAGCGGTAGATCAGGCCGGGCGCGAGCCAGATGATCAGAAACGTGAACACACCCGCGAAGATGGCGTCGCTGAGGAAATGGGCGCCCGCCATCACCCGTAGCGCGGCCATGCCGGTGCCCAGCGCCAGCGCCGCACCATAGGCCAGCGCGCGCCATTGCGGTGGTGCCAGAGCCGCCGGCGCGATGGTCCAGAACGCGCCGGCAACATCCCCGGATACGAAGGAACAGTTGTTCGGACACTCGCCGCGTGGATCCCACCACCGGACGTAGCGCTCGGTGCCGCCGAGCTGCGTGACGTCGATTGGGCGCGACCGGCCCCAGTGATCCTTGAGCACGACGTTGACCAGCAGGCCTGGCCCCAGCGCCAGCGTTGCCGTCAGAAATATAATGGCGCGGCCGGGGATCAGCAGCTTTCGCGTCGGCATGATCAGCTTGAACACAAACACAGCCACCACCGGAATGATGATCGCGGTGCTGACCCACAGCCCTATATCGCGCGCCAGCATCAGCGGCGGATAGATGCGCCAGGCGAAGGTATTGTTGCCGGCATCGACAACGTCATGGAAATGCCGCGCGACGCTCAGTTCGAGCTCGGGAAAAAGCCCAAACGCCAGCCCGTTCAGGGCGGCGATGACAAGCGCGATGATCAGGCCGGTGCGGTTCATGCTTTCCCCTAGTGTCCCGATTCCGAAGTTCGCAAGACGTTGCAGCACTCACTTATGCGAACTTCGGAATCGAAGGGACACTAGCAATTATATGATTCTAGTGCGGCTTTGGATTTGAAGCTCCTCTACGAATTCGCCGCTACAGGCCGAGGAGCTTCAAATCCGCCGCACTAGTGCGCATGCGGTCTAGCCGAGGTCCGCAGAAATGGGAAGGCGGCGCACGCGCGCGTTCGCTTTTTGGGATTTTGAGCGCGCCGTTTTGCCGCAGCCGGATTGATTAAACGCGCTCGCGCCAGCGCCCGGCCTTGCGTCCGGCAATCAGCCAATAGACAACCCCGAAGACGATGCCGGCGGCGATGGCGACGTGCAGATCGTGCGGTATCAGCGGCGGCGGGCGATCAATGGACTCTTCGTAAGTATGGCCGAGCCCGGCAGCCTGGTAAGCGACAAGAGCCAAGACGACCGAGCCCGCGATGTTGAGCAAGAACGAGCGCACCGTGAACGCTTCGGCCAGCACCACGGCGATCAAGGCCGGCAAGAACAACATCGTTGCCGTGATCCCCGAAGCGACAAATGCCGCGCCCCAAAAAATAACGCGTTCGCCCGTATCGGCCGACGCCGACAGTGGTCCGAGAAGACCAATGCTCCAGACGATGCCCGCCGCCATGGTCGCGAGCCACAACGCAAACACGATGACAACGATACGGCCGAGGAGCGCCATCTTACTTCGTCACTCCGCGTAGCGTGCGACGACTATTCATCCGTCATCGCCATGGCGCGCAGCGCCATGCGCTCGCGGGCGGACAGTTTTTCGGTCGCGCTCTTGAGTTGACCGCAGGCAGCGAGAATGTCGCGGCCGCGCGGCGTGCGCACCGGCGAGGCGTAGCCGGCGTCGAACACCACTTGCGAGAACTTTTCGATCTGCTCCCAGTCCGAGCACTCGTACTTGCTGCCGGGCCAGGGGTTGAATGGGATGAGATTGATCTTGGCGTGAATGCCCTTGAGCAGCCGCACCAACGCTTTTGCATCTTCGATCGAATCGTTGACGCCCTTGAGCATGACGTATTCGAACGTAATGCGCTTGGCGTTCGACGCACCGGGGTAATTGCGGCACGCCTCCATGAGCACTTCGATGGGATATTTGCGGTTCAACGGCACCAGTTCGTTGCGCAGTTCGTCGCGCACCGCGTGCAGCGATACCGCCAGCATGCAGCCGATCTCGTTGCCGGCGCGTTCGATGTTCGGCACCACGCCGGACGTCGACAGTGTGATGCGGCGTTTGGAAATGCCAAGCCCGTCGCCGTCGGCGACGATCAGCAGCGCGTCGCGCACCGCGTCGAGATTATACAGCGGCTCGCCCATTCCCATCATGACGACGTTGGTGACGCAGCGGTCGCCGCTCGGCACCACGCCTTCGGTCGGCCGCGTGCCGCCCGGCCAGTCGCGCATGCGGTCGCGCGCCACCATAATTTGACCGGCGATCTCGCCCGCGGTGAGGTTGCGCACTAGTCGCTGCGTGCCGGTGTGGCAGAACGAACAGGTGAGCGTGCAGCCGACCTGGCTCGAGACGCACAGCGTACCGCGCTCGGTGTCGGGGATGTAAACGCATTCGACTTCGTGCGGCAGCTTGCTGTCCGGGTCGCCTGGCAGCCGCAGCAACCACTTGCGTGTGCCGTCGACCGAGACCTGCTCGGCCACCACTTCGGGGCGCGCCAGCGTGAAATGCTGCGCGAGTTCCGCGCGCAGGTCCTTCGACACGCTGGTCATGGCGT
>Ga0193699_10000762_pt1 | contig 13140 bp, 13 predicted proteins | sample L3c2metaG_FD_160095 | JGI IMG/M metagenome (GOLD analysis project Ga0193699, IMG submission 160095) | Soil microbial communities from a riparian zone of the East river system, Colorado, United States - L3c2 | ecosystem: Environmental > Terrestrial > Soil > Riparian zone | place: USA: East... | reverse complement strand
CTGCGCCAAGCACGGGCTCGATCCCGAAGGGCTGATCGTACTGCCATTTCTTGATTAGTCAGAGCGAAGGAGGTCAACCATGTCAGAACGTCATGTCGATGGGCCACTGCAGCCGGGCGAACGCGCACCGAACATTGTGCTGGACGCGATCACGCGCCAAGGCAAGATCGCGCTGGATGACTTTCGCGGCCATAGCCCCATATTGGTCGGCTTGTTTCGAGGCCTGCATTGCCCGTTCTGCCGGCGCCATATCGCCGCGCAGGCGCAACTCGACACGGCCCTGCGCGAGAAGGGCGTCGAATGTCTCACGGTGGTCAATACGCCAATCGAGCGTGCACGGCTCTATTTCCGTTACCACCCGTTGCCCAATCTGCTCGCCGCGTCGGATCCCGAGCGGATCTCGCACCGCGCGTTCGGCCTGCCCAATCTCGAGTTTACGGAGAGCGAAACCGAATGGCCGCGCAAGATGGGTATGAACACCGTGATGAGCATGCGGATGGACATGCCGGGCGAACTGCCGGAGCCGATGAATCCGATAGCAGCGGCTGATGTCCTCAACAGCAAGGACGGCTACGAAATGACCGAAACCGACGAGCAAATGAAGGCAACTGGCCAAGGCCAGCTGTTTGGCCAATTCCTGCTCGACCGGGAGGGTATTGTGCGCTGGAGCTTTACCGAAGTTCCTGAAGGCGGCCATCGCATGTTCGGGGCGCCGAGCCCCCGGGAGCTGATGTCGGCCGCCTCGCAGATTGCAGGCTAGGCATCCCGTCGCTACGGAGAGTATGAGCCCGTCACGCGATAACAATGGTTGCCATCGGGCCAACGCACGAAACCTGGTTGCGCTTCGCACGCCTGATATCCGATTGGGGTCCAGGCTGTGTAAAAACGCGTACGTTTATGGCTGGGCCCGCGCGGCCCGTCTTAGGCGCGGATCGCTTCCATTAAACCTGCAACGCCCAGAATGCGCATCACCCGTTTCAGTCGTAGGTCAGGACGTGGAGCGCCATTTCGGTATTGACGTGCTTGAGCGATTTGATCTGGAAGTGCGTCGCTCCCGTCCTCGACTTGATCGTGCCAAACAGTTTTACATATGCAGTCGTTGGTTTGGCGCACTTCGCATTACATGGAGGGCTGGTGACTCAGCCAAAATAAGCTTGCTGGACTTCTTTGGTCTTGCCGATCTCGCCTGGCGTACCTTCCATCACCACTCTGCCCTTGGATAAAACATATCCGTAATCGGAGATGGCGAGCGTTTGATGCACATTTTGCTCCACAAGAAAGATCGAAATGCCACGCTCGTTGATCTTGCGGATGATGTTGAAGTTCTCCTTGACGAAAAGCGGCGACAAGCCGAGCGAAGGCTCGTCGATCAGCAGCAGTTTCGGCGCCCGCATGAGGCCCCGGCCGATCGAGACCATGGCCTGCTCGCCGCCCGACATGGTGCCGGCGAGCTGCATCCGACGCTCGGCCAGGCGCGGGAACAAGCGAAAGATTTCCGCCATACGCTCCTGGGTAACTGCATCGGAGGGTTCCTGGTAGGCGCCGAGCCGCAGATTCTCCTCGACTGTAAGCTTGGGAAAGACTTTGCGGCCTTCGGGGATGCAGGCCACGCCCGCGGCGATAACCTTGTGCGTCGGTAGCGCGGTGATGTCTTGACCATCAAATGCGATATGGCCCGCGCGCGGTGGCGTCAGGCCCAGGATCGAGCGGATCAGCGTGGTCTTGCCGGAGCCGTTGGAACCGAGCAGGCAGGTGATGCGCCCAGGCTCTACCTTGAGTGAGATGCCTTCGAGCACGTCCGCCTTGTCATAGGCGGTGTAGACGCCCTCGATTTCCAATCGGCCGGTCATCTACTCCACCCCCAGATAGGCTTCCTGCACCTGGCGGTCGACGGCGACCTGACGGTACGGCCCTTCCGCGATCTTGCGGCCGAAATTGAGCACCACGCAACGGTCGGTGATGCGCTCGATCAACCCCATCTCGTGCTCGACGATAACGATGGTGAGGCTTCGATTGAGCTCGCGGACCTGCAGAATGTCGTCCATCAATTCCTTGGTCTCGTCATGCGTCATGCCGGCCGACGGCTCGTCGAGCAAGAGCAGCTTTGGCTGACTGATCAGCGCGCGGCAGATCTCGATGCGGCGCCGGTCGATCATCGGCAGCCCGGCGACCGGCTCGAACATCCGTTCGGCAAGGCGCGGCTCGAATACTTCGATGAGCGTGCGCGCTGCGGCATAGTTGTCCTCGAACTCGCGCTCGAACTCACCGCGGCGCACCAGATTGAACCAGAGCCCCTGGTTGAGCCGCTTGTGATTGCCGATCATGATGTTGTCGAAGATCGACAAGGGCAGCGATAGCCGCGAGCGCTGAAAGGTGCGGGAAACGCCGGCATGATAGACCGCGCGCGACGAGGCGCGCGTAATGTCCGCGCCATCGAAAGTGACCGAGCCGCCGTGGGCGCCATAGATTCCGGTGACGACATTGAAGAACGTCGTCTTGCCCGACCCATTGGGTCCAATCAGACCCATGATTTCGTTGGGCACGACAGCAAGATCAAGATTGTCCAGCGCCACTACGCCGCCAAATCTCCGGGTCAGTCCGCGAGCCTCCAGCAAACAGGTCATGCCCGCCATCCGGGGAAATAACGCCGCACCGGTCGCGGCAACAGCCCCTCCGGACGGAACAGCAGCACCATGATGACGATCAACGCATAGAGCAGGAACCGGTATTCCTGGATAGTCTGCAACTTCTCCGGCAAGACCACGACGATGAAGGTCGCAACCACCAGCCCCCATGGGTTGCCTATACCGCCGAGCAGCAGGATTGACACCATGATCAGCGAATCGGCGAAGGTGTAGTTATTGGGCGCAACGAAGCCGCCGACCATGCCGAAAAGCGCGCCGGCAACGCCGATAACGAAATTACCGAGCACGAAGGCGGTGATCTTCCAGCGCGCGATATCCAACCCGAAGCAACTCGCTGCGGTCTCATCGAGCCGCACCGCATCAAGATTGAGCCCGATCCAGGACCGCTCCAGCCGCCGCACCAGGACGAACGTGCCGCACAGCAGCAGCATGCTGACCACAAAATAGTTGAGATAGAACGACATTTCGATCTTGCCGACCTCGAAATTGTCGTTGAACGACCAACCGAGGATACTCATGCCCTTGACTTGCATGCCCTGGGGGCCGCCGAGCACGTCGTTGACCTCCAGGAATGTCTTGAGCAGCAGCGCGAACGCGATGGTGACCAGCGCGGCATAATGGCCGCGGGTGCGCAACACCGGCAGTAGAAGCAGCGAACCAATCAGCGCGGCAAGCATCCCGCCGATCAGGAGGACCAGAAGGTGGGGGACGGCAGTGTAGGTATTGAGCACCGCTGAGGTATAGGCGCCGATGCCAAAGAACGACGCGCCCGCGAAGTTAAGCACGCCGGCGTAGCCGAACTCGATGTTCAATCCGAGCGTCGCAACTGTATAGAGCAGCACGGTAACGAACAGCAGCAGCACAAAATGATTGTCGTGGAAGAACGCAGCCACCACGCAGGCGGCGAGGATCGCGTATACGCTGAGCGTACCCTCTCGCTCGGCGAAGCTTCGAGCCACCGGATTGAGCCAGTCCATGTAATGGGCAGCGAGCACGGCAACGACGGCCAACGCCAGCAGGCCAATGACGAGTGGCTGCTTTTCGACAGCCAGCAGCGCGATCAGATAGACGGTCGAGAGCGCCAGAGCGACAACGCCCGGCAGCAGGGGAGCCCGCGGTTTTTGCCTGACTTCGGACATGCGCTCAGACCCGCTCGCTAATCTTTTCCTGGATCAGTCCGGTCGGGCGCCAAGCCATCAGCGCGATCACGACGGTGAATGCAAACACGTCCTTGTAGGCGCTGGCGAACGGCAGCGCGACGGCGCCGATGGTCTGCAACGCCGCGAACAAGAAGCCGCCCAGGATGGCGCCGTAGATGCTTCCGAGCCCACCGATGATCGCGGCGGAAAAGCCGATCACGCCGAGCAGCAGCCCCATGCCGAAATTGATCTCATTGTAATAGAGGCCGTTCATGACACCGGCGACGGCGGCCAGCGCCGACCCGATCGCGAACGTGATCAGCACGATGGCGGTGAAGTTGATACCCATCGTCCGCGCGGTCTCCTCATCCTGCGCCACCGCGCGGATCGCGAGACCGAGCTTGGTACGGTCGAGCAAAAGTCGCAATCCGATGATGATTGTGACGCCGGCCGCGAGCATGATGACGTTGTCGAGCCGCAGGTTGAATTGACCGAGGTTGATTGAACCGGTCGGAAGCAATGCCGGGAAGGGTTTCGGGTTGGCGCCTTGCGGATAGAACAGCCGAACCATTTCGCGCAGCACCGTGCCGAGCATCAAGGTGATGAGGAGCGTGTTGAGCGGCGGCGCCGAACGCAGCGGCATCACCAGATAGCGCGCGATCAACATGCCGAGCGCGGCCATGGCGAGGATCGCGACGACGAGCATCGCAAGCAGCAACAGGGGGGTCGAGCTGATCCCGACCGAGCGCAACCCGATATAGGTCGCGAGCGCAGTGAAGGCGCCGACCGTTAGTACGTCGCCATGGGAGAACTTGATGATATCAAGCACACCGAAGAACAACGTGAAGCCGACCGCGACAAGCGTATACATCATGCCTAGCATGAGACCGTTCATGACGTATTGGGTAAGGAGCCCCACATCCATATTTTCTGATCCCGTGCGCGCTGCGATGGCGGAGCGGGACGGGACACCGATGCCCCCGTCCCGCCTGTTCGCTATTTCTGTCCGGGAAGCTTGCGCTTGCCAGCGGCGTATTCGCTGTCGTCCCACTCCACGAACTTGCCGTCCTGCACCACATATTTAGTAATCAATGCCACAGTGTTCTGACCATGGTCGTCGAACGTGACCTTTCCGATGATGGAGTCACGGTCTTTTACGTTGGCCAGTTCCTCGATGACCTTCTTACGATCCGGACCGACCTTTTCGATCGAATCGAGGATCAGATCCATGGCGGCATAAGAGAAAGCGCCGTAAGCTTCCGGTGGATTGTCGTATTTCTGCGCGGCATAATTCTCCAGGAAGAATTTCCCGCCCGGCAGCTTCTCCGTCGACGCGCCTTCACGGAAGGCGAGCGCGCCTTCGGCAAGCGGTCCGAGCCCTTGGATAAAAGCATCCGACACGATGCCCGAGGTGCCATCGAACACAGCCTTGATACCGAGCTTGTCCATCTGCGAGCGGATGCGCACGCCGATTGGCGTAAGCCCGCCGAAATAGATCACCTCTGGATTGAGTGCCTTGATTTGCGTAAGTTCGGCGGTGAAATCCTGCTGGTCCGCGGTGACGCCGAACGTGCCGACGATCTTGCCACCCAGCTTGGCGAGAGATTTGCTGAAATACGCATTGTGACCTTTGCCATAATCGGTAGTGTCGTGGATCACCGCGACATTCTTGAAACCGAGCTTGGAGATGAGTTCGGCATTGGCATCGTTCTGGTCGATCATGGTCCCGTTAACGCGATGCACCTCCGCATATTTGCTCCGGTAGGTGATGTCCGGCAGCACTGCGCCCCACACGATGATCGGGAAGCCGAATTTGTGATAAACATCGACGGTAGCGATCGCAGTGGCGGAGCAATAATGCGTGGCCCCGGCGATGATTTCCTTGTCCGCCGCCATCTTGGTGGCGACCTGCACGGCCACGTTCGGCTTGCATTCGTCATCGAGCACGACGAGCTCGTATTCGTATTTCGCTTTCGCATCGGCATTGCGCAGCTTAACGGCTAGTTCGGCGGAGTTTCGACCGCCGATCCCATTGACTGAAACGCCCCCGGTCAACGGCCCGATGAAACCAACCTTGACCCTGTCCTTCGCCTGCGCAGTCGCAACCAGCGCTCCAACGAAAAGCGCGCTTGCGAAAAAACGACTTAGTTGCCTGACAATTCTCGACATTGGTTCCTCCCGGATAGATCTCTCCCTTACTTATCCTCGTTCGAATTTTTATGAAAGTGTTGTTCCGCATCCTGAACTCAATGAATTCGCAAAACAGCTGGGGTACCGCGTCAACAATCCGATGGTCGCCCGCTTGACCTTGCGGGTGACGCACCGCGACTTGAATCGGCGCGCGGCCACCGCCGTCGGCGGCCAGCTCCGGTCGCGAACGACGCCTCGTCGGAGGCGAGGAAGACCTGGCACGCGGCGATTTCCGGCGGTTGCGCCATGCCAAGGCGGCAAGTGTTATCACGGTCTTGTGGCGGCGCTTCGTAAAATGTCGCCTTGCGGGGCATAGCCGTCTATGGGTAGTAAGTGATTCCAAAACAATCGGGAGGGCGCGGTGGCCAAGAAAGTGAAGAAGACTGTGAAGGCGCCTAAAAAACGCGCCCGCCGAGAATACAGCAAGACCGATCTGAAAGAGCTGCGGGCGCACTCAAAAGCAAAGACGCCGGTTAGGGAGATCGCCAGGCTGACCAAGCGTACGGAGGCCGCTCTTCGAGTGAAAGCGCGCAATCTTGGCATTCCGCTGGGGCATCAGCGCTAATCAAGCAAGACTGGCCCTGCGAAAAAGCCATGGCCCGCATGGGCACTCAGTCGGTAACCACTGACCTGCTGGTTCGCACGTCTCAACTGTTTAAGCGTCTTGGCTGGATAGGGACGCGACTTTCAATTTCCAAGGGCCAATCACAGCCAACGCATCGAGGGTTGCAGATAACCTTTGCGCTCGCGGCTTCCGTATTGCTTCCGCGGTCAAGCTGCGTGCACCACCCGGCCCGATGGAAGAAAACCGGACGTCGCTGCTCTCATTCGACACGTCGCGGTCGTGATCAGAAGCGAAGGCGGCTCATTGAGCTTGATCGCCGTCATGCTGCAGCTATGTGGCTTCCGTCCGTGAGGCTGATCACCAGGGCAATAGCCCCTACCAGAATGAGGCTGACGGCCCAGGCTGCGTCCAGATTGAACCAGCTTCGGGCCACGAATTTTACACCGAGATAGCGGTAAACCAGCCACGCCGCGCATCCGCCGGCCGCGATCATCGCGGCGGAATGCGCAATGGACACCAGCACGGCCATGCCCAGATTGGCATTGATGAGCCTCGCTGCTGCCTCGTGGCCTGTGTCGAAGTCAGCGGCCTGGCACAGCCCGAGATAGATCGGAACCAGCATCAATCCGGCGCCATGGGCAATCGCTACCGCGAAGGACCAGAGCCCTAGTTGCGTCGGCCGTATTCGGGCGAGCGCGCGCGGATGGCGTTGATTGAGAAGCCGGAAGACACCGAATCCGATGACCAAAAGGCTGGCGCCGAACTGGATCGGACGCTGCCAGTCGACCAGGGTGACGAGCAGCGCGAAGGGGAGAATGACCAGAAGCATGGCCAGCAGGTGGCCCGCCCATAGCGGTCCGAGCGCCCTGAACAGAGCGCGCGAGCTCTTTTCCATCAGTCCGGCCGAAACAGCGAGCGGCCACCCCATCCCCGGGTTGATCCCGTGATAGAGACCGCTCGCGACGACAGCCAGCCACAGTCCGGCAACTGTCCAATCGGCTCCGCTCAAATCTAGGCCGAGGGATAGCAGAACGAATCGGTCGAGCAGTCGCCGCCGTCCAGCCGGATTTGATGCGCGCGGTAGCCGTCGGGGAAGCCCACCCAATAATCCCTAGCCAATTCCAGGCCACCGTTTGGACCTGCATTGGCCATGACCTCTGCGCCCGGCAGTCCCTCGGGATAGAACTGGTTGTCCCAGGTCGAGTAGAGCGAGTTGGTCCAGTACACCCGTTTGCCGTCGCGGCTGATCTCGACCATCTGGGGACCGCCCGCATACGTCTTGCCGCCCGGATGAGGCGTGCGGCGAACAATGCCGCCAATATGCACGGAGCCCGCCAGCTTTGGCTTTCTGGGATCGCTGACATCGTATTGACGCATCTCGCCGGTGCCCCAGCAGGAGACGTAGAGAAACCTGTCATCCATCGACAGGTCGATGTCGGTGACCAGCGGCGGCACTGCGCCAAAGCCTTGCAAGAGTGGCGGCAGCTGTTCCTTGGGCGCCGCTTCCGGCGGAATCGTCGCCGTCTTCTCGATGTGGAATTTGCCGCCCTCGCGCCACCAGGTCCAGATTGAGCCTTCGAGGTTGGTGGTGTCGACCACGACGCCAAGGAAGCCGTGCTCGCGAACCGGATCGTGCGCGGGCCGCACTTCCAGTGCCATTTGATGATTGGCTCCGAGATCGATGGTCTGGACGTTTCGCCGTTCCCGCAGATCCCAGAAGTGAACCCGGTGGCCATATTTGTTCGAGAGCAGGTCCTCCGGCACAATCCCGTTCTCGAACTGCGGCGGCAATCCCCACTCGCTGGTCACCATGTAATCGCGCGGCAGGTTCCACCAGAAGTCATAATGCAGCGTCTGCGGACCACGGTCGATCTCCCACCTTCCGAGCACCTCGAACGTCTGGCAGTCCATGATGAAGACGCCGGGCGGTCCATCGGTACCATCCTTGCCACCGCCGCCGAGCGTGCTGACGTAGATGCCATCCGGACCGCAGTGGATCGTGTGGGGCCGCGAGTAGCCGGTCTTCTTGAAGATTTCCTCAGGCTCGATGATCTTGTGAATCTTCGCCTGGGTCGGATCAGGCTTGGTATCCACGATATAAATGCGCGAGGACCGGATGCCCGGGATGATCAGATAGCGCCGTTCGAGGAATGCGTGCCCAGAGAGCGGCGACAAAGATGACGAGCAGGCATTCCATCCGAAATGGTGAAACTCGTCGCCTTTGTTCGGCATCGTCACCGTCTGGACGATCTGGCTGTAGGTTGGAGATCCGGGCTTCACGTCGATCACCGCGAGCGCATCGGGTTTTGAGAAGTCCGGGCTGAGCAGCAAGGTATAGGCGAAGCTTTCGGGCGGCGCTTCCATTGCAAGCTTCGGCGATGCGTAGAACGTCGGGTCGGGCCTCATTGTCATCGGACTGCCTCCCTGTTGTGTGGACGCATACTAAAACGTCTCGGCGGCATGCAGCAGCAACTCTGAATTGTTGAGTTCCTACTGCGAGAGCTGCCGCCTGGTTTCGGCTTATCGTCACAATACACCATCGAAGCCGCTCGGTAATTAGTAAGATGAAGGCCCCGACCCGCCGAAAGGGGCATGCGGTTCTTCCGGCTAAGGCCCCACACAGGGAGCATTGCTTCATCACCAATATTTTTTTGCTATCCTGCCGCTCGTTATGCGAGCGGTGAAAGCTGAGTCACTGCTCGCCAATCATCGACCGCAGAATGTTGCAATGCGGCGCTGGCTGATGAGAAGGCTTGGGTGCGAACTCGTCGACCGAAACGGTGTAAGTTGGCGAATAATCCGGGGCTACGGCAGGCCGTGGTGCGGAAGCTCAGATTGAATTGGTCGCCCGAGCAGATAGCCGGTTGGCTGAAGAGAACGTATCCCGAGGATGAGTTTTATCAGGTGTCACACGAGACAATCTATCGCAGCCTCTTTGTCCAAGCGCGCGGCGTGCTTAAGAAAGAGCTGCTCCGTCATCTTCGATCGAAGCGGACGATCCGTAGATCCAAGCGGGCGGACCCGAATGGCGATCGGCGGGGGCAAATCAAGGATATTGTCTCCATCAGCGCGCGCCCGGCAGCGGCTGAAGATCGGGCGGTACCGGGTCATTGGGAGGGCGATCTCCTGTCCGGCTCGAAAAACAGTTACATCGCGACCCTGGTCGAGCGTCATACGCGTTATGTGATGCTGGCGAAGGTGGCCAACAAAGACACGCAGACGGTCGTCTCCGCGCTGATCAAGCAGTCCAAGACGCTGCCGAATGAGCTATATAAGTCCCTGACCTGGGACCGGGGTAAGGAATTTGCGGATCATCGCCGATTTACGTTAGCGACCAACATCCAAGTTTACTTCTGCGATCCGCAAAGTCCCTGGCAGCGCGGGTCGAACGAGAACACCAATGGTCTGCTGAGGCAGTATTTTCCGAGCGGGACCGATTTGTCGGTGTATTCTCAAATTCATCTGAATAAAGTGGCTCGCCAGCTAAACGAACGGCCACGCAAGACCCTGGCATTCGAAACCCCAGCCGAGAGATTTAACGCCTGTGTTGCGGCGACCGGTTGAGCCGGCAGCCACTAACAGACATTCGGCTGTGCCGACGCGATGCCTTACTTGAACGCCGCTAAAGGCCGAGCGTTACTTCAGCCCATTGTACGACGGTCTTGCTGTTAAGGAAGGCGATGACGCTGGGCTCGATTGCCCTTGGACGAGGGTGTGCGACTATGGCTGTCGCGACGACGGCATCGCACCGATCGTTAAACGCAATCGCAAGTGCTGAATGTTGCGAACGCTGATTGGTGTATGCCCGACTGCGACCCTTCATCCAGGCAACCCTGATGGGGTTTCCGGCGCTTAAGGCCGAAGGTTTTTCACCCATCAGGCTAAAGTCAGCGAGACGGTCAAGCTCCTCGTCGTCTGATACGCCGGTTGTGCAGTTGCAGAAGCCGATCTTGGCTCGAATATATAGGTTGACCTCGACACCGCAGTTAGCTGCCTCGCAACGAAACGCCTTGCCTTTACCCCACTCGTCCGCTGAAAACGGCCATTGTGCCTCCGTCCATACGGGACGGCTCAGTGTTGTCACCTCCCAGTCGCGCACTGATGGTGGCCACGCGTAGTAAGCAAACGCAACCAACCCACCCAGGCCGAAACCCGCGATGGCGGCAATGGCGATAGCTCTTTTCATCGCATCATCGGCTGCTGTGGAATGACCCTATTGCCTAGTTGCTCCCGACGAATGACCTGGCCGCCGCCAACGTTGGCCTTTGCGGCTCAGACTCGGCCGCGAGCGTAACCAGCTTTCCGTAGGTCGCCTTTGCCTTAGCTGTATCACCCGAGCCCTGCGCTGCCTTGGCCGCGCCTAGATAGCCATTGAAGCGGTTTGGCTCCTTGGCCATAGTGGCCTCGAACACCGCGAGCGCCTCCTTGGCCATGCCACGGTCAAGCAGCATAAATCCATACAATTCACGCGCAGGTGCCAGGGGACCGGGTGTAACCGGAGCCTTTTCGGTATTGTCCTCAGCGTCAACGGCGGCGCTCATGACCTTAAGGGCCTCGTCCTGCTTGCCGTCGGCGTAGAGCACCCAAGCGGTTGCTATCTGCTGCTGGACGTCGACCTGGCCCGCCCAATAGCCGTTCTTTGCCTCTCGAAGCCTGTCGCGCATCTCAGTGAGTTTGGCGGTGTCGACCTTGGCGGCCTCGGTCTTGCCGGAGCGAGCGGCGCCGATCGCCCGGGCAAAATGACTAATCGCCATGGCATGCGGGAATTTACTCGGCTTGACCTCCAGGTTCGCCGCACCGTTCCAATCGCCACGCTCCACCATGTAGCGCGCTGGCGCAGCAGCCTGCGAAAACGCGGCCGCGAAGGCATCTGGATCGGGCCGCGCTGCCGCGATTTCGTCGACTATGCCGAGCGCCTCCTTGTCCCGACCGAGCTGCAGATAAGCGTAGGCGAGGTAGTCCTGCCCATGCAGCTGATCGCCGATTTCCTTGCTGGCTTTCGCAGCTTGAACCGATGCCGCATTTGCGGCGATTGAATCCTTCCAATAACCGACCCGCGTAAAAATATGCGACGGCATATGCTGAGCGTGGGGCGCGTTGGGTGCGATCTTTGCATAGCGCAGCGCCGGCGGCAGGCCTTTGGCGGCGATCGGTGGATAATCATACAAGTGGATCAAGTAGTGAGCGACACCCGGGTGCTGAGGCTGGCGCTCCAGGATCGGCTCGAGAATTGCCGCGCCTTTGAGTTGATTGGCGTAGGTCTTGTCGGCCGGAGACGCGGCGACATTGAGCGCGATCGCATAGAAGATCTGTGCCTCGTCATCAGCGGGATAGCGGCCGGCCAGGGCTTCCATCGCCTTGAGATAGGACTGAACGCGCGCCTGATGCGGGACCTTGTCATAATCGACATACATCACCGATAGAGCATCGATATAGTCGCGTTCGCGTTGCGTCTTGGCTCCGGCCGCCTTTGCCTTCTCAATGGACGCAAGGCCAAGCGGAAGATTGGGCGCCGGGACTGGGCTATGCGGGTTATTCAGGAGCGACAGCGCGATGCCCCAATGGGCGATGGCGCATTCCGGGTCGGCCTTGAGTGTCTCTTCGTATATTTCCTTTGACGCGGTGTACCAGAACGAGTGCTGGTATCGCATGGCGCGGTCAAATCGTCGTTGCGCCGTTTCATTGCAGGACGTTTCAAAGTGAACCGTACCCAATTTCTGATCGGCATTCTCTTGCGCAAAACTCCGCCCACCAAATCCAACCATTGTCACGACTGCAACGGTAACAGCGAACAGCGATTTACGCATGATGCTTCTCCTCTAGCCGATCAAGTGATGACGTCTCCCCTTGTAAGTAGGGTAAGCATAGGCCCTTATGCGCACAGTCTCAATGTGCACACCCGCTTATTTCGGATACTTTGGCGTTCGGCAGTATCAGCATCGTTCTTCCGGGGGCTCAGATCGCGGATCCGTGAAGATGTTTCATTCTCTGCCGTGCACGAAACAATGCTGCGCTGCGAACGAAGTGACTTTCCCTTCTCCACGAAGGCAGCCTGAAACACTGACGTGGTACTCTGTCACGCCCCACCGAAAATATTGGTCAGCTGTCACGGCGGATGGATCGCACGAATCCTGGAGCAACAGCTCGCCTTTCACGCGCAGGAGTTCGGCCACATACCAACCTTCGTCGCTGCGCTCGCATCGCGCCAGCACCACTTCGATCGTCAGCAGGCACCTCACGTTGAACGATCATCGCGAGTTCGACCGCAGCGTCGACGCCTTGCTGTGGGCCGCAGAAGTCTGCAAGATCTGCCTTGCGCCGATGATCGGGCATCGCAAGACGCGGTTATCAAGTCCGAAAAGTGCCGTTAGCGGAGTCATTCACTGCAACAAATTGCCCTGTTAAAATCTCGCCGCGCGGGCATCAAATAGATTGGGCTCGGCCGTCCGCGTCGCCAACATGGGGCCGACCGCCATCATGCCCATAGAAGCGTCAGCCTTCTTAGAGTCTGTCCGGGAACATCAAGCGGGATTACAGAGTTTTCGGAGCATCAGGCGGATTGATGCGAGACGCAAGAACGCCAGCGCCTTGCGATTTAGGT
>Ga0193699_10000761_pt1 | contig 13147 bp, 18 predicted proteins | sample L3c2metaG_FD_160095 | JGI IMG/M metagenome (GOLD analysis project Ga0193699, IMG submission 160095) | Soil microbial communities from a riparian zone of the East river system, Colorado, United States - L3c2 | ecosystem: Environmental > Terrestrial > Soil > Riparian zone | place: USA: East... | reverse complement strand
GCAACTTGGAGGTTTCAGGAGATTTCGATTATCATCATGATCGTGATTTCTCCATCAGCGAAATCACCTGATCGTTCTATACTCTTGTGGCGTTTGCGAACATGAATGAAATTTTTAAGGCATCATAAAGTATTGCATGACCCATACGAAAGCTCAGCAAACCTTCCTAGTGTTCGCAAGGGCTCTTAAAATTTACAGGTTACCCGATGGTTGGAAAATTTCTCGTTTGCTTTACAAAATGCTAGTAAATAATATGCTGTGATTGCCTCGAGAATTAAAACTCGCTAATATTTTGCACCACGATGAAAGCTTTTTAAGAATCTGTATATAGTACACGAACAGCCACAAACAATTATAACCTTATCCGCCATTTGCGAAGCTTCCCTACAGACAATCGTAGCCGTAATCATCGTAACCGTCTTGGCCGTCACCCTCTCCTTCCCAATCCTCGTCATTGCCCTCTCCTTCGCCATCTTCACTATCGTGCTGGTAGTTATCCTCTTCGTCTTCATCTTCGTCTTCGTCGTCGTCGTCGTCGTCGTCGTCGTCGTCGTCGTCGTCATCGCCATTGTTGTCGTCGTCAGTGCCGTGTTGGTCCTCCTGGCCCCGTGCTTGATCGATGTTAATCTCATCATTTTCATCGAGCTCGTCTTCGTATGCTTCCGCGTGTGCTTGGTTGCGATGGCCAACACCGCCTCCAACATATCGCATGAACATATCTCTATCCACAAATCTGACCAGAATCAGTAATTGAACCTTCCAAAACGGATTACCACATACATGTTTACATAGAATGCAGTCCAATCATCGGCCTCATCAATAGGTCGTGCAGCCGTGACACCAGTCCTCAGGAGCTCCACAGTCCTTCCATCCGCAAAAGCCGGAATGAGATGACATCCCCGAACGACCAATGCTGGATCCAAAAAGCCGAACGCCTGATCGTCGTTCTCTGGAACAAATCCAATCTTGGGTAGTCTCCCGACTTTCAAACCCGAACGATAGCTAGGATCGATTCCGAACCATCGCACCCATAAGAATTGCATGTCCTGAACCAACTCAGAACTAGTTGTTGCCGCGAGACCTGTATGTAACACTCGCAAATGAAAGATACCGATGATGCGGGCATACCAGTAGGGATGGGCGTCTGGGTCGTCCTCACAAGAATTCACTATGACGTCGCAGTGTTGTGTCCGTGGATTAAACGAGTCTTGGCCACGACGAACATCGTATGTCGTGTAATTCACTCGCAACACCTTTGTAGAGTATAGGCGATTATCTACAATATGCACCGTATTGCGATCGTCGTCTGAGAACAATTGCTCGTCACCGTCATAATCCTGATTGAGTAAACGGCCCAGCAAATGGTCTTTTAGCCTGGGAATGAAGTTCTGTGGGGTTATCTGTACGTCAGCTATTTTGGAACAAACATTGTGAGGCTTACCTTGCTCGCCGGGTCGTTATGATAATTGCGAGAGAATGAGAACGCGTCCCGAGAGTGCTTCTTTGATTTCGACATGTCATGATGCATTTGGGCATCCGTGTAGGGCAATGGATCATTCTCAGAGAAAGGAACCAAATGAGGATGTGCGACACTCTTCTGGGCTGCGCGACGCATTCGAAGGATGCGAGTCTCACGACGCTCGTGTCTTGTCATTTGCACGACATGCTGATTCTTGTTGGTCCGAGGATAGATCCGCTTGACGCGCCGGTGTTCAAGTTCTCCCTAAACCAATGTGAGTAAAACATATTAAAGTAAGATGGATCAATGCTAACGATCTGGGTCGAGTATGAATCTGTAGTCCCGAATAGGCGAATAGTCCTGGCATAATCTCCAAGTGCGTGTAATTTGTATACAAGCAAATTTAATGTCTTAACTTTTGTCTTTTTAGGAGCTGCCGCTGCGTGTAATGGCTCTTCAGCAGGCACGGGTGGTTCAGTAGGCGCGTGTGATGCTTGGGAGGCAGACTTGGGCGCCCGCCTCGCCCGTCGGCGAGTTTCTTTGCGAGCACGACCTTCTGCTTCTTTGGGGAGCTCGGTGGTCTCAAATGCCTTGCATGTAATATTGCAAAAATCCCGTAACTGATGTCCAATGATGGTGGTGACTTTCTCCATTTGCGTCAATGTAGATTCAGTGTGCATACGGAGCTTGGCGAGGGCATGCCATTCTGCAAGGCGAAATAGCAAAGACATCAATACTTTGTTATGCGGTTCTGCCAACAGCCCATCAAAGACTGGAATTGCGCACTGTAGTCCTGTTTCAGTAAAGCATAAATGCCGTACGCGTAGGTTCCACGTACCTGTAATAGATCTTCGTAATTGCGAGCTGCTAGCTTTTTCATTTCGGATGCATTTGTGTCGAAACGACGTATGGTGCTTCGGCCAAACGTAGGCACTAGCCGAAACCTAGGAACAATAAATTAAACAACATTCATTGCACCAGATACAATGGATTCACCTTCGATCCAGTTCTGCCACTAAACGACCTCCGGGAGCAGCAGCATACAGAATTCGGATGAGATGCGTAAAAACAGCCTTCCAGATACCAAGCTCGAATTCGTGCATGAGGTCAACAACTAGCATGATGAAATGATCAAAACCAAGTGGTCCTAACGTCTCAGCAAATGCATTCTAAATAGTTAAGGTAAGAAGCCGACCTCAGTTTGAACATAGACACGAACCCGTGTTGGTACCCAGGATTTCTCTTTCAGAAGTCGCTCGACGGCAGCACTGGTAACGCCGTATCCTTGTTTATAAATGAAATCGCGTGCGGTCGTAATAATATCACCGAGGTAAGTACGGGCTTGAGCGATGCGGCAGCGGGCATCCAACTTCTGACCAAGTTTGTAGATCTCTGTTTTAAGGATGAAACATCGCGGACAAGGGCAAAGGCCCTTATTGCGGATAGTTGAAATTAAGACTCTTATCATAGATGTCAGTGTGCGATCGAACCGATGATTGCATAGACGCACTTTTCCTGGTAATCAGCAGAATAGGTGAAGATGCGGGGGTAGAATCGTCGCGAGCGCCCATCAAAACACAGCATCACGAATCCATGTTCGTATGCAGTAACAAACTCGCCGTCGAGCAGTAGATTCCACACTTCCTGCATGAGTTCTCGTCGACAGTGTGTGATGATTGCCGACTGCTGATTTCCCGCTGGGATGACATCTTGTATATGATCAGGAAGCTAAATAAACATAAGCGGAGAATCACGATAGTCATGACAAAAGTAATACTGACTGATGGAATGTATGCAACGTGGTGTGATGCACCCGATGTAGGCTTACAGCGAATATATTTTGATAAATTCGCAAAATAAAGATATAATGGCCACACCTTTGCCGTGCCAAAGTTGGCAAGATGGGTTGAATCCGACCAAAACATCAATCCAAGCACGACCTTCTCAAGAGTGCAGTCTGGCTCATTACGCTGCTTCTGTAGCGTGTTGTGAGCCTCGAGGAAAGCATCCGATGTGTATACTTCATCAAAACATCGCTCGTAGCCAGAGGCAGTGCGACGGAAACGCTTGAATGGCGAGAAATGAAAACAACGGGCAGCATCGTCAGTGAGTGCCGCTTGCATAACACCCAGAAGTGGCCGATGATGAAGCCCAGAGATATCAAAATCCTCGCCATTTCCATTGGGGTTTTTCGCGCTAGTTGGTATCGAAATACGAACGGATGAATGAACCCAAGCGTCACTTGAGAATGGAGTACCTGAGAAATCAGGTTCAGACAAGTCGAAGGCTTTATTCTCGCGACGCGCGCTGAAGTCGGTGAGATGACGGGAGTTAAACTCCTCGTGACATAGAACCTCCTTCGCCAGCCTATCGACCTCTCCCACTGACTTCTGATTGCTTCCTGTGTTCATCCATTGCATCAAAAGGAAGATGGACATGTTTTTGAACGGCCAAGGGGGTGGCAGCGATTCAGCCGCTGGTTCTGACGGTTCAGGTACCTGCCCTGAGTAATCTGTTAGATCCTTCAGTTTGACGAAAGCGTCAGGGTCGTATGACGGCCGATGTGGGTATTCTCGCATAATCCCAAAGCGGTTGAGACCTGTGCGCATAAGGTCACGCACATGGAGAACGACACGTCGGATTGATGGCGTGGCGGTGGAGGGATTGTCGCTAGGGAGGACAGGGATGGGCGCTGGACCTTCAGGAGGAATGTCTTCGTATCGAGCTGGCAGACGATATCGCCGCTTGGGTCGGCTTGCGCGAGTAAGTGGAGGAGCCATAATAATGTCATTTATGATCTGTGATGGGACATCTGTGTCGTCTGGCTGTCGTCCATTGTGTGTAAGTTGTACTGCAGGAGGTGGGGATGGCGAGAGTGGATGGGGAAGATACTCTGGTGAATTGGGATGCGCAGGGGGAGCGTTCGATACTTCCATTTCCACGTCTTCTTGAGCTATCGAGGCGTGTTCCTGGAATTGAAATATCGATCGTTGGCATGATGCCCAATGTGCAATTGAAGTGTGCTCACATTTCCCATTCCACCCCGCAACACACCGCCCGCCCCCGCTCGAGCATTGGCTTGCTTCTTCGCTCGGCTGGCAAGAGCCAGCTTGCGTCTTTTTGCGAGTGCCGCAGCCTCATGGCGCTTGTAGTGATCACAGGTATTCCGATGTTTAGAGAGGCCACCCTCAGAGCTAAAGCTCTTATTGCAGTGTCGACTTCGGCAAGAGTAAGCCATCCGAGTCTACGATGACATCGACTGAATGATCAGAGTCTGTGTGTAAGGTGCGAGTTTCAAATACGATGGCCGCATAGATCTAGATGGATCTCGAGTTCAGCCGACTCGGACATAGTAAGGAATTGTCGACTTCAGATTGTACTAAGTGTTATCAGTCAAAGACGACGATAGTAGAGTCGGACACAAGGGATTACCGACTTGAGATGATCGTAGTACTAAGGATCGTTAGATACTAAGATAGTACTAACGATAGTAGGCCACGTGTACTAACTGCATTGGGCAACTGTCGCCTCCAAGATCGTCAGTCTGTTCTTCTTTATGCACCGTATCATATAATCGCTTACTGATTGTTAGTATCTTTCGCCCCCTTGACGATAATGCTCCTTTTCGCGCCAGAGCCACACAATGATCACCCATTTTATCAATTATTAAATGCCTATAAAACCTTATAAATAGTAGTTACTAGTATACAAGCTGGATTCCCCGGTCACCATGCCTGCTATACTTCAACTGCCTGATATGTGTCTCCGGAGGCCTTACATGATTCTTCCTCGTCCGAATGCTATAGACAAATGGCTGCTCGAAAATCACGTTGACACTGTCAGTAATGTTTTCGACGACTTTTACCATGCCTCTCTCATAGGAGATGTGCCGAGTGATCATGTATCGTGTACATTGCAGCTTAGCACTATTTTGGTGATTTATTATCTTGGGTTTTACTTGATAATGCATCTGATTTTGTTTGCAGAAGTCTAGTAATACATTCATTACCGTACATACATACCGCCTGATGTTATACGCCAACGTTCCAGAAGCATCGGGCGTGGATGTAACCTACCTCAGCAGTCCAGTCGTGACGCTAGGACGCTATGATGGTCAATTTACTGACTCGAATGCGCCTGGTTGGACCCGTTTGACACCAGGTGTCACTATTGAACTCCGGCAGCCTAGCACCGCTGTCGCTGAAGTCTTTGCGGAGATCGCATGGTGGTCTGAGAACACGCATATTGTTTGTCGTTTGCATCGTTTCTTTTAGTACTTTACCTCATCTTGCCCTGATTTGTAGCCCGGTCTACATACCTCAATGCTGCAGTGGTCAGCTATTGTTTCAGTAAGGAACACTTCACTTCGGATAAACACATACTGATGTAAAATATATGTAGGCAGTAAAACCTCGCATACAGCCGCCATTGCTTCAGTCGAGTGACGAGCTTCCCCGTCAGGTGATAGATGCAACCATTGAGGCGCAACCGGTGGGGGGGGGTATGGGGAATAGGAAGGCGCCAGTTGAATGGATAAGTGTCTCTGACTCGGATTAGATTGTGATCCCAATGATGCAGAAATATGTTACTGAGTCAAACTTGGATTGATTGTACCTTTGTTGAAGTCAGTGAGCTTTGAAGTCAGTGAACTTATGAGCGAAGGGATACTATATTAGATCTTACAAACGACTCGGACAGTCTCAGAGGCGCGCCGAGGACAAAGCGGAGATTTCCGTTTTAACGCCGAGAGAGCTGAGCACCTCTGCGCGTCAATTGCAATTTTATCGACGTCAATGAGGTCCATCTTCTCGTGGATCTGCTGCATGGCGGCTTCTAAATATAAAAAATCAATCCGTTAGTCTATAACACACAGATTCGACGTTAAGTATCACATATAGGCTGCTTACCTTTGGGCGCTTCGATGTGGATCAGAAAGAATGCACCAGTTTCGTTCGCGACAGTAAGGGCCACAAAGAGATGGTGGAGCGAGTTTGCAGCAATCCCCGATATCGTTGTATATCGATGTAACCGCTAAGTGAAAATCCTTCATCCTCGCTTGACGGGGTCACCCTCTTCAGGAGGAAGAGTCAGTATGGTTTTGCAGGGAAAAATTTTGGGCATACCGGTGTGTTTGAATTTGGCGGTATTGCACAGCACGTCGGCCGCTATAGCGCCAATAAAACCACGTGACTGGTTATGGATCTTTTAGTTAATTAACTAATGGGAGATGTGGAATAGTTATACAGAAAGTTTGGATCCATCGCTCACGAGGAGCAGCTTGCTAATGTACAATATTTAACATTATGAAGTGCCCTAGACCTACACAGAAAAGAATGTGAGAATGAAGAATTTCGAGAAAAATGAATCATACCTTCTTCAAAATCAGTCGTAGACGTCGTCGATTCTGGTGAATCGAAGAATAAGCCGATGGTACATATCAAGCTATTTGTGTACGTACCAATAAAATTTGCGACCGCACGCCATCAAAGCATATGCGATGGCCATAATGCATATGGCAGTCACGATGAACTGCACACCGATCTCATCCCCCTCTTCGCGGCGGCGATGGCGACGTTGGTGACGTTGGCGGATATGGTGAGGACGATGGAAATTCCAAACTTGGTCATTCCCCACATCATTGAATGTGCAGCGCACGAAATAGTTAACTGCAAAATGTCAATGGACATAGACGCGCGCGCATTGATAAGCCTACCGTTATCTGCCATGATATCGCGGTGTTTCCTTGCTCTAAGATGATGTATAAGAAAGAAGTAGTAGCGAAAGAGGAAGAAACACACCTCTCGATTGTGTGATGGTCAGGTTGTTGGTGGTGAGCAACTTGCAGATGGTGGGTCAACTGAAAAAGGCGTAGAGTCGTCGGGCCTAATAATCGGCCTTAGTTGCGTTTACCAGGATTCATTGGCGAGCACATATTTATTCCACGAAGAACTGGTTTCCGTCCTACAAGGGTAAGACCCCTGTGTCCTACAAAGGTGAGACCCTTATGTCTTAAAAACTCCTGCCTAGAAAGAAGTTCGCTGGTGCGCCACGAAGATTGATGGATCACGTGACTCGTAAATTGACGACGACGTGGTTACTCCTGTAGATAATACTTTCAAAGGTGTGGTGTGGCCAGAACTTGGCAGGTAAAGCAATTGGATGAGCGCCGAGACTCCGGTGCTTTGACCTGAGCTCCTCTGCGACATCATTAATTTAAATATCTAGCCATCTGGTAGAACCAGCACGTCTGAGCGACGTGCGGACAGGACCAGAGCTAATCTGATATTTATAGAGGCAGTTGTAGACTGTTTAAGATTTGGCCGTCCCATATTCAAGCCTGGATCAGTGAAGTCACAGGATAGTCAATGTGAACATCACGGACCTGCTACACGATAGACATTAGTATGCAACAATCAAAGGTAATATTTCTTCAACATATTCACTGACTTCATGTCGTTCCATATTCTCCTGGGCACAGGAGCCAACCTGTATGGTCGTTGTTGAGATCGCTTTTGTCCTTGAAATTCCTTGGAATTAGTCCTCAAGGGAGAGTCTGAAAGTTGTCGATTCAACGACAACAGATTTAAGCTTTCCAGTATCGTCGCACACCATGTCGATCCCCGGCGTTGTTGCAATGGTCATGTTCAGCCGCATTGATATCAAGTCATGGTAATAGCTTCAAAGAACCACGTGGGACCAGCGTATGGAATTCCCAAGAAGGAATTTTCCACACCTAATCCATGAAAGTAATACCATCATGGACGATGCTGGATTAGGCCACATAGTATGATAGGAGCCTGAGGGAAGTTGATTGCAGTTGAGTATTCAACATGAGAGGAACTTGAAAGTACTATGATTGGAGCACCTCCCAAAGGCAATTACCAAAAGAACCCGGTGGCGCAAGTTCAGTCTACTACTAAATCGAGCTTGAGCGTCCAGCTTTCCATACCACCGTTCCGGATATGGTGACTCGTCTCTATTTCAGGTATCATGTTGCGAAATAGTACGTCCTAGGCATCAAGACGTGGTTCACCCAGTCCAACTTGAAGTTAATGTACTGTGTATAAGACTGTCTTGATGTGCATCGAAGATCTGATGGTTAAATTACTATATTGCCACGAGGTCGGGTGCACAATAAAATCGCGAAATTCATTGCGAGCGTCATGATGATAAGCAAATCATGAGATTGTATGTGGTACTATCATGATATAAGGCTCGTAAAGATATTCATAAAATAGTCCGTTTCGTAGGGCTCATAAGATTCGTCGAGTTCGTCCGAGTCCACAGAGAAATGAGTAGTACAGAGCGGCCAACGTAGTTAGTATGGCCTTGACTCGGAGAACTTGCGGGTATCAGGCTGAGTCGGATGGCTTACAGCTTGTATGCAAGCTTTGCCTATAAGTAGCCAGAGATTTAGAAAGAACAGTGAATTGGTTTCGTTTCAGGACTGTGACTCACGCGGGATTTCGCATCGCGCAAACGAAAGAGCTTCTTCGCCACAAGGTTCTCCTTGTTTGCTAGTACGAGCGCTTCCCCTGCTAATCCAACCTGAGCTTTGTAGTTTTTACTCATTTGCCGAAAATATCTCTTTGCCGCGGCGTGAATTTGCTGACGAGAGCAGCTGGCAACTGCGTCTGCCTGAGGACATGTCAAGATCAATGACAACTCGGGGTGATCATGGATAGAAGCTGTTTATACCTGGACCTTTTGAACTGTGCTCGTAACAGCGTCGATAAACGCGATGTTGTCCTTCACGCCTAGCATCCAATCCGGACTAAAGAGACGCCGGCCGTTCGGATTATGACGTGGTATATTGCTGGGGCGAGGCAATACATGTTTGTCCGAATAATAGACAGTGCCATTGACGCGAACGTGTTGAACCCTGGAAGTTTCCGCACCGACTAGGGCAAGACTTTCGGCTTTCACGATCACCTGCATAATATAAACGAATAAGCAACTTGAAATTATTTAGAAAGAAAAACTTTACACTCAATGATCGCTGATCTGATGACCAATCATTGTCTTGAATGCCATTCCACAGCCGCCCACTATCTGATGATTGAACATTGTCCGGAAGCATCGGTCCCATCGTAGCATAAACAGGAGTCCCATCCCATAGTTGCCCACTATTCGAAGTCAGAAAAGAAAAGAAAAGAAAAGATGGGTACCAACATGATTTCTGTACGGACTGCCATGGGGCTGGCAAGGTCACGTACAGTATAGTCAGGCTGGATGAATTGCGCCATAGCCTCCCATTCGTCCAAAGTAGGAGTGCGCACAAAAGGGGTGGTAGCCTCCAGGGATTTATAAGAGGATTATCAATTAGTTGAAGTTCGACGGGATGACGTACTAAGGAGGTTTGGGAGCGCTCGTGGGTATCAAATATAGCACCATGACCATCGACATCCTAGACCCATCCGTGAGCTTCCGCCGCTTGCTTTCTCAGAACAACAAACTCACATGAACGTCTGTGGTCATGTCTCCGAACATCCTCTCGAACTCTTCCGAATCATAATTCTGGACGTCGTGAATGAGATGTTTTAGCCGCCTGGCTTGATTTATCAGCAAAAATAAGAATAACTTACACTATGATCTGAGTCTATTGTTACATCTGTACCCAAGAGTCCACCGACGTCCATGATAGAGTCATGGCCAATTGAACCACGAGAATCGTCCTAGGCAAACCCCACAATGATGAGTATTTGTGGATTGTAGTAAGTATAACTTGAAGTATAGATAATAGACCCACTTTACGGCCAGCACTGCCACGATCGTCAGAGTCAAAGGAGGGTTCGCTATCGATGGCAGCTGCAGCAGACTCCGAGTATCTTGTGTTCGAGAGGCGGTATGCTGCCTTGACAAATTGGTGCATTGATTCCCAGTTATTAGTAAAACTCATAGTATGAAGGTGAGGGGGACGAAGGATCTTACTGAACAGTACCAAACGACACGAGTATTTATAAGAATTGACTGACAGGGGAGCGACGAGGAACCGAAAAGAAGGCCCGGGCCACTGCGGGCAGGATCATATTGACTCTTGTCATTTATCAACGGTGACTTGGCACAAGACTCGGAGTAGACATTAGTGAGATAAAGTTGTAATTTATCAACGGGGACCTGCCATTGTGAAAAATGGTGTGGTAAGGGATTCCAGGCCTGGCCTAGGCATCGACACAATAATGATTATTGTCGTTTGGATGGCTTCGTCAGTTTGGTGAAATGTATACACCTCGGTATGAAATGCACACGAGCTGCTAGGCGTTCGGTTCGAAAGGCATTTGGTGCAACAAAATGATTATGTTGAATCATAATTATAGCATATAAAACATTAGCTATCTATTGATAGCATTGCAGCCCGGATCTAATTGCATACTATTAACCCAGCACTATCTCCCAAGAAATCTGGAGCTAGTACGTGGTTTCAGTCATTATCTTGGCAGATAGTAAAATAAATACTTGCTGTAATTTCTCGCCACCTGAGGGCGGCCCTCAGGCTCCGGCTTGCCGTTTTAGAGCTAACGGTGATGGAGAGAGATTTGAACTAGCACGGCGTTTCTTGCTGCTACGAATATTGTTCGGCTCAAGTACCTGAGGCTGACCGTTGGGAGTCAGCAGTTGGAAGCGGTTCCTAGCAATCTCCGATGAGAGCTGAGGACAAATTTGTAAGTAATGAGAAGGAAGGATGATGTAATCTACTTACCATGATGGATCGTGCCCACTGAGCCATCTGGAAAGGCAAACCAGGCTGCATATTGACGTTCAGCCAGGAAAGCAAAAGTTTGAAAATGTCGCCTTACGATGTGCCTGTTCTCCTTCCAACCTGCAATACGTACGAACAAGGTGGCAAAAGATGTTTTTGGCTGTTGAAATTGCCGAGAGGTTTCCTTCCAACGTGTCCATTCCGGTGCATGAATCACTTTGTTGGGGCCGACAAAGCGTTCCAATAGAGCACGAGGACTCTTCCGAACAAATAGGATCGCAGGGCAAGCAGGAGATACATGCGCTGTGAGGTGTAGTGAGTGGATTCCCGGCTGATAAAAAAAGATTGGTTAGATATAATTCACATCGTAACTTGAAGGAGATATGATGGAACGGCGTTGCACTCACCTCCACATATTCGCGCTCCACTACACAGGTCACATACTCTGTCTGGACCTCTTCGAGCAGTAAATAATTTTGTAGAAACCCGATTCGCGGGCAACGTGAATTCGCAGTCAACCAACGGTCAACCGGGCCTGGAAGTTTCAGCACGTCCTCGCGATATGCTCGGCGTTCTGCATAGGTTGCATCTTTTGAGATGGGATGTCCATCGATAGAGAGTGTGTTTAGATCGAGTGGCATGTCCATGATGGTGGCTAGTAGTATGAGAATCGTAAGTTCAAGTCGTCGGTGAACAACACAAATTACACTTGAGATGATGACACCTTTTATATGATAGTACTACAGGGACTCGGACTCGTCACCGTGACGGTACTACTCAAGCCACCTTCTTGAAGTTATCATCGGTGATCTGATGATTATCCCAAGAAGTTTGGTCACGGATTTGATGTCGATGATCACCCTCAGGCTGATTGTGACGATCTTCAAGAATACTCAAGATCGTCGAAAAATAACTTGAAGAAACCTACGGCACTGGCAGTACTTTTGTCAAGTTTGAAGTAAGTAGTACTAGTACTAAACACACCTTCAAGTTATCGTCGATGATTTGACTATCATCCTAGGAAGTTCGGTGGAATCGGAAGCCGATCACGATGATCGCCGCAGTGACAATCTTCAAGAATACTCAAGATCGTCGACTCAAGTTGAATCGGAAAGTGTCGGAAATCCATCACCATAAACTTTCCTTACTTTTTGAAGTTTACAATCCCCTTCCGGGCGTAATATTAACGCCACCGCCACTTTTGACCAAGTCGCGATCAGACTTACTAATACTAGCCACAAGAAGTGATGATCCTAAGTAGGAGTATGAAACGTGAGAGATTTAAAGCAAATGTTGAACTCGAACATAGGCTATTCAACCCATCTCTACCATGAACTATTATCACTTTTCGCGAGTCGCCTGCTGTACGTATATAAACCACTTACTTCCTTTCATATTCTGCACTTCTACTCTGCGTGTTTATTTTACGCTTCTAATCCTGTATTCGCTATTTTCTCATGCCTTCGTCATCTTCGCCATCGCCATCGCCATCACCTACCTCCTCGGAATTGGACCCTCAGTTGAAGCGAAAGCTCGAACTTCTCGAAACCATTCTCAAGGACTCCGGGCCAAAAGTCAAAAGGTATGCTCAGGCTAATCCCTCCACCCGCCATTTAACTTAATATCATTTTCATAAGCGGCGCTGCGACTCAAATCTCTCTCGGCCGTGCCCTCCGTCGTACAGTCGATATGTTTTATTCTGCACGAGATCTAGTTGAGGAGAATGATCGCCACCTGGAAGCAACAGATGATGACGAAAACTACCAAAACACTCCAGAGTAAGATTTCTCGAACTTTGCTAATCTTGTCTCTGACCTAAGGCAGATCTGCAGCTATGCTACGGTCATACGGCGAGCTCATCAAAAGGGTACCCATTTTGAAGTATTTGATTGAAAGTGGTGACGCTGAAGCCCTGGAAACGTTGTACAAAAATGTGCGTATTCTTGGACATGTAGCTTTGTTTAGTGTTAATGAAAAGTGCAGCTACG
>Ga0193699_10000760_pt1 | contig 13149 bp, 13 predicted proteins | sample L3c2metaG_FD_160095 | JGI IMG/M metagenome (GOLD analysis project Ga0193699, IMG submission 160095) | Soil microbial communities from a riparian zone of the East river system, Colorado, United States - L3c2 | ecosystem: Environmental > Terrestrial > Soil > Riparian zone | place: USA: East... | reverse complement strand
CAGACTCGAACGTTCGAGTCTGTAGGACGTGCCAAAGCGGAAATCCCTCCTTGCGGGGGCGGTAGTTGCCTACCGGCATCGCAGCCCCAAAAGCTTAAAGGGGGCCGCAACCCGGCTCGGTCGCTGCCGTCGTTTACGGCGGGATCGCGACGGTCCCTTCTCGCGGGCGGCGCCTTGCGAACTGCGCGATACGGTGATCCCCGTGCCCGCCGAGCTCCGCATCGAGCCGATTTCCCCAGAGCAGATGCAGATGCTGCTGCCGATGATCGCCGCCTACCAGCGCTTCTACGAGGTCGAGGAGATCGACGAGGAGCGCAACCGCGCCTTCTTCTCCCGCTTCCTCGCCCCGAGCGAGGACGGGATGCTGCTCGGCGCCTGGCGGGGCGGGCAGCTGGTCGGCTACGCCTGCCTCTACTGGCACTTCACCTCGCTCGTCCCAGCCGAGACGGTGCTGATGAACGACCTCTACGTCGGCGAGAGCCGGCGCGGCGAGGGCATCGGCCGCGCCCTGATCGAGGCTGGCGCCGAGGTTGCCCGCAGACGCGGTGCCCACCACCTCGAGTGGGCCACCGCGCCCGGCAACGAGACCGCCCAGCGGCTATACGACTCGACCGGCGCCGAGCGCAGCGAGTGGATCGAGTACGAGCTGCGGCTCGGGCCAGAGCCTGGGCCCTAGCCGTTGACGGCCTTCTTCAGCTCCGCGCCCGGGCTGAACTTGGCTGCCGTTTTGGCCGCGATCTGCATCGACTCGCCGGTCTGCGGGTTGCGACCTTCGCGAGCCGGTCGGTCGACCGTCGAGAATTTGCCGAAGCCGGTGAATTTGACGTCGTTGCCGGCCTTGAGCTGAGCCGTGATCTCCGCGATCGTCGCGTCCAACGCGGCCTTGGCCTGGCCGTTGTCGAGCCCGGTCCGTGCGGCGACCTGCTTCGCGAGTTCGTCCTTGGTCGTAATAGCCATCGTCTCTCCTCTGGTTGTTGGTGCACAGCCTGGGTGGGCCTGCTGTCAAGCGGTTTTCTACAGATCGGGCCGGGCGTCCCAGTTGTCAAGGGCCGGCTCGGGGTCTATCGGGTGCCCGTGGACGTGGCTCTCGAAGTGGAGATGGCAGCCGACGGTGCGGGCATTTCCGGTCTCGCCGATCGAGCCGACCCGCTCGCCGGCCCAGACGCGATCGCCGCGATCGACCGCCGCCGGGCGGATCATGTGGGCGTAGAAATAGCTGCGCTGCTCGCCCTGGCCGTGGATCAGCAGGTAGTTGCCGTAGAGGACCGGGTCGTAGCCCACCCGCAGCACGCGGCCGGTCGCAACAGCAACCAGAGGCGTGCGGCAGGCGGCGACGATGTCGAAGCCTTCGTGGGTGCGGCCGCCGCTGCGCGGCGCACCGAATTCGCCGATGGCGCCGCGGGTCCAGTGTGGCCCGTCGACCGGGAAGACGTGGGCGTAGAACGTCGTTGCGCCATCGCGACCCGAAACGCCGGCCGACGCCGAAGGGACGAGCGCAACGAGGAGGACGAGGCCGAGAAGAAGCGGGCGCTTCAGTGGTGTTCGATGACGCGGTCGACGATGTTGTACTCCTTCGCCTCCTCCGCGCTCATGAAGTAGTCGCGATCGGTGTCGTTCGTGACTTTGTCGAAGGGCTGGCTGGTGTGCTTGGCGATGATCTCGTCGAGCCGACGGCGCGTGTCGATGATCTCTTTGGCGTGAATCTCGATGTCGGTCGCCTGGCCCTGGAAGCCGGCGGAGACCTGGTGGATGAGGATCTTCGAGTTGGGCAGCGACATCCGCTTGCCCGCGGCGCCGCCCGCCAGCAGCAGCGCACCCATGCTCATCGCGATGCCGACGCAGATCGTCTGCACGTCGGGCTTGATGAACTGCATCGTGTCGTAGATCGCCAGGCCGGCGTAGACGTCGCCGCCGGGCGAGTTGACGTAGATGCTGATGTCCTTGTCCGGGTCCTCGGACTCGAGGTGCAGAAGCTGGGCGACGATCAGGTTGGCGATGTCCTGATTCACCTGCGTGCCGAGGAAGATGATCCGCTCGTTCAGCAGGCGTGAGTAGATGTCGAAGGAGCGCTCGCCGCGCGAGGTCTGCTCGACAACCATCGGAACCAGAGGGCTCATGCGCGGCACTCTATAGAAGGCGCCCGGCGGGCTGCGGTCACTCCGAATCGGGCGTCCACAGCTCGCCCGCCTCTTTGCGCTCCTTCTCCGGCGTCCAGATCTGCTCGCGCGCCTCGGCCTGCTCGAGCGGGATCGGCTTGGCCGCCTCGGCGACCAGGTCGATTGCCTTGCGGAAGCGGATGTCGTCGCGGATCATCGCGTCGCGGCCGCTCTCGCGCAGGCGCCCCAGCAGCTTCTCGGGCGTCGTCCGCTCGTGCTCGGCGGAGTGCTCGAGCGCCTCGACCATCTCCTCCTCGGAGGCCTCGATCTCCTCGGCATCGGCGATCGCCGCCAGCACCGCCTCGCGCTTCAACTCCGCCTCGGCCTCCGGCTTGGACTCCTCGATCACGTCCTCGCGGGTTTTCCCCTGCATCTGCAGGTAGGCGTCCGGTTGCATGCCCCGTGAGGCGAGCTGGCGCTCGACCCGCTCCCAGCGCTCGGTTGCGCGGGCGGTTACGAGCTCGTCGGGAAGGTCGAGCTTCGCCTCGGCGGCCGCCGCGTCGACCGCGGCGACGCGGAAGTCCTGCTCGGCGCGCTGGCCGACCGCCTCGGCGAGGCGCTTGGCGATGTCGGCGCGCAGCTCCTCCAAGCTGTCGAACTCGGATGCATCGGAGGCGAAATCGTCGTCGAGCTCGGGCAGGACTTTTTCCCGCACCTCCTTGACCTCGACCGTGAAGACGGCGTCTTCGCCGGCAAGCTGCTCGGCCTGGTAGTCGTCGGGAAAAGTGACCTCGACATTGCGCGTCTCGCCGCCGCTGACACCGGCGAGCTGCTCCTCGAAGCCCTCGATCAGCTGACCGCCGCCGAGCTCGAGCAGGTAGTCGCTCGCCTTGCCGCCCTCGAAGGCTTTGCCGTCGAGCAGGCCCTCGAAGTCGACCAGCAGCACGTCTCCCTCGCCGGCGGCGCGATCGACCGGCTCCAGCTTGGCGAAGCCTTCGCGGATCCGCTCGACCTCACGGTCGACCAATTCCTCCGCTGGCTCGGGCTCGGCCTTGCCCACCTCGAGGCCCTTGTACTCGCCCAGCTCGGCCTTCGGCCGGACGCCGATCTCGAACTTGAAGGCGAGCGGCTCGCCCTCGGCCTCGGGCGTGGAGACGACCTCGACGCTGGGATCGCCGACCGGCGCGATGCCGGAGCCGAGCAGCGCCCGTTCGTACCACTCCGGCAGCGCCTCGCGGATCGCCTCGTCGAGCACAGCGGCGAAACCAACCCGCTGGATCACCAGCGAGGGGGGCGCCTTGCCTTTGCGGAAACCGGGCATCCGCATCTCCCGCGCCAGGCCACGGGCGGCGCGTGCCACGGCGCGGTCGACGTCGGCGGCGGGAACCTCGACCTCGACGCTGACGCGCGAGCCGGGTAGCTCTGAGACTGTTGGCTGCATAGAGAGCGCGGGACCCTATCGCGAGCGCCGCAGCAGCCCCCTGCGCACCGCCACGCCGAAGTCGATCGCGAAGGCCAGCCCGCGGCCGAGCGGGCCGGTGACGAGCCAGGCCTTAGCCCTGGTCATCGCCGGCGGCGGTCAGCCGTTCCTCCAACAGCGCTCCGTGCCCAGCGGCGACGGCGCGCTGGGCGCGGCGCTCGTCGAGCTCGACCCCGCGCTCGCGGGCGAGGTCGAGCAGGTCCTGCTTTTCGGTGCCTTCGCGGGCGACCTCGAAGAAGACCCAGGCCAGCACGCCGAGCGCCAGGAAGGTCCCCTCGACCATCATGATCACGCCGGCGGTGCTCTGGTCGGCGATCGCCGAGATGTGCCAGTAGCGCTCCCCGGGCGCGTAGATCGGGTAGAGCACCGACCCCGACCACATCAGCACGTTGCCGAGGATCGCGCCGGTGAAGCGAACCGCGATCACGTAGGCGACCTTCCAGCCGGCGCTGAACCAGCGCGGCTTCGGCAACGGCCCGAAGATCGGCATCCACATCAGGCAGCCGAAGAAGAGGAAGGTGGTGTGCTCCAGGGCGTGGATCGGCGCCGCGCCGTAGGCGTCCTGGTAGATCGCGGGGACGTGCCAGAAGAAGAGGTTGATCGCCCAGAGGGGAAAGGCGATCGCCGGGTGGGTGAGAACCTGGAGGCGGTTGAAGAGGCGGATCGCGAGGATCGGCTGCAGCAGCGAGCGGGTCAGGCCGAGGACGATCAGCAGCGAGGCGATGTCGCCGATCAGCAGGTGCTCGCCCATATGAGCGAGCACGAGCTCGTCGGAGATATGGCCGACCGGGCTGAAGAGGGCGATCGAGATCGTCAGTAGCCCGGCGCCGAAGCAGAGCTGGCGCCAGAGCGGCACCTTGCGGCGCTCCCAGGACAGGACGAGGACGCGGTGCCAGTAAAGGACACCCGCGACGGTGATCGGAATCACCTCGATCGGCACGAAAGCGCCGGTCACGTGGGCAAGGAGCAGGCTCACGGTGGTAGCTTGGCATCTCCGTGAGCGCTGGTCCGAACCGCTTCCCCCCGATCGGCAGCTACGGCTTCCTCTCCGACTGCCACACCAGCGCCCTGATCTCCTATGACGGCTCGGTCGAGTGGCTCTGCCTACCGCGCTTCGACTCGCCCAGCGCCTTTGCCGCCCTGCTCGACCGCGGCGCCGGCCATTTCAAGCTGAAGCCACGCGGCGTCGTCGTGCCGATCAGCCGTCGCTACGAGCCGGGCACGCTGGTGATCGAGACGACCTGGGTGACCGATACGGGATGGGTGGTCGTCCACGACGCGCTGACGATCGGCGACTGGGTCGAGCAGGCGGGGCCGGGCTCGCGGCCGCGAACCGAGCACGAGTCCGACCACTCGCTGCTGCGGACGATCACCTGTATCGACGGTGAGGTCGAGATCGAGATGGAGTGCCTGCCGCGCTTTGCCTATGGCGCCGAGACCGCCACCTGGAGCGGAGGCGAGCTGGGCGAGGCGACTGCACGGGGTGGCGATGGCGTCGAGCTCCAACTGACCAGCGACATGGAGCTCTCGCTCGACGGCGGCACCGCCCACGGCACCGTCAGGCTGCGTGAGGACGAGACGAGCTTCTGTGCCTTGACCTGGGGCGACGACGATCTGGGCGGGCCGCGCAGCGCGCCAGAGGCGCTGGAGCGGCTCGACTCGACCGAAGACTTCTGGCGCAAGTGGCTGCGCGACGGCGACTTCCCCGACCATCCCTGGCGCGTCCACCTGCAGCGCTCGGCGCTGGTGCTGAAGGGACTCACCTACGCGCCGACGGGTGCGCTGCTCGCAGCGCCGACCACCTCGCTTCCCGAGACCCCCGGCGGCGAACGCAACTGGGACTATCGCTTCAGCTGGATCCGCGACTCGACCTTCAGCCTCTGGGCCCTGCACACGCTCGGCTTCGACCAGGAGGCGCGCGACTTCATGCGCTTCATCATCGGCATCAGCCGCAAGGACTCCGAGCTGCAGATCATGTACGGGATCGGCGGTGAGAAGGAGCTGACGGAGAGCACGCTCGACCATCTCGATGGCTACGGCGGGGCGAGCCCGGTGCGGATCGGCAACGGCGCCTACGACCAGCGCCAGAACGACGTCTGGGGTGCGCTGCTCGATTCGATCTACCTGCATGAAAAGGCCCTGCGCGGCTCCGGCACCCCGTCCGATCGCCAGCTGATCCGCCGGCAGGTCGAAGCGGCGATCGCGGCCTGGCCCGATCCCGATCAGGGGATCTGGGAGTCCCGGGGAGAGCCCAAGCACTACGTCTCTTCGAAGCTGATGATCTGGGTCGCCGTCGATCGCGGCGCCCGTCTCGCCCGCGGTGTCGGCATCGACGATCTCGCCGACGAATGGGAGAAGACGGCGGAGGAGATCCGCGACGAGATCCTCGAGCGCGGCGTTCGCGACGGGGTCTTCCGCCAGCACTACGAGACCGATGCGCTCGACGCCTCGACCCTGCTGATTCCGCTGCTGCGCTTTCTCCCCCCCGACGATCCGCGCGTATGCGCCACGGTCGACGCGATCGCCGGGCAGCTGACCCAGCACGGCCTCGTCCTCCGCTACAAGGTCGAGGAGACCGATGACGGGCTGAGCGGCGAGGAGGGGACCTTCCTGATCTGCTCCTTCTGGCTCGTCTCGGCGCTCTCGGAGATCGGCGAGCCGGTGCGGGCACGGGAACTGTGCGAGCGGCTGCTCGAGGCGGCCGGCTGGCTCGACCTCTACGCGGAGGAGCTGGAAGCGGAAAGCGGGCGCCACCTCGGCAACTTCCCGCAGGCGTTCACCCACCTGGCGCTGATCAACGCGGTCTCACACGTGATCGCCGACGAGCAGCGCGAAGACGGCGGCGTCACCGCTGTGTTCAGCGAGATGGGCGGGGTCCGCGAGGGCGTCTGACAGGTTCTAAGCGCACGATCGCTTGCGCAGACGAAAGGCCTTCAGACAGAAGATCTCGTTCTCTCATATATTCTTTGCTCGAATGGCGGGATTCGAGGACGGCCGGGAGCGCCGGGACATGGAGCATCGCTATCGCCGTGCCGCACTGGCGCATCCCGTGCGGCAGGGAATTCTCTGTCTGATGCTCGACGGAATGGAGGCCGGCGCAGCCGAGATCGCCGCCGTGCTGGCCGAGGAGCCTGGCCGGATCGCCTATCACCTGCGCGTGCTGACCAGGCGCAGGGCGTTGAAGGGGGTCGCCAAGGACCCGCCGGCGCCGCCCTGCTTCCGCTTGGCGCCGCAAGCGCTGTGGGCGCGCAAAATGCTCGCTGAATTCGGCAAACAGGACAGGGACGACGATCCAGGGGGGCGAGATTGAGGGCGAGCGCCCTTAGAAGGTGACGCGTGGAAGACATGGACCAGACCCGAAGCCCGAGCGCGCAGGACACGACCATCGAAGCTGCCGTCCTGCGGCAGCTTCTGGCCCTCCACCCGGTCCAGCTCACGGTCGGCGAGCTTTCACGTGAGATCGGCGGCGAGGCCGGGGGCTTCGCTCAGATCGATGCCGTCGAGCGTGCCGTGCGCGAGCTCGCCACGGTCGGCCTCGCGCACCGCAACGGCGAGATCGTCATCCCCAGCCGCGCCGCCCTGCGCCTCGACGAGCTGCTCGGCTGAGCAAGACCGCTTCTTCACATCCCGTGGCACCTCAGGCGCCGACCACCGCATGCGCCACCGCAGCGAAGTCGTAGGGCTTTGCGACGCTCGTCCCGTCCGTCCGGCGCAGGCATCTCTAACGGGGTCGCGATGGACGACCTCGGCGCGGTGCTCGCCAGTCGCGGGCTGCGACTCGCGTGGCCATGACGTAGCGCTCCCACGGCCAGCCGGGAAGCCTCAACCCGAGCCTACCGCTGCTGGGGTCGACCCCCGCCTCGACCTCCTCCAGGCTGAGGGCGACGACGAGCTCGGCGTGGCAGTCCGGAAGCAGCCGCCCGAGCGCCTCCTCCACCTTGCGCAAACGGCGCTGAACCGTATGGCGATCGACCGCCAGCGCGGCCGCTGCGGTCGCCGCGTTGAGGCCGGCGGACAAGTAGGCGCGCAGCGTTTCGCGCAGGACCGCGCCCGAATCGCCGTGGCTCTCGAGCGGCGCCAGGTAGGTCTCGGAGAGCGCCTTGGCGAGAGCGTCGTCGCGCAGCACCGCGGCAACCAGGGTCACGTCGCATGCCACCCCCAGACGATCCCGTCCCCGCGCGGCACGACGAGAACCTGACTGCCCAGTCCCGCGGCGAGATCAGCCGGTCGACCTGCGGCCCGTGCACTCTCAGCACCTTGCGCAACGCCTGGCTCGAAAAGCGGTCGTCTTCGTCCATGATGAAGTCGCCCAGCAGCCTGTCGCCGGCGGCGTAGCGGCGCAGCACCGTGTCCAGCCTCACCCCGGCTCGCGCCGAGCGCCGCGCCTGCTCGGCCGCGGTGGAGGGAATCGGGCCTGCCCACTCCTCGCCTCTCTCGATATGGACGAGGGCGAAGTCCAGGGATTCGCTGACCGTCGCTCGCAGCCCGGCGACGTACTCGGGGTCTTCTTCCCCTACCGACTCGGAGAGGTGCGAGCCCGGGCGAAGATCGCGTCTTCGATCTCGGCCAACCGGCCCCGCAGCCGAGCGACGAGCCGAAGCGGATCGTCTTCAGCGAGTCGGCCTGGCCATCCCGCAAGCGGCTTACCGAGCACCGCACCGCGTCGGCGGCGGCCCAAGCTCACGAGATCCCGACGGAGACTCCCCTGTCGTCATCCTCAATCCCCTATACACACGCAGTACTCCACCTGGAATGCGTCAACTGTAGACGCTCCGGCGCTAGCTGTCGGGAGCGCTTCCTCGCCGGACGGCGTCAGGCCGGGGTCCGGGAAAGGACCCTGACTTGGCTCCAGGTCAACATCCGGCCGCTGTTCGAGTCGATCACCTTGAGTCGGATCGAACGCAGGCCGTCGCGAACGCTCAAGACGGGGACGTCGTGGAAGATCAGGTTCTCGTCGTGGGCACGCTGGAGGTTGTAGTTGGGAATCTTGGCGCTGAGGTGGTGAACGTGGTGCAGGCCGATGTTCCCGCTGAAGAACTGGAGGATCTTCGGCAGTTTCAGGTAGGAGCTCCCCTGCAGCGCCGCATCGGGGTAGCTCCAATCCGCGGAGCTCTCCCAGTAGGCGTCCTCGAACTGATGCTGGACGTAGAAGAGGAAGACTCCCAGCGTGCCGGCGAGAATCGCGGTCGGCATCTGCACCAGCAGCCAATCCGTCGGGCCGATCAGCCAGACGATCGCCCCGATGACCACCGCGAGGACGAGGTTCGTCGCGATCACGCTGTGGCGCTGGCGGGGACGCATCTTGCTCGACCAGATACGAGGTCCGATCATCAGCGACCAGATCGGGCCGAGCCCGAACATCACCAGCGGGTTGCGGAACAGCCGGTAGCCCAGCCGCTGCTTCCAGGACTGCGCCATGTACTCCTCGACGGTGAGCGTCGGCACGTCACCGGTTCCGCGCCTGTCCAGGTCGCCCGCGGTGCCGTGATGGACAGCGTGGTTGTGGCGCCAGTTCCCGAACGGCTGAAAGACGAGAAGGGCCGTGAATCGCCCGAGCCAGAGATTTGCCCGCTTGGTGGGCAGGAACGAGCCGTGGGCGCAGTCGTGGAAGACGACGAAGGTCCGCAGCAGGAAGCCGGCGGCCGGGATCGCCAGGGCAAGGGCTATCCAGACCGAGACTTCGAGGCTGAGATATATCGCGACCATCAAGCCCAGGTACGGCACCGCCGAGGTCGCCACGTCGACGAGGCTGTGCCGCTGGGAGGACTGCTCGTGGCGGGCTACCGACTCGCGCCAGTAGGGACGATCCGGGGCCGGATCGTTGCTCGGCCCCGCCAAAGCAGGTGTTGGGACAAGGCTCACGGCGGATGAATGTATAGGCGCTACCTAAAGCGCGTCGAACTCGATCACGCTGCGGATCCCGTCCTGGGCCTCCATCAGCTCGAAGCCCCGGTTGACCTCGTCGAGGCGGAGGCGGTGGGAGATGAAGGGCTCGACGTCGATCTCACCGGCAAGGCAGCGCTCGACGAGGTCCGGGACCTGGTCGCGTCCCTTGACGCCGCCGAACGAGGAGCCGGCGACGCGACGGCCGGTGATCAGGAGGCGCGGAACGACGTCGAGGGTCTCCCCCTTGCCGGCCACCCCGGCGACGGTGCACAGACCCCAGCCCATGCGCGCGGCTTCGACCGCCTGGCGCATCACGGCGACGTTGCCGGTCGCCTCGAAGGTGTAGTCGGCACCGAAGCCATCGGTCATCTCGAGGATCTGCTCGACCGCGCCCTCCCCTCCTTCGATCGTGTCCGTCGCCCCCTGGCCGCATGCCAATTCGAGGCGATCCGGGGAGAGGTCGACGCAGACGATGCGCTCGGCGCCCTGCAGCCGGCAGCCGGCGACCGCCCCGAGGCCGACCATCCCCGCACCGAAGACGACACAGGTGCTGCCCGGCGCCACCGCGGCGGTATTGATCGCCGCCCCGAGGCCGGTCGAAAGGCCACAGGCGAAGAGGCAGGCATGCTCGAAGGGCGCCTCGGGGTCGATCTTCGCCAGGGCGATCTCCGGCATCACCGTGTACTCGGCGAAGGTCGAGCAGCCCATGAAGTGGCGGATCCCATCGCCCTCGTGGGAGATGCGGGTGGTGCCGTCGGGGAGGAAGCCCTTGTTCTGCTGCTCGCGGATCGCCAGGCAGAGGTTGGTTCGCGGATCGAGACAATGAACGCACTCGCCGCACTGGGGAGAGAAGAGCGTGACGACGTGGTCGCCCGGAGAAAGCGAGGCGACGTCGGGACCGATGCTCTCGACGACGCCGGCACCCTCGTGGCCGAGCACCGTCGGCGCATAGCCCGAGGGGTCGGCACCCGAGGCGGTGTAGAGATCGGTGTGACAGACGCCGCAGGCGACGAGACGGACGAGCGCCTCTCCCGCCCGTGGCTCGGCGAGCTCGACCTCCTGCACCCCGAGCGGCTTGCCGAACTCCTCGAGCACCGCGGCACGCATCTTCATCGCTTCACCCTCGCTTGGCTCAGCCGCTCTTGAAGCGAGCGGCCTCCTCCGAGCCGCCCGTGGCGTTGCCCTCGCTGTAGGAGTGCGCCCCGGCGCCGGCAAGCGTCCCGCTGTCGACGATCAGGTACTCCTCGCGAATCGGGTGCCCGCCGAACCAGCACTCGAGGATCTCGCGCGTCCCGGCGGCGTAGCGAGCCTGGGCCGAGAGGCTGGTGCCGGAGGTGTGAGGGGTCATGCCGTGGTGGGGCATCGAGCGCCAGGGATGATCCTCGGGTGCCGGCTGGGGGAACCACACGTCGCCGGCATATCCGGCCAGCCGGCCGCTCTCACACGCTCGCGCGACCGCATCGCGGTCGCAGATCTTGCCGCGGGCGGTGTTGATCAGATAGGAGCCGCGCTTCATCCGGGCGAGCAGATCGGCGTCGAACAGGTTCTCCGTCTCGGGGTGCAGCGGTGCGTTGATCGTCACCACGTCGCACACCTCCACCATCGACTCCACGTCGGCGTGGAAGGTGACACCGAGCTCCTCCTCGACCTCGGCCGGCAGGCGGTGGCGGTCGGTGTAGTGCAGGCCGACCTCGAACGGCTTCAGCCGCCGCAGCACCGCCGAGCCGATGCGCCCGGCCGCGACCGTGCCGACCTGCATGCCCTCGAGGTCGTAGGAGCGCGAGACGCAGTCGGCGATGTTCCAGCCCCCGTCGACCACCACTTGGTGAGACGGGATGTAGTTGCGCACCAGCGCCAGGATCATCATCACGACGTGCTCGGCGACGCTGATGCTGTTGGAGTAGGTCACCTCGGCAACCGTCAGCCCGTGCTCGATCGCCGCCTGCAGGTCGACGTGGTCAGAGCCGATGCCGGCCGTCAGGGCAAGCTTCAGCTTGGGCGCCTTGGCGATCCGCTCAGCGGTCAGGTACGCGGGCCAGAACGGCTGGGAGATGACGACCTCGGCCTCGGGCAACTCGCGCTCGAAGACCGAGTCGAGGCCATCCTTGTCGGAGGTGACGACGAGGCGGTGCCCCGCCGCCTCGAGGAACTCCCGCAGCCCCAGCTCTCCGGAGATGCTGCCGAGCAGCTCACCGGGCTTGAACCCGATCGCCTCCGGCGTCGGCGTACTCTGACCGTCGTGGTAGCGCTCGATCTTCGGGACCTCGTCGCGCGCGTAGGCCGGCGGGTAACCGTCGACCGGATCGTCATAGAGGACGCAGAGAACGTTCGCCATGGCTGGACCACCTTAGTATCTCCGGCTCCATCCCCAACCGGATCGAGTGACCATGAAGTCTTCCAGCCATATCGACGACGCCATGCTCTACGGAAATCGCTTCCTCACCGAAGACGCCCCCTCGGGCGACTTTCCCGCCGGCGGCATGTCGGCCCTGGACGCGATGCGCCTGGTCGACGAGGAACTCGCCCTGGAGGGCGACCCCAACCGCAACCTGGCGACCTTCGTCACCACCTGGATGGAGCCCGAGGCGCAGCGCCTGATCGCCGAGAACCTCTACCGCAACTTCATCGACCACGCCGAGTACCCGATCTCGGCCGAGATCGAGCAGCGCTGCATCCGCATGCTCGCCGACCTCTACCACGCCCCAGGCGAAACCACCGGCGCCCGCACCCAGGGATCCTCGGAGGCGATCATGCTCGGTGCGCTCTCCTTGAAGTGGAAGTGGAAGCAGCGCCGCGAAGCCGAGTCGAAGCCTGTCGACAAGCCGAACTTGATCTTCGGCGGCGACGTCCACGTGGTCTGGGAGAAGTTCTGCCGCTACTTCGACGTCGAACCGCGGATCGTGCCGCTGCAGGAAGGCAAGTACACGATCGGGCCCGAAGACGTGCAGCCGCTGATCGACGAGAACACGATCGGGGTCGCGGCGGTGCTCGGCACCACCTTCACCGGGCACGCCGACGACATCGTCGGCATCGACAAGCTCCTGGTCGATCTCAAGAGCGAGAAGGAAATGGACGTGCCGCTGCACGTCGACGCCGCCAGCGGTGGCTTCGTCTGGCCCTTCCTCTACCCGGACTCCGAGTGGGACTTCCGGCTCGAGCAGGTGCGCTCGATCAACGTCTCGGGACACAAGTTCGGGCTCGTCTACCCGGGCGTCGGCTGGCTCGTCTTCCGCGAAAAGAGCGACCTGGCCGAGGACCTCGTCTTCTACGAGAACTACCTCGGCAAAACCGACGCGACCTTCACCCTCAACTTCTCGACCGGCGCCTCGATGGTCCTCGCCCAGTACTACAACTTCGTCCGCCTCGGGCGGCAGGGCTACACCTACATCATGCAGGCGATGGAGAAGAACGCCCGGGCGCTGGCCGACTACCTCGAATCCAGCGGCGACTTCGAGCTGATCGGCGCCGACAAAGAGCAGCTGCCGCTGGTCGCCTTCAAGCTGGCGAAGGGGAAGAACTACGACGAGTTCGACCTCTCCTGGCAACTCTCCGCCGAGCGCGGCTGGATGCTCCCCGCCTACACCCTCCCGCCCAACGCCGAAAACGAGAAGGTGCTGCGGGCGCTGGTCAAGGAGACGCTGAGCCGCGAGCAGGTCGACCGGCTTTCAGCCGACATCGCCACGGCCT
>Ga0193699_10000759_pt1 | contig 13159 bp, 10 predicted proteins | sample L3c2metaG_FD_160095 | JGI IMG/M metagenome (GOLD analysis project Ga0193699, IMG submission 160095) | Soil microbial communities from a riparian zone of the East river system, Colorado, United States - L3c2 | ecosystem: Environmental > Terrestrial > Soil > Riparian zone | place: USA: East... | reverse complement strand
CTCGATCGCATAAATGCCGGATACGTGATGGATGTCCTTCGGACGCATCCGTTGGTCGTGCTCGGCGGATTACTCCAGGAAAACCGTTTCTTCGTGCCACCTGACGAGTTCCTGCGGGAGGTTGCGGAGCGCCGCAAATCCCCGAACGTGCCCCGCGGCAAGCCGCAGAAAAATTCGCGGAGGAGGACCCGCCGTTGAGCACATCTGCTACGACTGCATCCGAGCCGTTTCCGCAGGTCGCCTCGTCGTCGGTCGGGTCCAGGGCGCTGCAGGAATGCGTTCGCGATCTGGTGGCGCTTTCCAATATGCCGGCGTGCTGGATCGGGCGATCGCCGGTGGCAATCGCCGAAAGCGTTCGCGACCTCATGGTAGGCATGCTTCGGCCTGACTCAGTGTATGTGCAGCTCCAGGACAGGGCTCACGGTCTGACTCACATCGCCACGGCACATGGAATGGCGATACCTGCCTCGACCAAAGCACGCCGGTCACTCTACCGCGACGTCTCCAGCCAGCCGCTGCTTTTCGACTCGGAAGTCGCGCTCGGTCTGACCTCGCTTCCCATCGGACTGGACGGTGAGCTGGGTCGCGTAGCGGTTGGCTCGTCTCGTTCGCACTTTCCGACCCGGCTCGAGCTTCTGTTGATGCAGGTCGCGACCAACCAGATCGTTGTTGCCCTCCGGCACGCGGAGCTTCTGGCACAGCACGAGAAGATGGAGACGGAGCTGGAAGCGGCGCGGGCCGACGCCGAAAAGTCCAGCAGCCTGAAATCGGAATTTCTCGGAATCATGAGCCACGAGCTGCGCACTCCGCTCAACGCGATCGGCGGCTATGTCGAGATCATGGCAGATGGCATAAGGGGACCCGTGACCCCGGAACAGCTCATGGACCTCGGCCGCATCAAGCGAAGTCAAAGACACTTGCTCAGCGTCATCGAAAATGTGCTTGGCTATCTAAAACTCGGCAGCGGTCGGGTTACGTACGAAATAGGCGAGGTATCGGTGGGCGATGTGGTGTCGAGCGTCGAAGAGATCACGAGGCCGCTCATCGAGTCGAAGGGCCTTCAATATAGACGTCAGGCCCCCGCAACCTCCCTCGTCGCCCGTGGCGATCACGCCAAGGTCCAGCAGATCGTGCTCAACCTTTTCTCCAACGCCATCAAGTTCACGCCGGAAGGCGGGCGGGTCGACGTCGAGTGGAACAACGATGAATCAGAGATTCGTATTCGTGTCAGCGATACGGGCGTCGGCATTCCACCTGACCATTTGCTCAGCGTGTTCGAGCCGTTCATGCAGCTTACCAGCCCGCTGGCTCGCAGGTCCGGGGGAACGGGCCTGGGGCTCTCGATCAGCAGAGATTTCGCGAGAGGGATGGGTGGTCAGCTGCTCGTCGAGAGCGTGCTGGGGCGCGGATCAGCGTTCACGCTTGTCCTGCCCGATGCGGTGAACCAATAAGTGCTAGACACCCTCCGTCTGACCGAGTATTCCGGCATCTATTGCGAAGCTCACATAGTCGGTCCGGTGCCGGAATCCAAGTTTCTCCTCCACCCGGCGCTTGTACGCGTCAACCGTCTTGCTGCTGATGCCCAGCCGGCGCGCGATCTCGGCGCCGCTGTAGCCCTCCGCTACCGAGCGGAGGATCGTCTTTTCGCGATCGCTCAGAGTGCGAAAGCGACTCTGCGCCGTTTGATCAGCGCGTTGCGGAACGATCGCGGCCGCGAGAAGTCGCGCGGCCGCGGGGCGAACGTAGACTTCACCAGCGGCCACGACGCGTATTGCCTCGATGAGATCAGTCGATGCCGCTGCTTTCGAGAGATAGCCACGTGCGCCCGCCTCGAGCAGCACCAGCAGTTTTTCGTGCTCCGCGTGCATGGTCAGGATCAGTACACGGACGCTTGGCATCTTCTCCTGGATCTCGCGCAGCGCCGTCGCGCCATCGCCGCCCGGCATGTCGAGATCGAGAATGACCACGTCGGGCGCGAGCTGCTGCGCGAGCGACAGCGCGGAGGGGCCGTTCTCCGCGTCACCGACCACAGTAATGTCGGGAGCAGTACGAAGCAGGACGCGGAGACCCTCGCGCACGATACCGTGATCGTCCGCGAGCAGAACGCGGATCGTGTGGTTGCTTACCGATATGCCGCGGCGCGCGTAAGTGCGCCCCGCGATCGAGGCCCCTAGCTCGGCCAGACGCTCCGCATCCGGATTTGTCGTGGTGCGCTTTGGTGGGATCATTGGTGCGGTGCTCCATTTCCAAGATGATTCGGGATTTCGGGTACCGTATTGGGAAGTTTGAACCAGAAGGTGCTGCCCGTGCCGACAATGCTTTCGACGTTGAGCTGCTGGCCGTGCGCCTCTATCAGGCCCTTGGCGATGCCGAGTCCGAGGCCGGCGCCGTTGTTGTGCTCGGTGGGCGATTGCCAGTAGCGCTCGAAGATGTGCGGGACATCTTCGGTCGAAATTCCGCAACCCGTATCGCTGACAGAGAAGCGGACCGCGGACTGGCGCTTGCCACTCGAAGGAGCGGGACTCAGATCCTCGTTGACGGCCTGAGCGAGGAGCTCCACGCGACCGCCCGCGGGCGTGAACTTGATGGCGTTCCCTACGAGATTCGCCAGTACCTGAAGCAGGCGATGCGGGTCGGCACTCACCGGAGAAAGGCCCGCATCTTCCCGCATGACGAGATCGATAAAGTGATCGGTCGCAATTGGTGCAAAAAACTCACGGGACGCGGCGAAGACTTCCTCGACGTTAGTCGGCTCGCGATGTAGTGCGAGCGTTCCCGCGTCGAGACTCGCCCGGTCCAGCAAGTCGTCGACGATCTGGCGCATCCAGGTCGCTGACTTGCCGATGAGCGCTCCCATTTCGCGAATTCCGCTTAACGGTGCCGGCTCGGGATCGAGAAGCGCGTCGGCGCATATCTGAATTGTGGTGAGCGGGCTTCTCAGGTCATGTGATACGATGCTCAACGTGCGGTCACGACCGGCGACTGCGCGCTGAGCCTGCTTCAGCAGGCGATTCTGCTCCAGCGCCATACTGATCCGGTAGGCGATGGAGCGAGCGAACTCGACATCGGCCACCGAATCGCGCCGATCGGAATTGAAGGCGAGAAGCAGAAAGCCCCGTACTCGTCCCGCGAACCGAAGCGGAACGCCGCACCCGGATTTTAGTCCGACAGATGCGTAGACGGAGAGAAGGGCTTCGTCCCACAACGCCATGTTTCCAGCCGAGTTCGAGCTCAGGAGCGAAAGCAACCCACCAGCGCCCGGGCCTTCTTCCGTCAGCAGCGTTTCGACGGCATCCCGTAGTGCGGGCGCTCGCTCGCCGTCGGCGTGCCATAATTCCACCATCGTCGGCGCGTCTTCGTCGCCCGCGAGAAAGAGGACGAAGCAATCCGCGGCGTCCGGAACGACGAGCTGCGCCACTTGCGGAATCGCTTGTGCAGGATCGATTGATCCGGCGAGCAACTGTGCCACCTCCGCCAGTAGCCGCCACTGATGGGCGGCGATTGCAGATAAAGCGCGTGCCGCGTCGATCGTCCTAATGAGCCGGTGCCGCTCGCAGGCGTAGCGGAGGATACGGGCGAACGTCGGTCCGTCGGGTGGCGGCTTCAGGACGTAGTCCTGCGCACCCGCCCGAATGGCCTCGAGCGCGAGAACCTGGTCGGTGACACCCGAAAGCACGATTACCGGAGTTTGCGGCGACGCCGCGCGCACTCTGTGCAACGCTTCGAGGCCCTTCGAATCCGGAAGTGTGAGATCGAGAAGCACCACATCGACGGTCAGGGAGCGGAGAGCCGCGCAGGCGGAAGCGACGCTCTCTCTCTGGATGACGCGCACCGGCATCAATCCCGCGCCGAGTGGACCGGGCTGGAGAACTAGCGAAATGTGCCCGGCGTCGGCTGGGTTGTCTTCGACGAGGAGTGCCACCAGAGGGGTGGCGTGCAGGTCAATCGGTCCGATTCCCGACAGCTGGATATCGGCCGCCGCCTCACTCTGCATATCGGTCTTCTACTCCCCGTTCAACCGAGGTGCTTGCGAAGAGTGAAGCTGGACATCGATCCCTCTCGCATTACCGAACTCACCAGATTCCTCCGCGGCCTCAGTCATTTTTTCATGCATATGGCGAGCCCGATCCGATATGATTGTGTGCTTTCTCGCGGCGCAGCCGGCGCTCCCGCGCCCCTGTCGGGAAGTTGCGACTTCGCACTCGTGTTTGCCCGACAGTCTGCCGCTCGGGCTTCGCTCAGATTGCCTGCCAGTAATCGAATCTTTCAGGAGCCCGTCCATGCGCACGTCCAGGCAGCAAATCGCAGCAGCGCTGTTCGCAGTGGTAGTGCTCGTCCTTTCCGCGGCGCAGCAGGCAGCCGCGCAATCCGTTCGTGGTAAGCTTCTCGACCAATACACGAACGAGCCCATTCCCAACGCCACTGTCACGCTCGTGACACCTGACAACTCGCCAGTTGGTCCGAAGGTAAAGAGTGGAAATGACGGAAGTTTTACCATCCAGGCGCCCCGCCCGGGCGTCTACAGATTGAAGGCGGAGCTTCCCGGCTACGTCGCAGCGATGACTCCAGCGATCGAGCTTGTACCCGGTGATCAGCTCAACATCACATGGCGACTGCTCGCAGGCGTGGTTCAGATAAGACCGGTCGCAATCGTAGCCAACGCCCGCCCGACTTCCCCTCGGCTGAAGGGTTTCATGGATCGCGCCCAACGCCGTGGCTTTGGCTACTTCATCACGCGCGACAAGATCGAGCAGCAGCGTCCTTTCCGCGTGACCGATCTGCTCCGGACGGTTCCCGGCCTTCAGGTGCTTCCGTCCAGGCGTGGATTCGGCGACATCGTGCGGACGACCGAAGGGTGCACACCCGCTGTGTATCTGGACGGTTCCCGATTTCCACTCATGGGCGAATCGATCGACAACCTCGTCGATCCCATGGCACTTGAAGGGATCGAGGTATACTCCCACGCAGTGGAAGTCCCGGCCGAGTTTCAGGGGCCATTCGCCAACTGTGGCGTCATAGCGCTCTGGACCAGGGTCTAGAGCTCAGTTCTTTGGCTTGGCCAAATCACGGACACCGAGCAGATCGAGCAAGAGTCCAACAGGAAGCAAAGCGGGCACTCCCTTTCGAAAGTGCCCGCTTTTAATAAGTCGATGTAGCTGCGAGTCTTAAACCAGCTCCCAGCTATTGCTGCCATTGACTTCGAAAAAAAAGGCCCAGTAGACCTCCTAGAAGCATCGAAGCAATCAGCGCCATGACCAACTGGTCTGGAAACCAAGGTGCGTCTGAGGCAATCAGTAGGAACGCCATGAGAGAAAACGGAAGCGTCCCGATCGTCCCGACCAGAAAGGCGCCAGGTGCCCAGCGAGTAATCGGCAGGAGCGCACCTACAAGTGCGCCCCCAACGACCGCGCCCGCAGCATAGGCAGAGACGACTTGCATCAGGGAAGCATGCAACTTTGCCAAATCGGCTGGGTCTTTGAATCGGAAAACTGCGACGGCAACAAGACTGTATACCGCTGCGTACCCCAACCCAGCTAGTATCCCTAGGCGTGCGCGCTCAAGGAGAGGCCTTTCAATCATGATCGCTCAGGAAGCGCCAGCGTTCAGCATCGGAAACCGCCGCGTCTCGTTCTGCTTCCTCTCTTGTCTGCATCTAGAGAGTATTCATGAGTTTGCCCGAGCGGGAAAGAGCGATTTCGTTTCACTGGTGTGTCAATTCTCTATCACCACACCCGAACGACCCAGGTCAAAGCATAGAATCCCGATTGCTGTCCGGCACTAGTCAGCGGAAAGCAAAACGGGCACTCCCTTTCGGAAATGCCCGTTTCTATAAATCGATGCTACAGCGAGTCTTAAAACAGCTCCCGAGGAGGGACTCGAACCCCCGACCCGGTGATTAACAGTCACCTGCTCTACCACCTGAGCTACTCGGGAATAGCTTCGAAACTTAGCCAGTCGAGCTAACGGAATCAACAATCCCTCACACCGCATTTTCCAGAGTGTAATTCCAGCGTAATGAGTTTTCGCTAAGTTCTGAACATGCCTCCAAAAAGAAATGGAGTTCAACGACCCACCGCCCTGGTCACCGGTGGTTCTGGCGGCATCGGGCTCGAGCTGGCAAAAGTCCTCGCTCGAAACGGGTTCGATCTAGTTCTCGTCGCCCGCAATCGAGATAACCTCGAGGCCGCAGCGGGGCAGCTCGAAGGGAAGTTCGACGTCAGGGCGCATGTCTTCGCCGCGGATCTGAGGCGCCGCGAGGCGCCCGAGGCGATCTATGAATTCCTCGCGAACGAGAACATCCCCATCGAAATCCTCGTCAACAACGCCGGCTTCGGACTCGGCGGCGAGTTCTCGGAGACCGAGATGCAGCGCGAGCTCGAGATGATCCAGGTCAACATCGCGGCGCTCACGCACCTCACCAAGCTCTTCCTCGCTCCGATGATCAAGCGCCGCTCCGGTCGCGTGCTCAACGTTGCGTCGACCGCCGCGTTTCAACCCGGCCCGTTGATGGCCGTATACTACGCGACCAAAGCGTACGTGCTCAGCTTTTCAGAAGCCCTGGCGGAGGAGCTCAGGAATTCCAACGTGACGGTGACGGCGCTCTGTCCCGGACCTACGCACACCGACTTCGCCGATACCGCGGAGCTGAGTACCTCCCGCATCGTAAACACGTTTGGAGTCGCCGACGCCGCCGATGTCGCCCAGTACGGCTACGACGCGATGATGAACGGAAAGCGTCTCGCCATCCCGGGCATCAAGAACAAGATTCTCGCTCAGGCCAACAGACTGGCGCCGCGCGCGTGGTCGGCGAAGATCGGACGCATGACCCGCGAGAGTCGCTAAAGCGCCAGCTGCCTCGACATCGGTTCCACGTCCGCCAGTCCGGCCAAAAGCCGTGGAGAGATCTCCGCGTGCTCACGGGAGCGGTCGAGCAATGGCGCCAGCCACTGGCCGGTGTGAGACTCGTTCACTCGTGCGACGTCCTCGGGACGCCCCATCGCGACAACCTTCCCTCCACCGATCCCGCCCTCGGGGCCCAGATCGATAATCCAGTCGGCGAGCTTTATCACATCGAGATTGTGCTCGATCAGTACGAGGGTGTGACCCTGCTCCAGGAGCCGGTCGAAAACCTTCGCCAGCTTCCTGATGTCCTCCAGATGAAGCCCGGTGGTCGGCTCGTCCATCACGTACATCTTCTTTCCGGATTTCTTTCCCGCCGCGATCAGCTCGCGCGCAATCTTGATGCGCTGCGCTTCGCCGCCGGAGAGCGTTGTCGCCGGTTGTCCAAGTCGAAGGTAGCCGAGGCCGACTTGCTGTAGCTGCCACAGCGCCTGTCCGAGCTTCTCTTCGCGCGGGAAAAAGCGGATGCCCTGGTCGACAGTGAGGTTCAGCACCTCGTGGATGTTTTTCCCACGCACGGTGACGTCCAGCACTTCCGGCTTATAACGCTTTCCTCCGCAATCGTCGCACGGCACGAACACGTCGGCCATGAACACCATCTCGACCTCGAGCGCGCCCGCTCCTTCACACGCTTCGCACCGGCCACCCTCCACGTTGAAGCTGAAGGTACCGGGTGTGTATTTCCGCTGACGTGCGAGCGGAGTATCGGCGAAGATGGTGCGGATCTCGTCGAACGCCTTCACGTAGGTAACGGGATTCGATCGCGGCGACTTTCCGATCGGGCTCTGATCGATGAGCACCACATCCTCGACCGCATCGAAGCCCGTGATCGTCTCGTATTTCCCGATCCTTTCGCCGAGGTGGAGCTTCGCGGAGTGTTCTCCGACCAGGTGAGTCTCCATCGCGCGATAAAGAACATCGTGAACGAGCGTGCTCTTCCCCGAGCCCGAGACGCCGGTGACGACGGTCAACGCGCCGAGGGGAATGCGAACATCAACGTCCTGTAGATTGTGCTCGCGCGCGCCCGTGAGCGTGATCCAGCGCGGTCCGAGCCGGCGTCGCTCCTCGGGAAGGGGGATCGATCGCGCGCCGATCACGTACTGTCCCGTGAGGGGGCTCTCGGCGATGCGCGACAATGGTCCCGCAAAGACGACTTCACCGCCGGCTTCGCCGCTTCCGGGGCCGAGCTCCACCATGTAGTCAGCCATCTCGATGGCGGCGAGATCGTGCTCGACGACTAGCACGCTGTTCCCGGCGTCGCGCAATCGCTGCAACAGCTTGAGCAGCCGGTCCATGTCGCGCGAATGCAGTCCGATCGACGGCTCGTCCAGAACGTACAGCGTGTCCACCAGCTGTGAGCCAAGCGAGTTCGCGAGCGCAATTCTCTGCGCTTCGCCACCGGACAACGTGCGCGCTCCCCGATTCATCGAGAGATAGCTGAGTCCGACATCGCGAAGGAAAGTCACGCGATCGCGGGTCTCCTTCAGAATCATCTCCGCGACCCTGGCTTCGAATTCGTTCAGCTCGAGGCCGTTGAGCCAGTCTGAAAGCTGATCGACCGGCAGCTCGGAAACCTGCGCGATATTCAGCCCGGCGACGCGCACATTCAGCGACTCGGGCTGCAGCTTGGTCCCGTGACAACGTGGGCATTCCTGTGCGGTCTGATACTGTCTCAGGAAGACGCGTATGTACTGCTTGTATCGCTTGTCTTCCAGGTCACGCAGAAACGGAATGATTCCCTTGTAGCCGCGCGTTTTCGCATTGAGAAGGAGATGGCGATGGGCCGACGTGAGCATCTCCCACGGCTTGTCCATCGGAATGCGCTCGCGCTTCGCGAACTCGGCAAGCGCACGCCGCTTGTTGTCGTAACGGGGCTTGGTCCACGGATCGATCGCGCCATCGCGAAGTGATCGCGAAGGGTAGGGGATGACGAGTGATTCGTCGTACTCGAGAATCGCGCCGAATCCGTTGCACTGCGAGCACGCGCCGCGGGGATTGTTGAAGGAGAACAGTTGGGGAGTCGGAGCGGGCGCGACCGTACCATCATTCGGGCATTCGAACCGCTCTGTGAAGCGAAGCGTCATCCCATGCCGGCCGTCGAGGGGAGACGCGACAGGTTCGGCAAAGAGGATCACGCAGTCTCCCTCGCCCTCTCGGAAAGCAACTCCGACGGCATCGCTCAACCGGCCGGCGATGTCCGGCGCGATTACAAGGCGGTCGATTACGACCAACAAGTCTTTGGCCCGCGTAATATCCCGTTTCGAATCGGCTAGCTCGTCCAGGTGCAACACGAGTCCATCCATCGCGATCCGCAGGAATCCTTGCGCCCGCAGGTTTTCGATCACGACATCGTTCGTAACCTTGTTGGAGAGCCTCAGCGGAAACGTGACGTAAAAGCGAAGCCCTGCGGGAAGAGCAAGCACGGCATCAACGACCGATGAAACGGTATCCGGCTTGATCTCGCGTCCGCAGCTCGGACAAAACGTGTGTCCAATGCGCGCCCAAAGGAGTCGGAGGTAGTCGGAGATCTCCGTCGCGGTCCCGACCGTCGAGCGTGAGGTCTTGGTCGGGTTCTTCTGTTCTATGGCGACGGCCGGGGACAGGCCCTCGATCGAGTCAACGTCGGGTTTTTCCATCCGCTCGAGGAACTGGCGGGCGTACGATGACAGCGATTCGACGTACCGCCTCTGCCCCTCGGCGTAGATCGTGTCGAACGCCAGCGACGACTTTCCCGAGCCGGACGGACCTGTCACGACCGTGACGGTACGCCTCGGGATCTCGAGGTCAAAGCCCTTGAGATTGTGCTGTCGGGCGCCGCGTACGACGATGCTGTCTTTCACATTCCAAATCTAAACTCGGCACCGAAGATGCGCCGAACTAGATGGGAAACGCAGCACAACGGTCGAGCTTGTTTACAATCGCCGGACGAGTCGGCCGAGGAGGAGGAGGACGATGGCGCCGGCGGTGGCGATGCCGATGGAGCGAAAGTCAAAGAGTCCCGCTGTAACCGTCCCCCAGCCGAAGAATCGAGTGCCGAGCCAGCCACCGATGAAGGCGCCGACGATACCGAGGAGGATGGTGATGATGCAGCCCGAAGGGTCCCGCCCTGGCACCAGAAACTTTGCCAGCGTCCCGGCAACAAGGCCGAGAAGAATCCAGTACAGCCAGAGCGGCAAACCCTTTACCTGCGTGCAGCGAGTAGCGTCTTAAGGAACTCGCGGTGCCGCACGGCCTTTTGTGGCCATGCGATAGATCCAGAGCAGAATCAGCGCGCCGACGACGGCAAGCACGATGCTCCACAGGGTGAAGCCGTTGAGCCCGGCTCCAGTGATCATGTTCCCGAGGAAGCCACCGATGAACGCACCGATGATGCCGATAATCATGGTAACGATGATGCCGCCGGGATCGTTCCCCGGCATGATGGCCTTGGCGATCGCGCCCGCGATTAGACCAAGAACGATCCATGCGAGAATGCCCATCTTCCCTCCAGTAAGGTTTGACGTCAGCCGACAGGATGGAACATCGGTGCTCTGGCACAGGTGCAACCTGCGTACCATAGGTGGCGTAGCGTCGCACCTGGAACGCCGCTAGGATACGGCGGAATGACTGCGCCCGCAACCCAAACACACGACGACGACATTCTCGGCAAGGCGTACGATCGCAAACTGATGCGTCGCCTGCTGGTCTATACACGTCCGTATCGCGGCCTCATGTACGGAGCGTTCGCGCTCCTCTGCGTTGAGGGGGGGATCCAGGTCGTTGGTCCACTGCTGACGCGCCGGGTAATCGATGTCGCGATCCCCGCCCGCGATACGGGCATTGTGGTGGTATCCACGGTTCTGCTGCTGGTCACTCTGCTCGCGGAGTTCGCGCTCACCTACGTCCAGACATGGCTCACGAGTCTCCTGGGCCAGCGCGTGATGCGCGACATCCGAATGGAGATCTTCGGGCACCTGCAGCGGCTGTCGGTCGCGTTCTTCGACAGGAATCCCGCCGGCCGGCTCATCACTCGCGTGACGTCAGATGTCGAAACGCTGAACGAGCTGTTCACGGCGGGGGTGGTCTCCGGGCTCGGCGATTTGTTCACACTGGTTGCGATCAGCGTGGCGATGCTGATCATGGACTGGCGGCTCGCTCTGGCATCGTTCGCGGTGATCCCTTTCGTTGTTCTGGTTTCGGGATTCTTCCGGAAGGGAGTGCGAAACACTTATCGCGACATTCGCGTTCGCCTCGCCCGCATCAACTCGTTTCTGCAGGAACGATTGACCGGAATGCGGATCGTACAGCTGTTTGGGCAGGAGAAGCGCGAAGCACAGAGGTTCGATGAGCTGAATCGATCGCACCTCGATGCCAACCTCAAATCGATCACCGTGTATGCGCTCTATTTTCCGGCCATTGAGCTGCTCACGTCGATTGCGCTGGCGATCCTGATCGTCGCCGGAGCATCGCGCGTTCACGCTGGTGTTCTGAGCGTCGGCACGGTGGCGGCATTCCTTCAACTGGTGCGGCGCTTCTTCCAGCCACTCCAGGATCTGTCGGAGAAGTACAACATCCTTCAGACCGCAATGGCGAGCTCGGAGCGGATTTTCACGCTGCTCGACACGCTGCCCAGCGTCCACGATAACGATTCGCGTGCGGGCGTTCTCGCGAAGAGGACCGGCGTCGACGTCGTTTTCGAAGACGTCTGGTTTGCCTACGACCTGGCGCATCTGGCGAAGCAGAAACAGGGAGTTCCGCAGGAAGTTCTTCCCGTCGAGTGGGTGCTCAAAGGGGTCAGCTTCACGGCGCGGGCGGGCGAGACGCTTGCCCTGGTGGGGCACACCGGCGCCGGCAAGACGACGATCGTCAACCTGTTGATGCGCTTTTACGATCCTCAGCGCGGGCGCATTACGATCAACGGCGTCGACATCCGAACAATTCCCCTCGAGGAGCTTCGATCGCTGATCGGCTACGTCCAACAGGACATTTTCCTGTTCGCTGGCGACATCGCGACCAACATTCGCTTGTCCAACCCGCTCACGGACGACGAAGTCGCCAGCGCCGCGAGGGAAGTCGGGGCGGACCGGATCATACGCGCATTCCCGAAGGGTTACGGACAGGTACTTGGAGAGCGCGGTGCCTCCATCAGCGTGGGCGAGAGACAGCTGCTCTCTTTTGCCCGGGCGATCGCGGCAAACGCCCCGCTCCTCCTCCTGGACGAAGCGACGAGCGCGGTCGACAGCGAGATCGAGGCGGAAATTCACGCCGCTCTCAGTATCCTGGTCGCAGGCCGGACGACCATCGCTGTGGCCCACCGCCTCAGCACCATCGCGAATGCCGACATGATTCTGGTGCTCCACCATGGAGAGGTCACGGAGCGGGGAACCCACCGCGAGCTGGTCGAGCGGGGCGGCCTGTACAACACTCTCTGGAGGCTGCAGGCTGGAGAATCCGAGCCGCTCCTTCAGCGCGCCGGGTGACGCTTGCCGCTCATTTCACGCATCCGTAGTTTGAGGCGAGGAAGACTCCCCGGTAATCGTCTCACCCACCAGCAATCTCATTCAATGAGCTCCCGCTAGTGCACCTTGCTGTTGCGGCTCGCACTGATGTAGGCCGAATCCGGAAAGGCAATGAAGACTCACTGCACGCTTCGGCCAACGCATACCGCGGCCTATTCATAGTCGCGGACGGAATGGGTGGGCACGCGGCCGGCGAGGTCGCGAGCGAGATGGCGGTCGACATGGTCAGTCACGACCTGTCCGATCTGAACGACCTTGACGCTTCGGACGCACACGCGAGAGTGGCGCGCGCGCTCCGGGACGCCAACCGCGCCGTTTACGAGCGCACGCGCACCGAGCGCGACAAGCTCGGCATGGGAAGCACTGTTTCCGCGCTTCTTCTCTCGGAAACGAAGTTCGTCGTGGGGCACGTCGGTGACTCCAGGATCTACCTCGTGCGCGACGGGCGAATGAGTCAGCTCACCAAGGACCATTCGCTGGTGCAGGAACAGGTCGACGCCGGCCTTCTTACGCCCGAGCAGGCGAGACGCCATCCGCAGAGCAACGTCATCACCAGGTGCATTGGGATGGCCGATGAGATAGATCCCGACGTATTCGACGGCGAAGCACGGGTCGGTGACTCGTTTCTGCTGGCTAGCGACGGGCTGACCGGGATGGTCGATGACCGCCGGATCCAGCAGCTGTTGTTGTCCAAGGCGAAGCCCGAGCGGATCGTCGACGCGCTCATTCAGGAAGCGAACGTAAACGGTGGCAACGACAAC